>JGI24721J26819_10000018_pt1 | contig 154794 bp, 119 predicted proteins | sample YelNatPaOPGAMG01_FD_26819 | JGI IMG/M metagenome (IMG submission 26819) | reverse complement strand
ATCAATTATTCTGATAAATTCTCTTATATCTGCTAAGCGATTTTTCAAAATATCAGAGACAATCTCATAATTAATCTCTTCATAGTCATGGGCTAAAATATTTCTGAATCCAACCATTTTAACAAGCTGCTGACAGAGTTTTCTTCCGATAATTTTTTCTTCTTCGAGGATAATAAAGGTTTCGCTCAGCGAAGCTGGCTTCCGAAAGTTTTTGAAAGACAGCACTGCTCCTGCCAGGTCAATGGCAGCCTGAACAGCCAGATAGAGATAACGCTCTATTGCGCCGCGCAAATCAATATTTGTCTCAATTTCTTTTCTCGAGTATTTTTTATATCTCTCCAGAATTTTTAGATATTTCTGGACAGCGCTAATCCGGTTTTCTATTGTTGAAAGATTAGTCATATCTTGACCCTTGTCAGTTCATGTCTCAATAAGAGGGAATAAAAATCAAAATACTCAATCAAGATCTTAGGCTCAACCAATAATTTATACGGCTTCCTTTCAAAAATTAAACTTCCTTCCTTGATGATGTTGTATTTGAGTTCTTGCGACATAAAGTTATTTAATATTATTAAATCAATTTTGTCCGTATGAAGAATTTTACTCATTTCACCTAATAATTGCAGTCTAATTTCAAAGGCCTTCCTTTTATCTCCTGCTTCCATGTATATCGCAAAATCATAATCGCTTAAAGGGCCTTTTTTCCCTTTTGCCTGAGAACCAAAAAGATAAACAAGCTTTATCTCCGGGTGATGTTGAAAAAGGGAGGTCAGTTTCTTTCTTATATTTTTTCTCTCCATTTGTTTTTATATTAGATTAAAATAGCACAAAAAATCAATCTGCCAAGCGCAAGATCATTCAACAAACTCAAAAAAACTCGGTTATATAAATTTAATTCGACCAATAATCATTATCTGAACCTAATCAGCCAGAAAGAGAATGATCAACTGTTTATAATTCTATCTTGGGCATCCTTAGCGTCGGACGTGGTGGTCAGTTTCCAGCCCTGTTAAGCGCTGTCACTTAAAGTGATGGCCCTGATCTTACGAGCATAATCGACAACGAGCATAATCGACATATTGCTGGCTTCGGCTCTGATTGTGTTTTAATACTTATTATTTGTACCATCAAGAGTAATGTCTGGACAGATAGATTAAAAAAGAGGTTTGACAACTTTCAACTTTCTTCCTGTTGGAGTCATAAATCATAGAAGTAAAATTAATTCCTACCCAAATATCTGAAGAGCGTAAAAAAATCTGTGGTTGATTGACTTATTTTGGCTCATCATTCTCTAAAAAAAGAAATGAGGCAGGATTTAAAAAGAATTAAGAATAAATTCAGGTTGTTTTCGCCTCTGATTTAAGTTATTTAATTAATTAATGATTTAATTAAGGGTGATTGGTTAGCTTAATTTAGTTTTAACTCCATTAAGAAGCGCCGACCATGACATTGCTTTTACTGCAAGAGCTGGTAACAGTTCTGGCCGTTTCGATTTTAATCATCATCATTTTCCATCGTTTGAAAATTCCAGCCGTTGTCGGTTTCATGATAACCGGGATTATCATTGGCCCGGGCGGGCTATCTCTGATCAAGGATCTCGAAACAATCAATGCTCTGGCTGAAATCGGCGTGATGATGCTTCTTTTTGTTATCGGCATTGAATTTTCTCTGGAACGGCTAAAANNGATTCAGCGTTATTTCTGGCAGGGTGGCGGCACGCAGGTCCTGGCCACCATTGCAGCTGTCGCTTTGATCGCCAGGCTAAAAGGCGTNGAGACGCAAGAGGCCATTTTTTATGGTTTTCTGGTGGCCTTAAGCTCAACTGCCGTCGTCCTAAAAATTCTTGCCGACAAAAATCAGCTTAATTCACCTCATGGATATATTTCCCTGGGCATTCTGATTTTTCAGGATCTGGCCATTGTTCCTATGCTGGCCATCATCCCTGTTCTGGCCAACCTTAGAGCAGTATCCTGGGTCAATCTTCTGGGAAGATTTGGCCTTAGTCTTCTGGCCGTGGCCGCTGTTTTTTATGTCGCNCGAAAAATTATGCCCGCCGTNATATCGGCTATAGTCAAAACCCGCATCAAGGAAATTTTCCTCCTTTCCACTCTGGTGGCNTGCTTTGGCCTGGCCTATCTAACTTTTTCTCTTGGACTGTCTTTAGCTCTTGGCGCTTTTCTCGCTGGAATCATCATTTCCGAATCCTTTTACAGTCATCAGATAGTCTCCGATATTCTCCCTTTCAAGGATGTTTTCAACAGCCTGTTCTTTGTTTCCATCGGTATGTTGCTTGATACTGAACTCATCTGGAACATCAGGGGAACCGTTCTGGNTGTGGTGACCGGTATTCTTTTAATCAAAATNCTCATAGTTTTCTTCACGGTCAGGCTNTTAAATTTTAATTTTAAATATTGCTTTCTCACAGCTATGGCCCTGGCTCAGATTGGCGAGTTTTCCTTTGTTCTGGCCAGGGTTGGTCTGGCGAACCAGTTGCTGGGGGCAGAAGCCTTTCAGGTATTTGTGGCTTCTTCAGTTCTGACCATAATCATTACTCCCCTTCTTTTAGAAATAGCTCCGAAAGCAGCGGAGCTATTTTCTCGCCAGAAAATCGGAGTTCAGCCTGAAATGGCCAACCTTGGGACTGAAGACCTCAGAAAACTCAAGGACCATGTCATCATAGCTGGCTTTGGACTTAATGGCCAGAATTTAGCTCGGGTCCTCAAGGAGACGGGCATTCCTTACGTCATCCTTGAAGTCAATCCAGAAATTTTTCGTCGTTTCTACCAGGCGGGTGAGCCCATAATTTTTGGCGATGCGGCCAGCCCGACTATCCTGAAGGAGGCGGGTATCACCGCGGCCCGGGCTCTGGTGCTGGCCATCTCTGATCCAGCGGCTACCCGAAGAGCAGTAAGTGTAGCTCGCCGCCTCAATCCGAATCTTTTTATCATCGTTCGAACCAGATTTACTTCGGAAATTGAAGAGCTCTATACCCTGGGAGCCGATGACGTGATTCCGGAAGAATTTGAAACCTCCATAGAAATATTTGTCAGGGTTCTTGAAAAATATCATCTGCCTCGAAACATCATTAACACTCAGGTTCAGATAATCCGGAGCGAAGGGTATGGAATCTTGAGGGGATCAAAGTCCACCTCGCGGCGGCTTGAAGAAAGAATTTGTGATTATTTGGAAGCAGGTGTGGTTGAAACTTTTCTTATTCCGGCTGATTCCTGGGTAGNTGGACGAACCCTCGGTGAAATTGATTTAAGGGGGAAAACAGGGGTAACAGTCATTGCTGTGGTTAGAAATGAAAAAACCCATAGTGGCCCTGGAGCCGATTTTCGCCTGGAGGGGCGGGACGTCCTTGTCCTTGTTGGCAACCATGAAGCTATAGATAAAGCTCTGGCCTACCTCAGCGGTAAAAATTAAAGTCCACGCGACTCTCTTCCAGCTATTGATAAATATCTTTTCGGAGATAAAATATCTAATTCAGTTTCCCCAGGTTAAATGCATATGAAGCTAACAAGATAACTATCATCGCTCTTTAACCTCATCCTTTGAGAACAGATACAAAATTATTGATACGTGTAAATTTTTTCATGACGCAATGAATCAAGTTTGTATATTTCTTATAGATTTTAAGTGAGGCCATCCGGGCTTTTGACATCTTANTTTATTTCCTTATAATGGCTGAAGGAAAAATTAGGCTAAAGATGCTCGCTCACGCGGGAGGGAAGAAAAAATTTTTTNGGTGAGGCCAATTCCAATGAAAATTGAATGGGATCGCATCAAATTACCATCAGATACGATAAGGCTAACCACCATTGAAGCGCATGCCGCGGGTGAGCCGTTGCGCATCGTGACCGGTGGTTTGCCCGAAATTCCTGGTTCAACCATGCTAGAACGTCGTCGTTTTATGCGCGACCACTTCGATTATGTGCGGCAGGCTTTAATGTGGGAGCCACGTGGACATTATAACATGTACGGTTGTGTTGTTACTCCTCCTGTAAGCCCTGAAGCCGATTTTGGGGTGCTGTTCATGCACAATGAGGGCTATAGCACCATGTGCGGGCATGGCGTGATTGCCTTGGTTACCGTTCTGGTCGAGTGTGGTGCAATAAAGGTAGAGGGCCAGCAGGCTACCGTAAATCTTGACACCCCGGCCGGACTGGTGCGGGCCACAGCGCACCTTGATGATGGACATGTGGTAAAGGTGTCGTTCCTCAATGTACCATCATTTTTATACGCTCGGGACCTGATTATTGAGGTGCCGGGTTATGGTGAGGTGATGTGCGACGTGGCCTGGGGTGGTGCCTTTTACGCAGTGCTTCCTGCTGCCCGGGTCGGGTTGCGCGTGGAACCAGAACAAACAGCTGCCCTGGTCGCTGCCGGTGAGGCCATAAAGAAAGCGGTAAATGCAGTGCTGCCCATTAAGCATCCCTTTGAGGAAGACCTCAGTTTTTTGTATGGAACCATCCTGACCGATGAACCAGAAGAGGCAACTCATCACAGTCGGAATATCTGCGTTTTTGCTCATGCTGAGGTTGATCGTTCACCCACCGGAACAGGAGTCTCTGCTCGTCTGGCTATCCATCATGCCCGAGGCGAGATCAAAACCGGCCAGTCAATTGTGATTGAGAGTATTCTTGGCCGGCGCAGTACTTTCAGCGGCCGAGTTGTTGGGGAAACCCGCGTCGGTCCATATCCAGCTGTCATACCCGAGGTGAGTGGCTCCGCTTTTATTACCGGTCGAAGCGAGTTTGTGATTGATCCCCGTGATCCTCTCGGCAAAGGATTTTTAGTGGAACGAATCGGCAAGTAGAAGCTCAAATCCCTGCCTTTGATAATTTGATAAAAGGTAAGATATATTTACGACCCTATCCGAAGAAGACAGGTAGATTCTTTTTCCATCTTTTTATAAAAAACTTTTTATAAAAAATCAACTTAAGTTAACAAAACGTTTTTAACCAAAAGGTAGAGAATAAGAAAATTAATAGACGAACTGTCTCACATAAATTCTATATGAAATTGATTCGTTGCCTCACGAGAAAATCTCGACGAAGTTATCTTGCCATCTGGCGGGGCGATCCCCTAAATATCGGGGTAATATCAGCTAGGAGGTAAGGATATGGGGTTAAAAATGAAAATGTTAAGTTCAGCTGAAGGCCAGGTCCAGAATCATCATGATTAAAAAACCAGAGATGGCCCCTATGGTGGCGTAATCTGATTTACCGCTCTGCTGGGATTCTGGTATCACTTCTTCCACCACCACGAAAATCATCGCTCCGGCAGCAAAAGATAGGGCATAAGGCATAATAGAAATTAACCTGGTTACTGCCAGAGCTCCAAGCATTCCGGCTACCGGTTCGACCAGGCCGGAAAGCTGACCTAAGAAAAAGCTTTGGGAACGACTCAGTCCGGCAGAGCGAAGTGGCCCTGAAATAGCCAGACCCTCGGGCAGATTTTGCAGCCCGATGCCCAGGGCCAGAATCAGGGCTCCGCTAAGAGTAGCTTCAAAAGCTCCTGTGGCGGCCGCTCCAATGGCTACTCCGACAGCCAGGCCTTCAGGTATGTTATGAAGGGTGATGGCCAGGAAAAGAAGGGTAGCTTTGCGCCACGGAGTCTTCAGGCCTTCAGAAAATTCCACAGGCATAAAAAGATGTAAATGAGGGAGTATCCGATCAATCATGAAGAGCAGGGTAGCTCCGGCCAGAAAACCGGCGGCCGGAGGAAACCAGAAGGGCATTTTCCCGGCCCTTGACATTTCTATGGCCGGGGAAAGGAGCGACCAGAAACTGGCGGCTATCATTACCCCGCCAGCGAAGCCCAGCATGAGGTCCAGCAGACGGCGGCTAACACTTTTGAAAAGGAAGACCGAGGCTGATCCAATGGCTGTCATCAGATAGGTGAAAATTGTGGCCAGTAAAGCCTGGAGAAGGACCGGAAGGTTATAAAAAAATTCAATCATGAATATTTATTAATTGATTGGATGGTCTCGGTCAATAGAAATCGGCTTTCGTCTGATTTGAGGCCGAAAAAGAGCAACTGCTGAAAGCAGTTTGAAAAAAACAAGGAAATCAGTTTTCTGGACGAATATTTCAGTTGCCTTTTGACTCATGAGAAAATCTATATAAAAGCATATTTACTGTCCCCTCAGATCTATTTCTAAAAAACTAATTCTCCTTTTTCCATGGCGCACCTCCCTCATAAGCAGGTTTTGATGGACACAGGTGTCAGAGCTAAATATTTCTTGTTAAGGCCACCTTTTCAAGTCCACCTTTTTTAGAGGGAAGGTCCGGGCGTTCTCCTGGTATGAAGTTTTCTTAGCCTGTCAGCCTGGCCTGGAAATTTCCAGCCCATTCTGACGTCTCTTCGACCGCCAATCTATTCTCTCTTATTAAATTTATCTCCTTTTATTATGGCAGAATAGGAAGATCTTTTCACCAAAACTAACTCCACCCTCTTGCATTTAACTAAAACAACCAAAAAGTATATTCTTATTCTCTATTATCAATTATCATTCGATGATTTTATATTTGGCAATAAATAGATTTTCAGCTTCATCCTTTTCGAGAAGATAAAGAAAGCCTTCCTGAACCGCCAGTAAAGACCCTTTCAGGCCGAGATAGAAATTATCCACAAACCGGCCATTTTCATCAAATACATCAAACATGTCCCCCTTTTTCTCATCACTGACGGCAGTTTTAACCCAGATGAAATGGCCATTCAGGAATAGGCCTCTAATATCAGGTTCATACTTAATTTTCGGGAAGTTATATTTGCGGCCAAAATCCTTTTCCCAGACCTGTTCTGTGTGCTTAACTCGAGAAAAATCCCGGTTAAACCGGCAAATGATTTTGCCCGTCTCGATATCTAACACCTCGATTAAATACTCCCGACTGTGACAAACATAAAGTCTTCGACCATCCTGGCTTAAAAGAGAATACCAGGGATCCCAGGAGGCCGCTGCCATAGGAGCTAAAAAAGTTTTTCGAGTAAAAACAAAGGCCTCTCTTTCTTTTGAATCATCACGGGAAATGAGCTCAATTGAACAGGATAAATCATATAGCTTCCCCTTCCTGTCCTCAAGGGGCGGGTAAATCATTTTCATAAAGATAATCCAGCGGTCATTTACCCCGCAAAAATCACTATAAGGCCCTCCTTCCAGCTTGAAATGGGTGATAATATTTCCTTCTAAGTCAAGCTGAATAATCTTTAAAGCCAAGCCGTCGAAAATATACAATTTATCCGCCCATAAATGGGAACTGAAAAATATTAAAGAGAGCACGATTGATCCCAAAATTTTTGAGATTCCAAAAGGATACAAGAAAAAGGAGCTTTGAGAGATAATAAATTGAGCAATTGAAAGAACTGCCAGGATCATTTAAAAAACAAAAATTAAGAAATGGAATCATATGATTTGAGCGAGTCGATGCGACTGTCTTTAGGTTTAGCATTTATGAAGAAGAAAGGGATACATGTCTCCGCCAGGAGGCTCAGCCAGCCACTTCGGCAGAAAACAAAATTCATATATTTTCTTTATTACATGAAAGTGACCGAGCTATCGCCAAGCCTCAGCGGCTTCTTATGGCCCGGAGATATGTTCTCCGGGTAACTAGCTTGCTGGTCTTGATTTGAGCTCGGGAGCAAAGGAGAAGATGATGACGATGACGCAAAGACATCTAAAGTCTGCGGCCCACATTTTGACGTTTTCGGCGTTTGTTATCGCAGTCATTCTGACTCTCTTAGCCGACTGCAGAAAAAAGAGCGGGGAAGAGCCCGAGGCCATCTCTCTTCTGGGGAAACCCCTCTATCGAACACCTGCCGGAGGCGAGGCTCTGTCGAAGCTCGAAGCCAGTCTCCGCGAAGCAGCGGCCAAACTGGAGGCCTCACCGGACGACCTTGAAAATATAATTTTATATGGCCGAGCTTTGTCGGCGCTCTGGCGTTTTCACGACGCCATCGACGTCTACACGAGAGGAATCGCCATTCACCCGGACCACGCCCTTCTCTACCGCCACCGTGGCCACCGCTACATTTCGGTCCGCGAGTTTGATAAGGCTGTAGTCGACCTGACCCGGGCCGCCGAGCTCAAAAGCGACGAGTTTGACATCTGGTATCACCTCGGGCTGGCCCATTTCCTGAGAGGAGAGTTCGAAAAAGCCCAGGAGGCTTACCAGCGCTGCCGGGAAGTAGCCCAGGATGACACTTCCATCATCGCTGTCTCCAACTGGCTTTATCTTACCTTGATGCGCCAGGACAAGATCGAGGAGGCTGCATCTGTCCTTGAGGGCATCCGGGAGGACATGGAACCTGGCGAGAACATCGCCTATTTCAACCTCCTGCTCTTCGACAAGGGCTTGAAGACCCAGAGTGAGCTCGAAGCGGCAGCTGCCGCGTCCAACCTCGATATGGCCACGATAGGCTACGGCCTGGCCTGCCGGCTCCTCGTCCGTGGCGAGAAAGAAAAAGCTTTCGACATGTTCCGCAGAATCGCTGATCTACCCTACTGGCCGGCCTTTGGCGTCATCGCCGCTGAGGCTGAGCTCTCCAGGGCTCAGAGCTCAGGTAGGAAATGAGAGACATAGATTATAATTTGTATCCCCAGAATGAATCGCTGGACCGGGATTGGGTCCGGAACTCTGGAGGACTTTTCGCTCACCGGTGCAATTATTTTCCGACTCACACTTAAAAAGTCGGGTGCTTCCTGGCCTTATTTATCCTGTACACTAGCGTTTTTTGGCTGACATAACTCTTACGTCAGAGGAAAAAAGCGGCTAAATAAAGATTCCTTTTAGCACTTTAAAGGCAAGGAATATCCCTCATAAGCCGGTGTCGGACAGATTAAAGAATTCTTTCCAACCTTTATTTTTCCGCCCCGCCAGTCAACCGTCGAACTGAGAAACGGCGTCAGGTAAACTGCCAGGAAAATAAAATCTTTGACCACCACCGCCGCCGGAAATAGCAGATGGTTAAGAAAACGCCTTCGGTCTTTAATATTAACTGCCAGAAAATTTATGTACTCCAGGAGAATCTTGAGAGCTGTAACAAGCAAAACGGGCTGCCAGAATAGCGGCCCGAAAGCCGCTGCTTCGAGCAGGGCAAGAACGATCGGATTCAAGACAATCTCCATTATGTAAACCGGGCGATTTAGCTGATAACGAAGTTTGGCCCAGCGGGCTAACCTTTTGAAAAAGCTCTGAACGGTCACCTGCTGATTGATGTTCATGACCCAGGTGAAATTGGTCCTGACCTTAAAGCCTTTTTTCAGAAAAGATTGGCCGATGAGATAATCTTCCGCCAGGTTATCTTTAAAAAACTGAAAGCCGCCAAAACTTCCGATGGCCACGCGGTCAATCAACATCGATTTGCCGACAACGACAGGCTTAGCCAAAAGCTTCCATAAAGCTATAACATTGCCTGAGGTAAAAAAATTCAAACTGGCATTTTCCATCAAACTGGTAAAGCTCCGGCTGGAGGTGCCTAAAATCGGAGAAAAGACAAGACTGGCTCCGCTTGAAAGATATTCGGCCACCAGTCTGGAGAGGGTATTCGGCTCCACCCGAACGTTGGAGTCAGTAATCCAGAGCAATCGGCCCCGGCTTTCACTCTCCATTCTGCTCAGTTTATGAATTTTTGGATTTTGGTTGGGGTCATGCCCCGGAGCCAGAATGACAGTGGGAATTTGCGGGTATTTAGCCGCAACTTTTCTTATTACTTCACAGGCCTGGTCGTTCCAACTATCCAAAGCGAAAAGAATTTCATAAAAAGGATAATCAAGCCGGTAAAAAGACTCCAGGTTTTCTTCCAGCTCATCATCAAGCCCTCTAACTGGCTTCAAAATGCTGACAGGAGGAGAGAGAGCGGCAGTCATGAGCTTCACGGGCGGGTTGAATCTTTTTCTTTTTGGTCTGTAAATAGCAGTCAGAACAGTAATTATAATTAGATAAATGGCAGATAGACTGAGTAAGAATAAAACTGCTACTTTCACTTTTATTATAATGAGAGAGAAAAATTAAGATTTAATGAATAAAATCGTTAAGTTTCAATTAATTTTTCTGGATGTGAACAGATCGTCCTGGCAGCCCGCATCAGACTTAAGGAATCTAATCGATTCGGCATGACCGATCCTCAATAAGTTCCAGAGCCTTTTCTATTCCGGTGTCTTTTACCCGGAAAGCTTTGCAGATTCGGCCATCGACTAATTCGATGATTTTATCCGCTCGAATGGCAATTTCTCGATCATGGGTCACCAGGATAAGCGTTACCCCCATTTCTCTGATCATCTGGGTCATCATTTCCAGCACCAGAAATCCATTTTCCCGGTCTAAGTTTCCTGTTGGCTCATCGGCGAAAACAATCTTCGGATTCTTGAAAAGGGCTCGAGCAATGGCCACTCGCTGTTGTTCTCCTCCTGATNTTTCATACGGATACTTATCTTTTATGTGGCTAATTCTGAGTTTCTCCATTAGGTTCAGGGCCTTTTCTTTTAATTCTGACGATGGCTTGCCTTCGCCAATCCAGTAAGGAAGAAGAACATTCTCCAGCGCCGTAAACTCAGGCAGAAGGTAATGGAATTGAAAAATAAAACCAAAGTTTTGATTCCGGTAATGGGCGCAAGCATTGATGTCTGCCCTGGAAAAATCAATGCCATTAATAAAGAGTTGGCCCGACGAGGGCGGCTCCAGCAAACTCAGAATGTGTAACAGCGTTGTCTTCCCAGAACCAGAGGGTCCTATAACCGCCGTAAATTCATGCCGGGTAAAGGAGAGGTCAATTCCGTGGAGAACTTCAAACTGGACTACCTCGCCAAATTTTTTAGTTAAATTTCGGGCAACGATAATTTCATCCATAGCGAATAACCTCTATAGGCGAAAGTTTCGAAGCGCGACGGGCCGGGATAAGGGAGGCAAGAGCAGAAGCTAGAATAGCAATTATGACTGGCGAGATCAGGTTAAACAGGTTTATTCTGAGGCCAAATGTGACCCCGCCTCTGGTCTGAATGAAGGCATAGGACATTCCATATCCGATAAGAATGCCCAGCACGGAACCAAAAAATCCTAACATCAATCCCTGGAGCAGAAAGATAAGAGCCGCTCCCCGATTATCAACGCCCATGGCCTTCAGGATTCCCAGCTGGCGTGATTTCTGGATAGCGGAAATGCCAAGGACGGCGGCTATGGCCAGGGAGATGCTTATTACCACCAGCAATTGAATAATGTTAGAAGACATACTCTGGGACCTGAGTGCCGTTAGAAGTTCACGGTTTCGACCCTGCCAGGATTCCGTCTTGATCCTGGAAAACTCTCGAGCCATGGNAGCCGCTATTTTCTCTGNATCAAATACTTTTTGCACTTTAGCCTCGATGGCACTTATCCCGTTTAAACCAAAAAAGCTCCGGGCTCTTTCGAGGTTGGTAAAAACAATGGAGTTAGCAGCCACTGAACCCAGGTCAAAAATGCCGGCTATGATAAATAAATCCCCCTGGCCTTTCTGGTTCTGGATAAAGATACGATTGCCGATGGTTAACTGAAGTTTGTCGGCCATTGTTTTTCCTAAAAGAATCGAATTCCCTGTTAATTCCAATCTTCCTGATATTAAGTTTTTCGCCAGGTTGTAAATGATTGATCCTTCAGCCTGATCAATCCCTTTGATTATTATGGAGTAGGAAGCATCTCCCTTACTGATAAATCCTTGCCCTTCAACTATGGGAGAAACCGCTGTAATTCCAGGATGGCTCTTCAAAAACTGGAAATAATCCTGCCAGGAAAGAATTTCCTGTTTTTCCAGGATGGTTGGCTGTCTCGTCTCTCTTATTTCCTTCTCTGGCTTCCAGGTCTGAATAGGGATGACATCGGCTGGCAAGACGATGATATGAGGTGAAGCCCCAACTGTTCGCTCAATGAGATCGTCCTGCAATCCCCCGATTAAGGAAAGAAGAAAAAATTGGATTGATACGCCGAAGGCAATGCCAATCAGGATAACCAGAGTCTGGATTCTACCCTTAATTAAGAAACGGCGGGCAATCATGAACTCGTAGGGCCTGATCATCACTGGATCGAGACTTCTTTATGAAGAGAAATTTTATCAGCCCTGGCTTCAAGGCCAGCATCTACGACGATGGTCGATTCTGGAAGGTTTTCAATAATGGCCCATCTTTCTCCAACCGGAGTCGCCTTGACCTTGACCAGCCTGGCCTGATTATTTTCCCATATCCAAACGAAATCTCCGTCCGGGGCTTTCTTGACGAAACGGGTGGGTACAGCCAACACCTTCTCATATNTTCCNGCTAAAATCTCGGCACTCCCGGTCATACCATGGCGGATGAAAGGGGCATCATCAAGGATTTGAAGCCTGATCTCACAGGTGTTTTTTTCTTTATCAACTTCTGTACAGACATAGACGGTTTCTGCCTTTAGCTTTCTGTCCGGGTAAGCGTCCATAATTACCCAGGCAGGAAGTCCAACACGAAGAAATGGCAAATCTTTCTGATCAATATTCAAAACCAGAATCCATGGGCTCTTCTCAAGAAACCGTGCCGCAGGTTCATTAAGATTAACCTTTTGACCCACCTGGACATAAATTTTCAAGACTTTGCCATCATAAGGGGCGACGATCCGGGTGTTGGCCAGCGCCTGACGGGCAAGTTCCATCCGGGACCGGGCGATGGCCACTTGATTTTCTAAATAAGGTATGGTTCCGCTTCTGGAAAAAGAATCTATTTCTAGCTTAATTTGATTGTATTCGCTTGATATCCGAAGATAATCATTTTCCACTTTCTCCAGCTGGACCAGGGTAATTCCGCCTTCTTTTTCTAATTTTCGGTATCGCCTGACCATTGATTCAGCCTGGGCCAGATCGGCTTCAAGTTTTTTTAATTTTTCTTCAAGTTTGGGAAGTATTTCTTCCCGCGCATTCTTAAGTTTGATTTCAGCTGCCTCCAGTTCCTTCTGGCTGATGATATATTCCTGTTGAGCTTTGAAATCATCGAGCTCGATGATAATCTGTCCTTTAGCCAACTCATCTCCCTCTCTGACTCTGATGGCTTTTACCGTCCCTTCCTGAAAAAACTTCATCTCCAGTGGAACTGGATATTCGACCGTAAAATTAGCTAATATCGTGTATTGAAGATCAACGCGTTTAAGCCTAATAAAATCTGCCTTTATTTTTTGTACTTTTGTTTTGCTTATTATCAATGGCAGGAGGATGAGAAGACCAAGAGCTAAGAAAATATAAATAATTTTTCTTCTTTTTCTGTTTGAAGACATACCTAATGCTCCCATGCAATTAGTTTCATATTATAAAATAAAAGTAATTTAATCTCAATAGATGGAGATTAATGGTGGTTAAAAAAGAATTTATGGATTTAACCGGATACCTCCATCACAATTCAATTCTATAAATATTCTGAAGAATCAAGATATTTTTTTTATTTAACCGAACTTAGACCATGTAGCCCGGATGTTTTTACCTTTCAGCCCTAATAGACGAAATTAAGCATGTATATATTAATCTTAGACATTTTGGGGAGTTAACCTGTTCGAGATACAGCTTCTGATGGAGCTTCTGATAAGAAGTCCGAAGCCAAGCGCAATCTGTCAGTCTTATCTCCGGATATAATATGTTTAAATATGGCTGCAGACAGGTTTACGACTAATTGGTCGCTTCTCTCCAGTATCAGGAAATTTCCTTAGGCCACGAATCAGTTTCATATAGAAATTAATTGAAGTAATTCATATGATTGAATTTTTTATCAAGTTATGGATAATTATGATAACCTGGTTAAGCTTTGTTACCAAAATTAAAAGGATGAAAAAGAGACAGCTAATTTATAAAGAATATTTATTATATTGGCAAAAGAAATTTTATTTATTTTTCCTCGTTTTAATTCTGTTCTTTACGATTTCGTTTTTCGAGATTTCTTGTAAAAAAGAGATGCCTACCGGGCCAACGCCTCCCTCGCAGATCATTCCGGATACAGGCTACAAGTATTACTGCACTGGGAATCAAGGAGATGTAAATACATTCACCACCGCTGGATTTGCTTTGATGGGTGGAGGCAGTGACGTGGATGAAGCCTTTCGCTGGATGATTCAACGCAGTGGTAGCGGTGATTTCGTGGTTATTCGAGCCAGTGGAGCTGACGCTTATAATCCCTATATAAGCCAACTTGGCGCAGTAGATTCTGTAGAAACCCTGATAATTTATAGCCGCGATGGTGCTGAAAACCAGTTTGTCGTGGAAAAAGTTCGAAGGGCTGAAGCCCTTTTTATTGCCGGAGGTGACCAGGCAGATTATATTCGTTTTTGGAAAGGAACGGCTTTAAATGAGGCCCTTAATTTTCTCATCAACCGGGGAATTCCTGTTGGTGGAACAAGTGCCGGTCTAGCTGTACTGGGCGAATTTATTTTTGCTGCTTTGAACGGCACTGTTTATTCTTCTGAGGCTCTGGATAATCCATATAATTTCAGAATTACCTTAGAAACTAATTTTCTCTATATCCCAGTTCTGCGGAGAATTATCACAGATAGTCATTTCGCCCAGAGGGATCGTATGGGTCGACTGATTGTCTTTCTGGCCAGAATTCTTAAGGATGGCTGGGCGACCGTAGTCAGGGGAATCGGGATTGACGAAGCTACCGCACTTCTGGTGGAATCAGATGGTTGGGCTCAGCTGGCTGGCCGAGGCGCCGCCTATTTTCTTCAGGCTGACCATCAACCTGAAGTCTGTCAGCCTGCCATTCCTCTCACTTTCAGCCGGGTACCGGTCTATAAAATTCAGGCTGGCGGTTTTTTTAATCTACTCACCTGGCAGGGGAATGGTGGTGTAACCTATTATCTTTCGGTTGATAAGGGCAAGTTGTCCTCCTCTCTCGGCTCCATTTATTGAATTCAAAAGGTCTGGATGAAATAGTCAAGAGCTTGTCAAAAAACAAATATGTTATATAATATTTTTTTGTTTAATTCAGAAAGAGGAAAGTGATTACATGAAAAGCAAAATGATTTTATCCCTGTTCTTTCTTTTTAGCCTGCTCCTAAAGCCCGCTCTGGCCAATAAAGCGTCAGTTTCCATCGAAGCTCCAAAGGTCATTAAAGCTAACGAAGAAGCAACCATTACCATAAATATTACTCACAAGGGAAATAGCCGTTTTCATTACGTTAATCGAGTCGTGGTGACAGCGAACGGCCAAGAAGTTGCTCGCTGGGACTTTTCCTCTGGTAACAGGCCNGAGGGAGAGAATTTCTCCCGGGAAATAAAGCTTCAAATTCAAACTGACACNGAAATAGTGGCCNAAGCTAATTGCAATCTGCATGGAAGTGCTGGACCNGCCAGAGTGACTATAAAGATTGAGTCAGAAAAAAGTTAATCAAGGAGAATGTCATGACTGTAGNNGGGGTTTCCCTGATTCTGATCCTGGGAGTAATCAATCTGCTGCTGGTTTTTTTCCAGGTGGGCAGCGGGAAAAGAATCCTNAAAGTAAATTTTAACTGGCACCGGCGTCTGGGAGTCCTGCTATTAATCACAGCTACTTTGCATGCGCTTCTGGCCTTTCTTTCTCGCTGATTCTCTGGAAATTTGTCCAGTAAGAGCATAATCCTGATTTTTCTCTAATTTCATGATTTTTCCCAGCTAAAACTTCTTGTTTATATGGGCAATTTATAGCTCGGGGTCGGGAAGATTATAAGTTTAAATTACCATGCCAGTTAAAGCAGCAGCACTGTCTCTCCAGTCTCTTCAGCCATTGGCCTTATTTCTTCTTCCATTTTTTTTATCCGGGCCTGAAGACCTTCCAGAACCTTCTGTTCCTTCCTCAAACATTCACCGCATGTGAAGGAATTTCACAGAATCGAGCTTCCAGAACTTGCTTCCCCTCTGGAGAAAAAATGTCACTGGTCCCGTTTAACTTTGTTGCCTTTGCTCAATGGGGCTTGAATCCGATTTTCAATTGTCGTTCTCATCTGCCCTAAAAACATTTTCATTAGAACTATTTCCTTTAGACCTGCGACCTGTCAGGCAATACCCAGAAAGAAGACAAAGTGCCACCAGCAAGTGAACTTCATCAAGTTAAAGATGGAGATAAATAGGTTTTTAGACAGATTATAGCGACTACAAAAACTAAGAGCAATTGCACAACTTTTCGTATAGATGCCTGCATGAGGCAACCGGGGCTTTAAAAAGCTCTATTTTTTTAAAAGAGAGGATGAGAATAAAGGGGAATATAACTGAGCCAGTAATTTTCTATTTTAAATAAATCTGTTTTATCTTTAGAACTCGTGCATAGTGATTTACTATCGGCCTGTAATAGGGAAGATTAAATTTCAAAGGATTATGAAGCATATAAGGAGGCAGATTCTTTAATTCGGGTAAATATTTTTTGATAAAAATGCCATCCGGGTCAAATTTCTCTGCCTGAATTATAGGATTAAAAATCCTCAGAGGCCTAGGATCAGGGCCGACAGAAGCATTCCATTGCCAGTTGCCTGTATTGACAACCTCATCATAATCTAAAAGATATTCCATAAAAAGTTTTTCGCCTATCCGCCAGTCAACAAGCAAATCCTTGGTTAAGAAGGAGGCAACAATCATTCTAGCCCGATTATGGACCCAGCCCTCACTTTTTAATTGTCTTATGGAGGCGTCAATAATAGGATAGCCTGTTTTCGCTTCCCTGAAGGCTTCAATAAATTTTTCGTTGTTCTCCCATTCAATATTTCTCCGTTTTTCTTGAAATTCAAGGTCCTTAAGCTCAGGGAAATTTATTTTAATATGATACCAGAATTCCCTCCAGGCAAGCTCTTTGATAAACTGACAGTCTTCTCCTGCCTCCCTTAAAGCTTTCCTGTAAATTTCTCTCAATGAAACTAAACCAAATCTTATGTATGGAGATAACTTCGATGTACCATCGATATCGAGTCGGTTGCGGCTTTGCTCATATTTTTTAAAATCAAATTCCTTCAATCTGGATAAAAAGAAATCTGCTCGCCAGTAAGGGTTTGCCTGGTATTTTAGTTTTGGCCGGATGGCTTCCAGTTGAGGCTCATTGATTGAGGGAGTATTTATCTTTTCAGGTGAAGAATAGGTTTGAAGATTTAAATTTTCTTTCCAGTATTTATAAAAATAGGTAAAAACCTTCTTAAAAGGGATTTTCTCGACTTGGGCGAGGAAATTGTCATTATAGGCCTTATATTCAACCCCTCTCTTCCGGCATATTTCCATCGCCCCTCTTTCTGATTTTTCACCAGTATAAGAGAAAGCTTTATTGGTAAAAACAGCCTGGGGTCTATATTTATCGAGAAGATAGATGAAAACCCTTTCCGGATGGTCATAAAAACAATATAACCTTCCTCCTTTGGCCTCTAATTTTTTATTTAAAAAAGTAAGAGCATCAATTATAAATCCCAGGCGGCTATCATAACTTTTGAACTTAGCTAATAATCCGGGGATGAAGATGAAAACAGGAATTATTTCTTTTGCTTTTAAGCTAGCTTCAAAGAAAGCCTGGTTATCCTCTATTCTCAAATCTCTTTTGAACCAGTAAATTGCTCTCGGATACATATCAATATTAGATTCTCAGTATTAAAGAATTATTATAGTTAAAATCGGTGATGTCAAATTATGTTGACAAAAACGGCTGGTGCTCTGATTAGGTTCTCATTTGAGCTAAAAGAGTGAATCCATGTGACTCTTCATGCCTGTATCTAATTAACTGCTGAGAACTATTCCAGCCTGAATAAACCGAATAATTTACTCTGACCCTTGAAATGTGATATTTCTTGAGCTTCAGGAGGTGAATCAAATGTTTCTAACCCGTCGCGATTTTCTTAAAAGTGGTGGCCTTTCCCTGGCTGCCCTGGCTTTCAAACCTTTTTCGGGTATATCTTACCAGCCAGGTCCGCTCCAGGAGACTGCGGATCTCCTCAGGAATTTGCCCGCCCTCACCGGCGAGGATTTCGCTCAACGGAGAGAAAAGGCTCTTCGCCTTCTGGCCGAGCATAATATTGATGCCATTTTTATTGGTGGCGGGACTAATCTGGTTTATTTTACCAATGTCAGCTGGTGGCTGAGCGAAAGAGTCTTTGGGGTCCTGCTGAGCCGGAAAAAAGAACCCATCTGGGTTTGTCCTGCTTTTGAGGTGAAGCGAGCCGAGGAGCTCATTCCGCCTGGCCAGGAGATAAGAACCTGGGAAGAACATGAAAATCCCTATGAAATAATTAAGGGCATATTGAAAGATTTAGGCCTCGCAACAGGCAAACTGGCCACAGCGCCTGACCTGCGGGCCTTCGAAGTGCACGGTTTAAGGAGAACGCTCGGAGCTGTTGAGATAGTGGACGGTGCTCCTGTAACTGAGGGCTGCCGGGCCATGAAGTCAGAGAAAGAAATAGCTTTCATGGAGGTAGCTAATCGCCTGACTAAAATGGCTTACCGAGAAGCTTTTAAAGCTGTCAGGGAAGGAATTTCTCAGAGCGAATTGGCCGCCGAATTTCGAGCGGCTCACCAGAAATTGGGAGTGACCGGTAGTGGCGGGCCTCAATTCGGCCCTAATTCCGCTTTTCCCCACGGCTCCATCGTGCCCAGAACGCTAAAGGCAGGTGATATTATTTTAGTCGACGGGGGCTGCTCCGTGCAGGGCTACCGTTCAGATGTGACGCGAACGATTGTCTTTGGTAAACCCACTGATAAGCAAAGGCGCATCTGGGATATCGTCAAAAAGGCCCAGAGAGCTGCTCTCCAAGCAGCCAGACCTGGCGTGACCTGCGAGGAAGTGGACGCCGCTGCCCGGAAAGTTATTGAGGATGCTGGCTTTGGGCCGGGTTATAAATATTTTACCCACCGCCTGGGACATGGCATTGGTCTCGACGGGCACGAATATCCCTATTTAGTCAAAGGTAACAAGCTGAAATTGGCTCCAGGCATGACCTTCAGCAATGAACCCGGCATCTATATTTACGGCGAGTTTGGCGTGAGGATAGAGGATTGTATGGTTATAACCGAGACCGGGGCTCGAATTCTTGGCGGCATGGAAGCTCTGTCCATCGATCAACCCTTCGCCGAGGATTGAAATCAAGTAGGGAACTCGAAGCCAGGAAAAATCGTCTATCCATATGAAGTGAGTCGACCTTGGAGAAGGTGGTCAAGGAATGCCTGGAGGGCAAAGAGGAAGCCTGGCGCCTTCTGGTCGATACCTTCTCCAGGAGGATATTTAACATGGCCTATCAATTCTGCGGACGCTATGAGGAAGCTGAAGATCTGACCCAGGAGATTTTTATGAAGATTTACACCTCCCTCTCCAAATATGACGAGAAAAAGGACTTCACTGCCTGGGTGCTGACGCTGGCTAAAAATCATTTAATTGACGTCTATCGTAAGACCAGAAGAGAAAAGAGCCTGCGGGATGAACTGGACGAGCATCTTCAGGTTGCTTTGACTCCAGGTCCGGAAGCTGAGCTCGTGGCGGCGCAGGAGCGCCAGTCTCTCTGGCGGGGGCTGGGGCAATTGTCTCCAGAAATCCGTCTGGCTATCATTCTTAAAGAAATCCAGGGAAAATCCTATGAAGAAGTTGCGACCATTATGAATATTCCTGTAGGCACAGTAAAATCAAGAATCAACCGGGGTAAAATTCAGCTGGCCAGGCTTTTAGGTCAGGAGGTTAAACAACCATGAAATGTGCGCGCCTAGAAAATCTGCTTTTACCTTATCTTGAAAATGAACTCTCTCCTGAGAAAAAATTGGAGGTTGAAGCTCATCTGCGGACCTGTCAGAACTGTTCCCGTGAGCTTGAAAACCTGAAAAAAGTTTCTCTTCTGCTGGCTTCCTTTCCTGAATTTGAGGTCAGTCCAGCTCTCCAGACCCGCCTTTATTCTCTTCCAGCTCAGTTCGAAATGGAACGCCGCCCGCGCTGGCACCTCCTTGACTTTTTCCTCAAGCCTTCAGCTCAGCCCGTCATCGCTGCCGCCTGCATTTTCCTCATTTTTATTTCCTTCTTTTTCTACCATCCCGACGGCCGCTATTTAAGCCAGTCCTTCAAGGAAAAGATCAATCTTTCCCTTGGCCGGATAGAAAAAACCGTGGCCAAAATGGAGGGAATTCCTGGCTATCTGCCTTTAGTCCAAAAAAACATCATTGATTCTTTGAAACATATATTCCAACCAAGAGCCGATATGTCTGAAAAAATTTAAGGAGGCTTAAAGTGAACGAGAAAACAACAGGCAGCCGGACAACTAAATCTCCTCTTCTGGCCGCTGTTCTTTCGATTATTTTCCCGGGAGCTGGAAGTCTCTATAATGGTGATTTTGGCCGGGGTATCGTTTTTATTGTTATCTTTGCGGGTCTGGTCACCCTGCAGACCCGCTCCCATGTGCAGCCCTTTGCTGCTCTTCTCTTGGCTGGATTCTACTTCTTCCAGATCTTTGACGCAGTCCATCAGGCCAGAATGATCAACCTGGCCTCATCCGGCGAAGAGATGGAGGAAATCAAAGCGCCGGCCAGGCCCGAGCCCAGAGGCTCAATTTTCTGGGGAATCCTGATGATGGCCCTGGGCCTGGTGTTTCTCCTGGCGAACTTCGAGATAATTCTCTATGAAAAGATTTTCGATTTCTGGCCGGTCATCATTATTGTTATCGGTCTCAAACTAATCCTGGATGCTTCCAAGCGTCATCAATAAAAGGAGACAAAAATGAGTCAACGAAAATATGGCAGCAATTTTGTCTGGGGCATTGTTCTGGTCATTCTCGGTCTTATTTTCTTGCTGGAAAATTTCGGCCTCGATATCTTCGAACATGTCTGGAAACTCTGGCCTCTTGTTCTCATCATCTGGGGCTGGAGCAAGCTCAGAAATGGCCTGAAAAGCCGGACTCGGGCCGAGCAACCCAGGCCTGAAGAAATCGAAAAGTCATCCCAGGTCTGAAATGAAGACCAGAGAAATTTTTCTTCTTCTTCTGATTATTCTGGTCGGTCTGGCCATATCCGTTTATTACTCTGGCCGAATTCATTTTCTGGAACTTAACTGGCCAGAATTTCTGGTCGAAGGCGAGTCCTTCTCTTTTGAAGAGACAAAAAGAATTGAACCTCCACTGCCTGAATTACTGGCAGTCAATAATCCCCGGGGTGAGGTCATCGTTAATCCGGGTGAATCAGAAAATATAGAAATTTACTGGGAAAAGCAGGTCTGGGCCAGAAATGAAGATGAAGCCAGGCGGAAAGCAGAAAAAATAAGCCTGCAAACTGAAAAGACAGCTTCTGAACTCGTAGTTAAGCCCTTCCAGCCTGAAGGAGAAAAAATAAGATACAGGAGCAATCTGAGGATTATAGCGCCCGCCTCCTTAGCTCTTAATATAGAAAATTCCCATGGCCTCGTAAGTCTCGCTGGTTTCAAAAAAGCTCGTGTCCACAATGCCCACGGCCAGGTTAAGGTCAGCCATCTTGCCGGCGAGCTCCTGATTAATAACCGTCATGGCGACATCAGCCTGGATGATATTGGCGGTCCCGTTGAAATTTTTAACCGGCATGGCGAGATAGTGATTCTAAAGGCCTTAGAGAAAGTAAAAATTGAAGCCAGCTATGGCCACCTGGATATAGACGAAGCTGCTGGTGGACTTGAAATTAAAGCTGAACATCTTTCCGTGAGCGGCAGAAGAATAAAAGGTCCAGCCGACATCTCCACTTCCTATGAACCGGTTGATCTGAAAGAAATTGGTGCGGCCAGAATAAGCAATCGTTATGGTCTCGTAAGAATTGATGGAGCCCGGGGGGAACTGACCATCGAAAATCGTTATTCACCTATCGAAATAACCAATCTGGAAGGAAACCTTTCCCTCTCGGGTAAAAACACCCGGATCAGAGGGCAATCAATCAGAGGTCAGGTCATAAATATTGACACTTCCTACGATAACGTGGAACTTGAAGATTTCGAAGGCGAAACATCTATTTTCATTCGCCATGGAAATGTCTCTGCTCAGCCGGCATCTCTGAAATTTAAATTTAACTTTGAAGGCAGTTACTCCTCGTTGCGTTTCCTCTGGCCGGCCGCTGAGAAGGCAAGTACAGAAATCAGCGTCCGCTCTGGCAAAATTCTCTGGCAGCTCGATGAACCTGTAAATCAGTTTGAGAGCAATGGCGAAACCATCCTCCGGGCTTTCTGGAATGATAAGACTGCGCCGCTTGTCCGGATCAAAACAAGTTACGGTCAGGTAGCCATTGCTAAGGCTGACAGGCAGGCGCAGAAAAAGCCTTACTTGAGCTTAGCCTGGTGGATGCGCTGAGTCAGATAGCCGTTGATTTTAATATTAAAATAAGAAATTAAATTGGTAATGTCCTTTTTATATTTGGTCACATAGCGGACAAAATCAAGTTCCTGGCAGAAGCGAAGCAGATTTTCAAACTCCCCCACCTCATCGTGGAGTTCAATCAGATAATGATTGATGGTTCGATACTGGGCATTGATGTCGATAAGCTCCTCTTCAGAAATCTTATTAAAATCAATGTAGGGCGGCAGGCTCTGGATAATCTCCAGAGCTTCACTCTTGAGCTCATTAATTGATTCCTGAATCTCCTGAAAATAGGATTTGTATTCTGTTGGCTTTTTAATCCTTTCCTGGGCGCGGTCGAGCAGCCGGTCATATTGTTCGGCCAGGGACAGGATGAGTTCTTTGGTGCCAAAATATTTTCGCCGGAAATTGAAAAGGTCAATAAAATCCCGGCCAATATAAATCTTGTCTCTGTAACGAAGGAGCAACTCAGCGGGCGAATGAGTATAAAATTTGATTTCATAAATCCGGCCACCTGAATTCCTCTCCCGCAATCTGGCCAGAACCAGATAATTATTCTGCTCAATAAAATAGCTATTGACATCAATGAGGGCAGAATAAACGGCCAGACTCTTAATAATTAATTCTTTTAAATAATCAAGCAGGGCTTCATTTTTCTGAACAAAATCGGCCACCGTTTCATCAGGCCCGGGATTAAGGATATTGTAAGAGGGTGAGAGCATGAAAAGCGTCGGGCCGAGACCGATTTCAAGATGCAGGTTCTGCCAGACCTTGCTATGGAGGTCATCAAGGAGCATGGGCTTAAGCTGGGGAAGTGACCGAAGGTCAATCTGGCGCAGATATTCTAATTCATTCATTTCAGCCTCATGAAGCACTTTTTATCTTATCACTGTCCCGGAGAAAAATCAATTTCGCCATATTCAATATTGGTGCCACCCTACCTATTTACCTATTTTTTGGGAATATTCGTGCCACCTTTGGGAATATTGGTGCCACCTTACTTATTTACCTATTTTTTTATTCGTGCGGGAATATTGTCCCACCTGGGAATATTTGAGGCACCTTATTTACCTACCTTTTTATTCGTGCCGCCCTACCTATTTACGTATTTTTATACCTATTTTCCCGCTCCATATCGGTGCCGCCCCAATATTGGTACCGCCATATCTATTTACCTAATTTTCGCCCCAATATTGGTGCCGCTTTATCTATTTGCTTAATTCTTTTTTTTAGCTCCCTGGTAAATTATGTGATAAATTATGTAGTCATTTATAAAGGATAAATTGGCTTTATTTCTTTGAGAATCAATGATAGATAAAAATTTGGCAAACTATAAATTCATTTTGAAATTGAATAATAGTCTTTTTATCTTGCTATCTTTAGAAGGCTAATGGAGAAAAGCCTTTATAAATCCCTATTTTTTACCTGATGCAAGAACTGGTTATGGCCTGAAGAAGACGGCATAATCAAGATGATATATTTCGCAGATAATTACAATTTTTTGATAATCACAATTTTTTAGATAATTGCAATTTTTTGGTATTCCCTAATCCTTTTGACCTATTTCAGTGATCAATGAGTGCATTAATAATTTATCTTTTTGGTTCTTCAGACTTTTTGTGGCTAAAAATGATAAATTTTACGGCCCTCAACAGCTGACTGAATCCGGACTAGTTCATCGCTGCGGAAGACGATTAGAGAAATATCTATAAGATGCACAATATATGGCTTCAATCCTTTTTAAAAGAATTATCTGCAGGTTCTGTGGAGTCTATTGGAAAACGATAATTTTTCCGGTCGACCCATTAAAAGCCTGGAGAAATATCTTTTTTATTAGGGCTTTTCTAGTAGCTCGAACTTAATATCAGTGTCGGCTTATCCATTCACTTCCTTCAGTGTCCAGAAGGGATGGTTATAGCGGTACTTTTCCAGGAGCTCCACCTCTTTAAGCTCGGCTGGAGTCAAAGGCTTCTCTTCCCAGTCAAGGTTAAAAAATCTTTTAAAACCTTCAAGGAAAAAAGAAATGGCTTCCCGGGGTTCAATCTTCCGGCCAAGTGCCTCCTCAAGGGAGATCATTCTCAGAGAAAGATTGGGGTCAGGCGCCGGAACAATTTGCTGGAGAAGTTCACCCTGGGGCGAGAGGGGAATCGAGCCATGCTGCAGGAAGCGGTGACCCAGGCGGCGCTGGGCACTCCCGATTATTTTCCGGCCATCGATAACTATTTCATGGCGGGCCGGACGGGCAAAACAGGGAAGCGTACTCCGGGCATAGGTCACATCAGTCAGGGCGGCCATTTCAGCCCTCAAGCCCATGAGCTTCAAGCCAGCGAGAAGAGCCTCAGAAATAAGACGATAGGAACCATCAAGGGAGGCCGGGAAAATTTCAGTATCTGAAGAACAAAGGGAATAAGTGATCTCGCGATGATGAAGAACGAGCTTACCGCCCGTGGGCCGGCGCACAATATCTACCCCCAGACGCTGACAGGCCTCAAGATTGAGCACCTTTTCCAGCTTTTGCCCCGAGCCCAGAGAGGCAGTTGGTCTTCTCCAGGTATAAAACCTCAGGACCGTATCCTTCTCCTTAAGAGAATTAAATAAAAACTCATCAATGGCCATATTCCTCGCCCCGCTCTGAGGCTCAAGGTCAACTATTAACCGCCACCGGCGCATGTTTCGCTCTTTATACCATAAAAAAAGAGGGGACTTTTATGTCCCCATCTGGAGCGGGCAACGGGATTCGAACCCGCAACTCCGAGCTTGGGAAGCTCGTACTCTACCGTTGAGTTATGCCCGCTTTCACCTTTAAATTTTAGCCAATCTACAGGAAGTGTCAACGTCGCCTGAATATTTAATATTGGTGCCGCCTTATCTATTTACCTAATTTTTTACCTATTTTTTGCCCCTATCGTAAATTGTACCATCCTTTATTAGCCTTAAATCAGCTCTATTTTTTTGAATCAATGGGTTTTAATAATTTAAACGAGCTATAAATGCATTTTGAATTGAATGACAATCTTTCTGCCACTCTATCTTTAAAAGACGAACTAGGCAAACCGGGATAAGGCTTTAGAAATCCCTGCATTTTTCTGATAAAAGGGCCAATCGGGGCCTAAAGAAGGCCGCCTCATCATGAAGAAAAATTTCGCAGCTCACCCGAATTTTTAAGGATGAGCCTCTCGCTCCAGCTGCCCAATAAAAATTTCTCTGACCTGAAAAGTTATTTCTCTTTCCTGGGCTTGAAAAGGGAGCTAATATCTCTTTTCCCTCTTTCGAGATAGGGGACCCCTTTTTCCATCCATTCCGGCCGGGGTGCTCCTTTGAGATAATGATCAAAGAATTCATCAAGATGAACAGTCCAGTATTTTTGATTCTCGCGGTTCCTGAGGCCATGTTTTTCGCCATTGAAATTGAACATATAGGCCTCTTTACCCAACCGTCGCAGGGCAGTAAAGAACTCAATTCCCTGATACCAGGGGACAGCATCATCTTCATCGTTATGAATGGTCAGATAGGGCGTATTCACTCTTTCCACCCAGAATATAGGCGAATTTTCAATGAACTGGAGGGCCTTTTCCCAGGGAGGTCCGCCAATGCGGCTCTGGGTCTTTTCATACTGAAAGGCCCGGCTCATACCTGAGCCCCAGCGAATGCCGCCATAGGCACTGATCATGTTCGAAACAGCTGCCCCCGCCTCAACAGCCGCAAAAAGATTGGTCCTGGTGATTAAATAGGTTATCTGATAGCCTCCCCAGCTGTGTCCCTGAATGCCAATCCTTTTGGGATCAATAAAACCCATAGAAATGACCTTTTCTACTGCCGGAATAACACATTTCAGAGCACTCAGCCCGGGGTGGCCAACCTCATAGATAATATCAGGCTGAAGAATCACATAGCCATTACTGACATAGCGGGTGAAATTAATACTCGTTCCAGGCGAAGGCGGATAATAGCGATGGAGCTGGTCACTGAGGCGCTCATAAATATAGACCATAAGAGGGTATTTTTTATTTGGATCAAAATCTTCTGGCTTGATTAAAATAGCTTCGAGCTCCCGGCCATCGGCATTAAGGTAATGGATGAGCTCAGCCCGACCCCAGATAAATTCATCCTGTTGGGGATTAGCCCGGCTAACTTTTTTCATATCCGAGAAATCCGGGCCGCTGGTCCAGAGATCAGGGAACTCTTCGAAGCGCTGCAGGGTAAAAATATAAACCTCGGTCTTCTTCGCCTTCTGCAGGTCCCGGAAAAGTTTATCCAGGAGAACAAGCTTTCGGGGTTGCGAAGGAGGCTCAATTGTCACCTGATAATAGCCACTGGCTTTAGTTTTCTCATCAAAGGCGGAAAGAAGGACTGGTTTTTTCACCGGAATAAATTTTTCTTCTGGATCAAGGGATTGATAGCGAAAGACAATTTGATTTTTCCTGCCCTCGCCGGCCGTAATCATCCTCGCACTCGTGCCATCTGGCTTTATCTCCCAGATATCGAAGCGATCATAAATCAGAACAGACTGGTCGTTTTCGGTCCAGCCAGCCAGGCCGTAAGGCCGGGGATCGGAGGGAGTGTCCCATTCTTCCTGTTCAAAGCGCACCGGAAGGGAACCTGTCAGGTTAAATTTTTTATTATCACTAATTCTATAGGAATAATAGGCTTTATCGTCATAATCATAATAGATCAAATAATTCCCTCCAGGAGAGATTCTCATCTGATCGGCCAGCCTGGTGGCGACGAGGCGACGGCTTCCGTCCTTCAGATTAACAAGATAATAATCATAATAAGCCTGATCCCAGGAAATAAGCTGCTTATAGGGAAGATCAGATACCCCCAGGGCAACCTTTTTATCTTCAGATAATCTGATGGTCGGCAAATCGGGCGAGCCAAGAGGAACAAGTCTTTTTTCCTTTAAATGACAAACCGCCAGGTAACTTCTCTTTTTTTCCTCTTCAGCTCGTACTTTTTGCATGGGCTGAAGCTCAGGATCCTTCCAGTGCCAGATATCAACCTTAATCGGTTCAGGCGCGTCCTTGGGCTCGGCCTTGGGAAGCGGGGCATAACCAAAGAAAAGGAGGCTCCCATCCTGGGAAAATAGGGGCTGGTAATGTTCGCTCGGTCCCATCCCGGAGGGCATGCCCTGTGAATTTTTAGCCGCCACCTCCATAGCGGCCGCCATTTTATTATTCCAGTAATAAAGCTTAAAAGCTGGGGCTTCTAGCTTATATTCATCTCGATCGCTCAGGAAAGCCAGGTTCTGGCCATTCTCATCAAATGCCAGCTGTTTATAATGGCCGAGGCCAGTGAGAAGATTAATCTTTTTCCCTGTGGCCGGTTCAAAAACATAGGCCCCATCCTCCTCCGCTTTCTGGGAAGAAACAGCGTAGGCCAGATAACTGCCGTTCTTATTCCAGACATATTCAACGACTTCAGGAATTACTTTTTCCTGGCCAGTGGCGAGTTCCAAGACAATAAGGTCAGTCCCCGGTTCCTTTTTCTTTTCCTCTTTTTTCTCTTCTTTTTTCGCCGGCTCAGCCTTTTCCTCTTTCTTTTCTGGTTCTTTTTTGGCTTCCTGTTTTTCGGCTTCCTTCTTCAGAGGCGGTTCAAGAAGAAAAGCCACCCACCGGCCCGAGTTTTCAGGCAGCTTGAAATTCTTGACTCGCTCATAACTTTTAAATTCGCCTGTTGCCAGATTAAAAATACCCAGAGCGTTCTTGGGCATTTCCTCGGGTTTTTTCTTTTCCTTTTTAGCTTTTTCTACCTCTTCTTTGGGCGGCACAATGGTGAAAAGGACAAATTTATCTTCAGCCGTGATCTGGGGATTCTCGCCGCGGGCCAGGCGTTTCTCCTCGCCGGTTTTGAGATTATAAATAACGAGTTCGCCATCGCCATCCTGAGGCACCAGGGAATAGACCAGCCATTGACCATCAGAACTGAGCCTGGTCCCCTGAATTGATTTCCAGCTATCATAGACCTCATAGCTTATGGGTTTTTTGGTTGCACCCCGTCCTGAATTGATGAAAACGATAGCAACACTTAAAAAGATAAGAATTAAGCATTTCAAACCCTTAATGTTTCTGTCCAATCTCATACTCCTCTCCCTTTCCTTTTTAAATTTATGAATATTATTAAGAACAACCCTCATCAGATATTTCCAGTAATTTCTGGCTTATATCATATCCGGTGAAAAAAGGTCAATCCGCAGCTCCCCTAAAAATGGTGCCATCTTAAAAATGGTGCCATCTTATCTATTCCCTATTTTTTAACGAAAATCGCGAAAAAGAATTTCCCCTGAGAAAATCAATAAAATCTTACCACAAAAGGCCCTCAAAAAATGGTATCGCCTAAAAATGGTACCGCCTTATCTATTCCCTAATTTCCTTCTCAATCTATGAGCCTCCTTGTTACCTACAAAAAATGCTACCAGCTTATCCCTTCCCTAATTTCCTCTTCAATCTATCCACCAGCTTGTTTATTAAATTTTCAATTTTTTTACCGTGAACTTCCCGATTGACTGGACATAAAAAAGGGAGTTTTTAGCCCCTTTTATCTCCCGCCACCAGCTTTTAATTATGGCCTCTTTTAATGAAAAGGCCGTTCCCCCCATTAGCCTGAATTCTTTCTATGGAGAAGGCCATTATGTTATTTCAGACGAAAACCCCTGGCTCTTCAGGCCGAAACGATGCCGGGCAATCAAAATATATTTCTGAAGTGTCCTAGATGCAAGAGCTGAAAGTAACCACTTCTCAAACCTTCTTTCTCAGGAAGAAAGACAAAACGCACCCTAAACCCTTATCCAATTTTATGGAGACATTAACCGAGACTTTCAGGCTCGTCCAGCTATCAGCCGCTTACCCCTCTAAAAATATGGTCTGCCTTAGAAATTTGCTTTGAAAATTGCCGGTCTTATCTGTTCTCTTTTTTAAGAAAAATTCTACTGTTTACGCATTTCTTAATTCTTAAATTTTCTTCTTTCAACTTTCAAAACCTGTTCCATCTTATCTATCCCCCTTTTTAAGAAAATTTCCCTCCTTCCCTTCTTTCTAATCTCCTATGTTTTCCACTAAATTTCTATGTCTAACTCTGCCTCTCAGGCTCCTCCAGCTTTCTGATGGGAGAAAACACGAGATATTTTTGAACCACAAGGAATAATGTCATTTAAAGAGGAAACTCGTCCGGGAAATTAGTCCAGCAAATTAGCTCTGAAAATTCGTTCTGGAAATTCATTCAGTTTGTTTTTAAGAAAACTGTTCGGTTTTATTTATTTCACTTTAATTTCTAATTCGGTCATTCAGGTTCATCTGGCTTTCTTCAGGGTCAAAATTTCTTAGGGGCCAAAATCTCTCCGGAGCCAAAAAAGGATATTCCAGCCGTCTGAAAGCGAATGCAGTTCCTGTGAATTTAATAACCATGAGGTAATAAATACATAAACACATTAAGGCTAAAATAAAATTAAATCAGAAATGACTCTGGTTTGACGCTTATCTTGCCTTTTAATTATAATTGAGAAGCTCTTGAGGAAATTGTTAAGAGGAAAAAAACAATCTCAAAGAGAACAACCATGAACGAAGAAAGCGGGAGAACAGTTGAAGCCCGAAGTCATCTTGGTCCATCCATCCTGATTAAAGGCAACATTGAAGGCTCAGAAGATTTGATTATCGATGGACAAGTCGAGGGCGATGTCACTTTGCGCGGTTGCCGGCTGGTTGTTTCGCCTTCGGCTCGCCTCAAAGGCAATATTAATGCCGGTGAAATTGTCCTTGAAGGTAGCGTCGAAGGTAACCTTACGGCGACGGGCCGGATCACGGTCAAAGCCAGAGCTTCCCTTGTGGGCGATATTACGGCCAGCCGGGTGGCCATTGAAGATGGAGCCAGATTTAAAGGAACCATCAAAATCGTTTCTGGATAGAAGATTCAACAGAAATTTTCTTCAAAATTCAGAGGCAATAGCCCTCATCACAAACTCTCTCAGCCTTTTCAAAAAATTAAAATCCAATGGATCTCTTTTTTTACTGGCTTTACTTTTTATCCGCCATCTTTTGGCACTCTACTTTACTTATACTTTTCTCTACACTTTTCATCTCTAATTCCTTCGACTGGCTTCGGGCTAAAAATAAGCCATGCCGCTCCAGCTTCCCATATCAACCGAAAAAGACTCAAACAGAATCTTTCCCGGACAGACAATTCCTTCTTTTAACTTCATTCCCTGTTGCCTCTTTTTTCTCATCAGGAAAGTTGCCCAGGATAATTTCCCGGGGAAATCGCCTCATTTGATTGATTTATTTTCAGTTCAATTTCCCCTTTATCCCCTCTAACCTCTCAGACAGAGCTTACTTCCCAGGCGCAAACCAGGATTTTCCCCGCCTCAAAGTGACTTCATTTCCTTCAAGCCTGTTATCGTTTAAGTTGCCTGGAACTGATTAAGTGATGGGCAAGTCATTAATGGGCAGGTCATTAACCTTAAAACACGATGAGGCTTAAAATTTGATATAATTTATTAATAAGGATAGTCGCTGATTTTTAGATCCAAATAAATAACGGACATGAGTCGTTTCCAGCTCGTTTCAGAATTTGAACCCAAAGGAGACCAAATCCGGGCCATTGCCGAACTATCCGAAGGCCTGGAGAAGGGCATCAAGCATCAGGTGCTCATGGGGGTCACTGGTTCCGGCAAGACCTTCACCATGGCCAATATTATCCAGAATGCCCAGCGACCCGTTCTAGTTATTTCCCACAATAAGACCCTGGCGGCTCAGCTCTATCAGGAATTCCGTCGCTTCTTCCCCCACAATGCCGTGGAATATTTCGTCAGCTATTATGATTACTATCAGCCCGAGGCCTATATTCCGGCAACAAACACCTATATCGCCAAAGAGGCGACAATTAACGATGAGCTTGATCGGCTCCGTCTGTGCGCGACCAACGCTCTCTTTGAACGCCGCGATGTCATCATCGTCGCTTCAGTTTCCTGTATTTACGGCATCGGCTCGCCCGAGACTTACTATTCCATGAGCTTTGCCCTGGAAACTGGCCAGGCTATAACCCGCAAGAAAATCCTCGAGCAACTGGTCGAATTGCAGTATACCCGGGAGGAAACTGATTTCCGGCGCGGCACCTTCCGTGTCCGGGGAGATATTATTGATGTTTTCCCGGCCTATGAAGATTATGCCTACCGCCTTGAACTTGATGGGCAGGTGATTAAAAGAATCTGTCTGATTGATCCTCTTCTGGGGACAATCAAAAATACCTTGAATCGCGTCCTCATTCATCCTCGCTCCTATTTTTCAACTCCCCGCCCCACTCTGGAAGAAGCAATCAGAGCCATCGAAAAAGAGCTCGAAGAAAGAATTGCTTTCTTTCTGAGCCAGGGAAAACTCATCGAGGCTGAAAGAATTGAGGAGAGAACCCGTTACGACCTGGAAATGCTCCGAGAATTTGGCTACTGTCCGGGAATTGAAAATTATTCTCTCTATTTAAGTGGTCGCAAGCCAGGCGAACCTCCCTACACTCTTCTCGATTATTTCCCTCCTGATTTTCTAACCATCATTGACGAATCGCACCAGACCATTCCCCAGCTTGGCGGCATGTATCATGCAGATCGCTCCCGCAAATTAACCTTAGTCGAACATGGCTTCCGCTTACCCTCAGCTCTTGACAACCGGCCTCTCAATTTTCGGGAATTTGAGGCCCGGGTCAACCAGGTGATTTATGTCTCCGCCACTCCCGGGCCTTATGAATTAAAAAAAGCCAATGGTCGGGTGATCGAGCAGATTATCCGGCCAACCGGATTAATTGACCCTGAAGTTGAGGTCAGGCCAGCCCGAGGCCAGATCGATGATTTAATGGCTGAAATCAGGAAGAGGGCCAAGCGCAATGAAAGAACCCTGGTAACAACCCTGACGAAAAAAATGGCGGAAGATCTAACCCGCTATTATCATGAGCTCGGGCTCAGGGTTCGTTACCTTCACTCAGAAATTGATACCCTCGACCGCGTGACCATTCTCCGCGACCTGCGTAAGGGAAAGTTTGATGCCTTGATTGGTATCAATCTTCTCCGGGAGGGGCTTGATCTACCCGAAGTTTCCCTTGTGGCCATTCTCGATGCTGATAAAGAGGGCTTTCTGCGGTCGACCACCTCCCTCATCCAGACCTTTGGCCGGGCCGCCCGCAATGTGAATGGAAAAGTCATTCTTTATGCCGATACCATGACCGAATCAATGAAGCGGGCCATTGCCGAGACTGAACGCCGTCGCCGTATCCAGGAAGAGTATAACCGGCAGAACAACATTACCCCCCAGTCCATTGTTAAGAAAATTGATGAAATTCTGACCTCGGTTTATGAAAGAGACTATCTCGATTACACTAAGATTGCTGAAGAAAAGGAAATCCTCCTTTCGCCTCAGAAAAGAAAACAGAGAATTCAGGAGCTGGAGCGGCAGATGAGGGAGGCAGCCCGCAATCTGGAATTTGAAAAAGCCGCCAGAATCCGGGATGAACTCACCAGACTCAAGAAAAGGGAACTTGAACTTGGCCTTTAAATTCAGACTTCAGACTGACTTCGAACCAGCTTATGGCTTTGGATTTTCGATAAAAATGTCAGGGAAAGATGAAGGATAAACTGAGGCGACAGGCAAATCTTCTACCTGAAAAGCCAGGAATTTATTTATTCAAAAATAAAGCCGGCGAAATCATCTACGTTGGCAAAGCCCGTTCGATCCGGGACAGGGTTCTCTCCTATTTTCAGCCATCACCTGACCCCAAGGTTCAAAATATTATGGCCGAGGCAGCTTCCGTTGATTTCATTCTCACCGATTCAGAAAAAGAAGCCGCCTTTCTGGAAAATAATTTCATTCAGAAACATCAGCCCAAATTCAATCTGCGCCTCAAAGATGATAAAAGCTTTCCCTATCTGAAAATAACTGTCCAGGAGAAATTTCCTGGAGTTTATCTCTGCCGCCGGGTGGAAGCTGATGGCGCCCGCTATTTTGGTCCCTTTGCTCCCGCCAGAAATGCCCGCACCACAATTCATCTTCTCAATAAATATTTTGGCCTCCGCAGCTGCGAGGAAAAAATTCCCGGCCATCGTCTTCGTCCCTGCCTTGAATATGAGATGAAACTCTGCTCTGGCCCCTGCGTTGGCGCCATCGCTGAAGAGGAATATCGCCGTAATGTGGAGAATGCCCTTCTTTTCCTTGAAGGAAAAACGGAAAGGCTTCTCAGCCAGCTGCAGGAAAGAATGAATGAAGCGGCTCAAAGAATGGCCTTCGAAGAGGCAGCTCACTGGCGGGATACCATTCGGGCAATCGAGCAGATCAGGGAAAAGCCGAAGCTAATTTCCGTGGGACTCGAAAATGCCGATATCATCGGTCTGGCCAGAAGAGCCGGCGAAATTTCCATCTATGTTTTTTTTATGCGCCACGGCAAGGTCATCGAATCTGAAGAGATAATCTGGCCAGAAAGAGAATCCAGGGAAACATCGGTCGTTCTCAAGGATTTCCTCCTTGATTTTTATGATTCCCTGGAGGTTCCTGATCGCCTTCTTCTGCCTCTTGAGCCGGCTGACAGGTTAGAAATTCAGGCAATTCTTGAAAAAAGAAAAGGGAAAAAAATTGAACTGGTGGTGCCATTCAGGGGAAAAGATAGAGAGCTGGTTAATCTTGCCAGCCGCAACGCCGAAATCCTGCTTTTTAAAGGAGCCACTGAACCTGAAGCCCTGAGCTCTCTGCGAGAAGCTCTGGGCCTCGAAAAAACTCCCAAGAGAATTGAAGGCTTTGATATCTCCAATACCGGCGGCGAGGAAAACGTTGGTTCCATGGTCGTCTTTATTGACGCTCTGCCTGAAAAGAAAGAATACCGCCGCTATCGCCTCAGGACCGTAAGCGGACCGGATGATATCGCCTGTCTCAAAGAAGTTCTGGAGCGACGTTACCGGAAAACATTGGAGGAGGGAGCGCCTGCTCCTGACCTAATTCTGATTGATGGTGGCAAGGGCCAGCTCCATGCTGCCGAGGAAACGCTGCGGCGTCTCCATCTGGCCTCAATTCCCGTGATTGCTCTGGCCAAAAGGGAAGAAATCATCTTCAGTTCACGTTACCCCTCTGGCCTCAAACTTGAGCCTACCTCGCCGGCCCTCAAGCTTTTACAGCATATCCGCGATGAAGCCCACCGTTTTGCCCTGGCTTTACATCGAAAGAGAAGAGAAAGGAAAAGCCTGACTTCAGAACTTAAGGCAATTCCAGGTATCGGGCCCAAAAGACTTCAGACCCTGCTCACCCATTATGAAAGCCTTGAGGCAATCAAGCAGGCGAAAGAGGAGGAGCTTGTGGCCTTAATTGGTCGCCAGGCAACAGCTGCCTTAAAAAATTATTTAGAGCAGAAGAACAGAGGAGAAGAAAAATCGAGCCCGGATTGAATTGCGGTCTTAAATTTATTAAAGAATGAGACGAAGGAGAAAAGCCACAAGAGTAGCTACCGAAAGATTCAAAAGCATCGAGAAAAGGGCCGCTCGCCGGCTGATTTCCTTCCAGATAATGGCCACTGTCGACAGACAGGGAATGAACAAGCTGATGAAGGCGGTGAAGACAATGAGCTGGCTGCGGCTAAGAACTTCAGGCAAGGCCTGGTAATCTATCCCCAGGGCCTGAAGCATCATCAAAAGCGAAAGCTCCTTGCGAAGAAAGCCAAAAATGAGGGTAACGCCCAGACTCGAAGGAAGACCCAGGGCACCTTTAACCAGGGGCGAAAGAGCCCGATTAATCCAGAGATCAGCCCCAACAAGCTGGAGAAGGCTCAGCACAAGGCTGCCGGCAATCAGAATGGGCCAGGCAAATTGAACAAAGGAGCGAAGCTGCCAGATTATCTTGGAAAAAACTATCCTTAAAGAAGGAATCTTCAGGGAAGGGATTTCCAGAATAAGACCGGGCGAGGGCTCCTTCTGGAAAAAGGATAAGAGGCTGCCCACCAGAGCCACAACGAGCAGTTGAAAAAAATAAAAGCCCATGGCCCACCAGGGCCCGAGAAAAAAGGCGATTATGGCCAGAATAACAGCCGTTCTGGCCGAACAGGGAATAAAAGGTATAAGAAGGGAGGTCAGAAAACGGTCGCGGGGAGATTCGAGGATTCTCGTCGCCATGATAGCCGGAACATTGCAACCGAAGCCGAGAATGAAAGGGGCGACAGATTTTCCGTGGAGCCCGACCCGGTGCATCAGGCTGTCAAGGAGAAAACCAGCGCGGGCCAGATAGCCCAGATCTTCAAGCAGAGACATCAAGAAAAGTAGAGGTAAAAAATAGGGTAAAACAATGGCCAATCCGCCACCGAGGCCTTGAATCAGCCCGTCAAGTAAAGCCACAAATACCGGTGGCCAGGCCTGATGATGGCTCCAGCTCTGGAGCCAGGACCAGGGTTTAAGCAGAAGCTGCTCTAAAGGGTTACCAAGGGCAAAAATAAAGAAAAAGAAAAAGGAGAAAATGAGGAGGAGTACAGGATAACCCAGAACAGGATGCATGAGAATTGAATCCAGTTTTTCTTCAAGACCTATTTTCTTTCCCCGTTCAACCTTAGCTACAGTCTCGAATAATTTCAGGGCGAGATGATGCCTTTCGGCGGCCAGAACCTCATAGGCAGGAAGATGGCGCAGGCTTTCCAGCTTGTACCTGGTCTCCTCTACTCTTCTTTTCAGCTCAGGCCTGAATTCGCCCAGGATTTCATGACAGAAAGTATCACCGGCTTCAATCAATTTTATGGCCGTGAAGCGGCGACTGGCCACCATGCAGAAATCATCAGAGATAGCCTCAGCCAGGGAATGAATATATCTTTCCACATCAGGATTCCACTGAGGGGCTTTAGGCCGGCATTGGTTTCTCTGGAGACAGGCCAGACAGCAGGAAAGAAGCTCTTTTATCCCTCGACCTCGATTAGCCACAGTGGCTACCACCGGAACACCCAGCAGAGCTTCAAGTTTTTTTGGATTAATTTTAATTCCCTTCTTTTCGGCTAAATCAATCATATTCAGGGCCAAAACCAAGGGTTGTTCGAGTTCCAGAAGTTCAAGCGTAAGTTCCAGGCTCCGGCCGAGAAGGGAGGCATCAACCACATTGACGATAAGATCCGGGGGCTCCTGAAAAAGATGGACCAGGGCAGCCTTTTCCGCAGGATCAGCCGGATTAAGAGAGTAGGTACCAGGAAGGTCAACGATTCTCAGAACCAGCCCATTGATATAGACCTCACTATGGGTATGACTGACAGTGGTTCCAGGGAAATTGGAGGTCTGGGCCTTATGGCCGGCGATGGCATTAAACAGAGTGCTTTTGCCACTATTGGGCTGACCAACAAAAACGATAAGGGGCCGATCAAGTCTGGCCATCAAGAATTTCCACGATGATTTTCTGGGCTATCCCCCGGCCTAAGGCCACACTTGATCCAGCGGTCAGGTTTTTGACCAGAACAGGACCGCCAAAGAGGGCATCGGAATTTCTCTCAATCAGATCCCCTTGATGAAAACCCAGGGCCATGAGTCTTCGACGCACCCCATGGCCACCCAGAACATCAATCAGACGCAGGGGTACACCCTGGGGGGCCTCAGTTAACCTGACCATTCGTCCAGCCATGGGGTTATCCACATTTGAGAATAATTCTCAAGAACATTTTACCCGATTTATCGGCTTCAATCAATGTTTTTCAACTTTTCTTTAAAATTTAGTTAGTTTCAGCCCGGCCGCTGATTTCAGGGCACAAACTGCAGTCCCCAGGAATTCAGAGAAAACGCTTTTCCTGGGTCATAGAAAAAAGAGTTATAGAAAAAAAGGGACATTTTTGATTAAAATTAACCTAAACAACTTCAAAGGAGGTCAAAATGATGAGGCGCCGTGTTTTAAACCTGTTGCTTTTTATTTTTACCATAACCTTTTTTGTTTCCCTCTGGGCCGATGAAGGCCTCTGGCCCTTCAATATGGTTCCAGTTGAACTGATTAAGAAAAAATATGGTGTTACCCTCACCCAGGAATGGCTTGACCATCTCCGGCTGGCTTCAATCCGTCTGGGTGGCGCTTCAGCTTCCTTTGTTTCGCCCGATGGCCTGGTTTTAACCAATCATCATGTCGCCCAGCGGGCCATTCAGAATTTAAGCACGCCTGAGAGGGATCTGATGAAGACCGGTTTCTATGCCCGCACGAAAGAGGATGAGCTGAAATGTCCCGGGCTGGAACTCTGGGTGCTCCAGGAAATAGAAGATGTGACCTCCCGCGTTCTTTCCGCAGAAAAACCGGGTATGAGCGCAGCTGAAGCTGCCCAGGCCAGGGAAAAAATGATTGCCCAGATCGAAAGAGAAGCTTCGGAAAAATCTGGCCTGAGAGCTACCGTGGTGACGCTCTATTCAGGCGGCATGTATCATCTTTATAAATACAAAATTTATACCGACGTTCGCCTGGTTTTTGCACCCGAATTCGCTATCGCCTTTTTTGGCGGCGATCCTGATAACTTCACCTATCCCCGCTATGACCTTGATGTAACCTTTCTCCGAGCCTATGAAAATGGTAAGCCAGCTAAAACACCCCATTACCTGAAATGGAGTCGCCGCGGAGTCAGGGAGGGTGAGCTTGTTTTCGCCTCTGGTAATCCGGGCTCGACCGGAAGGCTGCTGACCATGGCTCAATTAGAGTTTCTCCGCGATATCAATTATCCCTTCACTATTGCCAATTATCAGAGGAGACGGGCTCTTCTTCAGAAATACAGCGAGCAGGGGCCGGAGCAGGCCAGAATTGCCCTCAATACCCTTTTTGGCATTGAAAATAGCCTCAAGGCGGTAACCGGCTATCAATCAGGGCTTCTTGACCCCAGGATTATGGAAAAAAAGGCCAGAGAGGAAGCTGAAATAAGAAAGGCCGTGGCCGAAAATCCGGAGCTGGCCCGAGAATTCGGCCAGGCCTGGGATGAAATTGCCAGAGCCCAAAAGGCCTACGCTGAGATCTTTAAGCCCCTCACCTTTTTCGAAAGAGCTCAGGGCTTTAATTCAGTCTACTTTTCTCTGGCCAGAAATCTTGTCCGGCTGGCCGAGGAAAGGCAGAAACCCAATGAAGCCAGACTGAGAGAATATAGAGAGTCCAATCTACCTTCTCTCGAGCGCTCCATCCTCTCGCCTGCTCCGATTTATGACGATTTTGAAATTTTTAAGCTGGCCGACAGCCTGGCTCAGCTTAAGGAAGAGCTGGGGGATAGACTGGAAGTTCGTTGGCTTCTGGGAGACAGAAAGCCAGAAGAGGTAGCCAGGGAATTGGTGGCTGGAACCAAATTAAAGGACCTGGAATGGCGCAAGAAGCTGCTTCAGGCTAAACCTGAAGAAATATATCTGGTTGATGATACCATGATCAAGCTGGCCTTGCTGGTTGACCCTGTTTCAAGAGCCTGGCGAGCTCGCTATGAAAAGGAAGTCGAGTCAGTCGAAAATACCAATGGCGGTTTAATTGCCAGGGCAATTTTCAAAATAAAGGGAACAACAGTTCCTCCTGATGCTACCTCCACCCTGCGCTTGAGTTTCGGGGTGGTCAAAGGATATCGGGAAGCTGGTCGCTGGATACCTTTCCAGACAAACTTTGCCGGTCTCTATGAAAGGGCCAGACAGTTTGGTTTTAAATTCCCCTACGAACTGCCGCCAAGCTTCATCGAGAAAAAGAATAACCTTAACCTGAAGGTCCCTCTCAATTTTGTGGCCACAGTCGATTCTATCGGCGGCAACTCGGGTTCGCCTGTAGTTAACGTTCATGGCGAGCTCGTGGGAGTTCTCTTTGATGGCAATATTCAGTCCTTGCCCAACAGGTTCGTCTATACAGAAGAGCTGGCTCGTTCAGTCATGGTTCATGCTCAGGGAATCATTGAGGCCCTGCTGAAGGTCTACGGAGCTAAAGAGCTTGTCCGTGAAATCCTCCCCTAAATGGTGACACAAACATTTTTGTGACTGAGGCTCTATTTCTATAGCTGCGGCGCAACTAATATTATTTTTTACGCCGGCTTTTTCAATAATCACACAAACATTTTTTAGGTTCTTCCGACTTTCCTGTGGGCAAAAATGTGAGACCTGGATGTAACTTTCAGCGCATTAATTTCAGCCGGGTTTATTGCGCCTGAGGCTCATTAAAAGAAAGTTAATAAGATAAGAGAGCGACATAGCCATTTTGCTTTAAACCTCGTCTCAAAGAGCTCATAAAAAGTCTCGAGAGACCTTTAATTCTCCAGGTTTACTCAAACGAAATGGGGAAGCTCCATTTTTTATGATTCAGGCGCAAAAATTTATGGTCCAACGAAATGGAAAAAAGGCGAAATCAGGGCCCAGATTTTCTGCCTTCCTGATTGCCCTTTTCTGTCGGCCAAAAATGTTTGTGTCCCTATTGGATTGACTTGGAGGGGCTATTCTGATAAAAAATAAGAAATGTACAAGTGGCTTCTCAATAAGATTTTTGGGACAAAAAACGAGCGCGACCTCAAGAAGCTTCGTCCCTATGTCGAGGCTATAAATGCGCTCGAACCCTCCATCCAGAAGCTGACTGATGCCCAGCTTCAGGCCAAAACGGCCGAATTCAAGGAAAAGCTGAGGCAGGGGGCTACTCTCGAGGATATCCTCGTCGAAAGCTTTGCCGTGGTCCGCGAAGTTGCCCGCCGCACCATTAACATGCGCCATTTTGATGTCCAGCTCATGGGAGGAGTCGTCCTTCATCAGGGCAAAATCGCCGAAATGAAGACTGGTGAGGGTAAAACTCTAGTGGCGACGCTGCCTGCCTACCTCAATGCCCTTGAAGGCAAAGGGGTTCATATCGTTACCGTAAATGATTATCTGGCCCGCCGGGATGCCGAATGGATGGGGCCCATTTATAAGTTTCTCGGGCTCACGGTTGGCGTCATTCAGCACGAAATGCCAGATTATGAACGCAAAAAAGCTTATCTCTGCGATATTACTTACGGCACAAATAATGAATTCGGCTTCGATTATCTGCGCGATAATATGAAATTCAGGCTTGAGGACATGGTTCAGCGGGGCCATCATTACGCCATCGTGGACGAGGTGGATAGTATCCTTATTGACGAGGCCAGAACCCCGCTTATCATTTCCGGCCCCACCGAGGAATCAACTGAGCTTTATTATCGAATTGATAATTTTGTCCGACGCCTGCAGCGCGATCGCCATTTCAAAATTGATGAAAAAACGAGAACCGTGGCTCTTCTCGAAGAAGGTGTGGCTGAAGCCGAAAAGTACTTCCGGATCAGTAATCTCTATGAACTCACTCACATGGATCTTGTCCATCACATCAATCAGGCCCTTAAAGCCCATCATCTTTTCAAAAGAGATGTGGACTATATCGTCAAAGACGGCAAGGTCATCATCGTGGATGAATTTACCGGCCGGCTGATGCCCGGTCGCCGCTACAGTGATGGCCTTCACCAGGCCCTGGAAGCCAAAGAAAGGGTGCGAGTGGAACAGGAATATCAGACTTTAGCCTCCATCACCTTCCAGAACTATTTCCGGATGTACAAAAAGCTGGCCGGTATGACCGGAACCGCTGCGACCGAAGCGGCTGAATTCATGGCCATCTATAACCTGGATGTAGTGGAAATTCCCACCAATAAACCTCTGATCCGCTACGAATATCCTGATGTAATCTATCGGACCGCCAGAGAAAAATGGGAAGCGGTCGTGGAGGAGATAATTGCCGCCCATAAACAGGGCCGTCCAGTCCTGGTCGGGACAACCTCTATCGAAAAATCAGAGCATCTGAGCTCCCTTCTTCGCAAAAGAGGCATAAAACATGTTGTCCTTAATGCGAAATATCACGAGCAAGAAGCCAGAATTATTGCCCAGGCTGGCCGCGTCGGCGCCGTAACCATTGCCACCAATATGGCTGGACGCGGAGTCGATATCCTCCTTGGAGGCAATCCTGAATTTCTGGCCAAGGAGAATCTCCGCAAGGCCGGCATCGAACCGGAAAAAGCTACGCCTGAGCAGTGGCAAAAGGCCTACGAAGAAGCCAAAAAAATAACTGAAGAAGAGCACAAAATCGTCGTCTCTCTGAACGGCCTCTACGTTATCGGCACCGAGCGGCATGAAAGCCGCCGGATCGACAATCAGTTGCGAGGCCGGGCTGGCCGGCAGGGAGACCCAGGTGCCTCAAAATTCTTCCTTTCCCTTGAAGATGACCTGATGCGTATCTTCGGCAGCGACCGCCTGGCTGGCCTGATGGCCAGAATCGGTATGAAGGAAGGAGTACCTATCGAGCACAAAATGGTCACCAAGGCTATTGAACGAGCCCAGAAACAGGTGGAAGCTCAGAACTTTTCCATCCGCAAGCACCTGCTCGAATATGACGACGTGATGAATAAGCAGCGGGAAACAATCTACCGAATGCGCCGGGAAATCATTGAAGGCAAGGATATGAAAGAATATGTTCTGGAATTGATTGAAACTCTTGTTGACTGGTTCCTCGATACGCATGCCAACAAAGATCGACACCCAGAAGACTGGGATCGAGGGTCCCTCCGTCAGGCCATTCTTTCCCAGTTTGGTCTGGATCTTGAGTCCCTTGGCTTGAACTGGGATGAAATTAATTATGATGACCTGAGAGAAAAAATTGTCTCGACTCTGAAGAGCATTTATGAGGCCAAGGAACGCCTCCTTGGTCCAGCCCGCATGCGGGAATTTGAGCGAATTATTTTTCTGCAGGTGATTGACTCCCAGTGGAAGGACCATCTTCTCGGCATGGACTATTTGCGAGAGGGAATTGGCCTGCGTGGCTACGGTCAGAGGGATCCTCTGGTTGAATATAAGAAAGAAAGCTTTCAGATGTTCCAGGATATGCTCGACCGGATCGAGGAGGAAGCCATTCGCTATATCTTCCTCTTCCAGCCTGTTATCATGGAAGAAGAAGCTTTGCCCAGGCGAGCTGCCCAGCCCGTTTTTTATGGTGCTCCAGGCGAGGTCGCTGATAGAGCGCCAGCCTTCCGCCGGGAAGCCCGGGCAATGATTCCCAAGAAAAGAAGAAAGAAATAGCTTAGGTTAGAAAAAGGAGGGTTTATGCTCGAAACGAATCTTCGCGAAGGTCTAACCTTTGATGATGTCCTCATTATACCGGCTAAATCAGATGTCCTGCCGGCCGAAGTCGATGTGAGTACCCAGCTCACCCGAAATATCCGGCTCCTCATCCCCATTCTCAGCGCCGCCATGGATACTGTCACCGAATCCAGGATGGCGATTGCTCTGGCCCAGCAGGGTGGTCTGGGCATCATTCATCGCAACCTGTCCATAGAAGCCCAAGCCGAGGAAGTGGCCAAGGTAAAACGTCATGAAAGCGGCATGATTGTTGATCCTATAACCATGCGGCCTAAAGATAAAATTTCCCAGGCTATTGAAGTTATGCGGAAATATAAGATATCCGGTCTGCCTATCACTGACGAGAATAACAAGCTCGTGGGAATTCTAACCAATCGCGATATCCGTTTTGAGACCCGCCTTGACCTGCCCATTGAAGAAGTCATGACCAAGGACCTGGTTACTGTTCCCCTGGGCACTTCCATCGAAGAGGCCATGAAGCTTTTCCACAAACACAAAATTGAAAAAATACTTATGGTTGATGAAAACTTCCATCTTAAAGGCCTCATCACTTACAAGGATATCCTCAAAAGAATTCAATATCCTAATGCCTGCAAGGATAATTTTGGCCGGCTGAGAGTAGGTGCTGCCATCGGCGTGGGCAACGATGCTCTGGATCGGGCCGCCGCCCTGATCGAGGCCAAGGTAGATGTTCTGGTGATTGATACGGCCCATGGACATTCCGGCCGGGTTCTGGAAACACTCAGGCTGCTGAAGAAAAAATTCCCTGAGCAGGAAATAATTGCTGGCAATATCGCCACCGCAGAAGCGGCTGAAGACCTGATTGCGGCCGGTGCCGATGCTTTAAAAGTCGGGGTGGGACCCGGATCTATCTGCACCACCAGGGTAGTAACAGGCGCCGGTGTCCCCCAGATTACGGCTATTGCCGATGTTTTTCGGGTAGCTAAAAAGAAAAATATTCCCATCATCGCCGATGGCGGAATCAAATATTCCGGCGATATAACTAAAGCTCTAGCCGCCGGGGCTTCCTGCGTCATGCTCGGCAATCTTCTGGCAGGAACTGATGAGGCTCCAGGTGAAGTGGTCATTTATCAGGGAAGATCCTATAAAATCTATCGGGGCATGGGATCGCTGGAAGCCATGAAGGAAGGAAGCCGCGACCGTTATTTCCAGGATGTGCCCGGAGTGCAGAGCAAGCTGGTTCCTGAAGGCATAGAAGGCCGGGTGCCTTACAAAGGCCCTGTCGTCAACATTATTCAGATGATGGTTGGCGGGTTACGCTCGGGTATGGGCTATGCCGGTTGTCGTACCATTCCTGAACTTCAGGAGAAAGCCCGCTTTATCCGGATTACAAGTGCAGGTCTAAGGGAAAGCCACGTTCATGACGTCGTCATCACCAAGGAAGCCCCCAATTATCATCTTGAATAAGAAATAATCTTTCCCCTGGATTAATCGATGTCCAAATAATTGGAAGAAAAAAGGAGAAAGCCATGAAAAAGACCTGGCGCTGTTTTGTCTGTCAGGATGTTCATCTGGGCTTTAAGCCGCCTGAGGTCTGCCCGACCTGCGGAGCCAGGAATGCCTATGTAGAAATAAGTACAACCGAAGCCATGGGTCTCATTCAGGCCTTTCCACGAGAAATTGACCGCGAAGCCTTTCTTAAAGCTATTGAAGCCCTAGCAGCTTTGAATGAATTTCAGGTTAATCCAGATAAAGAAAAAGTTAATCTGCTACTGGATGGGCTTATGGCTAATGAAAAAAACTATGGTTATAAATTCTGTCCCTGCCGGCTGCGAACAAAGGATTTTCTGGAAGATATGAAACTTATCTGCCCCTGTAATTTCCTCATTCATGAAACCTATCGCCATCGACCCGCTGGCGAATGCTGGTGCGGGTTATTCCAACGGAGGCCAGGATGAAAAAAATAATTATGTTTTATGCCCGGGAATGTCCCCACTGCCGGGTGATGCTTCCCCTGGTTGACCGCCTGGAAAAAGAACTGAAAATTTCAGTCGAAAGGCTGGAAGTCTGGCATGATGAAAAAAACGCTGATCTGATGCGCTCCTTCCGGCACATCCTTGCCCCGGCCTGCGGGGGTCAGCTCAGAACGCCCACCTTTTTTGAACCGGAAACCCAGGCTGTTCTCTGCGGAGAAGTCCCCTACGAAAAACTTAAGGCCTGGGCTGAACAGGCTCTCGGTTATTTCGTCTGAAAAAGGATTTAGACTTCTTCGAGGCCGCTGAACCCGGAAGCAAAAATTATAATTTAAACTGAGTGGTAGCTCTGCTTTCAACTAAATACTGAAGAATTTCGAGTTCATCGGCTTCAAACCAGATAACCTGACAGTGAAAGCACTTATAAACGGGAAGATAAAAGACATAGCTATAGGGTTTAACTACCATTCCCAGCCCGCATTGCGGACAGCTGATGGCGGGCTTTCTCGCTATTTCTTTGCGCCGCCAGGCTGGGTCATCCAGCCTCTGGCTTAAATTTTCAGCTTTGGCTTTGAGATGCTCAGAGAATCCCACCTCTCGCCTGGCCAGGATTCTTTCCATAAAGGACAGAGGAACGAGTTTCCCCTGGCATTGAGGGCAGGTTTTAACTCTGAGGCCCTCATAGAAACTTTCGGTGAGTTCAAGAAAGCAGTGGGGGCACCTGTTCTGCCTTTGAGGCTCCACAGGTTCATGGCGATAAAGACGATACAGGGCGGCGCGAATAGCTTCGAAATCCCTGGCTCTTCCTTCTCTGTTTTCCTGCACATTCTTAACTCTTGAGCCAGGGGAAAAGCCAGGCAGGGTGAGCAGCGAACTCAAAGAGTAAGGACCAGCCCATTGGCCCGAGGCTGTTTTTATCAGCCAGATTTTATTTTCTTCAATCTTCGCCACTTCGGAAAAAGAAGTTACAAAAGGACTCAAACCATCTTCCCGGGAATTTATCAACCTTTCCTCCCTGGATCTGGCTTCAATCCTGGCTCGCTCTCTTCTCTCCTCCTGCTCTCTGATCTGGTCCTTGAGCTCATCGAGGGACCTGTTAGCCATTGAAGTCAGGAGTCTCAATCTGGTTATGGCAGGCGGATGGCTGTTAAAAAGACGACTCCAGAAATTTTCTTTGATTTCTCTTGAATCGGGTGGAACCAGGAAAAGGGGAGTATAAAGGCTGAAGTCACCCAGATAGGAATTGGCCAGTTGAGCCTTGTAGATAATTCTGGCCAGGGCCATAGGATCCCGGCTTAGTTCAACCGCCGTGGAGTCCGCCAGAAGCTCCCTCTTCTGGCTGATCAGGGTGAGAAAAAAGGTCATGAGGGTATAAGATGCGAGACCGGCCAGATAAAGAAAAGGGTGAACCACTTCCCTTTCCGATTTTTTGGTGAGGCTATCAGATGAGAGTCCCTCCTTTTCTCTTTCGAGAGAACTCAATAATTGCTCAAAAAAACTGGCCAGGCTACAGATCAGAGTTAAAAGATAAGTATCGCCCCGCAGAAGATGAGCTACCTCATGGGCAATCACTGCCTGGAGCTCATCGCGTGAGGCTTCTGCTAAAAGACCTTCAGTGACAGCAATGGCTGGTCGATTATCTCTATTCACAAGGGATAAGGAATTGACGTTAAGCGATGGAATTATATAGCCCTTTATTTCGCCCAGGCCTGAAGCTAGACCCATCTCCTCCAGGCCATTCCGGAAGGTCAGATGATAGCGATCATCACTCTGAGGCGGGTAGGCCTGGAGGCGGTTGAGAATGAAAGTGGCTCCCGTCTTTCTAGCCTGAAAAAAATTGATGGTCGTTAAGACGAGGCTGATTAAAAAAACAAAAATTAAATATTTCCAGAAAAAAGGAGCCTGCCAGAAATTAAAGGCAGGCAAGAAAAAGCCAGCCGCCAGAAACAGGCCGGCTGTAAGCAAACCAAGGCTAAAAAAATAAAAAAGGAAAAGGAAAAATAAAATAAGGGAGGTTTGCCTTTTCTGTTTTTGCTGGATTTCCCAGAAAAGCGGTCGATCTAACTTCATTCTTCCCGGCCTCAGCGAATTTCAGCAATCTGATTCTTCTCCTTAAGCAAAACAATCCGGGGCGAATAAAACTCGATTTCGCCTTCATCCAGAAGAGCATAGGCGACAACAATCAATCTGTGACCCGGCCTGGCTTTATGAGCAGCCGCCCCATAGAGACCACAATAGCCTGACCCTTTTTCACCCCTGATCAAATAGGTGGAAAACCGATCCCCGGTCGTGAGGTTATAGACATGAACCTTTTCAAAGGGAAAAAGGCCTGCCGCCTCAATCAAAGACTCATCCAGGCAGAGACTGCCTTCATAATCAAGCTTCGTTTCAGTCACGGTCAGCCCATGCAGTTTGGATTTAAGAAAAATTCTTTTCATTTTCTCCCCCTTTTTTCGAAATTTTGAGATTGTCAATGAGTCTTGTCCCGCCACAATAGACGGCCAGAGCAATCAAAGCTTCATCAGTGATTTTTTCTATGGGTTGAAGCTCCTCCGGATCAACAATTTCAACATAATCAATTCTCAATCGAGGCTCAGCCTTTATTATTTCTTCAATTTTCGCCTTAATGACTGAGGTATCCCTTTCTCCTTCTTCAATCAACCGGCGAGCCACCTCCAGGCTTCTCGGGATGGCTAAACTCGCCTTTCTTTCCTCGGCTGAAAGATAGGTGTTGCGGGAACTCAGGGCCAGACCATCCACATCTCTGACTATGGGCATAACTCTAATTTCCACATCCAGATTAAGGTCACGGACCAGACGGCGGATTATCACTGCCTGCTGGGCGTCTTTCTGACCAAAATAGGCCACATCAGGCATGACTATATTGAAAAGCTTGAGAACAACTGTGGCTACTCCCCGGAAATGGCCGGGCCGGCTGCGTCCGCAAAGGCCATCCTGAAGACCGGTTACCTCCACAAAGGTTCTGTATCCAGGCGGATACATTTCCTGAGCTGAAGGGTAAAAGAGATAATCAACTCCTTCCTTTTCGAGCAGAGCCTGATCCCGGGGTAAATCGCGCGGATAGCGGTCAAAATCTTCCTTAGGGCCAAACTGAATGGGATTAACAAAAATGCTAACGACGACGATATCATTTTCCCGGCGGCAGGCCCTCACCAGACTCAGATGCCCTTCATGGAGATAGCCCATGGTGGGTACAAAACCAATCCTTTTTCCCGCCTGCTTGAGATTTTTTATTATCTCTTTCATCTGGCTAATCGTTTCAATAATTTCCATGGTCTCCCTCCAGTTTGACTCTTCTTTAAAATCTCCTTTGACTTTTCCATTATTTTTAAGGACATCGGCCAGATGTGCCCGCATCACATCTTTTTAATTAAATTTTTATTCTCATCGCCCGCCTCCCGGCTGAGCCGATATTTTTCCTCTAATAATGATGTCCTCAAACATCTTATTAAATATCCTGCTTTACCTTAATTTCCTTATTATTTTAAAATGTTTTAATTCAACTTAATTTAATGATTTTTCTTAAAACCTCTTCCCTTCCTTTCATATAAGAATTGAGGCATAAGAATTAAGACTCTGCCGCTGACCTCAGTTCTTGAACTCCTCAATTTTTAAGCTTCGAAAGCTCGTTCCTTTTAGAGAAAATCACTCTCGCCGGCGACTCTCTTCCTGGCGGCTGGCCTTCAGCTTCCTCAGAAATCTTAAATTTTCCGGCTTAAGATGGTAAACATGCTCCTGGTCAGGATATTTTCCCTCTATCACCTCCCGGGCATAGGTTTGCAGGGCTTCTCTGACGATTTCATTCAGGCTGGCATACTTTTTAACAAATTTGGGCAGACTGCCATCGGTCAGACCAACCAGGTCATGAAAGACCAGAATCTGGCCGTCACAGAAACGGCCGGCTCCAATGCCAATTGTCGGAATTCCCACCTCTTCAGTGATTATTTTTCCTAGTTCTTCAGGCACACACTCCAGGACCAGGGAAAAACAGCCTCTTTTTTCGAGTTCCCGGGCTTCGCTGATAATTTTTTTAGCTTCCTGCCAGTCGCTTCCCCGCAGGCGATACTGACCAAAACGATTTATCGATTGCGGGGTAAGACCGATATGACCCATGACCGGAATTTCAGCCTCCACCAGGGCCTCAATGACCGCCAGCCGGCGGCAGGAAGCTCCCTCAATTTTTACCGCTTTTGCCCCTGCTTCTTTGATAAATCGGGCTGCATTTCTGATGGTTTCATCAGGAGAAAGGTGGAAGGAAAAATAGGGCATGTCAGCCACCAGAAAAGCCCTTTTTACCGCCCGGGCCACAGCCCTGGTATGATGAATCATTTCCTCCATGGTCACCGGCAGGGTATTTTCATAGCCCAGAACGACCATGCCCAGGGAATCACCGACCAGGATAATATCCAGGCCAGCTTCTTCGGCCAGCCGGGCAGTGGGAAAATCGTAGGCGGTGACGGCCACAATCTTTTCACCGGCTGCTTTTTTGGCCTGAAGGAGGGGAATAGTTACAGGGAAAGCTTTGTCTTTTTCCATGGTTCATCCTTTCTCCCCATCTCGCCTGAAACTTCGAGATTGGGGTAAAGTCTATTTTTTATCATGAATAAATTATCTTTTAGCAGATTTCTTTTGTCCATAGCTTGAAGGAATGTAATAAAGATGACCCTTTTGTAAATTTTTTATCTGCCGGACAATGTCCAGCATTTCCACCTCATCGGCCAGATCAAGGTCATCAGACTTGATGACCAGAAGAGGTGTGGCTTTATAATTAAAAAAGAAATAATCAAAGGCCTGCAATAAATTTTGTAAATATTTTTCCGTAATCATTTTCTCCAGGTCAGTTCCTTCCCGGGCAATCCGCCTCAACAGCGTGGGTAATGAAATCTGAAGATAAATGGTCAGATCGGGCTTCGGTATCCTTTCAGCCAGAATGGCATAAATTCTTTCATAAACAACGAGCTCATCGTCAGTTAAGGTTTGATAGGCGTAAATCTTATCTTTTTCAAAGAGATAATCACAGATAACCCTCTCGGCAAAAAGATCCCGCTGGGCCAGCATAATCTGTTGATGATAGCGATTAACCAGGAAAACCAGCTGGGCTAGAAAGGCAGCGCCTTCTTTTTCTTCATAAAAATCCCTTAAATAAGGATTCTCCCGATTATCCAGAACGACCCGGCCACCAATCAGACTGGCCAGGGCCTGAGCAAATCGGGTTTTGTGGCTGTGAGGCACTCCTTCAATGGCGATGTGACGGAAGGGTATTTCCTCGATCATGGCCAGTCAGAACATTTTTTAAAACAAAGGGCCTCCCCCTATTCACTCTTCTGAGTTTCGGCCTTTTTTGCAGGAATAATGATCCAGGCAATTAAATAAAAAATCAACATGGGAACAAGAGCGGTCACCAGGGTAATGCCCACAAAGATCAACCGGACCAGGGAAACATCAATATCAAAATAATCGGCCAGACCAGCACAAACACCACCAATCATTCTGTTTTCCAGGGACCGGGTTAATTTTTTCGCCATTAATTATTCTCCTTGCTTTATGGTTTTTCCGATGAGCCAGGTTATTCTCTTCCTTCTGATTTATCTTTTTTCCATCCACCTTCCCCTTAAAATTATCTATTTATTTTTACTGATTTCTTATTATAGCGAAAAGATTCTTCTTCTGCATCAAAAATTTTAATTATCATTGGACTCACTGGCCTTTTGGATAAAGCGCTTTTCGCCTGAAAATTTCATATAATCAATCCAAAATAAGGACAATAAAGGCGATATCCCTGGCTATTGACTTTTAATAAGCCTTAAAATAAACAAGATTTGTTTTTCCGATACTTCTGGCCTTTCTTTTGCTGGCTCCGGGGAAAAAAGAGAGGCAAAAAGGAGGAAGAGAAAGATGAGTTCCCATCAATTCACCACCGGCCTTGACCTGGAGGCAATTCTCGATCGAGCCGAAGAGGCTTCCTGGCGTTTTCGCCAGTTTGATCAGGAAGAGGTCGATAGAATTGTCTACTCCGTTTATGCAGCTGCTTTTCGAGCCAGAGTTTATCTGGCTAAATTAGCCTGGGAAGAAACCGGCCTGGGACGCTGGGAAGATAAAGTCATTAAGAATACCCTGGCCACCAAGATAACTTATGAGGAAATAAAAAATATCAGAACAGCCGGCCCGGTGGCAGTCAATCAGGAGGAGGGGATTATTGAAATAGCAGAACCGGTCGGTCCAATTGTCGCTCTGACCCCGATTACCAATCCCACCTCGACCGTCCTTTTTAAGATCCTTATTGCCCTTAAAACCCGCAATCCCATAATTATCCGGCCCCATGGTGGCGCCAGACGTTGCTCCATCGAGGCAGCTCGACTTTGTTATGAAGCTGCCCTGAAAGCTGGAGCACCCGAGAACTGCATTCAGTGGATAAAAATGTCAACGCGTGAAGAAACAGCTTCCCTCATGGCCCACCCCAAGACAGCTTTAGTCATGGCTACCGGCTCGGTTGACGTCGTTCGGGCCGCGCTTAATTCAGGTAAACCCTCGATCGGGATCGGCCCGGGCAATGTGCCAGTCTTTATTGACCCCGGTTTTGAATTAGCCACCGCCTGTGAGGCTATTGTCAGCTCCAAAACCTTTGATTATGGTTCTGTCTGCGCCAGCGAACAGGCTCTCGTTGTCCTTAAAGAGCAGGCCGATCATGTCCGGCTGGAACTTGAAAAAAGGGGAGCCCATTTTCTGACTCATCAGGAAATCAAGAAGCTGGAGCCAGTAGCCTATAATAGCCAGGAAGGGTCAATGCGGGTTGAAGTCATCGGTCAGCCTGCTGCCAAAATTGCTTCCCTCGCCGGTTTTGAGGTTCCTGAAACCACCACCATCCTGGTAGCACCCCTGGAAGAAATCGGGCCTCAGGCACCTCTTTCTCTCGAAATCCTGGCACCTATCCTGGCTTTTTATGTGGCTGAAGATGAAGAGGAAGCCTTTAAATTGTGCCGGGAAATTTTGAACCATGGCGGTCTCGGCCATACGGCCAGCATTTTTTCTAACCGGGCCTCGCAAATTGCCCGTTTTGCCCGAGAAATGCCGGCGGGAAGAATTCTCATTAATACGCCGGCTTCTCTTGGAGCTTTAGGCGGTCTTTACAATCGTTTGAAACCTTCCCTGGTTTTAGCCTGCGGCCCAGCCGCTGGCAATATCTTCATGGATAATATCTCTGTCCAGCATCTCTTTTACCGCAAGAAAATAGTTGAACCCAGACTCAGCCCCTGGTACCGAAAAGAAATTCGTGCGCTCTATCTGGATGAAACCATCAGCCCGGAAAGGCTCGATGATCTGGTCAAATCCTGAAACTGATTTCAAGCCAGCTGTTAATGCAGTCGCTCATAAAAAAGATTCCGAAAACAATCTCTCCCGGTAATTGAAAGCTTTTAAATTAAACCAGAAATTCAAACGGGAATACATTTCAAAAAAGAGCTGTCTCTACCTAAATATTCTATTCTCTCGGGGAAAATAATGGTATAACCTATGGTGGTTAGTTTGTCGAGTTAAGGAGGCTAAATGAACAGGACTTTTGGCCGGGATTTTTTTAGCTGGCCAGCAATTCGGCCGCGCCTTATACGGCCTGTGATTGTAACCATTGTCGTCCTTATTATACTGGTTACTTCAATCTATCAAATCAGTCCTGAAGAGATTGGAGTCATTCTTCGTTTTGGCCAATTCGTGAGAACGGCCGAACCTGGTCTTCATCTTAAAGTCCCCTTTATTCAGAAAGTTCATTATTTTGAAAAGAGATGGCTCGAATGGGATGGTGATCCCAACCAGATACCCCCCCGCAATAAAAAATATATCTGGGTGGATACTTACGCCCGCTGGCGCATTGCTGATCCTCTCATCTTCTTCCAGCGAGTTAGAGACGAAAGGGGAGCACAATCGAGGCTTGACGATATCATTGATGGTGAAACCAGAAATACCATTGCTAAATTTGATTTGATTGAGGTGGTTCGCTCTTCCAATCGCCAGTTTGAGATAACTGAAGAAACCCTCAGGTCAGAGGTTACCAAAAGTAAAAGCGAAATCAAAGTTGGTCGGAATCGTATCGCTGAAATAATCCTGGAAAGCGCCTCAAAGATAACCCCGCAATTTGGAGTTGAACTCAAGGATGTGCGGATCAAAAGGATTAACTATGTGGAACAAGTCCAGCGCAAGGTTTTCGATCGAATGATTGCTGAAAGAAAAAGAATGGCGGCCAAATACCGCTCCGAGGGTGAGGGTCGGAGCGCCGAGATCAGAGGTGAAAAAGAGAAAGAATTGAGGCGAATTAAATCCGAAGCCTACCGCCAGGCTCAAGAAATAAAAGGAAAGGCCGAGGCTGAAGCCACCAGGATTTATTCTCAGGCCTATAATCTTGACCCGAATTTTTACCAGTTGCTGAAGACTCTGGAAACCTACCGGACAAGCTTTGACAGTGAAACCTGGCTGATTCTCTCCATGGATAATGAATTCCTCCGCTTTCTCCGTTCCTTCGAGAAACACTGAAGATAGCCGAAAATGGAAAAGGCGCTTCTCCCTTTAAAGAAAGGCAAGCTTTAATTACAGTCGGATCAAAATTATATCAGAAATACTCAATGACCCAAAAAGATAAATAGAAAATAGCTAAAAATTAAATTATTTTTAAAGGGAAATGAGAATTGAACCGATTAATCAAGCCACAAGAAGTGGCTGAATTTATTAAAAAGGATTATTCTAAAGGCTCTGAGCTTTCTCAGAGAAAGGACAAATGAATCTGATGGAGCTCGTCAGGGCTTTAATGGAATTTCTGAAAGCCCATCCCTCCTGGGTAAAGGGCCTCAGCCTGGGTTCGCTCATTACTTTTCTGATTACCCCCCTTATTGTCATTCTGGTTGTTCTTCGATTACCAGCAGATTATTTTTCCCGACCAGCAGGTCGAAAGAGCCGTCTTTTTAGCCGTTACCCGATTTTCTATCCAATTTTCCTTCTGCTAAAAAATTTACTCGGTCTCATGCTTATAGTGATTGGCTTTGTTCTCCTTTTCGCTCCTGGCCAGGGATTTCTGACCATTTTAATCGGTCTGATGCTGGTCAATTTTCCCGGAAAATCTCGGCTGGAACGTTTTGTTCTGAGCCGTCCCGGGGTCCGGGAAAGCCTCAATAAGCTCCGTCAGCGTTTCGGCCAGCCTCCCCTCCAGATGTAGTTCTTTATTCCCCGGATTCTTTCCTCCCCTTTTTTGTTATCAGAATTTTCTCCATTTTCCACTCACCGGGTAAAAGTTTCTCTATCCAGCCTGAGCTGAAAAATGGTTCACTCAGGATGAAGACAGAGCTCAATTAAACTCAGGTCTTCATGCTGGACTCAAGCTCAATACTTAAAGCCTTGACTGATTTTGAAGCTTAATCTAATGTAAAATATTTTTTATTTTTGAGGTTGAAGCTAACACGAATTCAGGATTAGATGGGAGCAGAGTTTTAATCAAAAAAATTTAAATTAAGGATAGGCTAAAAATGCTTGTCCCGTTAAAACCAAAAATAATAGTTTTTTTGTTTCTTTTTTGCTTGATCCTGCTTCTACCGGGAGGGCTGGCGCAATCCAGAGATCAATTAAGTCTCGAGAAGACTGAAATCCAGGAAAAAGAGCAGAAAAAAGAGGAGTCGAAAAAAGAAGAGACCAAAAAAGAGACTAAGGCTACGCTGAGTGAAGAAATTGTGGTCATTGGCTCCACTCCCCGAGAAGCGCCTCTCGCTTCGGTAACTCGTCTCGACTCCCGGCAAATCCAGACCCAGCGAACCACTGAGCTCGCGGAGATTCTGCGGCAGGCTCCGGGGGTAACTGTCTCCCTCAATGGAAAGAACGAGTTTTCCCTGCGGTTGAGGGGACTTGAGTCTCAACGGCTGACCCTGCTTATCGATGGTGTGCCCCTTTATGAACCATTTTTTGCGAGCTTTGATCTTAAAAGCCTGCCCGCCAGTGGCCTTGAAGCTATCCAGATAACTTCGGGCGCCACCTCAGCCCTTTATGGTCCAAATGTCCTGGGCGGCGTCGTCAACCTCATCACACGCCGGCCAGCAGCAGAAACCTTTTTTCGCCTCCAGACTTCTCTGGGTGAAGCCAAAACCTCAGCTTTCAGTCTGGAGGGGGCTAAACTGTTGGGTAAAATTGGAGCTTCGGCCTCAGTCAATTATCAGCATTCCGATGGTTTTTATTATCCCGATGGGAACGAGAGAAAAAAGCGGGCTTTGAGCGATTATGACCGTTTAAACCTGAATCTGAAAATTATCGCCTATCCAGGCTCTTCCCATGAGCTCTTTCTTTCTGCTGGCTTATATCGCTCCGCTTTCGGTCTTCCTCCAGCGCTTTTTTCAGTCCGTCCCCGCTACTGGCGCTTCCGCAATTGGGACCGAGACTTTTTCTCTCTGGGAGGGCTGCATTCGCCCTTCCCCCGGTTCAATTTCTTATGGCGGCTTTTTCTGGTTAAATACAACAATTCTCTCGAGCAATATCGGGATAGCTCCCTAACTTCACTGCAGGCTCTCAGCACCTATCGTAATGACCTCGCTGGCCTTTTCTGTCTTGGCGATTACTTTCCCACGGAAAAATTCAGGCTTCGAGCCAGCCTCAGCTGGCGCCAGGAAACAGCCCGAATTCAGGATAATCTCAGTCTCCCTTTTCAAAACTATCGTCACAAAACAGGCTCGCTGGGCCTCGAAAGCCAGGTCAGCCTGAAATCAGGCTGGAAATTGGTAACCGGAATGAGCCTGGATCGGCTCAGAAAGGCTGATAGCTCAATTCTTATCCGTCTTAATCCGCTGGCCGGCACAATCTTCTCTCCAGCTGATTACTTTAGCCTTCGTTTTTCCCTTTCTCTTAAATCTCGCTTCCCCACCCTGCATTCTCTTTATGCCAGCCAGGTGGGCAATCCTGAACTGACCAGTGAGACCGGCCGGGCAATGGAAGCTGGCCTGATCTGGAACCGCTGGCTGAATTTCACCCTGACAATCTTCGACAATCATTTTCATAATCTGATTGAAGCCATGAGGCTGGCCGATGGCACCCGTCGCTTCCGCAATGTCCATGAGGCTCGAATCAGAGGTCTGGAACTCCAAATCAAAAAAAGCTTCCAGCGCTTTTCCCTGACTCTCTGCGGCCAGTTCCTTGATCATAATAATGAAACTGAAGACCGACCTCTGGATACTCTGCCCTCAAGGCAAATAAGTCTTCAGGCGACTTTCGAGCCAGCGCCGGCGTTGGAAATTTCGATCTCAGCTCTGGCGGCTAGCCGCTCCTTCTGGTACGACTTTTCTTCACGGCAGCTCTTAACTCTTCCGGCCTATGAAAATGTTGATCTTGTTCTGGTCTACAAGCGCCATCACTTTGAGCTTTTCTTGAGAGCAACCAATCTCCTGAATAAATTTTTCTACACCGAGCCTGGCTTCCCCTGGCGAGCTCGTTATTTCGAAGCTGGTTTTATCTTCAGCCTTTAAAGGCCAAGTTCCTCCGCAATGCCCTGCATGGCCTTCAGGCAGAGAGAAATAAATTCATCGAGCTCCAGACCACAGTTTCGGCACATCTCTATTTCTTCCCTTCGGGCGCCCCGGGCAAAGCTCTTTTCCTTATACCGGCGTTTGATAAAATCGAGGTCCACATTGGCCAGTTTCTTTGTTGGATGCATCAGCGTCGCGGCCACAATCAATCCGGTCAGCGGGTCGATGGAAAAGATGGCCCAATCCATGGCTGTCTCACAGGGAACCCGACCAGCATGGGCCTGAATGGCATGAAGCTGAGCCTCGCTCAGGCCTTTATCCTGCAGAATTTTAATCGTTTCGGTTGTGTGTTTTTCCGGATCTTTCTGGGTTATCTCGTAATCTAAGTCATGCAAAAGCCCGGCCAGACCCCACTCCTCTTCATTCTGGCCCAATCTTTTCGCTACCTCCCGCATACAGGCTTCAACGGCCAGACAGTGGCGGACAAGATTACGATTGGTAAGATAGCTTTGAACCAAATCCAGAGCTTCTTCTCTTTTCATCTCGAGCTCCTTAAAATTATTTGCTTCCTGAAATTCAGGTTATCCTAAATTCAGGTTAAAAATTAAAACTAATTTAGTTTAATTAGACTACATCCACTGGCAGAAAAATTCAAACCTCCTCAGGCTTGAGCCTTTTTCTGACCCCATCTCTTATTCTTCCAATCAGAATCTCTAGATTAAAATTTTAAGATTGCATTTATAAAAAGAAGCTCTTCCGTGAAAATTATGGCGCTTTATTGGGCCTATAACGGCTGTATTTCTTTTAGAATCAATAAGATATAAAATTTTAAGCCCATTAAAAATGGCTTTCAAAATTGAAGGATGATTTACTATCATTCTAACCTTGACAAAGGGGCTAAAAAAGGGCTTTAAAAAGTTGCTCCTTTATCCCGACAGGAGCGCTTCTTTAAGCGAAAAAATGGTTAAATATTCACGATAAAAAAGCGCCGTATCCACCACACTTTTTAAGGATGAGCCAGAAAAAGATTAAAATCAAAAAGAAATCAATAAAAGATTTTTTCTCAAAAAAATCATGCTCCCGGACAGGAAACAAGAGCCTCGCCTGGTAAAAAATGGCCTCAGGCTAAAAATCAGGCTGAAAATTTTCGGGTCTTTCCTGGCTGATCTGGAAACTCAGGGTAGCTTCTCGAGTCTTTCCTTTATCTTTTACCCGAACTCCAATGAGATAATCACCCGGGGAAAGAGGCAGCCAGGTCCAGCTATTCCGGGCTGATTCTTTCTGGACAATTTCTCTGCTTTCACCCTTTTGAAGAAAGAATTCATAGCGGGGAGCCTCAAAACCCACAGCTTCGGCTGTAAAAGTGATTTCAGTTCCCACCTTCTGTGGTGAGGGAAGCGAAGAAGATAGGGCAACTCTTATCTCCGGTTCAAGGAAAAGGAGGGAACTCTGACCAGAAACTGTCTCATAGACAGAAAGAATCAGACCTCCAGGAACTAAAAGGGGTGAAGTGCAGATTTCACCCTCCGGTCTGAACTCGCCGGCCCGACGACCGGTCATGAGATCAAAAGCCAAAAGCGGCGGATTCCCTGTAGCTACAATAAGATAGGGTGAGGCTGAAACCAGGTTAAAGGCCAGACGGGAGGGAATCGATTGCCACCATTTTATTTCACCGCTCTTCGCCTTCAGGCAATAGATGACGGCGTTCGATGTGGCAAGATAAAGGTTACCACGAGCAAAGAGAGGCAAAGTTACCAGTCTGCCACCAAGCTCAATGGACCACGCCTTTTTCTTTTTCTTAAGATTCCAGGCTATAACCTTTTTGTCCTGGGTTCCGAGGAAAAGTAAGTCACCGGAAAGGGAAACATAGGGCAGAATTGTTGCTTCCAGAAAGCCAGAAAGATCGGCCCGACCCTCAGAAGAAAATTGATATATCTGACCAGTCTCAGCGATAGCTAAGAGAACATTTTCTGGAGAAACAGTCAGGGCAGCCAGTTTTGCCTTAGTTGAGCTTCTCCAGACAACTTCTCCCGTTTCTGGCTTAAGTACGAGGAGGGAACCATCGGCTAAGGATAAAGCCAGCTTCCCTTCAAAAAAAATAATCTGACCGCCAAAAGATGCCAGGGTCTCAGGCCAGATGAGGCGGCCCTCCGGGGAAAGAGCCAGAAGGTTATTCTCTTTATCCACGGCCAAAATTATTTCTCCGACCGCCAGAAGACGAGTCAAGGGTTTGGCCGGAAGATGGAAATTCCAGATGACTCTTTTTTCGAGCCAGTTATAACCTGTAATTTTCCCTGATTCCGTGAGCCAGAAAATTCTGTGGTCCGAGCCCGCCACAAGGTCTATAATTCTTCCCTCGACCGGCAGGCTATCCCTGACCCTCAAAGGGAAGCTGATAACTGAAGTTTCTGTTTCTGAAAATTCCGGTTCTGAATTTAATAATTTTTCTGGGGACAGAAATACCATCAGAATAAGATTTAACGCCAGAAATTTTAGCCTTCGCCCCTTCATTTCTGGCCCCATCAGACCCTTACTCTTTTTCCTGCCTGGCAAATACTTTCTTTAGGCTCATCTCTTTTCATCCGGAAATAATCTTAAATCTTAATTTGTCCTGATCGTCTCCTTCATCTAATTTTTAATAAATTCGAGCTTTTTCAGGCTTCCCTTTTCTCCTTTTTTTCTTTACAGAAAAAGCTGAAGCTGATATCATGGCTAAAAATGATCAATTATCTTCTTTTATACAAAATCAGAAAAAGGGTCAAAAAAATCATTCAGGAAAAAATTGAGGACGGAGAGCTCGCCACTACCCCCAAATCGTGCCTTGGCTGTCTGGCAGACGATATCAGCTGGGAAATTTATTACCTTTTAAAGGAAAAAGATAAAGAAGAAAAATAGCCCTGCCTTTTTTCCTGTTCTCATTCTCCCTTTTCTTCACTTTCGTCTCTTTTTTTCATCTCAGCCCTCTCAGCTTCCTGCCTCATTTTTTCCTTGATTCTGGTCCACCATTCCAAGCGCTTTTTTATTTCCTTTTCCAGGCCGAAATCGCCTGGCTCGTAATATCTGCGGCCCTGAAGGCCAGGCGGCCTGGTTTCCATAATTGAGGTTTTCTCTGGATGGTCATGGGCATACTCATAACCCCGGCCATAGCCAAGAGATTTCATCAGAGAGGTCACTGGATTTCGCAAATGAAGGGGCACAGGCTCATAGGACAAATTACGGGCATCCTCCATGGCCGCTTCAAAAGCCAGATAAACCCGGTTGCTTTTGGGCGCTGTGGCCAGATAAATAACGGCTTCAGCCAGAGCCAGCTCACCTTCAGGAGTTCCCAGAAAATCATAGACCTCTTTAGCGGCCAGGGCGATATTCAGGGCCATGGGATCAGCCAGACCAACATCTTCAGCCGCAAATCTAACCAGGCGCCGGGCAATAACCAGAGGGTCTTCGCCAGCTGCCAGCATTCTGGCCAGCCAGTAAAGGGAAGCATCAACATCACTATTGCGCAGACTCTTGTGGAGAGCCGAAAGAAGGTTATAATGCTCCTCCCCATTTTTATCATAAAGAAGTGTCTTCTTTTGCAGGGCTTCCTCAACTTCTTTCAGGCCAATCTCGGGGCCGCGAGCCAGGTTGGCGGCAATTTCAAGGGTATTGAGAACCCGGCGCGCATCACCATCGGCCTGAGAAATAATCAATCGCCTGGCCTCCGGGCTTAAGGTCAATTTAAGCTTTCCCAGACCATTTTCCTCATCCTGGAGGGCATCATCAATCACCCGGTTGAGGGCGCCCTCATCCAGGGGCTTGAGTACCAGAACCCTGGTTCGAGAAAGTAGAGGCGCAATAATTTCAAAGGAAGGATTTTCCGTCGTTGAACCAAAAAGGATGATGTCACCTCGTTCTACATAGGGCAAAAATGCGCCCTGCTGGGCTTTATTGAAGCGATGAATTTCGTCAATAAAAAGAATGCTTGGCTGCCCGGACATTTTTTTGAGATTTTCAGCCTGGGCCATGAATTCCTTAATTTCCTTAATCCCGGCCAGAACAGCACTGAAAAAAACACAGGGCAGATTAAAATGCTGGGCCAGAAGATAACCCAGCGTAGTCTTTCCCGAGCCTGGAGGTCCCCAGAAAATCAAGGAAATGAGGCGCCCTGACTCCATCAGTTCAGTAATAATCCTGCCTGGACCCAGAAGATGTTCCTGACCATAAAAGCGATCAAAGGAGCGGGGCCGCATCCTTTCAGCCAGGGGAGTATGGTTGAGCCTCTTTTCTTTATTGCTGGACATTAATTCTATTATAGGCTTTTTGCCCATATTCGTCTAATTAACTTAAAGCTTTTCTTAAAAAGCCATGGTTAAATTGAGTCCTGCCCCAGCATAGCCGGAATAACTTTCCGGGAGAAAGTCTTTTTCCCGGTCTGCCTTGACGGCTGACTGGAGGAAATGATAATTTAAGTCTGAAATTTTAAAAGATAATGGCAACCAGGCGAAAGGAAAAGCTGGTTTATAAACTGAAAGAGGTTTGCCGCCTGGTTCAGCTTGAACCTGAAATAATCAATCGCTGGGCGGAAGAATTTCCCTTTCTTCATGCCGGTCTCACCGCCAGGGGCCACAAGGTTTTCCGGCGGCAGGATGTGGAAATTATTAAAAGGTTAAAGGAACTTCTCTATAAGGAAAAATATACTCTGGCTGGAGCTAAAAGAAAAATCGAAGAAGAATTCGGCCTGAAAAGTCAGAGCCAGGTTCATCCCGATAAATTAAAAAAAATTCTGATTGAAGTCAGAGATCGTCTGGAAGAAATTAAGGCGAGCCTTGAAAAAAATCCAGGGAAAGGCTAAATTTATAAAAGGCCGGGACGTGGCGCAGCCTGGTAGCGCACATGCTTGGGGTGCATGGGGTCGGCGGTTCAAATCCGCCCGTCCCGACCATTTTTTTCTTTTTAGCTGCATCTCGCTGAATCTCTCTGGCTGAAATCAGCCAGTAAAAATAAGGCAAATAATACCGGAGGCGAATCCTGGCCCTAAAGCTGATAGATTTTAGTTTTTTCCTGGTTATTCAGGTAAGGCAGGTTAAATAAAATTTTCCCTTCTTGATATTTCGCCAGAAAGTCCGAAGAGGCGAATCTTCAGGTCAGGGTTTTAAAAAATAAAACCCGTTTTCTAATAATACCGGGATTGATAAATTATAAGCTGATGAATGAGGCGTCTCTTAACCGGGCTTGAAAGGAAGAAAATATGAGGCCTCTTTTTCTTCTGACCAACGACGATGGTTTTTTCTCTGCAGGTCTCGAAGCTCTCAGGTCTTCTCTTGAGGATCTGGGGGAAATTTATGTTGTGGCGCCTGATCGAGAGAGAAGCGCTACTTCACTCAGTCTCAGCCTTCATCGGCCCCTGCGGCTGCAAACTATCCGGCCCAGGGTCTTTGCCGTCGATGGCACGCCGGCCGACTGCATTTATCTCGCTATCAAAGGGCTTTTACCTGGGTTACCAGACCTGGTTATTTCCGGGCTAAATCATGGTCCCAACTTAGGCCAACAGGATGTGGCCTATTCAGGCACAGTCGCGGCTGCCTTACAGGCAGCCTTTTTAGGTCTAAGAAGCATGGCTATCTCCCTTCTTCCCGATAGCCATCATCATTATTTCTTTAACGAGGCGGCTGCGGCCATGAGGAAAATAATCGCCTATTTTCTTGACCATCCCTTTCCCCCCGGTCTGGCTCTCAATTTTAATTTACCGCCTCCCCCCTTCAGGGGAATTAAAATTGTCCCCCTGGGCGAAAAAAGATATAATCCTCAGATAATTGAGAATACTGATCCCAGAGGCCGAAAATATTACTGGATTGGCTCTTCTCAGCCGGAAATTATCTCTGAAAAAGGAACGGATATTGAAGCCGTAAGCGAGGGATTCATCGCTTTAACCCCGCTCCGGGTCAACTTCACCGCCACGGAATACTGTCATCATTCTTGCTGGGAAGGATTACTCCATCTTTTTTAACATCATCGCCAGACTCCCTTAAGTCAAGGGAAAGGGGGGCGGGTTTTTTGCTTTCAGGTATTATCTTTTTCTTCTTTTTGTGTTTCCAGAATTCATGAAGAGCGGGCATCAGAGAAATCAGAATAATAGCAATTATGACCAGGCTAAAGTTTCTTTTGATAAAGGGAACATGGCCAAAAAAATAACCTCCAAAAACGAAGAGAGCCACCCAGAGAAGGCCGCCAATGACGTTATAGCTTAAGAATCGAGCGTAGCTCATCCGGCCAATACCGGCCACAAAGGGAGCGAAAGTCCTGATTATGGGCACAAAGCGGGCAATAATTATGGTCTCAGCTCCATATTTCTCATAGAACTCATGGGTTCGATCAAGGTAGTCCCGCCGAAAAAAGCGGCTTTTTTCTTTATGGAATACTCTGGGGCCCACAAAATGGCCAATCCAGTAATTGGCGGTATCGCCCAGAATAGCGGCTGCCGCCAGAATCATGAACAGGGCCAGAGGATTCAGGGCACCAATGGCGGCCAAAGCCCCGGCTGCAAAAAGGAGAGAATCTCCGGGAAGAAAAGGCGTGACCACAAAACCGGTTTCAAGAAAGATGACAAAAAAGAGGATAAAATAAGTCCAGAAGCCAAACTGCTGAATGAGATGGCCCAGATGGCGGTCAAGATGAAGAATAAAATCAATCAGTTGACCGATAATTTCCATGTGGCCTCAAAAAGAAAACCATAATTTAAATGAAAAGAGCCTGACTGTCAAAACCTGAAGATGAATTTTAATTAGAGGAGGTTTTAGCCCGATAATGAAAAGGCTGAGGCAGGCGATATTCAGGTACATCCAGGGCTAAAGCTATTTCCCTGAGCTTCATCTGAATCGCAGCCACATTATCTGGCCCCATCCTTAAAAGATGCTTCTGGGCCTCGCTCAGTTCCTCCAGGACCGGGTCAACCATATAATAATTAACCACGCCTTTCTCCACGACAATCTCATTTTCCACAATGGGTGTTCGGAGAAGTTCGAGAATGGCCCGGATCAGGGTGGTTTCAAAATCAGCTTCCGGATAGCCCAGTTCTCGATAAGCTTCCTGAAAGAGGGGCTTGAGGCTGCGAAAGAGGCTGACACAGCCTTTGGTATCCAGGGAAATGAAAACATCAACCACGGGGTCATAACGCCGGTAACTGGCTGGATCTATGATCAGACGTTCGCCTCTTTTGATCACGCTGAAGGGGGTGCGGGGAGAAAAGAAGTCAATCTGCCTTCTTGGACTCTGACCACTGGCAATGTTATCGACCGCTGCCGTAAATTTACGAATTATATTTTTTGTCTTGAGCCAGCTGGCCAGCCGGGGATGGGTCGAAATTTCCCGGACAATTGTCCGGATATAGTCATCGCTTTCCGCCAGGCTCACAGGAGCATGTGCTTCCTCCTTCTCTTCAGTTGCAGGTAACACGGCTTCCTCTGCGCTCTTAACGGGCACTTCCTGTACTGAGGTTTTTTTCTTAGTAAAGAGAAAATATCCAGCCACGATCACGACCAGGACCACGAGCAAAATAACCAGAGCATTACGCCAGACTTTCTTTGTTTCCTCCATCTTTCCCCCTATTCAATTTTTTTTATCTTTATATCTCCCTTCATCGACCTTAAAAATATTTTTGCTCCTCCCTCCCTGAGCGTGGTCAAAAGGTAATTTTCAACCCTTTTTTCATGGGGAAATTCAAAGGTCAGGCGACCATGAAGAGCCTGGGCTTCTATCCGAGCCGATGCTTCAGGCTCCAGAAAAAGGGTGATATCGCCTTCCTCTGTTAGAAGATTGATGTCATCGTTTTCTCTCAAATCAAGAACCTCAGCCTCGAGATTTCCCTTCATTACCGAAGCCTCAAGGGAGCCTGAGAAATTCTGAACTTTCAGATTACCCCTTTCCAGGTCGATTCTGGCTCGGCCGAATAAATCTCTTATCATGACATTACCTTCTTTAAGATTAATCCTCTCCAGATTCACATTCCTTGGAACAGTCAGCGAAATATTTACCGGAAGCAGGGTCTGCTTTCTACCCTCAACCCTGATTTTTAGGGCCGATTCCTGGGTTTCAACCTCAATCCGGGGAGAAGAGCGGCTCAGGCCGCCCATCATCACGCCCCGGCGATAAAAGGGCAGACTCTGCGAGGCCACAATATGTACTTCTTCTTCCTTCTGCCCGACTATTTCTATCACCGCCTCAACCTCTTCTATCAGCAAATCAAGGGAACCGCCCGAGGGTAATTTATACCGATGATCAAAAAAAACCCGGGCTGGCCAGTCTCCTCCAGCGGAATAATAGGGCATAAAGACGATGGCACAGGAACCGAAGACAAGCAGGGGCAAAATAATTCCAGTGAGGCGGAGGACCAACCAGGACTTCATCGCTTGCTCCCTTTAATTGGCCAGCACCATTTTAATCTATTTTTACATCTAAAAATAGCTATTGGAGCTGAATCCATGGCTGCCCTCAGCCATAACGACCCGTAATATATTCTTCAGTGCGCTTATCAGCCGGAGCAGTAAATATCTGGTGCGTTTCCCCGAATTCAATCAATTCCCCTAAAAGGAAATATCCGGTAAAGTCAGAGACGCGGGCTGCCTGCTGCATATTATGGGTTACAATAACAATGGTGTAACGTTTTTTTAAATCAAACATTAACTCCTCGATCCTGGCTGTGGCAATAGGATCAAGGGCTGAACAGGGTTCGTCCATAAGAAGAATTTCCGGTTCAACCGCCAGAACCCGGGCCAGACAGAGGCGCTGTTGCTGTTCCAGGGAAAGCGAGAGGGCATTTCTCTTTAAATGGTCCTTGAGTTCGTCCCAGAGCTGAACAGAACGCAGACTGCGTTCAAGTCTTTCCTCCATTATTTTGCGGTCATTGAGGCCATGAACCCTCAGACCATAGAGAATATTAGCTTCAATGCTCAGGGGGAAGGGATTGGGCCGCTGGAAGACCATGCCCACCCGGCGTCTGAGCTCAAGCAGGTCAATTTTTTCCTGATAAATATCCTGGCCATCGATAATCACCTGGCCTTCGACCCGGGCCTCATCAATCAGGTCATTCATCCGATTGAGACAGCGAAGGAAGGTCGTTTTACCACAGCCTGAAGGGCCGATAAGAGCGGTTATTTTCTGCTTTTCTATTTTCAGACTGACATCCTTGAGGGCCTGAAAATGTCCATAAAAGACTGAAAGTTTCCTGACTTCGATGGCTATCATGGCTCAGCCGAAACGTCCTGAAATGTAATCGTTGGTCCTCTGGTCCCGGGGAGCGGTAAAAATTCTCTCGGTTCGGTCAATTTCAATAAGCTCGCCGGAAAGGAAAAAGGCTGTCCGATCAGAAACCCGGGCCGCCTGCTTCGTATTGTTGGTCACAAGGATAATAGTATATTCCTTTTTTAAATCCATGAGCGATTCTTCAATTTTCATGGTGGAAACAGGGTCAAGACCTGAGCAGGGTTCATCAAGGAGAATAAATTCAGGCCGCATGGCCAGAACCCGGGCAATACACAGTCGCTGCTGCTGGCCGCCGGAAAGCTTCAGGGCGCTCGAATGAAGTCTGTCTTTAACCTCATTCCAGAGAGCCACCTTCTGCAGGGAATCAACCACCCGGCTTTCAATCAGTTTTTTATCCTTAATTCCGGCCATTCTCAGGCCAAAAGCCACATTTTCAAAGATGGAGCGAGGCAGGGGTACAGGTAAGGCGAAAACCATCCCCACCTTCCGTCTGAGTTCAGTAATATTTATATCAGGGCCATAAATATTCTGGCCGTCAATTTCAATCGTTCCCTCAATCCTCGTTTCAGCCTGCTCTTCATTCAATCGATTTAGACAGCGCAAAAAACTTGATTTGCCACTGCCAGCAGGTCCGATGATGCTCAGAATTTCATTTTTATAAACATCGAGGTTAAGATTTTTTAAAACAGGTCGGGAACCGACGTAATAGCTAAAATCTCTAACCCGGATGACAGCTTCCTTCATCATGTATACTTCCTTAAGAACCGGCTCATGAGATAATAGGTAACCACATTTATTAAAAGAATGGAAATAATCAGAACAGCTGCTGTGCCATAGGCTTTAGATAAGGAGATACCTTCTCTGGCCAGAATATAGAAATGGACAGACATGGTTCGAGTAGAAGAAAAAAGGGAGGTCGGCAGGCGAAGGGCTGAGCCGGCCGTAAAAATGACCGCGGCCGTCTCGCCGATGCTCCGGCCAATACTCAAAATGACTCCCGTAGCTATTCCGGGCAAGGCTGAAGGCAGAACTACCCGGCTCACTGTCTGCCATTTTGTTCCACCCAGAGAGTAACTTACTTCCCGAAAGGCCCGGGGCACAAATTTAATGGCTTCTTCACTGGTACGAATGATGGTGGGTAAAACCATAAAGGCCAGGGTTAAACCACCACTCAGAATTGACCAGCCAAACTTTAATTTGGTTACAAAAAGGATAAAACCGAAAAGGCCAAAAATGATGGAAGGAATTCCAGCCAGACATTCCGAGCCGAACCGGATTATCCTGGTCAAGCGGCTCTCAGTGGTGTATTCAGTCAGAAAAATGGCTGTGCCCACGCCAAGAGGTGTGGCCACGATCAAAGCTAAAATAATCAGGACAATTGTACCTACGATGGTCGAGAAAATGCCACCTTCCCTGCCCATGTCCACCGGATTTTTGGTTAAAAATTTCCAGCTCAGAACCGGTAATCCATGTCTGAGGATAAAAAAGATGATAAAGGCCAGAATAAAGATACTTAAAGCAGTCAGGGCTAGAAGTAGCCCACGAACAACTTTCTGTTCCTTCTGAGGTGAAAGCTGCCACCTCATGAGGACATCCTTTTCGAGGTCAGATTAGCGATGGTATTTAAAATCATAATGATGATAAAAAGAATAACACCGGTGGCAAAAAGAGCCTGGCGGTGCTCGCCGCTGGCATAGCCCATTTCCAGGGCAATGTTGGAAGTCAGGGTTCTCACCGGATCAAGAATACTCCGGGGTAAAGAGGTGGCATTACCGGCAATCATAATCACCGCCATGGTTTCACCGACGGCCCGGCCCATGCCTAAAATTATACCGGCAATTATCCCTGATCTGGCTGCTGGCAGCAACACCAGGCGAGTTGTCTGCCATTCAGTGGCTCCAAGGGCAATTGAACCTTCGCGATAGGTGGGCGGCAGGGCCAGCAAAGAATCTATGGAAATACTTAAAATCGTTGGTAAAATCATAATACCCAAAATCAGGGAAGCCGTAAGAATCGAAAAACCAGGCCCACCAAAATTATCACGAACAAAGGGAACCAGAATGACGACTCCAATGAAGCCATATACCACTGAGGGGATACCGGCTAAAAGCTCAATCATCGGCTTGACAACCATTCTAACTTTTTTTGAGCTGAATTGAGTTAAATAGATGGCTCCGGCGAGACCCAGGGGGATGCCAATAATCATGGCCCCGGCAGTAACAAGAAGGGAACCAACAATCATGGGTAAAAGGCCAAAATGACCTTCAGTCGGATACCAGTCAGAACTTAAAAGAAAAGCTTTAAAGCCACGCCTGATCATAATCGGCAGGCCTTCACTGAAAATAAAAATAGAAATTAAGGCCAGAATGGAAATAGCTGAAAGAGCTATGGCCAGAAGTAAGAGCCGGATAAATTTTTCCTTATCTTCCCTGATCTTCATCTGAGCCTATTTCCCCTCAATTTCTCCAGACATAGCCAATTTTGCTGGAATCAGACCCTGCTTTTGAATCAGCTTCTGGCCTTCCTCAGAAAGAATGAACTGGATAAAATCGCGGGCCTCTCCAGCCGGTTCTCCCTTGGTCACCAGGATAAAAGGTCTGATGAGTTTATATTTTCCCCTGACCACATTCTCGTAAGAAGCTTCAATGCCATCAAGCTTTATGGCCTTGACTCTGGGTTCAAGTAATCCCAGCGAAATATAACCGATGGCGTAAGGATCTGCCGCCACGACTTCCCTGACGGTGCCATTCGAATCCTGAACAATGGCTTTCTTGGTAATTCGTTCTTTATGCATCACCATTTCCTGGAAGGCGCCTCTGGTGCCTGACCCTTCCTCCCTGGTTACGACATGAATCTTTCGGTCCGGACCACCAACTTCCTTCCAGGAAAGAATCCGGCCGGCAAAAATTTCCCGGACTTTTTCCAGGGGAAGATCGTCAATCGGATTGGAGGGATGGACAATAATCGCCAGACCATCCCAGGCAACAATAAACTCCTTGAGGACCTTTTCCTCCGGCTTCAATTCCCGGGAGCTCATGCCGATTTGAGCTGCCCTGCTCAAAGCCGCCTGAATGCCAGCACTTGATCCGCCTCCCTGAACGTTGATAATCCGGCCAGGAAATCTGGCCATAAAAACTTCGGCCCATTGATCGGCAAAGGGCTGAATACTGGTTGAACCGGCTACGGTTATTCCCTTCTGCCCGGGCCGCAGAGAACAGGAAAAATAAAAGATAGTCGAAAATAAATAAAAAAAGATAAAACAGAAAAATGAACTGCTTGCAGCAGCGTGACCTCGATCCTTCTCTTTCATCTTTGAATTACCGGCTGTGGAAGTTCCGCTTATCCTGTCCCTTCTTTCAAACATTAAGATATATCCCAGCCCGAATTAGGCTGTCAATTAGAAGAACATGAAGAAGACGTAAATCATGATGAAGATTCAGGCTTAGATGGAATTGAAGATAAAGTTGTAGATACAGATGTAAATGAAGACGTTTTTGTTCTCGTACCTGTCTCAGAAGAAGAAGAAGAAGAAGAAGAAGAAGATGATGATGATGATGATGATGATGATGATGAAAATGGAGACGAAGACGATGTTGTGGTGGAAGAAGTGGCTGAAAGCGTTCCTGCCCTGGCTGTTTTTTCGAAGGTAAGATCCAGCTCATTTAATTTTCTTTCAAACTCAGCCTTTTTCAATTCGTATTCCTTGAGCCAGCCATCTATCTCCTCCCACCAGGCATCAAGTTCCTTCTGCCAGAGATGCCATTTCCTGGATAACTCACCAATCTCCTGACCCCTGCCCTGTCTTGAAGCCTCAATAATGGCTTCCTTCAGGCTCTGTATCTCCGCCTCTCTCCTTTCAATCATTCTTTCCAGGGAGGCTATTTTTTCCTCCAGGGGCTTAAGAGAAGCGGACCTGGCAGCAATAATTTCAGACCGAAGGCGCCGCCATAACTTTCGGGAAGGACCGGTTTCAGCTTCTTTCGCTTCAGGCTCAGAAATAGCCCTGGCTTCTCTTTCTTCTTCCCAGCCAATCTTTTCCAGGAAGCGATTATAATCCATTTCATAGACCGAAATCTTATCGCCCTGAAAAACAACCAGCCTTTCGGCCAGAGCTTTGAGCATCATTTCATTATGGGTGACCATGATAATGGCACCCTCAAAATTATCCAGCGCTGTCAGCAGGGCGTCACAGGATTCTAAGTCAAGGTGATTGGTGGGCTCATCAAGTATCAGCAGATTAACGGGCCGGGCTAAAATTTTGGCCAGCAAAACCCGGCTTTTTTCGCCACCTGAAAGGACCGCAATTTTTTTTAGAGCGGCCTCGCCTTCAAACATCATGGTGCCACAGATCTGGCGAGCTCTCTGGGGATCACCATCTGGATCGGCTGCCATGACTTCTTCCAGGACTGTCCTCGCCTCATTGAGGGAAGCAAGACCCGATTGTTCATAAAGACCTATCGAAACCTTAGGCGGAACAATTACTTCACCTTTCTGAGGCTTCAGTAAACCCGCCATCAGTTTAATCAGAGTGGTTTTTCCCCGGCCGTTGGGGCCAATAATAAAAATTCGATCTCTGGCTCCAACCGTCAAGCTGAAATTCTGGATCAGGGGCCTGTCAGGTTCATAACCGAAGGTAACGTCTTCCAGGCTCAGAACATATTTACCGTAATAGGGCTCCGAGCGAAAGGAAAAGTCGAGGGTGGCCAGCTTTTCCAGCTTTTCCTTTTTTTCCATTTTGGCCAGAGTTTTGATTCTTGATTGAACCAGGTTGGCCAGTCTGGCCTTGGCTCGAAAGCGATTAATGAAAATTTCTATTTCCTTACGTTTGCGTTCATCATTAATTCTTGTCTTCTCATAGGTTTCTTCTTCGAGGGCAATTTGCTGATAATATTTTTCCGTATTGCCCTTGATTTTTTTGACCTTGCGCCGGTGAATGCCCAGAATGTCGGTCACAACAGCATCCATAAAGCCGCGGTCATGGGTGATGAGCATGAGCTCTCCTGGCCAGTCGAGAAGATAGCGTGTCAGCCAGCGAATGGAAGTGATGTCCAGGTAATTGTTGGGCTCATCCAGAAGAAGCAAATCATAAGGGGCGAGAAGAGTCCGGGCCAGATTCAGCCTGACCTGAAAGCCACCGGAAAGAGCCTGGGGCGGAAGTGAAAAATCACTGGCCTTAAAGCCCAGGCCAGTCAGAACTTTCTCCACGCGCCAGGTTTCGCCCGCACTCTCAGGCCGCATGAAACGAGCTGCTTCTTCAAAAACTGTCGGAGCTTCAAAGCGCGGTTCCTGCTCGACATAGCCAATTAAATACTTTTTTGGCCGGATAATTTCACCCCGATCGGGCTCCTCGAGCCCGGCAATCAGACGGAAAAGAGTGGTTTTACCGTGACCATTACGCCCCACCACCCCTACCCTTTCTCGACGGTTTATTTTAAAGGAGATGCCTTCGAAAAGGACCTGACGGCCATAGCTTTTCCAGACATCCTCAACAATAATCATCCTTTGCCCTTTCTCAGCTTAAAGGATTAAGAAACAATTATAGCAAACCTTTTCCCTTTCTTAATAAAATTAAAGTTGTCAGAAGACAGGAACATATTTTATAATGAAATTGATTTTCCTCGTAAGGGGGAAGCGGTAAGGATAGAATAAGGGTGCCATCATGAGCTTAAAAAAGTTAAAAAGTTGTTTTTTATTTTCTTCAGTCCTGGTTCTTATCTTTCTTCTTTTCATATTTAATCCTGACGCCCGCTGTTTAAATGCCAGGAACAACCTGCAATTTCAGGAAAGCTCACCGGTTTCCAGGCTAATTCCCCTTGCGGTAAGAGTTTTTGAAGGCGGGCAGTTTGTCCATGATCTTGGCTTAGACGATTTTGAACTTAGCCTCGGTCATCAAACGCTCAACCCGGCCGGCTTATTTCTCATAAACCGGCAACAAATTGAAAGGCAGGAAGGTGAAGATATTCCCCGGCCTGATTTAACCAGGCACATCATTATCATGATGAAAATGATTGATTACCATCCCCAGCTCGCCCAGGCCATTCAGGACCTTTTCATGAATGAAATTCTCGCGGGTGATATCCTGGAAATTCAGACGCCGATGAAAAGCTATCTCCTGGCACCGCAGGCACTGGAAAAAGTTCCCCGACCGGTTCTGATCAAAAATGCCTTGGAACTCGTGCGCAAGGATATCCTTCAGGGAAATATGCTTTATAACAGTCTGCTTAATGAGCTCAAAAGATTTGCTCGCCGAATAAGCGGCGTCACTACCTTTGAAACAGAAGAACTGGGTGGAATGGGGGAAGACCTCGGTCTGCCCTTTCTTTTTCAGAATTACCGCCTGAACATGCAGAAACTGGAAGCCCTGCGCCGCATTGATGAAAACCAGCTTATCCAGTTTGCCGAGAATCTTCAGAAAAGACCGGGTCAGAAGTTTATCTTCTTCTTATATCAGCGAGAATTTTTACCGGAAATAAATCCAGCAAAAATGAATGAACTTCAGAGTATGTATCAGGATGACCCCAACATTGTGGGTGAACTCCAGGACCTTTTCCAGCAATTCCATCGGCCCATAAGTTTCAATCTGCCAGCTCTCGAAGAAGCCTTCGCTTCGTCTGAAGCTCAAGTGAATTTTCTCTTTCTGAATAAAGATGCCCCCAAAGTAGCCGGCCTGGTTATGCGGGAAAGATCGGAAGATATTTTCAAACTTATGAGTAAAATTGCCCGGGCCACAGGCGGCCTGACTGAAGCCTCCCAGAATCCTGAGGCTGCCCTGAGGAAGGCCTTTACCCTGGCCTCAAAATATTACCTCCTTTATTTCAAACCTGAGGCCAGGCTCCAGACAGGCTCTTTCACTCCCGTAACGGTTAAAGTTAAAAGAGAAAATATCACAGTTTTGACCAGGCTCGGTTTTTCCCTCCCCCATTAGGGGACACAAACATTTTGGCTGAAAATCAGGACTGATTTGACTCAGGATAAAGATCGGTAGAACGGTTTTAGCCCCAATATTTTGACTCTTTCTTATTTAAAGCTATGACCGAGATTCATTTGGACTCTCCATGAAGGAAAAAATTTTAAAATGACAAAAAAGATTGAATAATTGCCAGACAGGATTTAGCAAATCAGGCGCGTCAACTCCTTTGAGCCATAAATCTTTTAAGTATTAACCTCACAGAAGACAATAATCTTCTCGAAAAGCTTTGATCCATGGTAAGGAGCTCGCTAATCGGACTTTATCAAAAAGGCCAGAGCGCAGCTGAGGTCAGGTGATGAATTTCAAAATAATCTCTCTTCAACCGATTTTCATCAAAAAAGGTCTGGCAAGCTCCGGCCTCATCTCAGCTAAGGCTAATTGAGATGGAAGATGGATTTGGCTATAATTTTTATCCTGACGGGGAGTAGCGCAGCCTGGTTAGCGCACAGCGTTCGGGACGCTGGGGTCATGGGTTCGAATCCCATCTCCCCGATTTTTTTATAATGATTTTCTCTCTGGCCTGATTAAACCCGGAAATTTTCAGTTTGTCCTTCAGTCTTATAAATTACTTCTGAAATCCTTTTCGTTCGCTCTTTCCTCTGCTCAGCCAGTGGGCGGTCTGAAAGTATGAGATGCCTGGATTCAGGCTAAGGTCTAAATTCCATCAATTCAGATTCCAGGTTCCCTAAGCTCGTAGCTCATGAAGCCCAGGCCTATTTCTTCACCATATTTCAGCTGAACTGACCAATCAAGGTCATAACCTTCTCTGAGCACATCCCGCTGAGCTTTCTTCAGAACAAGATCTACCGAGGCTTTATCAAGAGCTACAGGGTCATAAGAAGCGAGCAAGCCTATATCCTCCACAATGGGCGGCTGATTTTTGGCCAGACAATCGCAATCCCTGGTTATCTGGAGAAGAAAATTCAGGAAAACAATTTTCGGACCAAAGTAATTGCGCACAGCCAGAGCGTATTCTGACATCTTCTCCTGAATCCGGCGGCTGTCCTCATCCCAGCGCATTTTAATAGCTCCTACCTTGCAAATGACCAGGCATTCACCACAACCAAGACAGCGCTCCTCAATAATTTTCGCCACCCCTTCCTGCTGGATAATGGCCTGGGCCGGACAGTTCGTCAAACAGAGACCACACATGGTGCAGTATTTTGGATTGACCCTGGGCTTAACCTCCGAGTGCTGCTCCAGTTTACCCGCCCGGGAAGCACAGCCCATGCCCAGGTTCTTAATGGCGCAACCGAAGCCGGTTTGAACATGGCCGGTAAAATGACTCAAAACAATGAGCGCATCAGCCTGGACGATAGCTGCGCCTATTTTCGCTGACTTAATTCTTTTTCCGCTCACTTTCAGCTCCACGTCATCAGCTCCCAGAAGACCATCAGCAATAATAACCGGTAAACCCGTCCTGTCATAAGAAAAACCATGTTCAGCCGCCTGACGCAGATGATGAACCGCATTGGACCTTTGGCCCACATAAAGAGTATTTGTGTCCGTAAAAAAGACCTTTCCGGTTTTCTCCTGGAGCTGCTTGATAATCCCTTTAAGCCAATCTGATTTAATATGACCGGTATTACCCTTTTCGCCAAAATGAATTTTCAGGCCAACAAAATCATGGGGGCTGAGACGCTCCTGAAAGCCGGTGGCCAGATAGAGCCTCTCAGCCTTTTTCGCCAGAATTTCGGCTCCTTCTTCTCTTGTAGCTGGAAGAAAATAGACCAGGCTTTTCATCTCAGGAAGGCTTTTTCCCCTCGAGATAAGATCTGGCAGCTTCGACGGCTGCACCTGGTTTTAAAGGAAAATTCAGGGAAATCAGGGTGCTTTCAATCGCCTCCAGGGCAAAAATAACCTGCTCCGCCGAGAGATTACCCATATGCCCCATTCTGAAAACCTCACCGGCTGTGGGGCCAAGACCACCAGCCACCACCACACCCCTGTCATAAAGAATTTGCCTGAATTTTTTATCATTAAGGCCATCTAAATAGCGGACAACAGAAAGTGTTGGTGCCAGAAAATCTTCCCGGGTAAAAAAGGTAAAGCCCATCTCCCTCAGGGCGGCGCGAATGGCCCTCGCAGTCGAGCGATGGCGTTCAAAGCGCTTCTCGAGACCCTCTTCCAGAACAATCAGCGTGGCCTCATAGAAGGCTCTGATTTCATTCACACAGGGTGTCGAAAAATATTTCGCCGGATCCTGCATAATCGGCAGCCAGCGCAGCAGATCGGCATAATAGGCTGGAATGGAGGCCATGGATTTTCTTTTTTCCAGAGCTCTGGGCGAAAGAACGAGAATTGCCAGGCCGGGCGGTGCCCCAAAACATTTCTGGGCAGCCGTAAGAATCACATCAATTCCCCAGGAATCCATATATTCTTCAATCCCGCCTGTGGCGCAAACCCCGTCAACAATGAACAATTCTTCCCGATCCCGGAGTAAAGCAGCATACTGCTCAATGGGAGCACAGGTTCCGGTGGCCGTATCGACATGAGTCGAGATAACCGCGGCATAAGAGGACTCCTTTAATTTTTTCTCTAGTTCCTCCGGATAAATCCCCTGACCCCAGGGCGAAGCCAAAACCTCAGCTTCAAGACCGAAGGTTTTGAAAATTTCCACCATTCTTTCGCCGAAATAACCATGGGAAATAATCAGGGCTTTCTCGCCTCGGGCAACAGTATTCAGTACCGCCATTTCCATGGCCAAGGTTCCGGCACCCGCCACAATAAAGGCTTCACCTTGAGCACAATCCACAATTTTTTTAAGATTCTCCACGGCCCCTCTCAGTTCAGTGACCATTTCTGGACCGACATGGGAAACTGTGGGCAGGGATAAGCGGTTGATAATCCTCGGATGGACCGGACTTGGACCAGGAATAAGGAGTAATTTTTCTTTCATGGCCAGACTCCTTTTAGCCTTAAATGAAAAAACATTTTGTCTCAGCCCGGTTCATAAATCAAGATGAAATTAATATAATTGGCTCAAAGCAAAGGTCAAAAGGAGGTGAAGATGAAAGGAAGGGCTGTTCTTATCAGTCTGATTTTAATTTTGAGCCATCTGGCCATACTCTCCGGCGAGCAAGCCTATGTACCTTCGGAAAGCAATCTTAAAGCCCGGGAATGGTTTCAGCAGGCCAGATTTGGCTTGTTCATCCACTGGGGACTTTATTCCCTTCTGGGCGATGGCGAATGGGTCATGTTCAATCGAAGGATTCCAGTTTCCGACTATGAAAAGCTGGCTCGCTTCTTTAACCCCATCGCCTTTAATCCTCAAGAATGGGTTTCCCTGGCCCGAGAAGCCGGGATGCGTTATATTGTCATCACTTCGAGACATCACGATGGCTTCAGCCTTTTTGCCACCCAGGCTACTGATTACAATGTGGTTAAAGCCACACCCTATGGTCGTGATATTCTAAAAATGCTGGCCGAAGAATGTCATCGCCAGGGAATAAAACTGGGTTTTTATTATTCCCTCCTCGACTGGCACCATCCTGATTATGCGCCGCGCACACCTCTGGGTGAACTCTTAAAACCGGCCAGCAAGGGAGACTGGCAGCGCTACCTCGAATTTATGAAAAGTCAGCTCCGGGAATTACTGACAAATTATGGCGAAATCCTGTGTATCTGGCTTGATGGCCACTGGGACAGTCCCCGGGCTGACTGGCGCTATGATGAGCTCTACAGTCTTATCCATTCACTCCAGCCTCAGGTTCTTATTGGCAACAATCATCATCTGGCTCCCTTCCCTGGAGAGGACTTTCAGATGTTTGAAAAGGACTTACCTGGAGGCAGGACCCAAGCCTTCAATGTGGGACAGCCTGTCAGTTCTCTGCCCCTCGAAATGTGCGAGACCATCAACAATTCCTGGGGCTTTAACCTTAATGACCGCCACTACAAGAGTCCCAAGGAGCTCATCCAGCTGCTGGTAAAAGCCTCGGGCTATGATGCCAATCTTTTGCTCAATGTCGGCCCCATGCCCAACGGTGAAATTCAGCGTGAGTTTGTTGACCGCCTGCTCGAAGTCGGGCGCTGGCTGCGCCTTTATGGAGAAGCCATTTATGGAACGAGAGGCGGCCCCATAAGGCCTCAGCCCTGGGGTGTAACGACCAGAAAAGACCATTTTGTTTTTGTTCACCTCCTGGATTATGAAGATGAGGCTCTCTTTCTACCTGGATTCAATCAGCCCCTGAAAGGAGCAAGCCTTTTAAAAAATGGCCAGAAAGTTAGCTTCCGGCTTCTGCCAGAAGGACTGATCCTGAACCTGCGCGGTCTGGAGAAGGACCCTATCGACACCATCATTCGCCTGGAGCTTTCCCGCTGATTAAGACCTGAAGAAGGCCATGCTCAATTCTGGCTGAATCAGAATAAAAAAATAAAAATAAGGAAAAGCAGAAAAAATTTAAAAAGCCAGGCTTAAAAGATAAAAGAAAAAAGAAGGAGAAAAAAAGAAGGGCGGAAAGGAAAGGAAAGGAAAGAAAAGAAAAGAAAAGAAAAGAAAAGGAAGGAAAAGAAAAGGCCAGAAACCGAAGAAGAATCAAAATAAAGGAAATGATTTTAGATGGAGAAGATGCGCAGGCTTGAGATTGATGCGAAGTCAGCCAGAAAAAAACAACAAATAAAAAACAAAAAGAACAAAAAAATGAATTATAAAATGGAAAATAAAAAATGGGGATGGAGAATGGCATGAATCTGAAATTTAAAAAATTAAAGTCAGCCAAAAATTTTCACCATCGCTCGTCAGTTATTTTTCTGATCTTTCTTCTCATGGCCAGCCTCCTCTTTCTTTCTCTTTTTTCAGCTGACCCTCAGGCTAAAAGTGAGATCAGCCTGATTCCCCGACCTTACAGATTAATTCCAGGCAAAGGCACCTTAAATCTTAATGAAACAAGTTCAATAATAATCAACCAGGCTCAGGGTGAGCTCCTGGACATAGCTTCGGAGTTTCAGTCGAGGCTCAGAAAAGCCACCGGCTGGCCCTGGGAAATCAGGGACGCTTCGCAGGTTAAATCGCTGCGCGGTCATATCTTTTTGCGTCTGCTTCCAGCCAGGAAGAATTTTGGTCCTGAAGGCTATGAGCTTAACATCAGGACGACCCATATTCTCCTGGATGCAGCTTCAGCCGCGGGTCTATTTTATGGTCTTCAGACCCTCTGGCAGCTCTTCCCTATCTCCTTTGAAAATTTTTTCTTCCCGGCTGAGGCAAAAGAAAATTCCCCTGAGAGCCAGGGAAAAAGCCGCCTGGCTTCTTCTCTCTCTCTTCCTGTCGTTCAAATTATGGATAAACCTCGTTTTATCTGGCGGGGTATCCATTTAGATTGCAGTCGCCATTTCTTTCCGAAGGAATGGATAATGAAATTGCTGGATCTGGCTGCCAATTACAAACTCAACACCTTTCACTGGCATCTAACCGATGACCAGGGCTGGCGCCTTGAAATCAAAAAATATCCGCGCCTCACGGAAATCGGCGCCTGGCGCCGGGAAACCATGGAAGATGGTCAGCCCTATGGAGGTTTCTATACACAGGAAGAGATAAAAGAAATCGTCGCTTATGCCCGCCGGCGCTTTATCCAGATTGTTCCTGAGATCGAGATGCCTGGCCACTGCCAGGCAGCTCTGGCCGCCTATCCTGAACTTTCCTGTTCTGGCGGCCCCTTTAAGGTAGCCACGGAATGGGGTGTTATGAACGATGTCTTCTGTGCCGGCTCTGAAGAAACCTTTACCTTTCTGACCGATGTCCTGAGCGAGGTAATAGACCTTTTTCCTGGAGAATACATTCATATCGGGGGCGATGAGGTGCCCAAAATCAGGTGGCGAAATTGCCTTCGCTGTCAGACCAGAATCAAAACCGAAGGGCTTAAGGATGAAAGTGAGCTGCAGAGCTATTTCATCAAAAGAATCGAAGCCTTTCTTACAAGCCGTGGAAGGCGGCTTATTGGCTGGGATGAAATTCTTGAAGGGGGCCTGCCGCCCCGAGCCACTGTCATGAGCTGGCGGGGCATGAGCGGCGGACTGGTAGCTGCCAGAGCCGGCCATGATGTCATCATGTGCCCGACCTCGCATTGTTACTTCGACTATTATCAGGGTCAGGTAGATGAACCTAAAGCTATTGGAGGCTTTTTACCGGTGGAAAAAGTCTATGCCTTTGAACCTGTTCCGGCTGAGCTCAAACCTGAGGAGGCCAGCCATGTTCTTGGTGCTCAGGCCAATCTCTGGACTGAATATATTAATACTCCGGAACATGCTGAATATATGCTTTTCCCCCGACTTCTCGCCCTGGCTGAGGCTGTCTGGAGTCCCGCGAAGAAAAACTGGCCCGATTTTCACAATCGTCTCATAGCCCATTATGACCGCTTGGCTCTTCGGGGGATTAATTTCCGGGTTCCACCACCAGAAGGAGTTTCTGGCCGAAAATGGGTCAGGGAAAAAGTAACCCTGACCCTTTCTCCACCTGTCCCGGGAGCCAGAATCGTCTACACGCTTGATGGAAGCAGACCAGATACAAATTCTCCAATTTATACTAATCCTATAGATATAATAGGAAATACAATTCTTCGAGCTTCCACCCTCTTACCCTGTGGCCGGATGAGTCATCCTGTCTCCATGTATTTCTTTAAAATAGATGAGGCGGTCAATGGTCTTAACTACGACTATTTCGAAGGCAGCTGGGAACGTCTCCCTGATCTGGATAAAGAAAAACCGCTGTCTTCCGGGATAACCTATGATTTAACCTTGACTGAATTGAAGACAGCGGCTGATTATTTTGCCCTTCGTTTCCGGGGCGAATTGCTGCTGGATCAAGAAGGCGAATATATTTTCTATACGCGGGCCGATGAAGGGGTTAGATTAAAGATAGATGGAATAACCGTCGTTGACAACTGGGGCCTTTTCGGTCAGCGCGAACTCAGTGGCCGTCTCATCCTTTCCCCCGGTCGCCATCGCCTCGAGGTCGACTATTTTGAAAAAAGGGGTAACCACTATCTCGAAATTTTTATTGAAGGACCTGGATTGCCCTATCAGCCCCTGCCACCAGCCCGACTTTTCCGGAATCAAAAACTGCGAAATTAAAGAATTTTCTCGAAATTAAAAAATTTAAGTGAATAGGGAAAAAGCCGGGGTCAAAAAGAAGGCCTGAAGAATTGATTAAAAAGCGAAGAAGTGATTTTAACCATTCTGGTTACCTGGAGCTGAGGAAGCCGATAGCCTGAGAAAAACGAGGCCATCGTAGATGTCCAGCAGGTCATTTAATGAAGCTCGACAAGAGGGGGTCGAATTTAATCTTAATTTATATTATTTTATGGATTTTGATAATGGTCGCTTAAGATTAAAAAAGGGGCAGGCAGGATGAAGTTGAGCACTGAAGGGAAAAAACAAAAAGCATGGGTCAGGGTAGAGCCAGCTAGAGGCCCTGTTGGCGGGGTTCTGGCCTTTCGCCCGGTGAAGCTTTCAGGAAAAAAATACAGCTTCAAAAAGATAAGCCTGGCTTTTTGCCTCTCAGTTTTCCTTTTCTCCTCTCTTTCAGCTCAATTTTCCATGGAGGAAATCGCTACCAGGGCCTCAGAATATTTTCGCATTCAGCACGAGCTTGGCCGTTTTTCCGGGGCTGTTCTCATTGGCTACAGGGGGAAAGTCATCTTCGAGAAGGGCTATGGACTGGCCAACTATGAACTTCAGGTACCCATAACGCCCCGAACTAAATTTCGCCTCGGCTCGCTGACCAAAGCCTTTACCGCTGCGGCTATTTTACAGCTTGCCGAGAAAGGCCAGCTTGCTCTTGATGACCCTGTCTCTCGTTACCTGCCCGATTATCCTCAGGCTGAAAAGATAACCCTTCATCATCTTCTGACCCATACTTCAGGCATTCCCAATTTTACTGCCCTGCCTGAATACCCCAAATTCAAGCTCAATCCCACGACACTCGACCGAACCATTAACCTTTTCCTGAAGCTGCCTCTTAAGTTTGAACCGGGGACAAAATTCGACTACAGCAACTCCAATTACATCCTCCTGACAGCTATCATAGAGAAAGTTTCAGGGAAAAGCTATGCCGATTATCTGCGAGAAAATATTTTTCTGCCCCTCAATATGCTGGATACCTGTTACGATGACCTGAATGTCGTTATTAAACACCGGGCCCGTGGCTACAGTCTGAAGGATGGCCTTTTAGTTAATGCCCCCTATATTGATATGAGTGTTCCGGCCGGAGCTGGCGGCCTTCTGTCGACGGTGGAGGACCTTTTCGCCTGGGATCAGGGCCTGCGCCAAGACCGCATTTTGAAGGCTGATTCAAGGGAAAAAATGTTTACGCCCTTTCTTGAAGGCTACGGCTATGGCTGGGAAATAAAAAAGGTTGATGGCCGGCTTGTAGCCCAGCACGGGGGCGGAATTGAAGGTTTCGTGAGTCAATTTGTCCATTTCCTCGACGAGGATCTCTGCCTGATTATTCTGAGCAATTTCGATTTTGCCCCCCTCTCTACCTTTACCCACGATTTAATTTCCCTGATTACAGGCAAGCCTATTGTCTGGCCCAGGGAAAGAAAGGTCATCAACCTCGAGCCAGAAAGACTCGATCGCTATTGTGGTGAATATGAAATTGTTCCCGGTTCAACAATCAGGATCTTTCGTCAGGGTCAGCGCTTCTGGGCTCAGGCTGCAGGACAGCTTCAGGTGGAAATTCTGCCTGAAAGTGAGACAAAATTCTTTGGTCGCCTCATTGAAATTGAACTAAATTTTCACCTGGATGCGGAAGGCAAGGCGGTGGCTCTTACCCTTATTCAGGGAGGAAAGGAGATTCAGGCCAGGAAAATTCGCTGAATAAGCTAAGAATTTTTTAATAATGCCTTAATAATTCTTTTCATTTCCTTTTGCTGCTCCTCCATGGAGCGGAGAAGCTTGAACTGAGCTCGGGCTCGGACCAGATTATGCTCGGGATACCTGGTTTTAAAATAGACATCGCCTTCAAGATAATCAGTTAAGAAGCGAAGGCCGATGGTGAAGGTAAGGAGTGGCCCGGCCAGGGGAAGCAGCTCCTTTTCGGCCTCAATCAGAAGATCAGCTGTCTGGGAAAGATAGCCCTCAGCTACGGCCTGAAAAAGATTCAGGTCCATCGCCACAAGAGAAAGGTCCCTTTCATCCTCAGCTGCCTGGCAGGTGGCTGTCCGGACAAGATCGCCAAAATCATAGAGGGGGGAGCCGGGCATCGTGGTATCGAGGTCAATAACACAGAGCCCTCTTTCTGTTTCATCATCAAAAAGCACATTGTTAATTTTAGTATCATTATGCGTAACCCGGAGGGGCAAGCGGCCGGAGCTCAGACCATCGGTCACCAGGGAAACCAGGGATTGCCGGTTGAGGGCAAAGGAAATTTCCTCTGAGGCCAGGGCCTTCCTCTCAGAAGAAGCCCTCCTTATTGCCTGAAGGAAATGTTCAAAGCGCCTCGGAGTATGATGGAAAAAAGGAATGGTTTCATGCATTTCTTCGGGTTGAAGGTCAGCAATGAGCTTCTGGAAAAGACCGAAGGCCCGGCCAGCTTCATAAGCCTGATCAGGATTCCTGGCAATTTCCAGGGTATGACAGCCATCAACATAATGATACATCCGCCAGTATTCCCCCTCAGGCGTCCGGTAATAGCACTCCCCGCTGGAGCTGAAGACTGGTCTCAGACTCTGTCTCGCGGCTTTTTCCCCTTCAAGCTCCATCATTTTCCGGCTGACATGCTGCGTAACCTTGAGCCAGTTAGCCATCATTATTTCCGGTTGACGGAAAACGTGGGTATTAATTTTCTGGAGAGTAAATTTACCAATCCTGTCATTAAGCTTTATTTCTGCCAGATAGGTATCATGAATATGTCCATGGCCAAGAGGAGAAAAACGAAGGGGCAGACCTTCAATCCTGAAATTGGCCAGAACAGCTTCAAAGGCTTCCCTGGTTAGTTTCTCCATCACGGCAATTTTACTTTAAATTTCTTTATCTGATATTTTTATTTTTTTGAGGCTGGATTTTAAATCCCGGGGATAATCCCCCTTTGAAATCAGCTCGGCAATTCCCTGCCGGACAAATGGTAAATCCTGGGGATAGGTGACCCCAAACCATCTGGACTCGACCGGCAGACAGTGAACCCTTATTTTTTCCTGCCGGATTAATTCTCCTACAAAGTCGGGAATGAGAAATTCGGCTCCGCTGTCCTGACCATAATTTTTTAAGAATTCGAGAAAGCCTGCGGCCAGAAAATCAAAAATAGAAGGCTCAAAACCCCAGAAATTCATAGAAACCACTTCCTCACCGCTCAGCTCGAGCCAGCGGCCATCTTCAAGACAGGCCCGGGCGCCAGCTTCTTTTTTCTCAATATGTTTCATTTCTCTGATGTCACTGAGCACCTCTCCCCGCAGCTGGCAGAGCCCCCGACAGACAGGGCCAAAATCAGAAAGAGTCTGTTTTAATTTATAGCCCACCAGACCATATTCAGGCTTCGGGTCGCCTTTAGCCAGATGAAAGGCAATTCGGTCTTTTAAAAAAGAGGCCATGACCTCAAAGGCCTGCCGGCCATAGAAATCATCGGCATTGATGACAGCAAAGGGCTCCTTCACCTTCTCTCTGGTCACTAACAGGGCATGGCCAGTTCCCCAGGGCTTGGTTCGATGAGCCGGTTCGGGCCAGCCCTCAGGCAGAAGCGAATTCAATTCCTGGAAGGCATAATCAACCTCAACCAGATTCTCCCAGAAGCGGCCGACAATTTCCCGGAAATCAGCCTCGAGGCTGCGGCGAATGATAAAAATGACTCTGTTAAATCCGGCTTTAAGCGCATCATAAAGGGAATAATCAATAATGGTTTCTCCATTGGGGCCAACCGAACTCAATTGTTTTATGCCCCCGAAGCGGCGACCTATTCCGGCCGCCAGGATTACCAGAGAAATTTTTCTTTTCATTGCCCAGACCCGTATTTTTGCCTGAAATTGCCTCTTCTAAAATTGATTTTCTTAATTTTCTTAAATCCCTTTCTTTTTCATTCGCCTTTCCTATATAACACAGCCTGGAAAAAAGAGTCAAAAATCTATCTTAAAATTTATCTAAATTTGGAAAAATCCCTGAGAAAAAATAAAATAATCCGGCCAAAAAATCCAAGGGAAATAAGCAGAATTATTTTCAGAAAAATTGCTGAAGGCAAAAAGATTTGTTATAATTGGCGCTCAAAAAACAAGAGGGAGGTCAAAATATGGGAAAGTATTTAGCTATTGTGGGTGGCCTTATAGCTATGGCCGGAGGGATTGTTTTGGTCATATTTGTCTGGTGGCGAGAATTTTATGAGCTCGTCTTTGGCTGCATTCCTCCTCTTCTCTTTTTCGGTGGTCTCATTGCTGTTGTCGCCGGCATCAGCAGCATCAAGGATGCCATCAGAACCAGAAAGCTCGAAGAGGAGGCCAAGAAAGAAGCTGAAAAAAAGGAAACTGCCTGAGCCAGAAAAGGAAATCCTTTACGTCTAATCTTTTCTTCAATTTTTGAAAGAAGAACCTTTAAAAATAAGAAAGAAAATTAAAAAAGGCTTTTCTATTAATTTTTTAAGATGACATGCCGGCTAAATTTTTTTTAAAGTCCATAGATTTAGCTTCAATTAATCTCAGAGACCTTTAATTTTTAAATTACAAGCTTTTTCGACTCTCATTACTCTGACCTCTGAGAGCCAAGGAGCAGGGCTTTTTTTCTATTGACAGAGGCTCAGAAATTTAGTAGTTTGTAATCAGCTTACAAATTACGGGAGGAAAGCCATGGATGGCGAAAAGGAAAAGGACCAGATTGCGGCCAAAATTGATGAGATTGAATCTCAGGTGGAAAAACTGACGATTAAACCTACCTCTTCCATTAAAAAAGTCATTGACCAGGCTCTGGCCAATCGAAATATTGTCCTCACCATCCGGGTTAATGAAGAAAGCAACAAGAAATTAAACATGCTGGTTGATGCTGGCCTTTTCAAAAGTCGTTCAGAAAGTGCTGCCTTCCTGATTGAAGAGGGTATTCGCAGTCAGGCTCCTCTGTTTAAAAAAATTACCGAGCGTCTGGAAAAAATCGACCGTATCCGGGAGGAGCTCAAAAATATCGTGACCGAAGAAATGGAAAAGGCCAAGGATTAACGGGATTTTCTCCGATCCATGGAACGGAGAGAAAGTCAGCCTTGAGTCGACTGGTTAGCTTCTTCCTGCCTCTCTCCTTAACCCTCCTCACCTTAACCTCAAGAAATATCGAAAGGGCCTTTCTCCAAAACAATGCCGCTTCGCTGGCCGCACTCTGTGAGCCTGAATATGCCATCCAGGTCTCTCTCCCTGAGCCCATAGGTTATTCTGATGTACTTAGTCCAGGCCAGCTAAGGGTCTTCTTTGAGCAACTCTTTGCCCGCTGGCCCACTTTTGAATTCTTTATCGAATCACCCCTGCCTCTTTTTTTACCCGGCGATCGCTGGTTCATCCGGGCTCGCTGGTCTTTCCTCGAGAAAAAAAGTCTTCAACAGTATGTCTTCAGGATTTACTTCCAGGTTAAAATGACAGAAAGGCTGCGCCGAAGAGGCATTGAATGGAGAATAATCGAAATTCGGGCCGAGAAAATTTGAAGTCCCTGTTTTCTTTCAGGCTGAATAAACTCCTTGCATGGATTTTTTTATTCTTTCTTCTGGCAGCAGGACTTTCCTTTCTGGGCTCGGTTCTGGCTACAGCCTGGCCTTTCCGGTCTCCATCGGCGGCCAGCCTCGATTCTCTTCTCAAACAGGAGCGCTCCATCAAAGGCCAGTTCGAAAGGCTCATCCACAGCCTCAAGCAGCGGGGCGAGTCGCTTGCTTCTTCTCTGCCTTCAGAATTACCAGCGATTCATCAGGTTCTATTTTCTTTCAGCCTCAACTCAGAAATTGAGGGCCTGGCTTATCTCAAAGAAGATAAGATGGTCCTGTGGCGGGGACAGGTTTTGCCTCCCTCTTTCCTTCCTCCAGCTGACCGGACAACTCATGTCATCCGCCATAAAGCCAGCTTTTATCTGGTGGTTGTTTTTCCGGTTAGAGAAAAAGAAAAAATTGCCCTTTTCGAGCTCCTTTCCTTTCAGCCTCCCCTGACTACCCCTCTTCTCAGCCCCTATTCATTTTTTAAAGACCAGGACCTGGCCAATGCTCTCATCGAATTTTATAGCGAAGAAGAGGATACTTCTGGCTTTGAAAAAATTTTTTCCAGGCATCAGGATGAATATGTCAGCCAGCCAAGAGCCAGAACTGACATCCTGACTGTATTTTTCCCTCTGCGTAATGAAACCAGAAAGATTATGGCCACAGTAAACCTGCGTTCAGTCAATCCTGCCTTGCGTCTGAGCCAGCAAAAAGAAAGGTGGACCATGGCTGGCTGGCTTAATCTTCTTGTAGCCTGCTCAGTTCTGGCTGCAACTGGCTTTCTGGCCTGGAAAAAATCTGAAGCTCAATCGCTTATCGCTTTATTTATTTATTCAGGTGCGCTCCTTGTGGCCCGTCTCATTTTACTTGCCCTTAAAGCTTTATTTGATTTTAAGGCTCCCATCTTTTCTCCGGGCCTGGCTTCGCTTCCCTTTATGGCCGGCCTTCTGGCCTCGCCCTTCGATATTTTCCTTACCATGAGCCTGATCCCGGGCCTTCTTTTCCCATTCAGTCTGAAATGGCCTCATCTCCTGCAGCCAATCTCACCCCGGCAGTCACCCTTCAGGAAGAAAGCTCTGGCCACCGGCTTCATTATCATCTCTTTCTCTTCTTTTTATCTTTTCTTTAAAATTACCACTGCCTTTCTACTCAACAGCAATCTCCATCTCATTCAATTTTCTCCTTTCTGGCCCTCCCTTTTCCTCCTTCTGGCCATTAGCTTTCTTTTTTTAACCTTAATTCTTATAAGCTGGTCTTTTCTTCGTCTTGCCTTCTCCTTTTCCTCCAGAAATTACATTCTCGGCCTCGTTTCCCTGCCCGCAGTTTCGCTCTTTGTCTTCCTTCATTTTTTCCAGCCCAGATTATCTTTAGTCCAGAGTCTGAGCTTAACTCTCGCTGCCTCTGCCATTTATTTTTTCCTCCTGGAGATAGCCCGACGGCCAAAACTGGCCTTTAAATTAGCCGCTCTGGCTCTTGCTACAGCCTTTTTCTATCTAACGCTTTTTTCTGGAACTTCCATCAAAGAAAAAAGGCTGACGGAAACTTATCTGCGCCAGTCCATCCTTTCTCTTGAAAAATGGGCTGAATATTTGCTTCAGGAATCGCTGCCTATCCTTGATCAGGAGAGGGATTTAATTCTGTCGTGTCTGCGTCAGGGTCAGCCCCGCGATTTAGCTTCTTTTCTCTGGAGAAAAACGTCTTTAGCTCGATGGAACTGGTATTCAAGCCTGGAAATAAGCCGGTCTGATGGTCAGATTGTTTCGCGCTACTCCCTTAATCTTCCTTTTCTCTTCAGGTCCCTTCTCTCTTTTGAGCCCAGTGAAGCTTGGTCCCTCCTTAAAGCCAGCCTGCCTTTGCCTGGAAGGACAGCCGATTTCCTGATAGCCTACCGCGACTTTGAGGACAATCAGGGAAAATTTGGGCGCCTGACCCTTTATGTCCTCCTGAATGAAGAAATGTTGCCTTTTCTTTATTCGGCCGTACCCTATTTTGATCTCCTGCGCTTTCCTTCTGTTCCCTCACTTAAAGCCTTTGATTTCAGTCTGGCCATTTTTAAAGCTGACGGCGAAATTATTTTCAATCCGGCCCGGCTCACCACAGGCATTTCAGCAGAAATTTTAAAACAGCTCAAGGATAAACCTGGAAATTCCCTCTGGTCTTCCCTTTCAGACCAGGGTCGTCGCTTCCGGGCTTATTATTTTAGGAACGACCAGAAAATTGTGGCCATCCTCTGGCCTTCCCCTGGCTTTATTTCGACTGCTGTGGGCTATCTCAAGTTTCTGTTTTTCTGGGTCAGCTTGATTTATCTTCCCCTGTTTTTGAGTGACCTCGTCACCGGCCGGCGCCGCCTGGCTTCTCTCTTCTGGGCCTTCTCGAGCCGCATTTACGCCTCCTTTGTCGCCATCATCCTGATTATGCTCATTCCTTTTATCTTTCTCCTGAACAATTTTTTCAGCCGTCTGGCCAGTGAACGCTTCAGCGAAAAAGCAGAGATCCAGGCCAGGGTGGCCAGAAATATCATCGAGGATTTTCTTTTCTTCCAGGAAGAGGAAGAAAATCCATTACTGACTGTTCAGGAACTTGTTCACTGGGTGAGCACGGCCATTAACAATGATGTGAGCGTCTATGAGCATGGAGCCCTGATTGCCTCGAGCCGGCAGGAGTTTTTTGATCTGGGCATCCTGCCGGATTATCTGGAGGGAGAAATTGCCTATCGTCTGCAGCAGGAAAAGCAACCCTACGTCGTCTGGAGAAAAAGACTCGGCCGTTATTCTTTTCAGACTCTCACCATTCCCCTGAATTTTAATGATTCGAACTTTTTTATTACCCTCTCTTTTCCTTTTGAACGCCAGGAAATAGGGCGGGCTCAGAAACAGCTCCTTGAATTCCTGGCTTTCATCTCCGCTCTTTCTTTTCTTCTCGTCTTTCTCTTTGCCCGCAGTATTGGTTCTCTGGTTATCCATCCCATCCGTAAGCTTTTGCTGGCGACGAAAGAAGTCAGCTCCGGCAATCTCGAGGTTTCCATTGACCATCATGGTCATGATGAAATGCAAACCCTTATTGAGGGCTTTAATCGCATGGTCAAGAGCCTCAAGCAACATGAAAAGGAGCTGGCGGAAATGAGCCGAAAGGCGGCCTGGGCCGAGATGGCCAGAAAAGTCGCTCACGAAATTAAAAATCCTTTAACTCCGATCAGACTTTCAGCGGAGCACCTCCTCCATGTCTACGAGGAAAGACCTGAAGAAATTGGCCAGGCCCTGAAAGAATCAGTGGCTTATATCATTACGGAAGTAGAAAATCTGCGGCGGCTGGCCCAGGACTTCCTGGCTCTTTCCCGGGAAAGTCCCCTCCATAAAACCTGTTTTGAGCTGGATCGTCTGCTTCTTGAAACTGCCCATCCCTATAAAAGAATTCTGATGAACCGCATTAATTTTGAATTTGACCTGACGCCAGCTTTAACCCTCAGCGGGGATCCGGAAAAACTCAAAATTGCCTTTCGTAATCTTATCGTCAACGCTATTGAAGCCATAAAAGGCCGGGGCACAATCATAATTAAGGCTAAAAAAGAAGAGCGGCTGGTCCGAGTCGAAATAATTGATGATGGCGAGGGCATGGATGATGCGACCTTGAGCCGCATTTTTGAACCCGATTTTTCCACCAAGGATCTGGGGACAGGGCTGGGTTTACCCATTTCCAGGAAAATAATTGAGGACCATGGAGGCAAAATTGAAATCTCCAGCCGACCGGGACAGGGAACTCAGGTTAAGGTCAGCCTACCATTAACTTCTCCGTTATAAAAAGGCTCTTTCTTAAAAGGGCCAATCAGCCAGCTTCTCCTGGCTCCATTTCTTTTAAAAACACAAAAATGAAGGATTTAAGATAAGCCATGAATGGCTTTTCCTTTGAAAAGATAATCTGTTATCATATTGCTTTAAAAAGAAATCAGCCTGAGTTCAAGCTCATGGGGCTCTTCCTGAGCTAACATAGCTCGGTCAAACGTAAAAAGGTCAAATCATCGTCTTAAAAAATGATGAAAATCGAGGGCTTTCAGGAATGAGCCAGGAAAAAATCAAGCCAAATTTAAGAGGAAATTTTAACGGATTTCCACAGGGCTCTGGAAAATCTTAAGAAAGTATTATAGATAAAAAATATGACCTGAGAGGACTGAGGATAAATGAAAAAATTAAAATGCTGAGGGGAAAAAATCATGGCCAGGATTCTGGTAACCTATTTCAGCTTAACTGGAAATACGAAAAAGGTAGCTGAAGCCATCTATGCCGCTCTGCCTGAGGATAAGGAAATTCTTCCGCTCAATGAGGTCAAAAGGATTGACGATTATGATTTGCTTTTTATTGGTTTTCCTGTTCACAGTCATTCCGTGCCTTACCGGGTGGAAAGCTTTTTAAGGCAATTACCCCCGGGGAAAAAGGTGGCTCTTTTTTCCACCCATGGTTCATTAACTGGAGGGGAGCTTTCGAGGCAGGCTATTGAATATGCTATTTCCCTTATCCCCGGCGCTAAAATTATTGGCACCTTTTCCTGCCGGGGTCGAGTCTCCACCGCGGCTCTGGAAATCCTACGGCGTTCACCTGAGCACGAAGCCTGGGTAGACATGGCCGCTTCAGCCCATCATCACCCCGATGATAACGACCTCGAAGATGCCCGCGCCTTTGCCCGCTGGGTTATGACGCTCTATCCCTTAAAATAGTCCTGATAGTTAAAAATTTTCAAATCTTCTCTGGGGCCATCTTCAGGATCAAAGCAAATTATTTCCTTTCTGGCTTTTAATAAAGCCCTGGTAAAAATCGACAGACTGATTTCTTTTTCTGAAAAATTTTTTCCTTGAAGCTCTTTTCTGAATAAAAATCATGAGGAAAGCAATAAAGAAAGCGCAGGAGGCGAAAGGATAAGGGATTAGTCCCAGATAATCAGCCTTAAATCATCACTTTTAGCTTTTCTCACACCCAAGAGTCAGCGACCCAGGAGCTTGAGAATAAGCCAGACAAGAAGGCTCAGGCCGAGGCTCAAAAGCAAGCAGGTAGTTAGAGGAAAAATAAAGGTGAAATTTTCTTTTTTTATGATTATATCGCCAGGCAGATGTCCCAGCCATCGAATTTTTCCCGCCAGGCTGAAAATCAGTCCCAGAAAAAAGAAGAAAAAGGCCAGTATAAAAAAGAGATAGCTGAAGGATTTCATCTCCTCCTCCGGCTTCTCCTTACTTTTCAGCCTGATTAATGATCATCCTGAGCCAATTTATTTCTTAACCGGCTCCTCTTCCCTTTTTTCTTTAAATTCTACCAGCACCCCATTAAAAACCCTGGGATGAATAAAAGCAATCTGGCTGCCACCAGCTCCGGCGACGGGCTCATCGGTGAGAAAAGAAAGGCCTTTGGCGTTAAGCTCATTCATAAATTTTCTTAAATCTTTAACCTGAAAACAGAAATGGTGGAGGCCTTCCCCCCTGGTCTCAAGAAATTTTTTCACCGGGCTCTCTTCTCCCAGGGGACTTACCAGTTCTATGGCCGGACCTTCTTCCGGAAAGAGATAGGCCACCCGAACGCCTCGATGAGGAAGAGGCTCAATCTCGCTCCTTTTGAAGCCAAAAATTTTAGCCCATTTCTCCAGGCTTCCTTCGAGATCTTCAACCGCCAGGCCGATATGGTCAATTTTTTTGATGGCCATAGAGGTCTCCTTTCAATTTCTCCCGGTTATTTTTTTATAGATAAGCTCAGATGCCGTATAGGGGTCAATCTTACCAGTCATAATTTTTTCCACAAGAGCATCAAATTCTTCTGGCTCAATGACCTGCGAGAGAAGGGAAACAAATTTTTCCCGGATAATCTCCCGCAAAAGCCAGCCAGCGAGCTTTTTCTTGCGGCTGTAAGCCAGACTTTTATCTCTCTGCTCGATAAGGGCCTTAATTGTTGCCTTCAACTCGACAATACCTTCGCCTCTGGTGGCCACCGTTTTCACAATGGGCGGCAAAGAATCACCTGAACTGGCCAGTTCCAGCATGCTTCTCAGCTGTTTTTCAGCTCGTTCGGCTTCAGGTAAATCAGCCTTATTGAGGACAAAAAGGTCGCCAATTTCCATAACTCCAGCTTTAAAGGCCTGAATCTCATCTCCTGCCTGGGGAGTTAAAACCACAGCCACAAGGTCTGAATGCCTGACTATGTCCACCTCATCCTGGCCGACACCCACAGTTTCCACAAAAATGTACTTTTTGCCAGCCGCTTCCAGAATGGCAATGGCCTCACCGGTGGCTTTGGCCAGACCGCCCAGATACCCTCTGGTGGCCATGCTCCGGATAAAAACACCCTCATCCAAGCTATGGCGCATCATCCTGATTCGATCACCGAGGATGGCTCCCCCGGTAAAGGGGCTCGAGGGATCAACGGCAATAACACCCACCGAAATTTTCTCTTCTCTGAATTTCTCCACCAGCTGATCCACCAGCGTGCTTTTACCTGTTCCCGGAGCTCCCGTGATGCCAACCACCACCGCCTCCTGGCGACAGGAATAAATCCTTTTCATCAATTCATCAGCTTCAGGTTCATTATCCTCAACCAGGGAAATAGCCTGGCCAATGGCCCTGGCTTCGCCCCGGCAAATACCGGCCAGGAGAGCTTCCAGACGACCGGATAAAACTTTTTCTCCTTTCAGGGAAATCTGTTTCTTTTTTCTTCTATCCATGGGAATCAATATTCGGCCAGAATTCTCTGGGCAATTATCCAGCGCTGAATTTCTGAAGTGCCCTCACCAATTGTAGCCAGCTTGGCATCGCGATAGAATTTTTCAACCGGATAATCCTTGGTGAAACCATAGCCGCCGAAAATCTGCACGGCTGTTGAGGCTGCCCTGACAGCCAGTTCGCTGGCAAAGAGCTTGGCCATAGCTGATTCCTTAGGAATCTTTTTCCCTTGGTCTTCAAGATAGGCGGCTTTAAGCGTCAGCAGCCGGGCAGCTTCAAGCTCCGTAAAACCATCTGCTAACATCCATTGAATGGCCTGAAAATTGATGATGGGCTGATCAAACTGAACTCTCTCGCGGGCATACTTCAGGCTGGCTTCAAGGGCCCCGGCAGCAATGCCCAAGGAAAAGGCAGCAATACTCACCCGGCCGCCATCGAGAACAGTCATGGCTGCCCTGTACCCTGTTCCTTCCTCGCCCAGGAGATTATCAGCCGGAACTTCCACATCCTCAAAAATCAGTTCAGCTGTATCAGCCGCTCTGATGCCCAGCTTATTTTCCTTTTTGCCCACCTTAAAACCCTTCATCCCCTTTTCCAGGATAAAGGCGGAGATACCCTGACGGCCCTTTTCAGGGTCAGTTACGGCCATAACGACAGCAATCTGAGCCAGAGAACCATTGGTGATGAACATTTTGGAACCATTTAGAACCCAATAGTCTCCCTTTCTTACCGCCCTGGTCTTTATGGCCGCAGCATCGGAGCCAGCTCCGGCTTCTGTCAGCGCCCAGGCGCCGAGAGTTTCTCCTGAAACCAGGCGGGGGAGATACCTCTTTTTCTGAGTTTCATTGCCAAATAAATTAATATGATTGCAGCAGAGGGAATTATGGGCTGCCACCACCAGGCCTACGGAAGGATCAACTTTGGAGATTTCCTCCAGAATAAGAACATAATCCACGTTGGAATAGCCAGCACCATCATATTCAGGCGGGATAATAATCCCAAGAAGACCCATCTTCCCGAGTTTCCGGGTCAGGCTGGCCGGCCATTCGCCCTTCTCGTCGGCTTCCTTGATGAGGGGCCTGATCTCCTTTTCAGCAAAATGACGAATCGATTCCTTTAAAGCTTTCTGTTCTTCTGTTAATCTAAAATCCATCATTTCTCCTTTTACCAGAATTAATCCTTTTCCATCTTACTTAACCTTTTTCTTTCATTCAAGCTCTTAAAATTTTCTCCCCGGATAAATCAAGCCGGCTTAAAATTTCAAAAAACGGAGCCAGGGTCAGGGATTTGACAGAAGGCTGACCATAGGATAGAGTCAAAAGGAAATGATTCGTTTTTTATTTTTATGCGCCCTTCTTTATCTGGTCATTCAGCTTGCCCGTTTTTTCCATAACATCAAGCGTTATTCTGCCCCTTCTTCGCCACCAAGACTTTCTGGAGTCATGGTCAAGGATGAAGTCTGCGAGACCTATATTCCAGAAGAAGAAGCGATTAAGGAAAAGATTGACGGGAAAATTTATTATTTTTGCTCTCAGGAATGCCGGCGCCGTTTCCTCAAGGAAAGAAAAAATCGCCAGCTCAATCAAAGGTCAGCTTAATTTTAAAATCATCAAATTCGGCCTTGTATTCTTCCCAGGTCACATCGACCTTATCCACCCTGGCCAGGGGAGGTCCCTCTTTGAGCTTTTCCAGGAGCAAATTGAGCTTCTCCTCCTCTCCTTCAGCCACCACCTCAACCCGGCCATCAAAAACATTCCTGACCCAGCCAGTTAAACCCAGATTTTGAGCCCATCTCCGGGTAAAATCCCGGAAGAAAACCCCTTGAACCCGGCCCGAAATGAAAGCATGAAATCTACTTTTCATGGTCCTTTCAAATTTCTTCCGCTTATAATAGCATATTCTTAAAATGAAAAAAATGCTTTTAACGGTGGCAGGCTTTGATCCATCAGGTGGTGCCGGTCTTATTCTTGACCTCCAGGTATTTCGCTCTCTCGGCTTCCAGGGAACAGCTGTGGTCACAGCTTTGACCAGTCAGAATAGCCAGAAAGTTTTCGAGGTGAGGCCATTACCAGCTCCTTTCATTCTCTCTCAATACAGGGTTCTGAAAAAAGATTTTACCTGGGAAGGTCTTAAAATTGGTCTTGTGGGCCACAAGTCACTTTTTCCCGCCATCCGGGAAATTCTGGAGGATCAGGCTGATCGGCCCAGAGTAATAGACCCGGTCTTTCGATCAAGCTCAGGCACCTGGTTTCTTGAACGCGGGGACATCCCTGTCTTTTTAAAAACGATTTCAGGTCAGGCCACAGTCATCACGCCCAATATACCTGAAGCCTCCCTGATTACGGGAATAAAAATCAGGTCGGTGGAGGATATGGAAAGGGCTGCCCAAAGGATTTATGAAATGACGGGCATAGCCTGCTCGCTCAAAGGCGGGCATGGGCGGGGCAAAATCTTTGACCTGCTTTATACGGGAAAAATAATCAGGCTGGTGGAAAGAGAGCGCCTGCCCGTCAGGGTTCATGGCACGGGATGTCTTTTTTCAGCTTCTCTTCTGTCCTATCTTGCCCTGCTCAATGACCTGGAAAGGGCCTGGCTGGCCTCCCTTCGCTTTACCCGAAGAGCCATAAAAAAGGCTTTTGTTCCCAGAAGGGGAAGAGCTATCTTTAGCTTCTGAATAAATTTTATTAGATTCTGAGTGGATTTTAAGCACATTAGTTGAAAGAGATTCTAAAATTTTAATTTTTCTTGAAGTTCTCGCTGGATCTGAATCTTTCTGACTGATTTTTCTTAAAATTTTTCATCCGGATGGAAGCGAAAGATGAAAGATTTGCCCAGCCTGACCTTTCTTATTTTTCCTCAAAACTGGTTTCGGTGGTAATGATTTCCTGAGCCATCTTTAAAATTTGGTCAGGAAAAGTAATGCCCTGCTTTCTGGCTGCCACCAGATTAAGATGAAGCTTTATTTCCTGAGGATAGATAAAAGGAATTCGGGCGGGGTCCTCTCCCCTTTTTATTCGTGCCACAAGTTTTCCTGCCTCATAGCCCATGGCAAAGAAGTCAAGTCCTAGAGCCGCACAGGCGCCTGCCCGGACAGCCAGCAGGAAACTACCAAAAAGAGGAATAGTATTTTCCTCGGCAACCCGGGCCACCAGGGAGAAGGCGGGATTAATCGTGTTATCGGAGATGGGAAAAAAGCAATCAATTTTCTTTGAGGCCAGAATCTGCGCGGCCACCAGGACATCCTGGGAGGAACCAACCGGAACAGCCACTATTTCCAGGCCAAGGTCCTGAGCTGCTTCCCGGGCTAACTGGAGATAATATTCAGAATTCAATTCTGAGGGCGTCCAGAGGGTGCCAATCCTTTTTGCCATGGGGAGAACTTCTTTAATCAGCGCCAGGGTCTGGGCTATCGGTCCGGTGGAGGTAACGCCAGTCACATTGGGCAGATGATTTTCGGCTGTCCGGCCAGCATTAACCAGAAAGGGATTAGCCACGGCCATAAAAACAATGGGAATGTGGCGGGTGGCCATGATAGCCGCCTGAAGACAGGGGGTGGAATTAGCCACAATTAAATTCTTCTTCTTCCGGACAAAATCTTCAGCTATTTCCTGAACCCTGGGAATTTCACCCAGAGCATTTCTCTCTTCAATCTCGATGGACTCACCGGGCCACAGACCGCTATCCTGAAGAGCCTGAAAGAAACCTCGCCTGGCTTCAGTAGCTGTCAGGGAATCGACTACCTGAAAATAGCCGATACGATAAACTCCGTTCTGGGAGGAAGGCCTGCAGGCAGAAAAGATAATGCAAAACAAAATAACTAAGATTAACGGCAGGATAAATGCGGCCGAACTACCACTGAAAAAAGACAGGGAATCCCTTCTTCTTAATTTTCTCCCTGATTCAGCCAGGCCCATCAATCTTAAGCTAAAAATCATCCCTTTTTCCGCTTTAAAAAATTTTTTTGAAAAAATTTTTAATTCAACTTTCTTCTTTATCATTGATTTAATTTCTGGCCCGGGAAAAATTCATTTCTGTAAATGGGAAAAAAGGTCAGGCGAAACATTGCCGCCACTGACAATCAGGGCTACCCGGCGCCCCCTGAAATGATGAGCTTCTTTGAGCAGGCCAGCCAGGGCCAGAGCCCCCGCCCCTTCCACCATCCGGCTGTGCTCAAGATAGATCAAATCCATGGCCTGACGGATAAGCTCTTCTTTAACAGTGATAATAGCGTCAACGTACTGGCGGCAGAGGTCAAAGGTGATAGAGCCAGGTTCAATCCCGCCAGCCACAGCATCAGCCAGGGTCTCCTTTTCTTCAATTTTGACAATTTCCCCTGCCTTTAAAGAAGCGGCCATAAAGGCAGAGTTTTCCGGTTCAACCCCGAAGATTCGAACCGATGGTTCCACTGCTTTTATAAATCCAGCCAGGCCTGAAATAAGGCCACCGCCGCCTACAGGGACCAGAATATCTTCAAGCTCAGGCCAGTCCTCTAAAAGCTCACAGCCAATCGTTCCCTGGCCATAAATAATCTCCGGGTCATTATAGGGCGAAATGAAAATCCTTCCCAGGTCAGAAGCCACCTTTCGTCCATAAAGTTCGGCTTCGTCGCAGCTTCCCTCATAGCGTACGACCTGAGCTCCAGCCTCATCAAGACGCCGCAGTTTATCGGCAGAAGCCGATTGAGGGACAAGAAGCAAAAGGGGAATTTCTTCAAGCTGGCAGGCTAGGCTGAGGGCCAGACCATGGTTACCGGTGGAGGCTGAGACAACTCCTCTTTGCCTTTCTTCAAGGGCCAGAGTTCGCACCCGGTTTAAAGCGCCCCTGAATTTGAAGGAACCAGTTACCTGCTTATTTTCCCACTTCAACCTGACCTGAACTCCAAGGGAACGACTCAACTCCGTAGAAGGAGCCAGGGGAGTATGAAAAACTTCTTTCTTTATCCTTTCCCTGGCTTCAAGAACCCCTTCGGGAAATTTAAGCCCCTCCATTGGCCTCCTCCAGAAAGTTTCTGAAATCATAATATCCTCTTAAAAAATAAAAGCCAAGAGATTTAATTTGTCTTCAGAAAGGAAGTTCCCTTAAAATAGCTATATGCCCCGCTTTTATATCGGCCCTGCCGGCTGGAGCTATGAAGACTGGGAAGGTATTGTTTATCCCCTGCGTAAGGGCCCTGGTTTTCACCCTTTAAGCTATTTAGCTACTTACGTCAATTTCATTGAGGTTAACAGCACCTTTTACCGACAGCCCACAGTCACCATGTCCCTGGCCTGGCTGAGGCGGATAGCCCATGTACCCGATTTTCTGCTGGCTGTCAAACTCTACCAGATTTTTACCCATGAAAGGAAAGATTTCACCCAGAAAGATGTGGATGATTTTAAACTGGGTATAGAGCCGCTCAGAGCTAAAGGAAGGCTGGCGGCCATCCTTATTCAGTTTCCCTGGTCTTTTTATTTGAATAGCTCTAACCTGGATTATCTGGTCAATCTCTTTAAACTCTTTTCCGGTTATCCCCTGGCCATGGAAGTTCGCCATGCTTCCTGGAATCGGGAAGAAGTTTTTGCCCTTCTCCGGGAATATGGCGTGGCCTTTTGCAATATTGACCAACCTGTAATTAATCGCTCGCTCAGACCAACTGCCGTTGTTACCAGACCGGATTTTGCTTATGTGCGGCTTCATGGTCGCAATTACCGGGACTGGTTCAGGGAGGATGCCGGTCGGGATGAGCGCTATAATTACCTTTATTCGCCGGAAGAACTCGAAGAATGGGTGGGCCGAATAAAAAAGCTGGCCGAAAACACAGAAAAAATATATATCGTAACCAATAATCATTTTCGGGGACAGGCCCTGGCCAATGCTTTACAGCTTCGCCATCTCTTAACTGGAGAAAAACTTGAAATTCCACCTCTTCTTCTGGAAAAATATCCGATTCTGGCTGAAATTGCCAGGGAGATAACGTCAGGGCAGATTTCTCTTTTCGAGGAAAAAGGAAAGGAGAAAGAAGACAAGGCTAAAAAAGGGCAAGGGGAAAAATGAAGGAAGTCTGGTGGGCCAATAGCTTTTTAACCTGGAAGCGGGGTCGCCTTTATTTAGAAGCCAAACCGGCTTGCGAGCTGGCTGAGCAATACGGAACTCCCCTCTTTGTTTATAGCCGCAAACAAATAAAAGATAATCTGGAAAAACTCAAGGAAGCCTTCTCCCGGCTTGAAGGACCGGAACTTATCATCGCCTATGCTCTGAAGGCTAATCCTCATCCTGAAATCCTTCGCTTTCTTCAGGCGGAGGGCACCTGGATCGACGCTGTTTCTCCCGGTGAAGTTAAAGCAGCCCTGGAGGCTGGTTTCCCGCCTGAGAGAATAATCTACACCGGAACCTCGGTTTCAGCCGAAGACATCAAGGCCATCATGGCCTACCCTGAAATCATCATCAATATTGATGCTTCAGAGCAGCTTAAATTGATGCAAAAAATTCGCCGGAAGTTTTATCCGGAAAGGAAGTATAAAGTGGCTGTTCGGTGGAATCCCGGTCTTGGTCGCGGCTTTGATGCCCGCACAACCACAGCCGGCATCCGATCACCCGATGGTCTGCCCATTAAATTTGGCGTCGAAATGAACCAGGTCATTCCCGTCTTCCAGGAAGCTAAAAAGGCAGGCTTCATCCCGGTCGGTCTGCATCAGCATCTTGGCTCAGGCTGGTGTGGCCGCGACTGGCCGGTCATTAAAGAAGCCGTCAGGAGAATGATAATTAAGGCTTCAGAACTAATTCAGCTTGGTTTCAACCTTGAATTCCTGGATTTTGGTGGTGGCCTGGCCCCTCGCTATGAAGAAAAACAGAGCCTTTTCCCGCTGGATAAATATGCCCATTACATTCAGCAGAAAATAAAAGAAATGAAATTACCCCTGAAGAAAATTATTCTGGAACCAGGGAAATTCTTAGTGGCTGACGCTGGCGTTCTGTTGATGAAGGTAGTTTATATTAAAAAAAGCTATGGCAATTATTTTGTCTGCGTTAATGCCGGTACCTTTAATACTGTCCCGCGGCCTGCGATTTATCCTGGGGCTTACCATCACATCTTAAACTGTGTCCAGAGAAGGGGCAAAAAAGCCAGAGTGACGGTGGCCGGCCATCTCTGTGAAAGCGGCGATGTCTTTGCCCGGGACCGGGTCATGATTCTGCCCCGGCAGGGCGATGTTCTGGCTGTCCTGCATGCCGGGGCCTACGGTCATTCCATGGCCTCTCATTTCAATCTGCGGGAAATTCCACCGGAAATAGTCCTTTAAATTTTATTGACTGACCACAAAAAGCCTGAAAAATTATCTGCTCTTTTTTAAGGAAAGAAAAAACCATTCCTCACATTTTCTTTTTGAATTTTGGTTCTCCCGGTTTTCCGGCGGGTAAAAGGTGATATCTGGAAATACCCTTTGGTCAATTTAGCTCAGGCGGGTTTATCATTCAGGAGGATAATTAGGTCAGAATTAATTAGAAGCGGGAGCAACTCCATAGAATTACCTTTAATAATCTGCATCGCAGCTCCTTCTGCCTTTTCGGGCGCTTTTAATTGCTTCGACTCACTCCATGAAATCGAAAGTATCATAATTTTTATCCTGAAGCGAAATAGAAGGCGATAATAATATTTTCACTGGAATAAATCATAACCAGAAATTTTTAGAGGGGGAAATCCAAATCAATCAGCAGGGCCTTTATCAATCTATTTTTCTGGCGCAAAGCGGTCGATAAAAACAAATTTATTCAGGGGGAGACGTTCCGGCCTTTCCTTTTCCCAGGCTATCTGTTTATCAGAAAGGACGGGGCTGAGAGATTCAGACTTGCGACCGATAATAATCAGCGTGTGAACCTGATAATCATCGGGAAGACCGAGAATCTGCCTGACCTTTTTTGGACTGTAACCAGCAATGGGATGGGCTATCAGGCCAAGTTCTGTCGCTCTCAGAATCAGGAAAGCTGCGGCCAGGCCGCAATCAAAATGATGATATTCTCTTTCGCCAATAATACAATCATCTTCCCGGCGGCTAGTCACGACCACAATCAGGGAAGCTGCATAGGCCCATTCATTGCCTCTGGAAAAGACGTCTTTCATGGCTACGAGCATTTCTCGGGAGCGAACAAAGACGAGACGCCAGGGCTGATTATTAAAACACGAAGGGGCTAATTGAGCTGCCCGGGCCAGATCAAAAATTAAATCATCGCTTATTTCTACCGGCTCCAGAGAGCGATAGGCTCGCCTCCTCCTGATAGCTTCAATTACGTCCATGGCCGACCTCGCCCTTAAAAATTAAAATCATTAATTAACTCCGGCTATCTTGATTATTTTTCCCATCCTGATTGACTTTCTAATTTTGCCCATATTCCCGGAGCAAAAGAAATCACAGAATCAGGAAAAAATATATAACTGGATATGACCAGTGAGAATTTGATCAATCATTATCTACTCTGGATGATAATCCCGGCTGACTCCTGACCTTTACGGGCAAAGAGCTTTTGTTTCAAAAAATAAAGGTAAGGTTTGATCTGGTCATTGGGGTTATGGAGGCCGTCATAATAAAGATTGATAACAGGGATTTTCAATTTCTCTTCCAGCCATTGAGCCAGGGGAACGGTGACGACACCCGGGCAGCAATAGATAGGGTTGACATGAAGGAAAGCTTCAATTTTAAGCTCTCGCCGGTAATGCTCCATTTTGGCCAGATTTATAGCGGTTTCACCATCAAGTTCAGCCGGCAGCCCCATCTCTCTCAGCCTTTTTAAAGAAGATAAAGCCAGGGGAGTCAAATTCCAGTCAGCCACTTCCTTAATCATCTTGCGCCAGCGACGGTCTTTCCTGCGAAGTAGAAGCTGAAGAAGGGAGGTTCGGAAAAGCTCGGACCAGAGACGATTTCTCCAGGCTCTTTCCAGCCGGTTCAGATGACCAAAATGAGTTATATCGATAAGACTTGCCGGGATAACTTCCCCGCCGGCCGCTTCAATTTCTTTTTCTACGTTTAAATTAAATTCTGGATTGGCTATGACATAAAGATCGCCGATGATGGCCACTTTCGGCCTTAGCTCCTCCTTCTCCACCGGAATAGAAGCAAAATCTCTCACGACTTCATGGAAGGTGGCGGCGAGGTCAAGGCGTTCCTCGATGGCCCGGGAAAGCTTTTCGAGAGAACGTCGCCAGCAGTCCTCAGTTTCTCCTTTATTTTTTTCATAGGGTCTTATCTTAGCTACAAGCCGATGCAGATTGTCAGCCAGACAGTAGGCATTGAAGAGCATGAGGGAAAGTTCAGCCGGTTCCCTCTGACTGGCTATAGCTGTGGTAAAGATTTCGACCTCGCCCAGACCAATTTTTTCCAGAATCAGCTTGATCAGGACCGGTATCTGAGGAAAATTGCAGGGGAAAAGAGAAGTGGGGATGGCCAGAGCTGCCCTGGATGGAGGAATTTTTTCCTCCTCCATGGTCTCGACCATGCTGCCAATAAGGGCAGCTGTGGGCAGGCATTCGCCACCACCAACCAGGCCCAGGCCACGACAGATTGTTTTTTGATTTTCCACAGCCAGCAATGCCACATAACCAAAGCGTCGAAGACAGGCAGTGGCCAGAGCTGAAGCTGTATCGTCTACATGAGGGACAATCCAGACCCGATTTTTCCTGAGAGGGATAAAATCAATAAGAGGCGCCCTCTCCCTCTTTGCGGGCTTCCAGTGACGGAAGCTCTCCATGGCCGCCTCAATCCTGGTTCGATAACCAATATCAGAATTAAGGCCATCAAGCTGGAGAATAAGATAGGGCTTATGGGCTCTTTCCATGAGATCCCAAAAATAAGTCAGGAGAAAAGAATCAGGGCTGCAACGAAAATTGGTGACAAAAATGCCGAATAGTCGGTCGTCGGTCGCAATCCTTCGGGCAGCCTCCATGATGATTTTTCCGTAATGCCAGTGAATGAAGTCGCTTTCTCTCCCTTCCCTTGAACCCTTAAGCATTTCCTGTCTCAGGACGGTAAGGCCATAATCAGCAATGATTTCCGGCAGATTTTGATTTAAAAGATTGTTATCAAGATTATAGGGCCGGCCAAGAAGAACGACGGCCCACTGGCCTTCTCTGAGAGAGGCAATCATTGCCTCGCCCTGTTCTACCAGCTGCTTCCTTTCCTTTTCCCAGGCTGCTTTAGCTTCCTGCCAGGCATAAGCAATCTCCTTTTTCCTGAGGCCAATTTTTTTTAAAGCCGAGGCAAGAGAAGAAATATTCTTTTTATCTGGCCAGCGCCAGTTAATAACAGGGCAAAGAAGCTCGCCCTGTTTGATTTCAAGGGAATGGCGCAGAACAACCGGTAAATAGCCTGTATAATAGCAATAAAAACGGGGCAAAGAAGACTCCTCTGAATCAGGTCCTTCCACAAAAATGGGGAAAAAGACAAACTCACAGCCAGAACTAAAAAGCCTTTCTACCTGGCCATGGGCCAGATAAATGGGTGCACAGAACTCAGCCCTGGCTAAATTCTGGCCGCGGGCCAGAACTTCTTCCTCATTAGCTGGAGTAACAATGTCCACATCCAGAAAGCTGAAAAAATGCCGGAAGAAAGATTCAGTTTCAGTCAGAGGAAGGACAAGAGGCAGACCAATTTTTCTATTTTTACCTGAAGGGCGGCTAATTTTAGGAAGAGGCTTAGATAAGGTGAAGGCTCTGGCTTTTAAATATTCGGGAAGAGGTCGCCGCCTTTTCCTCCTTTCCTCATATTCCCGACCACATTGAAAACCCCAGGCCGCCATGGCCTGCCCCACTCTAACCACAGTCAGGCGACAGTTATTGGGACAGAGATCGCAGACCTCAATCCTCTGCTCCACGGGTTGATGGCCGAAATTCAGTCCCCTGAATTTCGAAGTTTCAGGATTCAATTCCCGGACAAGAAGGGCTGCTCCCAGGGCCCCGGCAAGATGGGGATAAGGATGGACATGAATGGGCTTGTTCAAAGCCACTTCAAAGGCAGCAACCAGCCCCTTATTCCGGGCTGTCGCTCCCTGAAAACAGATTTTCTGGCCAATTTTGGCCTGCCCCACCACCCGGATAAGATAATTGTCGCGAACCGAATGAAGGGCTGAAGCCAGAAGCTCCGCTTTGGACCAGCCTTCAGCCAGCAGCCGGCTCAAATCCCTTTCCATATAAACGGTGCAGCGATCAGAAATAGCCGGACCACAGCAGCCTGAAGCGAGGTCACTATAGGCTGAAAGAGGCACACCCAGCTTCTGAGCCTGCTGCTCCAGAAAAGAGCCGGTACCGGCAGCGCAGATGGTATTCATCAGGGATTGAACCACCGCTCCATCCTGAAGACGGATAAATTTTGAATCCTGGCCGCCAATCTCAATAACCGTATCTACATCAGGCAAATAGCTGGTGGCTGATCGGGCATGAGCGGTAATTTCATTAATGATTAAATCAGCGCCAATCAGCTGGCCAATGAGAGCCCGGCCTGAACCTGTCGTGGCCACGCCCAGCCACTTCAGGTTCAGTCCTCTTTCCTGGGTAAAGTGATCTAGCCAGCGGAAAAGACGCTGCGTTGCCTCTACAGGCGCCGCCGCTGTCCGGGTGTAGAGGCCAAGGAGAATTGAACCGCTTTCATCTGTCAGGGCCAGCTTAGTGCTGGTCGAACCAATATCCAGTCCCAGAAAAACAGGCCAGCTCGAACCCACCTCAGGAATTTTAAAAAGATCAATTTCCACCCCATTTTCCTCCCAGCTTCTGTGATGGCTCCGGTCAGAAAGGAAGGATTTTTCCAGTTTAAGAGGAGGATTTAAAGGCCGCCGGGTGGATTCAATTTTCAATTTCAGGGATAAGAGATTTCCGGGAGAAGCTTCTCTTGAAGCTAAAAGAGCTCCACCCACTGCAGTTACGAGCTCACCCCCGGGAACCGGCACCACCTCAACCCTGATGAGCTCCTGAAGGGACGATAAAAGGCGTCGATGAATGGAGCCACCGCCAGCAACATAAAGGGGAGGTTCAAGTTTTCGACCTTTAATGATGGCGTCTGCAATCGCCCTGGCCACACCCCGGCTGACGCCAGCAGCCAGACTGGCCAGGGAATATCCCTCCTGCTGGCGATGAATCAGGTCAGTCAGAGCAAAGACCGAACAGCGAGAAGCAATGACCGGAATTTCTCCCTGATAGCTGGCCGCCAGATGTTCAAATTCCTCCAGGCTGAGCCCGAGGCGAGCTGCCTGCTGTTCCAGGAAAGAACCCGTGCCCGAGGCACAATCGGTATTGCAGAGATGGCGACGGTAAATTCCATCGGAATCAAGTTCTATCAGACGAATTTTTTCGCCCCCAATGACAAGAAGAGAGCGGAAATTATGGCCCAATGCCCATCTGGTGCCTTCAATGGCGGCCACAATTTCGTCAACCTGGAATTCAGCAGGAAAAGCCCTCGAGCCACTTCCAGTTAAAGCTATCCGGGCTTTCAGATCAAGCCACGGAGCCAGAAGTGACTGCAGGCAACCTGAAATATCACCATAATGAAAGCGATAGTCCGTGGCCTGAAGATTTCCTGATTTAAATAAAGCTATCTTGATGGTCGCCGAGCCGATATCGATACCGAGACTCCAGTCAGTCATGGTCTTTCATCTGGAAAGAAATTTATCCACTCCCTTAATTTCTATTGGCCAGTAAAGAAATAATTTTATCACCGCTGTCAACATAAATAAAAATGAATATTTTGCCCCAATCTCTTTTCAGGCCTGACTTTTAGCCTGAAATCGATAAATTCGGGTCGAAAAAAAGAGGCCGGAAAAAATCACGAGCAAAAAATATTTTTAATTAGGCTGTCTTCAGGATTATTCAAATTATTCGTCTGGATTTTATTAAAAAATCAAAATTTTCCTGAATCATTATCCTAGCTTTTTATTTTCCCTGTTTCTTCCGGGTTTTATCTGGGTAAATCAGGATGAAAAAAGTCAGATTGATTTTTTGAGTTGAATGAGGAAAGTCTCCAGAATTAAAACGAGGAAAGGAAGGTGCAGTTGACGGCTCGCAGGCGGCGACTGCCATCGCGCCTGATTTCAGCCCGCAGATAACAGAGAGGTGGCTCCTCAAAGCTCAGACAGGGTCTGTTGCCCACGCCTTCCAGCAACCCGGTCTCGTCCTCAAAGAGAAAGAAATAATGGCACCGGCCATTCGCCTCCTTGAGCCGGGCATCAACCACCCGCACCAGAAGTTCAACTTCCTGGCCCACATACCTTTCAAGTTCGGCGATGCGCCGCGGTGGCCTGGGACCATCAAAAAGAAGGAGGGGATGAGGGCCGGGGCTGAAGCCCAGAGCCTGGAGAAGCATTTTCTGCTTGTCCCTTTCCTCAAGATCACCCGGGGGCGAAACCTCCTCAATTCCCTGAAAGTAATGGAGAATCTGATGGCTGCGGCGAGGTTCCAGGGAATCGAAAACACCCGCCCTGATCAGAGCCAGAAGCTCGGCCTTGCCTGGCTTAATCCGGCCAAGAAAATCCTCAACAGAGAGAAAGGGACCTTTTTTTCTTTCCTCAAGAATCCTGGTGACCATTTTTGGTCCGAGCCCTTTAATCAGGGAAAGCCCGACCCTGATGGCCTGCCCCTCGACCTTAAACAAAGCCTCACTGCGATTAATATCCGGGGGAAGAAGATTCAGACCCCAGCGTTTAGCTTCCTCGACATAGGTTTCAAGGGAATAGTAGCCACCCCCAGCATTGAGCAGAGAGGTGAAATAAACCGGGGGATAATGAGCCTTGAGATAGACCGCCTGATAGGCCATGGCAGCATAGGAAGCGCTATGGGCTTTATTGAAGGCATAGGAAGAAAACTTAGCCATGATTTGCCAGAGGCCTTCAATTTCCTGATCAGTGTAGCCCCTTTCCCGGGCACCCTGGAAGAATCTCTCCCGCCATTCAGAAGCCTGGTTCTTTTTGAGGCTGCGGCGCAACAGGTCACCCTCACCAGGGGTTAAACCAGCCACCCTTTCTGCCAGCTGCATTATCTGTTCCTCATAAAGGAGGAAACCACCAGTTTCTGGCAGAATACGACTGAGAAGGGGATGCGAACTCACCTTCTTTCCTTCTCGCTGGCGAAGGAGCATTTCCTTCATACCGCTTTCCGTTGGTCCTGGCCGGATAAGGGCCAGAGCCTGGGTTAAATCGTGAATGTTCCTGGGCTTCAGGCGACGAAGAAGATTCATCATAGCCGGACTTTCGACCTGAAAACAGCCCATTGTCCGGCCTTCGCCAAGCAGCTCGAAAACCTCAGGGTCATTCTGAGGAATAACTGAAAGGCGCAGTTTTTCTTTAGTGGCCGAGATGGCCGCCAGCCCGCGAACCGAAAGTAAATCGAGCTTGATGAGCTTAAGCTCTTCGACCGCCTCACGGTCATAATGGCTCATGGGAAAGCCCCTGGCTGAAGCTTCAAGGGGAAGGTAGCGAAAAACCGGAGCCGGGGTGAGAATAACACCGCCCACATGCAGGGACTTTTCAGCCAGAACCCCCTGAAGCTCAGCCGCCAGCCGCCAGATCTCAGCATAACCAGGAGCTGGACTGACTTCCCGAAGATAGGCCGGTTCAGCGAAAAAAGGGAGGGAGCGACAGAATTTTCTGGCTTCTTCTGGAGCTACGCCAAAGGCACGAGCTGTTTCATAGAGGGCAGAGCGGGCCCGATAATTTTTGAGGCTGCAGACAAAGGCCGCTCCAGTCTTCCCCCGACCATATTTCTCCAGAACATAGCGCAAGACCTCATCTCGATAGCGAGAATCAAAATCCAGGTCGATATCGGGAGGATCGTTGCGGCCACTATTGAGAAAGCGTTCAAAATAAAGGTCAAACTCAAGGGGATTGATATGAGAAATACCCAGGAGATAGGCCAGATAGGAAGAAGCACCCGAACCTTTAAGATTATGGAGGATACCGCGGCGTCGGGCATATTCGACCACATCATAAACTAAAAGGAAATAGGGGGCGAAACCGGCTTTTTCAATGGCCTCAAGCTCGGTTCTGGCTCTTTCCCTTTCCTTCCAGGTGAGGTTTCGCCTCTGCCGCAGGCGCTCCATGACCAGCTGGCGCAGAGTGAAGGGGAAAATATCAGGAGAAAGGGGTGGAACGATGTCCGTCAGGGTAAATTCACATCTTTCAGCTATTTCGAGCGTCTGGTGAAAAAGAGGTTTCACCTCTTCCCCGAAACGCTTCAGGGCCAGAGCAGCCTGATCCGGGCCAAAAAGCTCGACCGCAGCTGCCCACTTCTCCTTTTCGGGTGGAAAAGGAACTTTTTTCTCGATAGCGTGGAGAAGGATGAGGCGATCAGGGTAACCAAGATGTTTGAGCGGCGAAGCCCAGACAGCCGTCCAGGTCTTCTCCTGCGCCAGGTCCTTAATCCGGCTGAAGTTGAAAAAGTCAAAGCCCAGGGCCAGATCGGCCCCGGCTTCCCGGAGAAGAGAGAGCTCCCGGGGAAGCTCCCTTCCCCGGGGAGAAGGCAGATAAATAATAACCAGGCCCTCAACTGACCAGGAGGAAGCTTCTTTTTCCGGCTGATTGATGATTTCCAGGAGATTCCAGTAGCCCTCCCGATTTTTTACCAGGAAAAGAAAGAGGCCTTCCCTTCTTTCCGTCTCGCAACCAAAGAGGGGTTTAAAGCCATAGGTGGAAGCCAGTTGCTTCCATTTAGCCCAGCCATGAAGGCTCTGAATATCGCTCAGAGCGGCAGCTGGCAATCCCTTCCTGGTTACCCAGCGAGCCAGCTCCTCTAAGGTCATAGCTCCCCGGCCTCGACTGAAGGTTGAATGACAGCGGAGGGGAACAAAAGGCAGGGTCTTCATGGCTTACCTCGTCAGAGAAGCTGTCTTCAGGACAAAGCCCCTGTCCTTCTCTAAGGGGTAAATGGCTTCGAGCATTCTTTCGCGGGCCGTAAGAATCGCCCCAAAACCGTATTTCTCCCTCACCCTGTCCAGAGCCTGGCCGAGCTTTTCCAGACGCTCAGCATAGGGTTCAAAAAGAGGCAGGGAGCGAGCCTGAACAAGCTCAGAGGCCTTAACCCCAACCAGGCGGAGAGCCAGCCGGCAGGAAGAATAAAGCTGGAGAAAGAGATCGGTGGCTACCCGATAGATGCTGACCATATCCTGGATAGGGGTTATAAGGAGGCGGCGTTTAACTTCGTTCCGGAAATCGGCCAGACGAATCTTGACCTCGATGACGTGGGCGTAGAGATTTTCCTGCCTCAGGGCCAGGGAAAGGCGGTCGCTGAGATAGGCCAGATGGGCCAGAAGGAGCCTTCTGTCCCAGATATCCTGGAGGAAGGTAGTCTCCCGGGAGATAGATCTGGGAGGAGAAGAGGAGGCAACCGGTCTGGCATCGAGGCCCCTGGCCTGAAGATAGATTTCTTCGCCATTCAACCCGAAAAGCTGACGGAGGGCAGCTCTGGGCAGGCCCCAGAGATCGCCAATTTTGTGAATGCCGAGAAGCCGCAGCTCAATCTGAGCTTTCGGGCCAATGCCGGGAATTTCCTCGATGCCGAGGTCACGGAGAAAGTCTTCCTCCTCACCTTCCCTGATTTCGAAGAAGCCACCTGGTTTGGCCTTCTTGGTAGCCAGCTTGGCCAGAATTTTATTCGGTCCAACCCCCACCGAAACTTTAAGTCCGAGCTCCCTTTCTACCCTGGCCTTAATTTCCCTGGCCGTAGCTGAAAAATCAGGATAAAGGGGACGGCAGCGGGTAAGTTCAAGGTAGGCCTCATCCAGGGAGGCCTCTTCGATATCAGGGGTATATTCATGGAGAATCCGGAAAAACTTCTCGGAGAAGGCCTGATAGAGCTGGTAATTGCCCCGCAGAAAGACGGCCTGAGGGCAGAGCTGATAGGCCTGCCGCAGGGGCATACCGGAATGAACACCATAGCGCCTGGCTTCATAATTACAGGTAGCCGCCACCCCCCGCTCATGGGGCAGGCCACCCACCACAATGGGTTTCCCTTTGAGTTCAGGATGAAGCAGCTCCTCGACGGCAGCGAAGAAGGCATCAATGTCAATATGGACGATAGTTCGGCCTCTCATAACCTTTTCCGGTCGAAAAAATAAGTTTTCAGTACTTGCGGAGCAAACCCACCACCCGGCCAACCACCCGCAGTTCCTTCACCTCAATGGGGGCAAATTCGGGATTTTCAGGTACCAGGAGAATCCTGCCGGCCTCAAGCTTCAATCTCTTCAGGGTAATGGAACCATCTTCAAGCTGAGCCACAATCATCTCCCCGGGCAGAGCTCTGTCGGTTCTCTCGATGAGGACTATATCCCCATCGTTGATATAAGCATCAATCATGCTTCGACCCTGAACGCGCAGACCAAAGACCTGGCCCTGGCGCCGGCCAAGAAACCAGTCAGGGATATCAATGCTTTCGCCCAGGTCATCGAAGACTTCGAGAGGGGAGCCGGCCGGCACAGGGCCAACGAGGGGTATGCGGGTTGACCTGGACAGGGCCAGGGAAGAAGCCACAGGCTGAAGCTCACCGGCCTCGCGCTGGAGATAACCCTTTCTTTCGAGACTGCGCAGATGTTTCAGCACAGCCGACGGGCTGGCAATACCCACCAGACGGCCCAGCTCTCTGATAGTGGGTGGATAACCATGCTCCTGCCAGAAATCTGTCAGGGTCTCAAGAATCCTGGCCTGCTGCCGGGTGAGGGTGCGCCGGAATTTGTTCACCATTTTGTTCACCATATATAAAATAAGCTGCCCTTCCCCCTTTGTCAAGTCCTGAGATCAAAAAATTAATGGGGTGGACCTAAAATGAAATCAGCCAGAAGCCGGACCCGGTCTAAGGAAAAGAGAAAAATCAGAGGCACCTCAAAATTCCGGAGCATTAACATAGCTTAATTATGTATTTTTTAAGACCCGTCTTTCCGTGATCTGAAATCATTAGCTCAGGCCTGAAATTTCATTTCTCTTTTTCTAAAGCGAAGGGATCTCTTGACTGCTTCCCTTTTGGCCGGAAATAATATAGGTTCAAATTTAAACAACGGGTAGAAGTCCTTCAGGCCAGGAAAGGAAAGGCGAATCTGCTCATAAAGCCAGAGAAAAAGATTTCTAAAAAATTTGGCCAGAATGTCTGTTTTTGCCAGGGAAAATATTTCTGCAATGACAGAGAGAATTGCTCTTGAAAAAATATTTATCACCATTCTCTGGATAAAATTATGTGTTCTCATTTTTTCTGGCCTGGATCAAGGGAATCGTATCAGAAAAATGTATGAATACTGATCATATTCTATTTTCTAAAGTTTTATTTACATTTTATCTGGAGATATTTGGAAAAAAGTATTTGTAAATAAGTATTTCTCACTTTTTTGAGAGAATTGCTCACGAAAAATGTATGTGTCCCCATTTTAAGAGAGAGGAGATAGGAGATGGAAATGATTAAATTTGAGTCAGGGGAAATTCATCCTGAAACTTTTATCGCTGAAGGAGCAAGGGTTATTGGCCGGGTTTTTTTAAAAAAAGGAGCCAGCATCTGGTTTAATGCTGTCGTCAGGGCTGATCTGGCGGAAATAGTTATTGGTGAGCAGAGCAATGTCCAGGATAATTGTGTCGTCCATGTAGAAAAGGATAAGCCCACAATCATCGGTGATCGCGTCACCATCGGCCATGGAGCCATCCTTCATGCCTGTCATATTGGCCAGGAAAGCCTCATCGGCATGGGTTCTATTATCCTTGATGGGGCCCGCATCGGGTCAAATTGCCTGGTAGCCGCCGGATCGGTTGTTCCTCCCAACAAAAGCTTTCCTGACGGCTGGCTCATCATGGGTGCCCCGGCCAGGGCTGTTCGTGAATTAACCCCGGAGGAAAAAGAGAACATCAGATCAAGCGCCCTCCGCTATCACCTCTACGCTGAAGCCTACAGACTGAAGCCCTAAAATTGGTGCCGCCCTTAAAATTGGTGCCGCCTTACATATTTCACTATTTTTTGCTCTTTTTCATTGAGTCTTTTTCTTTGGCTTGAGCAGCAAGTCCTGAAAATCAAAGCTGAAATCTGTGGCCGGAGAGACCGGCTTCATTCTCGCTTCTTCAATGGCGCCCTCATGGTTCAGATTAAAGGTGATGTAGGCATCGGCCCGAAGCTCCCGGTCATCCCAGCGGACAATAAAAGTGTTGTACTGCCAGTGAATCATATCTCCCACAAGAGAGGGCGTACGGGTAAAACGCAGGCGAAGCTTTTCACCTGTCCAAGTAATTTCAATCTCACCATACCAGTCATCGTTATAAAGGCCAGCGTACTTTTCCAGCGGTAAGGATGGCTTCGACGTAGCATCGCGAGCCGCCTCAGCCTTCTTCTCCGCTTCCTTAATTTCCTTAAGCCTTCTTTCCTTAAATTGCTGAAAACCAGCCACCCAGTCAAAAGTTGGAGCTTTGAGATAAAAATCAAGAATGGAGTAAGTAATAGCACTAAAGGCTTCAGTTGCTTCCTGATTGGTCAGAACGACGACACCGAGCTCAAGATCAGGCAACATGGTAACCTGAGAGACATAGCCAGGCAAGCCACCAGTATGCTGGAGTATCTTCCAGCCTCGATAATCTCTTATGCCGATGCCATGACCATAGCCAGAAAAGCTGGCTTTTAGAGGCGCAAGTTCAGGTGGTGCAGGCGAAACTGGTCTTGCCACCAGCATCTGGCCTAACTCCCTGGCTGTTTTCTCACTGAAAAGGCGGCCGCCGCCATTGATTTTACCCTCATTAAGATGACACAGAACCCAGCGAGCCATATCGTCAGCACTGGAAATTATGCCCCCAGCAGGATTTATGTTATCCACGAGAAATGGCTTAACCAGTCGGACAGTACCCTCAACCTCAGCATGCGTTGCGGCGACATTATCTTTCTTCTCCAGGTCAGAAATACGGGGCGAGGTGTCCTTCATGCCCAGGGGCTCAAGAATTCGCTTCTCAATAAAATCTTCCCAGGAAAGACCGCTTACGGCCTCAATCACCTCACCAGCTACAAGAAACATCAGATTGTTGTAGGCATAGGTGCTGCGAAAACTCGAGGCAGGCTTGATATAGCGCAGCTGCTTAAGAATTTCCTTGCGGCTTCGATCTGAGGGCGGCCACCAGAGTAGGTCCCCGGCGCCCAGCCCCAGACCACAACGATGGCAGAGAAGATCACGCACAGTTATTTCCCGGGTCACATAGGGGTCCCAGAGCTGAAAAGAAGGCAAATAATCAATTACAGGCGCATCCCAGGATATTTTGCCTTCCTCGACTAACATGGCCAGAGCTGTGGCGGTAAAAAATTTACTGTTGGAAGCAATACCAAAAAGAGTCCGGGAGTCAACCGGGCTACTTTCACCCAGGCGCCGCACTCCATAGCCCTTACTGAGAAGGACCTGGCCATCCTTAACTATGGCCACAGAAAGGCCAGGCACATTAAAGGTCTTCATGACTCGAGAAATGAGATTATCCAGACCAGGTGGTAAGCTCTGAATTTCTCTTTTTGCGGGCTGAGCGAAGGAAGAGGAAGAGGAAGTAAAGGGAAAAGAACTGATAACTAAAAAAGTCAAAAGGATAATAATAGAAAATCTTTTCAAGTTGAAAGCTGGCTCTTTTTCGCCATTGATTTTCAGTCTCATTGACTTCCCTCCTGATCAGATTATTCAACCTCGATTAAACTATAAAATTTATTCTGGCAAATCAAATCCAGATAAAAAACAAAATAAACCGCAAAATAAGCCAGCTGAATAAGCCTGAAATATTACCATGGGGCTGGCCCGGTTGTTTTTAAATTGAATTTAAAAACCAATCACAGATGGGCCGACTGACCCCAGAGCGACAACAGAGGGCAATAAATCCAGCATTAAATCAATCTCAATTAAATCAAAAGATTTTTCTTATACCTGTTTCCCCTGGCTCGAAAACATTATAAAATAGAAGAAGGTGAGAGATGATAAGCAGTGATCTCAAGCTCATTCTGGCTCCAAGGTCAGTGGCCGTTATTGGAGCTTCCGCCCGGGAAGATAGTGTGGGCCGGGCTGTTTTTGCCAATATTCTTTTCAGTGGCTATAAAGGAATTGTCTACCCCGTTAATCCGAGGGTAAAAAGCATCCTCGGCGTCAGGGCCTACCCGACAATTCTCGATATCCCGGATGAGGTTGATTTAGCCATTATCATTGTTCCCAATATTGCGGTCAAAAAAGTAATTGAAGAATGTGGGGCCAAGGGCGTGAAGGGCGCGGTCATCATCACAGCCGGCTTTAAAGAAATTGGCGCTGAAGGAGAAAAACTGGAAAAAGAGGTGGTGGAAGCTGCCCGAAAGAACAGGATTTCAATTATAGGACCAAATTGCGTTGGCCTTATTAATACCGATCCCCAGGTTTCTTTAAATGCCACTTTTGCCCGGCCTTTTACTCCTCGACCGGGTCATATTGCCTTTATTTCCCAGAGCGGAGCCTTCGGCGTGGCTGCGCTTGAATATGCTCGAAGAAGGGATATTCGCCTTTCCAAATTTATTTCCGTAGGCAACAAGGCCGATGTCAATGAAAACACGCTCCTTCCCGCGCTGAGAGATGATGAACAGACCAGAGTTATCCTCCTTTATCTTGAAGACCTGGTTAATCCCGCTGAATTCATGGAACTGAGCCGGGAAATCGGCGAAAAGAAACCAATTCTGGTCATTAAATCAGGAAGAACCTCAGCCGGGGCCCGGGCGGCTTCTTCTCATACTGGTGCCCTTGCCGGGTCTGACGAAATTTATAATGCCTTTTTTACCCAGGCCGGAGTTATCCGAGTCGATAGCCTGGAAGAACTTTTTGACTGTGGCCTCGCCTTTGCCTCCCAGCCTGCTCCCAGGTCCAATCGAGTGGCCATTATCACCAACGCGGGAGGACCTGGAATTGTGGCCACCGACACCATCATTCGCCAAGGAGCGCGCCTCGCTAGCCTCGACGCAAGAACCAAGGAAAGACTGGCCCGATTGCTTCCCCCCACGGCAGCTTTAGAAAATCCTGTTGACCTTATTGGAGATGCCAAGGAAGATAGATACGAATCAGCTATAAGAATTGTCCTTGAGGATGATTCAGTTGACGGTGCTGTCATCATCTGTACACCCACTGTTTTCACTGACCTTGAAGCTATCGCTCGAACCATCCGGGAGACCGTGCCCCGTTATGGCAAACCGGTAACGGTGTGCTTTATGGGGACTGAAGATGTGGAAAAGGCTGCCCGTATCCTGGAGGAGGCAGGTATTCCCCATTATGTTTTTCCTGAAATTGCGGCTAAAGTTATGGCCAGACTGACTCAATACGGCTGGTGGGTCAGGCGACCTTTAACCGGGATCAAAAAGTTTGAAGATGTTGATAAGAAAAAAGTGGAGGCTATTTTGAAGAAGGCACAGCAGGAAGGAAGAAAATTCCTGCCTGAGCCTGAATCTTATGCCCTTCTTCAGGCCTACGGTTTTCCCCTGGCCTCTTATGCTTTAGTTAGAACAGAGGAAGAGTGCCTCGAGCAGGCCGAACGTCTCGGCTTCCCGGTGGTTCTGAAAGTGGTCTCACCCCAGATTTTGCATAAAATTGATGTTGGCGGTGTCCAGTTAAATATTGAAGACAGGGAACATGCGCTGAAAGCCTATCGCGAGATGATGACCAGCATAAAACAAAAAATGCCTGAAGCTGAGATCTGGGGCGTTCTGGTTCAGAAAATGATCAAGGGGGGCAAGGAAACAATTCTGGGGTTGAAACGAGATCCCCTTTTTGGCCCGGTAATTATGTTTGGCCTGGGCGGTGTCTATGTTGAGGCTACAAGAGATGTTTCCTTTCGCATTGCACCCCTTCGAGAACTTACGGCCGCCCGCATGATCAGAGAAATTAGAGGCTATCGTATTCTCGAGGGTTTCAGGGGCGAAGAAAGATCAGATGTGGAAAAAATTGAGGAATGTCTTAAAAGGCTTTCCCAGTTAGCCCTGGATTTTCCCGAAATCAATGAACTCGATATTAACCCCCTCATTGTTCTCAGCCAGGGAAAGGGCGCCCTGGTGGTCGATGCCCGAATCCTTCTTTCCTGAAAAACAACCTGAGCTATTCTAATCGATTTATCCTGCCCTATTTCTCATCTGAAATTATTCATTTTCTGGCAAAAAGTTCAGCCAGACGGGATCAAGAAAGAATAAATTAAGACAAGAATAAGAAGTTGGTCAGCCTGATAGAAAAATATAAACTTCCTGTCTACCTGGCTCGTCCGACTCCTATAGGTAAATTCAGATCATAAAAAATAAAGCAATGCAGTCCATGCCGGTAATAAAAAATTAAATTAAGGATGCAATTAAATTGAAAATTCTTCTCGATTAAAAAGAAGAAAATATCTGAGTGAATAAACTTATAATAAAAATTAAATGAACATCTGTAATAGTCCTTTGCTTGTCCTGGCCAAAGGAATTTCCCGCATCTTAAGCCTGATTTATTTATTGCCCTTATTAACAAAAAATAAACAAAAAAACGAATTCTCTTTTTTAATTAAAAAATAAAAAATGTTTGTGTCCCCATTTTAGCGGAGGGTGAGGAAGGCAGGCTGGCTTTCGCAACCATCAGGGCTGACAGCCACAAGAATATAATTATAAACCCTGTCCCTGACAGTCTGGCGATGCCAGAATTCTGTCCGATCAGGACCAATTTCAGCCAGAAGCTTTTCACTGGTGCCCTCAAGAAGATATATCCGGTATCTGTTTATTGTCCCGGAAGGATTGGCTGGATTGGGCTTCCATTTCAAAATGTTTATAAATTCACGCTGAAGGAGGGAGCGATTTTCCACTTTTTCGCCGGAAAAATCAATGGGCCTGGCCAGAACCATGGCTTTAAAGGCCATTTCGAGCCCGCTATAACCAATATCATAAATAGCGATGAATCTTGACTTTTGATGTCCCTGGGTATTGCGAAAAATGATATTTTCGGTATCATCGCCGGAAGACAATTGAAGATAAGCTCCTTCAGGCCGGGCATCAGGATAAAAATTATCAAGTTTTGTCCAGCCAAAATCTGCGGCCCAGGCATGCTTTCCCCAGAGCTGATTAAGAAAACTGAGAGAGGTGATACTAGGGTCAAGTTCAGGGCAGATGGCCTCTACTCCATAAAAGGGATAGCTGGGAAGGCAGGCAGCCGGAGAATATCTTTCATCGACATGGGTAATCAAGAGGCCATTGCGGCGGCCAGGCATATTCTCAAAAAGAGGGTGGGCTCCATTAATTCGATTTTCAATCAAAAGATATTCAAACGGCGAGGAGCTCCCGAAAGTGAAGTCGATGGGAATCCGATAAAGACGGGGAAAAGAAGGGGAATTAAGGGCTAAGGCACTGATATTAAAAGAGCCGCTTCCGGTTATCTCCACGGGTTGAACCCACCCATAAACCTTCCATTTGATGTAGCCACTGAAACTTATCCTCGGGTCAGAGTATCCCATAATGCAATACATTCCTAAGGGACGATGGTGGAAAGAGCTGTAATCATAAAGGTCAGGTGCTCCGGTGACATGACCATATTCATGACAGAAGACACCAACATCTTTATTTTCTGTTCCATTGGAATTGCGCTCATTGACAGCAATTCTTGTTCTTACCCGAATACCATATTTATTAATATTCATGCTGCTCATGTGGGGCCAGAAAAAGGAGCCCCAGGTTTCCCTGGTTCCAGCCCAGATTAAAGCAATATCCAGTTCACCATTATTAGCCACTGTCGTGAAATCAAAGCCCGGGTCCATGGCCTTAATTTGGTCAAGGGCATGCTCGACAATTCGAGTCCAGCTATTTATGGATTTATAATAGGAAGCCGTCTGGGGAAGAGTTATCCAGCGAGGGTAGGCTGAACCAACCGGCCAGAAAAGTCCATCGGAATTGGCCTTGTAGTAATTGGTGAGACTCACTACCTCTTCCTCCTCAGCAAAAAGGCGAGCAGCAAAATCGACAGGGTTATAAAAACCTTTGGACCAGCCTGTTGGCGGCGCTTCCTCAGACTGAAATTCAACCGCCACAATGAAAAATTTTCTTGTTCCGGTGAGGGCAGCAGGACCGAGACCGGCTGGAGATGCCCTTTCCGGCGAGATTCTCTCATGAAAGATTTCAGGCTGAAGCCGCCTCATTTCCTGAATTACCCAGAAACGGTCAGTCAGATGCTTTCTGATTCCCCTCTTTTGAAGTTCAGTTTCCGTCACCCGCCCGACAATTAAACCCGAGGGAACAAGCCGCTGGCCCTCAAGAACAGCATATTCAAACCAGCCCGTTCTTTCATTCCGAATAATCGTATAGCCCTCAGCTGTTTCCACCCGCCGATGATATTCATCTCCATAAATAAAGCCGGTAACAATGGAGCCATCAGGCTGACGGAGCTCAATTCTTTCTCCCCAGACCGGATGTGCCTGAAGATTCAGGCAACAGAGAAAAATCGCCATCAGGACCAGAGCTATTTCCCTTGCCTTTATGCTTTCCAGTCTGACCATTTCCTCCCCTCTTAAAAAATCTATTTTCTTATACTTTTTATTCATAATTAAATTTTTCCCGGATTATTTGCCCGACCTGAAGTCTTACCTGCTCCTGCTCCATTTTTTACTACCAAAGCTAATTTTAACCTGGCCCCTCAAGAAAATCATCAAAAAAGTAACGGCATCGCCACCTCAGCTTTCCTCCCTTTCTGAACAGGCCAGAGTCAGGCCTGAAATTTTATGATCCCTTTTTTCGAAAATATGACCATTATCTAGTTAAGCGACCCTCATGGGGGAAAGATTCTTAAATCAATTTGACAATCAGGCCTCTTTTACATATTAAATTAGTAGAAAAAGAATTCATAAATCTAATTCATTCCGGCACTAATAATATCTCTTACCAATAAGGTGGAGGTTTTTATTTTTTTAAAATGATTTTTAAGCTTACAAATTAAAGGCGTCGGGTTCAGCTTAAACTGAATGAAAGTAATCCGAACAAGAAAGAAGGGCTTTCAGCCGGCCAGCTGGCAGCAGGGCGAAATTATCCTTCATGCCCTTACTGCCCCTGTGACCTACCTGGATGCCAATCGTCGTATTATCTGGATGAATCAGCGCGGCCTGAATTATCTTAACCTGACCGCTGCAGAAATTGAAGGCGCTCGCTGCTATGAGGTCTGGCAGAGGCGTCTGAGTCCCTGCCCCAGCTGTCCTCTTCAGGAAGTTCTTGAAACCGGTCAGACCAGGGAGGCTGAAATCACCACCGCTGATGGCCGTATCTGGAATCTGCGGGCCCATCCTGTTCTTGATGAAGAGGGTAAAACGATAGGCGTGGTGGAAGTTCGTCAGGATATTACGGAAAGAAAAAAAATGGAGCTGGCCTGGAGGGAAAGCGAAGAACGCTTTCGCGCCATTTTTGAGCGCTCGCTTCTCTGCGTCTATATCCATGATCTCAGCGGCCGATTCCTGGAGGTTAATGAGGCCATGCTTCATCTTCTGGGCTATTCCCGGGAAGAACTTCTCAGCCTAAACTGGACTTCTCTCCTTGAGGAAAAACAGCTTCCCCGGGCTTTCAGGGTTCTCAATGAACTAATCCAGACAGGCAGACAAAAGGAACCCTGTGAGTTCCAGTGGCGCTGCAAGGATGGCCGAAAAATCTGGATCGAGGCTGAAGCCTGCCTTATTCCCCGCTGGGATGAATTGCCTCTGATTCTGGGTGTGGCCCATGACATCAGCCAGCGCAAGGAGATGGAACATAAGCTCTTAGCTTCTCTCGAAGAAAAGGAGATTCTGCTGCGGGAGATTCATCATCGGGTCAAGAATAATCTTCAGGTTATATCATCGCTTCTTGATCTGAGAGCGATGCGCACTCAGGATAGAAGACTGCGCGAACTCTGCGAGGAGGCTCGAGCCAAAATTCAAACCATGGCCTTAATTCATACCCATATTTACCAGAGCGGGGAATTCACCCGGATTGCCCTGAAAAATTATCTGCGTGACCTTATCCATTATTTAGCCCAGATTCATTCTGATAAAAAAAGGGCCATTACCGTGGAGATAACCGGCGAAGAGATCAAGCTCTCGGTCAATCAGGCTATGGCCCTGGCTCTCGTGATCAATGAGGCCATCGCCAATGCCTACAAGCATGCTTTCCCCGAAGGCCTGGCCGGCAAAATCATCATTGATCTCCAGAAAAGGGAACAGGATTCGGTCTGTCTCCGGATCAAGGATAATGGAGTTGGCCTGCCGGATAATCTTAATTTTGAGCAGACCACCACTCTTGGCTGGAAATTGATGCGCCATCTGGTCACTGACCAGCTCCGGGGACGCCTCGAGATAAGAGGAAAAGACGGGACTGAGGTTAAAATCGAATTTCCCCTAATTAAAGGAGGAGAAGATGGCTAAAATTCTTGTGGTCGATGATGAAGCTACCATTACCACGCATCTCGAGGAAAAGCTCCAATCCCTGGGTTATGAAGTTGTCGGCCGGGCTTCAAGTGGTCCTGAGGCTGTCGCCCTGGCCAGACAGCATCTGCCTGACCTCGTTTTAATGGATATTGTTATGAGTGGTGACTATGATGGCATTGAGGCTGCCCGGATCATTCAGGAAGAGCTGGAAATACCGACAGTTTTTCTGACAGCCTATGGGGATGACCAGCTTATTGCCAGGGCCAAGACAGTTCAGCCCCTGGGCTATGTCTTAAAACCATTCCAGGATATGGCTTTAAAAGCGGCCATTGATGTGGCCCTTTTCAACCGCGAAATAATTAAAAGATTAAAGGAGTCGGAAGAATACTGGCGTCTCCTGGCTGAAAAAATCGAAATGGCAGTTATAATAGCTGATTGCAATTTTATCATATTTTTCTGGAATCGAGGGGCTGAGCACATTTTCCGCTATTCAGCCTCGGAAGCTGTGGGTAAACCTCTCTTTTCTCTTTTTTCCGAAAGCTCAAGGCCCGACATCAAGCAGGAGCTGGAGCTCGTCTTAAGGACCGGCCGGGCTCCCTTCGGTGGAAAATGGAAGGAAGCCATAGGTCTGCGCCACGACTGGAGCAAATTCCCTGTGGAAATCCACCTGAGTCCTTTCAGGCTTCAGGATAAAACCATGTTCATTCTTCTTGCCCGGGACATTTCCGAAAAAGTAAAAAGTGAAGAGATTCTTAAAGCGACCCTCCAGGAAAGGGAGCGTCTCCTTGAGGAAATTAAAAACCAGATGAAAAACAATCTCCAGGCTATTTTTAGCCTCATTGATTTAAAACTGGATTTACTTCGAGAAGGACAGACTTTAAGTATGCTCCGGGAAAGCCGTGACCGCATTCAGACGATTTCCCTGATGAAGGAAAAACTGGAGAAAGCCCGTAGCCTGGGAAAGATTGATTTCCAGAGCTACATCAACAATCTCATCTCCAGAATAATGCGCATTTATGATATCGACCCTGAGGAAATTCGGGTCGAAGTTGATATGCCCGGTTTGCTGCTGGATGTCAAAACAGCCACCCTCTGCGGCCTGGTTATCAGTGAGCTTGTCACTAACGCGCTTAAATATGCCTTCCCCAGTGGTCAGGGAGGGACGATCAGAGTTGAGGCCCGCCACAAATCACCTGATAAACTAAATCTCCTCATTGCTGACAATGGCATCGGTTTGCCTGAGGATATTGATCTCCATTCGCCCAAAACGCTGGGATTGCAGATTGTTCGGGAACTTGTGCGCCAGCTTCAGGGAACAATCAGAGTGAAGCGTCAGAGAGGGACCAGATTTTATTTGAGTCTTAAAGCCGCCTGAGTCACTCCTTAATTCTTTCCCTGAGGATTTTTTCGACTTTCTCCCTGACCAGAAGATCAATCATTTCCTCAAAGGCCAGTAAAGAAGGCGACTTTTTTCCGAGATCGGCCAGAAAAAAATCGCTGATATCACATTCAAGAGCCCGGGCTAATTTCGTCAGGAGTTCCCAGGTCGGATTGCGGTATTTCCCCTTTTCTAAATTACTCAGGCAGGAGGCAGGAATACCAGCTTTTCTGGCCAGCTCATATTGAAGCATCGGCTTGCCTGATCTTAGGCTGCTGGGCCGGCTAAGCCTGAGCCTTTTAATATTCAATCCCAGGTCTTTTAAAGTAAAAGGCATTTTTTATCTACCATTATAAAAAATTTGCTTGGCTCTGACAACAAGTTTCTATGCAAGAATAGCCAGGTCAAAAGTTATCTCCGTGAAAAATTTTTATTCTCTGATAACAGAGCGCTTCGAAATTGAAAATAAAAGCGAAAAAATAAAAGAAAAGGGCAAAGGGGCTTTGCCTGAGAAATTAGGGGCTTTAAAAAAATTAATCTTAAATTTAATATTTTTATAAATTTTACTTGACAAATTATTTTTTGGTAATTAAATTATAATAGCAAATAATTTTAAGGAGGGGCAATGCCTAAACTTACCATTTCTGATCTGGAAAAGCTCCGGGAGACCGCCAGAGCCTCAATTTTTCTCCGCAATGGCGGGCCCTTCCGGGCAAAAATTACGGTTCATATGGGAACTTGCGGCCTGGCTGCTGGCGCCCGAGACATTATGGATGCTTTCCTTCGTCTCCTGAATGAAAAGCAAATAGCTGATGTCATTCTCACCACCTCTGGCTGTGCCGGTATGTGCAGCCGCGAACCCATGGCCACGATTGAGCTTCCTGGCCAGGCACCAGTCAAGTATGTTGATTTAACTCCCGAAAAAGTCAGGGTTCTTTTTGACAGCCATGTTCTGGGAGGAAAGCCTGTGGCTGAATTCGCCCTTGGCCTGGGAAGTGAAAGGACCTTTTAAAGGGAGGAAATTATGGCCACACAAATTTATCGGGCTCATCTTCTGGTTTGCGGAGGCACCTCCTGTGCCTCTGAAAATTCCTTTGGCCTGAAAAAATTGCTGGAACAGGAAATCAGACGACGCGGCCTGGAAAAAGAAATTGCCCTTATAACCACGGGCTGTTTTGGCTTCTGTGAGGCCTGCCCCTTAATTCTGGTCAAGCCTGATGATATCTTCTATACCCGTCTTCGAGCCGAAGATATTCCTTATTTAGTAGAAGAGCATTTCCTGAAAGGACGGCCTGTCCCTCGCCTTATGTATCATCCGCCTGAGGATGGCCGAAACATCGCCCGCCTCAGCGACATCAACTTTTTCCGCAAGCAAATCCTGATTGCCATGCGAAACCGCGGCATCATTGATCCTGAAAAAATCGAAGACTATATTGCCCGCGATGGCTATAAAGCCCTGGTTAAAGCCCTGACAGAAATGAAACCAGAAGAAATCATTGAGGAAATTAAAAGGTCAGGCTTGCGGGGCCGGGGTGGTGCTGGCTTTCCCACAGGTCTTAAATGGGAATATGTTCGAGCGGCCGAAGGCCAGCCTAAATATGTGGTTTGCAATGGCGATGAAGGCGACCCAGGAGCCTATATGGATCGAAGTCTGGTTGAGGGTGACCCTCACTCCATTCTTGAAGGCATGATTATTGGTGCCTACGCTATTGGCGCCTCCCAGGGCTTCGTTTATATCCGCAATGAATATCCTCTCGCCTATCAGCGAATAACCAAGGCTATTGAGCAGGCTAGGGAATATGGACTCCTTGGCGAGAAAATTCTGGGCACTGACTTCAGTTTTGATGTCCGGGTGGTAAGGGGGGCTGGCGCCTTTGTTTGTGGCGAGGAAACCTCTCTTATCGCTTCCATTGAAGGCAGGCTGCCTGAACCCAGACCGCGACCACCTTATCCCGCTCAAAGTGGCCTCTGGGGTAAACCAACCTGTATCAATAATGTCGAAACCTGGGCCAATGTTCCCGTTATTATCAATCGCGGCGCTGACTGGTTTGCCTCGATTGGCACCGAGTTGAGCAAGGGAACAAAAGTCTTCTCGGTTGTGGGCAAAGTAAAGACGACAGGACTGGTGGAAGTCCCCATGGGCACTCCCCTGGGTGAAATTATTTTTGACATCTGTGGCGGCATAATCAAGGACAGAAAATTCAAGGCTGTTCAGATTGGTGGACCCTCGGGTGGCTGCATTCCGGCCAGTTTACTCAATTTACCTGTTGATTATGAAAAATTGACCGAAGCCGGCTCCATGATGGGTTCAGGGGGGATGGTGGTTATGGATGAAAGAAGCTGCATGGTGGATATTGCCCATTTCTTTCTCACCTTTACCCGTGATGAAAGCTGTGGCAAATGCTCACCCTGCCGGGAAGGTATTCCTCGTCTGCTGGAGATTCTGACCAGAATTAAAGAGGGGCGAGCCGAATTAGCCGACCTCAACCTTCTGGAAGATTTAGCCCTTATGGTCAAGGAAAGCTCCCTCTGCGGTCTGGGCAAAACAGCTCCCAATCCCGTCATTTCCACTCTCCGCTACTTCCGCGAAGAATATGAGGCTCATATTAAATATAAGCGCTGTCCGGCAGGCGTCTGCAGCCACCTTGTTTCTGCCCCCTGCCACCACACCTGTCCGATTGGCACAGAAGCAAGCTCCTATATTGCCTTCATTGCCCATGGCAGATTCCAGGAAGCCTATGAAGTTAACCGGCTGGCCAATCCTCTGCCCAGTGTCTGTGGCCGGGTTTGCCATCACCCCTGTGAAATCTTCTGCCGGGCCGCTGAGTCGGATGAGCCCATCTCCATCCGCGCTCTGAAGCGGTTTGTGGCTGACTGGGCTCGAAGCCATGGCCAGAAAAAAACGATTCGGCCAGTAGAAAAGAAATATGAAAAGGTGGCAATTGTCGGTTCCGGACCGGCAGGACTCATGGCAGGCTGGGTCCTGGCGAAAAAAGGCTATGATGTGACGATTTTCGAAGCTGAAGATATTCCTGGAGGAATGTTGGCCTGGGCTATCCCTGACTATCGTCTGCCCAAGGATGTTCTTCAGGCCGAAATCGATGATATTAAAGCCCTGGGAGTTAATATCAGAACAGGGATAAGAATAGGTAAGGATTTGAGCCTCGAAGATCTCCAGCAACAGGGTTTTAAGGCGATTTTCATTGCTACCGGAGCTTCGAAATCAACCAGACTCAATATTCCTGGAGAGGACCTGCCTGGAGTAATTGATCCCATTCAATTTCTCAAAAGCGTCAATCTGAAGAAAAGAGCCGAGATTGGCCAGAAGGTCGTGGTCGTTGGTGGCGGCAATACAGCCATTGACGCGGCTCGAACGGCCTGGCGCCTTGGAGCTCAGGTGACCATCCTTTATCGGCGCACCAAAAACGAAATGCCAGCCATCAGGGACGAGATTGAAGAAGCCCTGGCTGAAGGCATCAGAATGGAGTTTCTGGCTGCTCCTGTTGCGGCTATCCCTGTTAATGGTCGGCTCGGAAAAATCAGAGCTCAGAGGATGACTCTAATGGGCTTTGATAGCTCGGGAAGACCCAGGCCGGCACCGGTTCCGGGTAGCGAATTCGAAATTGAAGCTGATACCCTGATTCCAGCCATCGGTCAGGAACCAGATTTGACGGTCATGGAAGGCTTCAAGGGTCTTTCTTTAAATCGGGACAAAACTTTTCAAGTTGACCCTGAAACCAAAGCGACGGGAATCCCCGGTATTTTTGCTGGTGGAGACGCTGTCTCCGGTCCAGCCACAGTCCTTGAAGCTATGCGGGATGGCCAGATAGCGGCTGAATCCATTCACCGTTATCTCCGGGGTTTGAGTCTGGCAAGAGAATATAAACCCACAGAACCACTGTATGAAGTTCCACCGGTGGAATTGCCCTCAGAAGAATTTCTGGAACTTTCCCGGCCAGCCATGCCTAAATTATCCATCGATGAGCGCCGGGGTAATTTCAAAGAAGTGGAAAGAGGGTTCACGGCAGAAATGGCGGTTAGAGAAGCCCGGCGCTGTCTGCGCTGCGACCTCGAAACGATTCGTTTAAAAAGGAGTAAATCATGATTGGCAGGAGAGTCTATATAGGTAATCTCTATCTGCGGGCCACTAAAGAACAGATCCGGGAGCTTTTTTCTCGTTTTGGCCGAGTCAACTATGTAGAATATGTTCCGGGCAGTGGTTTTGCCTATGTGGAAATGGAAACAGAGGAGGAAGCTGAAAGGGCCCGCATTGCCCTTGATGGAACCGATTTTCTCGACCGGGTCATCCGCGTCAAATAAAGGTTAAGCTCAGGAAATTTTTTTAGCTACCTGCTCAAAATCCTGCTGCCAGAGAATAAGGTGGGTAACACGTCCATGTTCATCTCGCCTGAATTGAATCCTGATAAAGGGGTCGATGGAAAAGAAAACAGTTTCACTTTCCACATAGAATTTGGTTGGAGCCTGGCCTGTCGGCTGAATAATTAAATAATAATCTTCATATTTAATTTCAAGAATATAATCCGGAGAAATTTCATAGCGGCCGACGTACTGCTCGTAAACAGCCGGATCAAGGCGATAAAGAGGTCTTTCGACCGGCTTAAAATGAGGCCAGTTATAGGCAGCCGCGGTTGCCCGAAAAATTTCATCAATCAAAATTTGCCCGTTATCACTGTTGGTCATAACCACTATGCCCTGTTTCTTCGCGGGAAAAGCCAGGAGGGCACAGGCAAAACCAGCTGTCCGGCCTTCCCAGTGAAAATAAACATCGTCGCCACTGCCTTCAATGATAAAACCAAAACCCCGCGAGCCAGCCTGAGTTGTCAGCATGGCTCGAGCCGCTTCAGGAGAAATAAACTTACTTCCATCACCCCGGGCTGCTGCCATGAGGTCACCAATGAAACTGGCCATGTCGGCGGCAGTTGTCCATAAACCCTTGGCCCCGAGCTCCGGATAAAGGCGCCATTTTTCAGGATAAAGAGAACCATCCCGCTGATGACCTGAAGCGGCGCTGGCTCTGGCTTCAGGCGGTAACTCGGCGGCCAGATAGGTATTTCTCATGCGAGCTGGAATAAAAATTCTTTCCCTAGCTAATTCACTCAGAGGGCGACCGCTGACATCTTCAATCAGCTGTTGCAGAACAACATAGCCTGATTCGGATGTCCGGATAACTGTCCCCGGTTTATCCAGAGGCATAAGAGGTGTATTGATAGCCGGTTTTTCACCCCTTAATATCTGGGAAAGTGATGGCAGCGGCTCTTTCCTGGAATAACCGGGGAAAACCCAGTTGCTGAAGCCAGCGCGGTGGAGAAGCAGGTCCCTGAGAGTAATGGGCCGCGAGCCTGAAATTTCAAGATGGCTCACCTTCCAGCTTTTTAAATATTCATTGAGGTCGCGGTCAAGAGCGAGTTTACCTTCCTCAACCAGGGAAAGGGCTAAAGCTGCTACGATCGGCTGGCTGAAGGCCCCGGCCTGAAATATGGTCTCAGCCGTAACCGGTCCATCCTCCTTGCTATCGCGGTAGCCATAGCCTTTAGTCCAGGATAAAACATCATTGTCAATAAAAGCGAGACAAACACCAGGAACTCGGTAAAATACCATTCTGTCTTCAAGGCGAAGCTTTTCCGGCTTTTGACCCTTTAAATAGACGGCTCTTAAAAGGCCATTTTCAATACTTTTTATTCTTTTCTTGACCAGCGACGTCTGGGTTTCGCAGCCTGCGCCCATCAATCCCAGAACAATTATTATTCCCCAAAAATGGGGACACAAACATTTTTTTCGAAGCCCCATTTTCTCAGGCATCCCTTATTCTTTCAGATCAGGAAGCATCACCCTTTTCCTGATGCCTATAATGATTCTCCTTAAAGCCAGACCATATTGCTTCTTCTTATTTTATTAAAGCCAGATATTTTTTCCAATCAACTCGGTTGATTTGATTAAACGGCTGCCATTCGTTCTCAGGCCGCCAGTTTTAAAGTTAAGACTCCAATCAAAATTCCCTCTTTTTTATGTCATGAGTTATTTGCTGGCACCAATCTTCTTTCGCACTCTTCTCTCAGATATCATCTCAGATGGAACTGAGATCTGAGAGCAATTCTTACTTCAAGAAAAATTTTTGCCTCGAGTGAAAGGAAGCTGTTAACATAGTTCAAACTAAAGCTTCCAGGTACCAGCAACAATCAGGTTAGTCCCGCTTATGGCTGAAGCTTCCTCTGAAGCGAGAAAATTTACAGCCTCAGCCACATCTTCAGCCTTTCCCATCGGCGCCGAAGAGGAACTGTCAACCAGACGCGGCAGCCAGCCACCTTCAATGAGACCGGGAGAGACCATGTTGACCGTAATCCCATACCGGCTTAAAGTTAAAGCAGCCGTTCTGGTGAGAAGCAGAAGGCTGGTTTTAGCCGCAGCATAGGGCATGATATTAGGAAAAGCAACTATCTGTCCGGCCCGATGAAAACCTATATTGATTATTCTTCCCCATTTTCTCGCCTTCATCCCTGGAACGACAGCCTTAATGAGCTCAAAACTCGCCAGGACATTGCTTTGAAAAAGATAGAGCCAGTCTTCGGCCGAGGTCTTTTCCCAGGGTTGTTCGAGAAAAGGACCAAAATTATTAACTAAAATATCCACCCCGCCCCATTTTTCTTTAACCATCTGCATCAATCTTTTTGCCCCTGCTGGTGACGACAAATCAGCTTTAAAAACAGAAGCTTCCGTTCCCCATCCTTCTATTTTCTCCTTTATGGCCAGAGCTTCCTTCCTGTCATGAAAATAATGAATACCAACTCTGCCGGCTCTCTCCGTCAACTTAAGGGCAATGGCCCGACCAAGGCTTCCAGTCCCCCCTGTTACCAGGGCCACTTTTCCTTTATCATTTTTCATGAGCTTTCCTTTTCTCTTTATTTCTTTCTTTTTATTTCTTCTTTTCCCTCTTCAATCCTTTCCTCGACTCAGCCAAAATATATTAAGATTTCTTCCTGCTCTGCGGTTTGCCTTTCTCTAATTACCCAGACCCCTGTTTCTTTGCTCGCTTCTCCCTGATGGGACGTAAACCATTTTATCATAAGCTGACTAAATGCTTTTTTGCCTGCCACTGAGTTTTTCTCAAAAAATATTTTTTTAAGCCTTAAACATTAAAATGCTTTATTAATAAAATTTAAACAAAATTTTAAAGTAAAAGCATTTAAAAGGCTTCATAACCTAAAAAACGTCTCTGGCTCAAAAATATATGTCAACTTTTTCTTTTCTTTACGCCATCTTTTGTTTTTTAATTTTAAATTTTTTAGCCTGTTATTCGCCTGAAAAGGTGCCTGAAATTTTGAATTTAAATCAATTCACCCACTGTCTTCTCGACTGCCTCAAGGATTTCACCTGAGGCCACAACTTCTTTGAGCCGATTGATATCGTCATAAAGAGGTCTATCCTCATCAAGATAGGGAACATACTTCCTGATGACCTCGTAGGCCGCTTCCACGCCTGGACTCGCCCGCAAAGGACGCCTGAAATCAAGGGCCTGGGCCGCTGCCATCATTTCTATGGCAATGACTGCCTGGCTATTATCAATGATCTGTCTGGTTTTAAGAGCTGTGGTCATACCCATGCTGACAAAATCTTCCTGATCAGCCGCTGCCGGAATCGAGCCTGTAGCTGCCGGATGAGAAAGCACCCGATTTTCACAAACCAGGGCCCCGGCCGTATACTGAGTCAGCATCAGGCCAGAAAACATCCCCGCCCCTCTGGTGAGAAAAGCAGGCAGACCGCGATTCAGATGGGGATTCATCAGCCGGTTAATCCGGCGCTCCGAAAGGACGGAAACGGTGGTGACCGCTATGCCCAGCAGTTCCAGGGCAAAAGCCTGAGGCGTTCCCTGAAAATTGGCGCCAGTCAGAACCAGTTCTTCTTCAGGGAAAAAGACGGGATTATCAGCACAGCCATTGAGCTCAATTTCAATCATCTGCCTCGCCCAGCGCAGGGCATCACGCGCCGCGCCCACTACCTGAGGCGTGCTGCGCAAACTATAAGCATCTTGAACTTTCTTTCCAGGTTGTGCCAGGAGCTCTGAGCCGGCTGTAATCCGCCTGATATTGGCCGCACATTCCATAGCCCCCTGATAGCCTCGCACCCGATGGAGTCTCTCATCATAGGCCTTCATATTGGCATTGAGAACCTCCAGGGTCATGGCTGCTGCAATCTCCGAATGCTTGATCCAGCGATAGGCATCATAAATCTCAAGAGCACCCAGGCCGGTAATGACATTGGAGCCATTGATGATGGCCAGACCATCCCTGGCCTGAAGCACCTGCGGTTTGATTCCAGCCCGGCGCAGAGCCTCCTCGCCCGGAAGTCTTTGGCCCTGATAAAAGGCTTCTCCCTCACCCATAATGACCAGGGCAATCTGGCTCATGGGTGAAAGGTCACCGCAGGCCCCCACTGAACCCTTCTGACAGACCACCGGTGTCACCCCGCGATTAAGCATCTCTTTCATTGTTTCGACGACCTCGGGCCTGAGGCCCGAGTGGCCATGGCAGTGACAGGCAATCCGGCTCAGCATAGCGGCCCTGACAACCTCCTCAGGCAGAGGCTCACCATAGCCGGCAGCGTGGCTGTAGATTATATATTTCTGAAATCGCTCAACCTGTTCCTGAGTTAAAACAACTTCTGAAAGCTCGCCAATGCCTGTATTAACGCCATACATGATTTCCTGCTTTTTGATTTTCTCTTCGAGCAGCTGGCGACATCGCCGGATTCGCTCCATGGCCTCGGGGTGAATTTCAATCTTTTCACCTTTACGGGCAATGTCCACCACCTTTTCTATGGTTAAATTGCGGCCATCAAGGACATAAGCCATAGAAACCTCCTCTCTTTAGCTCTTTCTGATGTCATGAACAAAGATTAAGAAGAGATTATAAATTTACCCCGGGAAAAAATAAAGGATAAAGGATTAACCTTTTCATTTTCATTTAAGGAATTGAGCCTGCCCCCTTGTGCCCTCAAATGAAAAAGCTAAAGCAGATTTATCTGGAAACAAATGAATTTCTAATTTCTTTAAAAACTTCTTCCCTGGTTAGATTTTTTTAATCATTATTCAGGATTCCTGTCCGGGTCAAAACATCAGGCCTGAAAATTTTAAGTCCCCCACCCAGTCTGAATAAAAAAGATTTTCTCATGGCATATCAGGCTTTTCTTTCAATTTTTTCAAAAAAAGGTCTCGCCTGATCCAGAGATAACAGGAAGTAAATAAAATGAAAATAAAGATCGGGCCAAGAATATTCAGAAAGCTGGTCCTGGTCAGGCTGAGGAAAAAGAGGCTGCTTCCAAAGTTCATGCCGATGGCGACAAGGGTAATAAAAATGGCCCAGAGACGCCGCCGCAGAAGGCCATAAGCGCCCAGATACATCAAGAAGGAGCCGATAACGTCAGGCAGAGCAAAGGCCCGGGCAACTTCTTCGGGCAGGGGGATGGAGCGGGGAAAGGGCCTGCCTATCCAAGAAGCCAGCCAGTAAATATCGGTAAGAATGGCCATAAAAACCATGATAACGGAAATGACAATCAAACCCAGAGCAGGTCTATCATTATTCTGGTCCATAGGAACTCCTTTTTAAATTCTCACCAGATAAATTTGCCCTTAAAAAAATCAGCTCCATAATCTATTTTTTACAAAATAAATCCCGTTAAAGAAATAAGCAATATGATGAGGTCCTCATGACAGCTCAAATAGCTCAGCGCCATGGCTGATTTGACCCGGAAAAGTTAATTCCGCCTTTTTGCCGGAGATTGCTCTCCTGCTTCTGTTTTTCCGAGTCTATTCAACCTCAAGAAAATCATTTTTTATCTGACCGGCCCAGAGCAAGAAGGTCTTCAATTTTTTATGGCCACTCCGGATGTTCTTTTTTTATTCTCAAATTCTTTATCGCCCCTTCTTACCGGTCAGCTTTTTGCCTCGGGCCCGGAGAAATTATCTGGGGGGACGGAGCCATAAAAGGATTGATAATTATCGTGGGCTTGTGTTATAAAAATGCTTCGCCTTTCAGCTTTCTTGCCGGGAGAAAAGGAATGACGCCTTCAACTGCGAAGATTTTAGTTACCGGTGCCTGTGGCCAGATTGGCTCAGAGCTTGTGCCGGAGCTCAGAAAAAGATATGGCGCAGATCAGGTCATTGCCACTGATATCAAGGAACCTTCAGCTGAGCTCAAAGAATCGGGTCCCTTTGACTGGCTCGATGTCACGAGCTCTGAAAATATTGTTGCCATCATAAAAAAATATCGGGCTGAGGTTATTTATCATTTAGCCGCCATTCTTTCGGCCCGGGGAGAACAGGATCCAGGCCTGGCCTGGAGGGTGAACCTGCTTGGTACCTATAATATTCTTGAAGCTGCCAGGGAACTGGGCATAAAACAGATTTTCATTCCGAGCTCCATTGCCGTTTTTGGCCCGGAAACCCCAAAGGTTAATACACCTCAGGAAACAATTCTTCTTCCCAAAACCATGTATGGTGTCACCAAGGTCGCCGGCGAGCTTCTGGGCGAATATTATGTTCGTCGCTATGGCCTGGATGTCCGGGGCTGCCGCTATCCAGGCATCATCAGCTACAAAACGCCCCCTGGTGGGGGCACAACTGATTATGCCGTGGCTATTTTCCATGAAGCTATTAAACATAAAAAATACGTTTGCTTCCTGAAAGAGGATACTGTTCTTCCCATGATGTACATGCCTGATTGCCTCAAGGCTGCTGTTAAATTAATGGAGGCTGAGGCCTCCCGTCTTAAGCATCATACCAATTTTAATTTAGCCGCCATGAGTTTTTCGCCCGCCGAGCTGGCCTCAGAAATAAAAAAATACATTCCTGAATTTGAGATTATCTATGAGCCTGATGAAAGGCAGGCCATAGCTGAAACCTGGCCGAAATCAATTGATGATTCAGCCGCCAGAGAAGAATGGGGCTGGGAGCCTGATTACGACCTGCCCCGCATGGTCGAAGATATGCTTAAAAACCTCACTTCCCCCAAATAAAGGGAAGACATCTCATCTTTTGTGAACTCAGGCCAAATCTCCAAAAAAATAATTTTTTTTAAAAATAATTTAAGTGTTCTCTGAAAATTTTTTATAAGAAATAAAGCTTCATCTGAGTGCCGGAAGGCGTAATTTAGCCCGGATCATCGTATAGGAATGGGGCGGAAACTGGTATCTTATCCGGTCTCCTTTTATTTCGATTTCACTCTGATTGACCCTGACTTTTTCCACCCCCGGTTCATTTTCGGCTTTAATATCAGGGCCATTCACTTCGGCCACTATGGCCTTGCCCTCAAATTCTCCCCACTGGCTGATGATTTCAGCCGGCATGGTCTCTTTTTCGCTCCTGTTGACGACATTGATGATAAGCTCATTAGTTTCAGGCCTGAAGGCCGCGGAGACATCAAGATAGGGAACAGCGGCCCGGGTTTCGGTTTTGTAGGCTGGTCCATCCACATAAACCTGAAGGGAACGGCCATGACAGTAATTGGCAAAAAGCATCAGGGGATAATAGATTGTTTGCAGCCAGAGTCCCTTTTCAGTTGTTCTGATGGGCGCAATAACATTAACCAGCTGGGCCATATTAGCCATTTTGACGATATGGGCATTGCGGACGAAGACATTGAGAAAGGTGGCAATGACTAGAGCATCCTCAAGGTTATAGGTCTCTTCAAGGCCTTTATCCTCAAAGGCCCGATACCAGACATTATATTCATCATAGGCAATATAGATAGGCTCGCGGCGTCTGGTCTGACTCATGGCTTCAAGAATCAAGCCTTCAATTATTTTTATTCTGTCCTCAACATCGAGCGTCGCGGCCATAAAGGAAGGAAAGTCATTGCGCCGGTTGTTCAAATAAGTGTGAATGGCAATGTAATCAGCATAGTCGCGAAGGTAATTAAGGACCGTCCGGTTCCAGTCCGTCCAGCCGCGGCCAAAGGTGCTCGACCCGCAGGCGACAAGTTTAATGGAGGGATCAGTCCATTTCATCAGTTTAGCGGCCTCAAGAGCAAATTTGGCGTAATCTTCAGCATTACGATGTCCCATCTGCCAGCTACCATCCATTTCATTCCCCAGGGCCCAGTATTTAACCCGGTGCGGTTGAGGATAGCCGTGACTGGCGCGTAATTCAGCCAGAGTTGTTCCCTTCTCCGTGTTGCAATATTCAACCCATTCCCGGGCTTCATCCCAGCTGCCAGTGCCCAGATTAACGCAGATGTAGGGCTCGGCTCCAACCAGGCGACAGAACTCGACGAATTCATTGGTGCCGACCTGGTTAGTTTCAATGGTTTTCCAGGCAAGCTCAAGGCGACGGGGACGAAGCTCGCGGGGTCCGACACCATCACGCCAGTGATAACCTGAAGCAAAATTACCGCCGGGCCAGCGCAGAACCGTCACTTTGAGCTTTTTCACCGCCTCGATGACATCGCGGCGAAAGCCTTTCTCATTGGCCAGGGGTGAGGCAGGATCATAAATGCCGCCATAAATGCAGCGACCAAGATGCTCAATAAAATTGCCATAAATCTTGGGGTCAATCTCTCCCACCTGTCTTTCCACATCGAGCTTGATTCTGGTCACCTGAGGTTTCCCAGCCTGAGATTGAGCTTCCAGGCTGACAATTGGACCTGAAACAAAAAATATGATGAAAAATAAAATGGGGAGAAAGTGGGGCTGAGGTTTTCGGGCCATGGCTGACCTCCTGATAAGTTCTTCAGGTGCAGAAAATATTTTGCTCCGGGCGAGCCCTGTTTCGCAACCCCCAAAATTGGTGCCACCCTACTCATTTCCCTATTTTTCCAAAATTGGTGCCGCCATACTCATTTCCCTATTTTTTTTATTCATTTCCCTATTTTTTGCTCATAATTCAATTGAGGGAATTTCAGAGGGCTGTTCGGTAACAATGAAAAGTAGATGTAATGCAAAAAACACAAACAGACAGAAGTTGACATTAGGATAAGTTGAAAAAAGTTGCCTTCAGGGGAAATCGGCGGGTCGAATTGTTTCCCAAAGGAGGTTCTGCCATTATGAAACTCAAGTTACACAAAAGATTACCCAGTTATTCTGCGGAAAAGATTCTTGAGCCCCTTAAATCTCATCATGTAAATAAAAAAAGCTACAACAACTTTGGGCTTAAGGTCAGGGCTTAATTCTTATCATAGAAGCGAGGAGAAGGCCTGAAAGCTGTCTCGGGTCAAGTAAGCCAGGCTATATCGGCCTTGATGGCTTTCGCTGGAATGCCTGGCAGGGAATAAAGAATAAAGCTTCTCTCTTTATTTCATGGGAGACAGAACAGTTGTCCTCACCAGTTTCCGGAGAAAAAAGGACTGGCATCATCAGGTGTTAGATTAGATCTGACGTCGGGGCAAATTTATATAGAAAACAGCTGACATCTCCCCTGATTTTTTCTTGGCGTCCACTCTTTTTTTAAAAAATGTCTACTTTTGTTTTTTACAGAACAGTGAGCCAATTAAAGCTTGATTTATTTTATAATTTCATATAGTTTTCACAAAGATCCAGATGGAAAATCAAGGGAGGCGAAAAGAGAAATGAAATTTTCGTTCTTCAAATATAATCTGGTCTGGAAAGTTTTCTTTTCTGGCTTTTTAATTCTTCTGATTTTCCCCTTTTCGCCCGGGATTAGGGCACAGGAACTTCCCGCTGACCCTTACGAGCGAGCTTTAGTCCTTTATCATCAGGGAAAATACAATGAAGCCAGTGAAGTTCTGGCCATGCTGCTTGAAGCCGAGCCGGAAAAGATTGAAGCCATTTACTGGCGTGGCCTTTGCCATCTGAAATTGAACGAAATTGAAGCCGCCCGGGAGGATTTTAATCGGATTCTGGAAATCAAACCCGGGTCGGCTCTTGGATTGACAGGACTCGCCATGCTACTCATGCAGGAGAAAAATTATGCTGAGGCCATAAATAAGGTCAATGAAGCTCTGATGCAGGAGCCGGATCTGGCTGAAGCCCACTATGTTAAGGGCCTTATTCTCAGCTATCAGCAGAAACTAGACGAGGCTATTAAATCTCTGGCGAGAGCAGTTGAAATAGCGCCGAAGCATGCCTACGGTCACTATTATCTTGGCCTGGCCTATAATCAGAAAAAACGCAAGGATTTAACCATCGTCCATTTAGAGAAATTTTTGATCCTGGCCCCACAGGCGCCTGAAGCAGCCCAGGTTCGCACCCTCCTTAATTTCCTGCGGCGCTGAAAATTCCCTGGCCGGCCTGAACTTTTAACAGGTACATAAATTGGATAAAAGACGCGGCGGGTAATAAAGCAGGTAATGAATTGGAAAATTGAAACCGGCAATAAAAGTTTTTTTTAAAGGCGGATAATTATATTTTTTCGTCTGACTAAGAACGAAAACTTAAGTACCTTTTGGCTCTGGCAAGACATGGGCTGGAAAAAACAGCAAAAAATTGAGAAAAAATTTTTGTGTCACTATTTGTCACCATTTTTTGGGAGAAGCGGGCTGGCAAAAAATAAGTAAAAAATAAGATAAAAAATGTTTGTGTCCCCTTAAGGAGGGAGAAATGAGGAAAGGGAAAATATTTTTATTCCTGTTAGTTGCTCTGGTGGCCCTCAATCTGAGCTCGCCTTATCTTTGGGCTCAGAAGAAAATCACCTCCCCTGAGGAACATTTTGGCTTTCAGCTTGGGGCTGACCGCAAAATAGCTCGCTGGGATGAAATTGTGGCCTATTTTAATCGGCTGGAAAAGGAAAGCCAGAAAATAAAGGTAATCAATCTGGGGCCAACGACCATGGGCCATCCTTTTCTGCTCGTCATCATCTCCTCGCCTGAAAATCTGGCCAATCTTGAAAAAATAAAGGAAATAAACAGGAAACTTAATGACCCTCGCGGGCTGCCGGAAAGCGCAATTCCTGAACTCATCAGGGAGGGCAAGGCCATTATCTGTCAATCCATGAGTTTGCATGCCACCGAGATTGGCGGCACTCAAATGGCCCCTGAACTTGCCTACGATCTAATTACCCGGGAGGATGAAGAAACCAGAAGGATCCTGGAAAATGTTGTCTTTCTTTTGATTCCCTGCTTCAATCCTGATGGCCAGATCATGGTGACTGACTGGTATCGAAAAACCCTGGGCACAGAATATGAGGGCTCCAATCTTCCCTGGCTCTATCATAAATATGCTGGCCATGATAATAATCGCGATGGCGATTTTCTCAATCTCCAGGAATCTCTTTACGCGGCCCAGATTCTTTACCGCGAGTGGAAACCCCAGGCTTATGTGGACCATCATCATATGGGAAGCTATGGCGCCAGGCTCTATATACCTCCCTATTGCGACCCCATCAGGCCGCATGCAGATCCTCTGATCTGGCGCGAACTGAGCTGGTATGGGGCTCATATGGCCTATAAGCTGGAGGAGGCTGGCAAAACCGGAATTATCAATGATGCCATTTTTCCCGGTTGGGGACATTTTGGCTGGCACTGGATTACGCCTTTCCATAACATTGCCGGCATGCTGACTGAATCAGCCAGTGCCCGCCTGGCCACTCCCCTTTACATTCATCCCGAGCAGCTTCAGGGAGGCTCGCTCCAGTTCCCTCGCTATGAAGCCCAGAGCAATTTTCCCCATCCCTGGGAGGGCGGCTGGTGGCGCCTGCGCGATATTGTGGAGCAGCAGAAGATCTCAGCCTGGGCTGTTCTTGACCTGGCTGCCCGGCACAAAGAAACCGTTCTTTATAATGCCTATTTAAAAGCTAAAAGGCAGACTGAAAGGGGGGCTGAGGGCAAGCCCAAAGCTTATATCATTCCTGTCGATCAACATGATCGCCTTACCGTCATCAAAATGATAAACACTTTGCTTCTCTCGGATGTGGAAATTCTCCGGGCGCAACAGCCCTTTGAGGCCAGCGGCGTGACTTATCCTGCTGGTACCTTCGTGATTTCCCTTGCCCAGCCCAAAATGGGCTTAATTCGCAATTTACTCGGCCGGACTTTTTATCCGGACAACGAATGGACCCGTTCCCGGGATGGCCGCCCCCAGAGGCCCTATGATCTTGCGACCCACACCATGAATGAATTCATGGGGGTAAAGGTCGTTTCAGTAGATGAGCCTATCAATGGCCTTTTCCAGACGTTGAGGGAAGCGGTTAAGGTTAGGGGAACAGTTCAGGCGGGCGAGGCTGGCTATAAAATTGATGGTCGGCTGAATGATGCTTTTACGGCTGTAAGCCTGCTTCTTGATAAGAAAATAGAAATCTGGCGGGTTGATCAAGCCAGAGCGGATTTGCGGCCGGGCGATTTTATCATCCGGGAAGCTCCCAGAGCTGCGCTGGAAGAGGTGGCCGCTCAAACCGGAGTTGATTTTCTGCCTCTAAAAAGCTGGCCAGTTGCTGGTCGCCATCAGGTCAAAAGGCTGAGGGTTGGTATTTATCAGCGCTATCTGGGCGGCAATATGGATGAAGGCTGGACCCGCCTCCTTTTCGAAAAATTCAAGCTTCCTTATGTGACCATTATGGACGCTGACATTAAAGGCGGCCAGCTGGCCGAAAAAATCGACCTGTTAATCATTCCCAGCGATTCTACCGCTATGATTACAGGTGAACTGCCGGAAATAGGAAGACGCTCCCTGGCTAATGTGCCTCCAGAGTATCGCAGTGGTCTGGGTAAGGAAGGTGTAGAAAAATTGAAGGAATTTGTGGATAAAGGCGGGGTTCTGGTCTGTCTAGGAGAAGCCATCAACTTTGCGATTGATCGTTTTAATCTCGATCTTCGAAATTCCGTGGCGAATCTCGATTCCCGAGAATTCTTCTGCCCTGGATCGACCCTTCGGGCTAAATTTGAGGTCAATCATCCCCTGGCTTATGGGATGCCAGAGGAGGGCTGGCTTTTCTTTCTGAATAACGCGGCTCTGGAAATTACTCCCAGTGAGCAGAATGAGCGTTATCGAGTCATTGTCCGTTATCCGGAAAAAGATATTTTGCAGAGTGGCTGGTTGATTGGAGAACAATATTTAAGCCGCAAAGCGGCCATGGTCGAAGCAGATTATGGTCGGGGGAAAATTATTCTTTTTGCCTTTAGACCGCAGCATCGCTGCCAGACCCATGGTACCTTCAAACTCCTCTTTAACACCTTCCTCCTCTAAATGGGGACAAAAATTTAAAAATTGGTGCCACCCTACATATTTCACCATTTTTTTCCCTTAAATTTAAAAATTGGTGCCACCCTACATATTTCACCATTTTTTTCCCTTAAAATTTGTGCCATCTTACATATTTCACTATTTTCTTCCTTCCCCCTTCCTACCAAAATGGCACCAGCTTACTTATTTCACAAAAATTGGTGCCCAAAAATTGGTGCCAACCTACCTATTTCACCATTTTTTTCTATTTACCCATTTTTTTCTCTAGAAAATCTCGCGCTACCATGCCTATTTCACTGCTCACTAAATTGGTTCCAGCCCCAAATTCGGTGCCGCCCCCCAAATTCGGTGCCGCCCCCCAAATTCGGTGCCAGCCTACATATTTTACCTTTTTCATCAGCCTTGAAATTGGTGCCACCTTACATATTTCACTTTTTTTATTTCGCTTTTTTATTTCGCTTTTTTATAAAATTGGCGCTACCTCACATAAAAGAAACTTTTACCTCCAGCATCTATTGCGCTCTTTAATTCCGCCGCTAATTATCTTCCATATAATTCAAAATTGGTGCCAAGCTACAAATTTCACTATTAATTGGCGACATGAAATTTTTTGTCTAACTTAAGGAAAGATTTTTGCTTATCCAAGGTCACACTTGCTCTGAAAATAAAACAATTCAAAAAGGGCTGGGTATTTTTAGCTGAATGAAACCAATAAAACTCTCGTCTACTTACTTTAAAAAATTTACTTTCAAAAGTTTACTCGCCGCAATTCTATAACCGTTTCCCCATAAATGTTTGTGTCCCCTTTTTCCCGGTGGCCTTTAGCTTCCCAACTTAGAATTAAAATGTAGAATTATATGTTCTTCTCTTTGAGTAATTTCGGCCTAAAAAATGTATGTGTCCCCATTTTTTCATTTTTTATTTTTAGAGTTTGAGGAACATCCATTCTTTGGTATAGGGGACGCTGCTCATAAGGATACCCTTCTCTCTGGTTACCAGGAGGCAATCACTGGGGTTATAACCGAAGCCATTTTCCGGGTCATAGAGGCCAGGTTCAACGCTAAAGGTCATACCTTCCTCAAGAACAGTTTGATCGCCCAGGGCAAGCCAGGGAGCCTGATGTCCTTCCATTCCCTGACCATGGGCTGGCCGATGATAAATATATCTATTTACGCCCATTTTTACCTGATACTGGTGGATTTTAGCTGCCACCTCTGCACAGGTTCTTCCAGCCCGTGATTCCCTCTCCTGAATATGGACGCACTCAGTCACCACCTCCCAGAGTTTTTCGCGATGCTTATCCCAGGGAGCAATCTGGAAATAGCGATAGAGCTCGCCGCCATAACCGCCAATCCGGACGACGCCCGCTACCTGCAGGGCATCGCCCCGCTCAATTTTCTTATGGAAGAATTGATTGGGATGGGGATAGGCTGTGGCCACTCCAGTGCGACAGCTGATGCTAACAGTTATACCCACAGCGGAATGGGGGCGACCGTCTCTTTTAATATCCTTCATAATCAGATTTACACCATACTGCTGGGCCGCTTCGGCTACTTCAAAATCAGTGGCGTCAGTCCCCCGCTCCAGAATATAATCACGAGCAAAGGCATGAATCTGACTGAAATAATTCATGGCCCGCTGAATCAGGGCAATTTCCTCTGGCGTTTTAACCATGCGCATTCTAAGGCAAATTTCGGAGATATCTTCAAAGCGAGCCTGGGGTAAAACATTTTTAGCTTTTTGAAGCCTGGAAGGTGGAAGCTCCGCATCGATTCCAATTACTTTGTCACCAAACCCTCGCTTTTTGAGACCATTAAGCAGCCATTCAAAAAGATCCACTGTTTTGCCCGTCGCGACCTGCCCTTTTTCTGGATGACCACCTTCAGCATGAAGGTAATCGAAATAATACTCATTTTCCGTTGACCACCAGGTCGAAACCAGATCCCGGTCAAGGCCGGGATGATACCAGTAAAGGGCATCTTCCTCGACGGGAATGACCGCATAAAAGGGCCTTTCCGTGGAGCTGTGGAAAAGGCCGGTGAAATAGATGATGTTCCAGGGATTCTGGAGAACAACGGCCTTAATTCCCCTCTCCCCTACCCGCTCCTTCAATCTTTTTACAGTAGCTTTATACCAGGATAAAGGGAGACGATCAAAATTAGCAGGCTGAGGATGGTCCGGATTTTTGATTAAGAGTTTGGCCGATTCGCCCTTGCCGGCCCTCTCCTGCCCCGGTTGATTGGCCAGTCCAGCTGAAATTTTCTGGCCAATAAAGCCAGAGCCCAAAATACCCAGAGCTAAATTTTTGATAAAAAATCTTCTTGAGGCCATCTCCTCCCTCCTCACTCAAAATGGGGACACAAACATTTTTTGTCCCCAATCAATTAACACCCTGATATTATTTCTTTTTCCAGCAACAAAAATCAACCTCCCCCCAAAACTGGTGCCAGCCTACATATTTCACTATTTTCTTCCTTCCCCCTCCCTACAAAAATGGCACCAGCTTACTTATTTCACAAAAATTGGTGCCAACCTACCTATTTCACCATTTTTCCCTTAGAATTCGTGCCTAAAATTTGTGCCAGCTTACATATTTACCCATTTTTTTCTCTAGAAAATCTCCTGCCGCCATGCCTATTTAACTGCTCACTAAATTGGTTCCAGCCCCAAATTCGGTGCCAGCCTACATATTTTACCTTTTTCATCAGCCTTGAAATTGGTGCCACCTTACATATTTCACTTTTTTTATTTCGCTTTTTTATAAAATTGGCGCTACCTCACATAAGAGAAACTTTCGCCTCCAGCATCTATTGCGCTTTTTAATTCCGCCGCTAATTATCTTCCATAAGATTAATGCTTAAAATTAGTGCTTTCTTATATGTTTCATATATTTATTTCCAATTATTTTATTAAAAGCCCGGATAAAAAATGGAAGATAAAATTTAAGCAGCTCCCTAACGCTGGATAAAAATTATCTGGTAAGCGGTCCTTCTTCTACCCATCCTTTTTTCAAACAAGCTAAGATATGCCTCTATGAAACTCCATAAAGTCGCCCTTTCGCCAAACAAGGGCTCGGTTATTGATTCAGATCGCTGCATGTTTATGAAAATGAAGTTCTAAAAAGATAAAGCTTTAAAAAATTAGCCACTAGATAGTTGACAAAACAAAATATTCTTGCTATCTTTTGAAAAAATGAAACACAAGGTGAGCGCATTAAATTACATTATTTTGGATATCAAAATAGTTTCCTTTTTTCTCCTGCCCTTATCTCTTTCCGAAATGATAATGTGAAGCCCGAATGCTTGCCTTCCTGAGGAAGGCAGGTATTCGGGACCCCCCACGCCAAAATTCCCTGGATGGAGCTTTATCCGGGGAAAAATCTCTGTCGGCACATTATTTCCAGTATAAACCGCCTTTTCGCGGTCATGGAGGTATAAACATGGCTGGAAAAAATAAAATCAAAGTGGCTGTTCTCGGAGCCTCAGGGCTTGTGGGCCGCCACCTTGTGCGTCTTCTCGCCGATCATCCCTTTTTTGAATTGGCCCTGGTGACAGCCTCAACAGGCAGTTCCGGCAAGAAATTTAAGGAGATAAATAATCATACAGGCAGCCTTTCCGGATTCATGGCCGAACTTCCTGAACGGGTTCAGAGCCTGACTCTTGATGAATTCAATCCGGAAAAACTTCTATCCTCGGGTGTCCAGATAGTTTTCAGCGCCCTGCCTTCAGAAGTCGCCGGCACGATAGAAAGAGATCTCAGGCAGAAGGGCTTTGCCGTCTTTTCTAATTCCCCGGCCTATCGCCGCGAAGAAGATGTTCCCATCATCATTCCCGAGGTCAATCCGGATCACCTCAAAATAATCCAATCTCAGCAGAGAAAATTTGGGGGATTCATTGTAACCAGCAGCAACTGCTGTGTGGCTGGACTGGCCCTCGCCCTGAAACCATTGATGGGTTTTGGCCTTAAAAAAATTAATGTCACCACTTTTCAGTCCGTCTCCGGAGCCGGACGCGAGGCTCTGGCTGCAATTGATATTATCGACAACCTCATTCCTTTTATTAAGGATGAGGAAGAAAAAATCAGCTTTGAGACGGCCAAGATTCTGGGCAGCCTGCTTGAGGATAAAATTTTTCCTGCGGGTCTGACTATCCATGCTTCCTGTGTTCGAGTGCCTATCCTTTATGGCCATTTGCTGGCCCTGGAAATTGAACTCAAAACACCGCCAGATTTGAAGGAAATCCTGAATATCTTCTTCCATAATACCGGCCTTCACACTTTGGATCTACCCACGGCACCTCGCCACCCAATCATTGTTCGACCTGAGTTTGATCGCCCCCAGCCAGCCCTTGACGTCTGGGCTGGTGGTCACGGAAGGAAGGCTGGCATGGCTGTGACTATTGGCCGCCCTCGCCTTCAGGAAAAATCACTTCGCATGTTCCTCCTCGTCAATAATCTGGTGCGTGGAGCAGCCGGAAATTGCCTGCTGTCAGCTGAACTGGCTTATGAGCTCGGTTATCTAAATTGGGGGAATAAATAAAAATAATGATTTTTGGAAAAGAATTTTAAATTTAAGACCCGCCGCTAAGGTTTTAAAGATTGGTTTTAAAAATAAGGGAGATTAAAAAAAGCAATGGAATGGAATGAAATGAAATGAAATGAAATGGTCTGGTCTGGTCTGGCCTGGTCTGGTCTGGTTTGGTTTGGAAATGAAAATAGAAATCAAAAGAAAAAACAGTCAGAAAAAAGTAAAGCGAAAAAGAAAGGGGAGGAAAAAATGAAAACCCGAATAAAGAAAGTAATCAAAATAGGAGGAAGCTGCCTTGCTGACCTCGACTCCATCAAAAAAGCAGTTTCTTTAATTAGTAAAGAGCCCGAAAAAACAGCCATTGTCGTTTCTGCCTTAAAGGGAGTCACCGACCTTCTCCAGCACGCCTACCATCTGGCTCTTGGTCAATCAGGCGATTTCAGGGGCACCGTGGCCTCCCTCAAACAGAGACATGAAAACCTTGCCCTGGAACTTGTTCATCCCGCCATCATGCCCCAGCTTCATCTTAAATTCCAGTCAATTTTCAACTCCTTGAACAGCTCCCTTCAGAAAATTTTTCTTCATCGAGAGGCTCTACCAGGAGACAGGGCAAAAATTTTAAGCCAGGGCGAAAGATTATCAGCTCACCTTTTGGCGGCCGCACTTGAATCGGCAGGCATCACAACCAGAGTCTTTGAAACTGATCGGATTGGTCTTGTCGCCTCTGAAGTCTCAGGGAAGGTCAGGGTCGATCTGGAAAAATTCGATCTTAATTTTACCCCTATAGCTGAGGAAATCGTGGCCGCCAGGTATCTGCCAATTTTCACTGGATTTTTTGGCTCGGATGAACAGGGAGAAGTAATTCTTTTTGGCCGCAATAGCTCTGACTATAGCGCCGCCATCATGGCCCGCGGCTTTAAGGCTGAATGTCTTGAATTATATAAGGATGTCGCGGGAATTTTCAGCGCTGATCCCTCCCTGGTTCCTCAAGCCCGATTAATTCCCCGCCTTTCAAGAGAGGAAGCTTCACTTCTTGGCTTTTACGGCGCTCGAATTATTCATCCTGATTTCTGGCAGCCCCTGGAGGGCCTGGAAACAGAAGTGCTTATTAGAAGCTTCAGTTCGCCTGACATTCCGGGAACAATCATTACGACCAAACCCCATGATGAAGTCGAAAATAAGGGCCAAAAAATAACGCCAAAAAGCCACAGCTTCATTAAGGGCCTGGCTTTAAAAGATGGGCTGACTTTACTCAAAATTGCGCCGCAAAAATCCTCAATTCAATCAATATTAATGAAACTGGAGAGAATTCTCGCGGAAAGAGATGGGAAAATAATCGCCTGGGTTCCTTTGATCAATAATTTTATCTTAATTTTAAGCGATATCTCGGCCGAAAGCCTGGCTCTAAGCGCTTTTTCATTAAGGGAAAACCAGCTCGAAAGCTTTTCTCTCGAAAAAAATCTGGCGTCGATTGCTGCCGTCGGCTCAGGGATCAATCAAAAGTCCGCTGTTTCTTCCCGAATTCTTCGAATCCTGGCTTATGAAAAAATCACACCTCGCTTCTTTTTCACCTTTTCCGAAAATCCAGTTATTCTTATCATTGTCCCGAGTAGCGAGGCCCCTCGAGCCCTGAGACAACTTCATACTGAGCTTATTACCTCCAGATTTTCAGACAAAAAAGATATTCCTGATGACCATCTTTTTGTAAGCTAAATTAGACCGGCTGCTTGCGGCCAAGCAAGCTTTCTGGCGGAAAAGATTCGATAGGGCCATCGTCTGAAATCAATTTTTACCAATCCGGGCTAAGAAGATTTACATTAATACCCGCATTTCCTTCATAGCCCTGCGCTCGGACCATAACTCTTATTGAAAAATCTTTATATCACCTTTTTTGTTGATTAAAAAAAAATCTTTATATCACCTCTTTGTTGATTATGCCTATATCAAAAATTATAAGCTTGTTCCCATATTAGAACAAGAAGAAAGGCCCGCGGCTCATTGAAGGCGAAATGAGCCCTTGACGATGGCCATCTGGCGAAAAGACACCACCTAGCTATAATCTTTTACTGGAAAATGTCTGTGTCACCAAAAAAAATGTTTGTGTCCGGATTTTTAATGTGGTAAAAAAAATAGGGGTTGAAAATGAATATGAAAATGAGGGGAAAGATACAATTTGATTTCAAATGGGCTAGAAGATTGAAAAATCCTCTTTATTTTTTTAATTTCTTCCTTTCCCTTGCTCTACTGATTGCAGGAATTTTTTTCTATCGCTACCAGGAAAGAACTGCCCAGGAAACAGTTAAAGAGCAGTTAACCACGCTGGCTGAGCTAAAAGCCAAACAAATAAATGACTGGCTCGAAGAAAGGCTGGCTGACGCCTTCAATCTCGCTCGAAGCCCCTTCTTAGCCACTGAAATTTCCAATTATTTAAGGAAGCCAGATGAAATGCTGAAAGCCAAAATTCTCAAAAGGTTAAGAACAACGGCCGAGGCCTATAAATATGCCGATATTCTTGTCCTGGATAAAGAAAAAAACGTCAGGTTGTCTCTTACCTCGCCGGAAACTTCCTTGAGTCCTGAATGCCTGAAGATTCTCGACCGGGCAGAGCAAAGCCAGAAGCCCGTCTTTTCTGAGCTTCACCGGGAAACTCCAGAAGGTCCGGTCCATCTCGATGTGGCTGCGCTTCTGATCCCCTATGGACAGAAAGAGAGGCAGGAAAAAGATAATAAAGAAAAAAAGATAGAAGCTGCGGGTTTTATCCTCTTGAAGGTAAATGCTGAAAGCTTTCTTTTCCCAATGATTCAATCTTGGCCCCTTCCGAGCCGCACCGCCGAAACCCTTCTTGTCCGCCGTGAGGGAGAGGAAGTAATTATTCTCAATGAGCTTCGTCATCGTCAGCAGACAGCCCTTAACCTTAAATTCTACCTGACCAGGAAAGAACTCCTGCCGGTGAGAGCGGTTCTGGGAGAAAAGGGTTTTACTGAAGGTAAGGATTATCGAGGGGTGGATGTTCTCGCCTTTGTTTCGCCCGTTCCTCGAACGAGCTGGTTCATGGTGGCCAAAATGGACAGGGCTGAGGCCCTGGGGCCATGGCGGACAAGGTCTATTCTGATTTTATTGGTTTCCATCGGCATTTTATCTTTGCCCATCGGGCTGAGTGAAATCCTCTGGCAACGAAGAGAGAAGAGCCATTACCGAAAGCTCTACGAGGCTGAAGCCAGAGCCAGAGAAAGCGAAGAGATGTTTCGTATTCTTAACGAATCTTCTCTGGCCGGAGTTTATCTTATCCAGGACGGGCTGCTTCGTTACGTCAATCAGGCAGCGGCCGACCTTTTCGGCTACACTCGAGAAGAACTTATCGATAAGGAAAGCCCGCTGATTGTGGTTCACTCCAGAGATAGAGCCCTGGTGGCGGAAAATATCAGGCGAAGAATAGCGGGTGAAATAAAGAGCCTTCGTTATGAGTTTCTCGGACAGCGCAAAGATGGCTCTACGCTAAATGTGGAGGTCCACGGCAGTGTGATTAATTATCGGGGCAGGCCGGCCATTATCGGTAATCTTATCGATATAACTGAAAGGAAAAAATTGCTCGAAGAAGTTCAAAAAAGGGAGGCAGAACTCCGCTCAACTCTTTATAGCATTGGCGATGGCGTTATTGTAACGGATACTGAAGGCAGAATTATCATGATGAATCCTGTGGCGGAAAAACTTACTGGCTGGAAAGAGGAGGAGGCTAAGGGTGAGCCCATCCAGAAGGTCTTTCACCTCATAAATGAGCTGACGCGAAAGCCGGCTGAAAATCCCGTGGAAAGAGTCATTCGCGAAGGAATTGTTGTTGGCCTGGCCAATCATTCTGTTCTGGTTAGTCGCGAGGGGAAGGAATATCCGGTAGCTGATAGCGGCGCCCCAATCAAAGGCCCAGAAGGCAATCTAATGGGTGTGGTGCTTGTTTTCCGGGACCAGACCGAAGCCAGGCTAGCCCAGCGACGCCTCGAAGAAGCCAAGGAACTGGCTGAAAGCATCGTGGAGACAATCCGCAATCCCCTGGTCGTCCTGGATGCTGAATTCAAAATAGTCGAAGCTAACCGCGCTTTTACCTCGACTTTTCAGGTCAGGGAAGAGGAAATTCTCCATCGGTCCTTCCTGGAAATTGAAGAGGGGATCTGGAATATCCCTGAACTCAGGCGACATCTGGAGCAAATTTTACCCCAGAATACATCCTTTGAAGACCTGGAGATAGAGATTGATTCCAGGAAAATTGGCCACCGCATCTTACTTCTCAATGGCCGCCGCCTCTATCATGAAAGGAATCAGACCAGGCTCATCCTGCTGGCCATGGAGGATATTACCGCCCGAAGGGAGGCCGAGGAAGCCCTGAGGAAGAGCGAAAGAGAAAAAGCTGTCATTCTGGATAGCATGTCTGAACTGGTGGCTTATCAGGCGCCTGACCATACAATAATCTGGGCTAACCGGGCGGCAGCCCGATCCCTGGGAATGAGAGCGGAAGAACTGGTTGGGCGGCGCTGCTATGAGCTCTGGCATGGACGCAGTTCGCCCTGCGAAATCTGCCCTGTAGCCAGAGCCAGGGAGACAGGCCGGCCTCAGGAAGACCAGGTCAAAACACCCGATGGCCGCTACTGGTACATTCGCGGCTATCCTGTACTTGATGAAAAGGGTCAGGTCGTAGCCTTGATTGAGGTGACACTGGAAATCACAGAAACAGTTAAGGCTCAACTTGATTTAAAGGCCAGCGAGGAAAGATATCGGCGGCTGGCTGAAAACGCCCAGGATATAATTTATCGTTATCGCTTTTATCCAGAGCGTGGCTTTGAATACGTTAACCCGGCAGCCACTGTAATCACCGGATATACCCCTGAGGAGCATTATGCTGACCCTGATCTGGGCTTTAAAATCATTGTTGAGGAAGATCGGCCTTTGCTGGAAAAATTGAGTAAGGGTGAGATCAGCCAGCCAGTAGTCCTTCGCTGGCGTCGCAAGGATGGCGCAATTATCTGGACAGAACAGCGCAACGTGCCTATTTACGATGAAGAGGGACGCCTGGTGGCCCTGGAGGGAATAGCTAGGGATGTGACGGAAAGGATAAAAAGAGAAGAGGACCTGAAGAAATCGCTCAGGGAAAAGGAGATTTTACTCCGGGAAATCCATCACCGCGTGAAAAACAATATGCAGGTTATTTCGAGCCTGCTTAATTTACAGGCCGCCCTGATCGATGATCCAGGAATAAAAGAAATATTCAGACAGTGCCAGAAAAGAATTCGCTCCATGGCGCAGGTGCATGAAAAACTTTATGCCTCGCCGGATCTGACAGCGATTGATTTTGCTGATTATATTCAATCGCTGGCCAAGACAATTTATCATGAATACGAGTGGCAGCTCGGCCAGATAGAGCTGAAAACTGAGCTTGAACCGATAGCTATCAATATCAATCAGGCGATTCCTCTTGGTTTAATTGTCAATGAGCTCATTACCAACAGCTTCAAGCATGCCTTTCCTCGAGGGAGACGGGGCACCATCTGGATTGTGCTGAAAAGGCTGGATGAGAAGAGAGCCTGGCTTCAGGTAAAGGATGATGGCGTGGGGCTACCTGAAGGGGTTGATTGGAAGAAGCCGAAAACAATGGGCCTGATTATCATTGAGGCTCTGGTGGAGCAGCTTGAAGCCAAAATGGAAATTATTCGTGAAGGCGGCACTGACATTCGCCTCACCTTCCCCCTCCCCTCCTAAAAATTGGTGCCGCCCTACCTATTTACCTTATTTCCCCCCCTCCTCATAAAAATGGTGCCACCTTACATATTTACCTAATTTTACTTAATTTTCCCCTTTGATTTCCTTTTTTTAGAATTAGTAGCGCCTTCCTTATAAAAATTGGTACCGCTTTATTACATATTTAACCTTTTTTTGCCTGCATTTTTTATTGGCATGAGATTTTTTGAATTTGTCAATTTTTCCGCAATTACCTATTTTAGTAATTGATTCCCCATCATTACTTCATTTTTCTCTTATAAATAATGAGGAGCATACTAGCAGGCTGACGGCCGAATATTTTTTGCAATCTAAAAGCTTCAAACTTCCGTCCATGACCCTTATTTTTTTCACAACATAAATTACAACAATTTTTGACCTTTAAGGAATTTAATATAAGTGTGTTGTTTAAAAAAAAGATAAAAATGTATAAAAGAGAGAAAATTAGGTAAATAAGTAAGACGGCACCATTTTAAGATGGGCACAAGAGGGGCCTTTTATATGCTCTTAGCCTCAGCTTTTCTTTGGCCTCCCAGGTTTCATTGGCCTCAATATTCTGCCGGTAATTTTTTCTATTTTTGAAATAAACGCCTCATTACCCAGGGGTCGTCCCGTTTTTTCATGTTTTCTGAATTTAATTATATCCTCTTCCCTATCGTTTTCCCTTAAATACGCGCCCCAGTCATCTATTTCTGTCATTAACCAGAAATCAGTGAGAATCTCATCGGTATTCCCAAGGAGGTGTGCTTTAGCACTCGACCAGGGATAATCTTCGGCGCGCTCCACCAGGCCGGCCCTCACAGGATTTCTCTCTATATATCTAACTGCCAGATAAAGATGATCATCGTCCAAGGGATAAGAGAAAAATCTCCCCTGCCAGAGATGGCCTTTCCAGTTTTCTCGAATATTAATCAACCAGGTGTATCGGCGATGGATTTCACCAATCGCTTTTTGCAGGCTATCGTTTCTAGAAGGGACCGCTATCAAATGGACATGATTATCCATCAGGCAGTAGCACCATATTTCAACTCCCTCTTTGCGGCAGAAATGATTGAGGATGCGCAGATAGAGCCTCTTATCATTTTCATGGAAAAAGACTTTCTGTCGATGATTCCCCCTCTGGACAACATGATGGGGACATCCAGGCACGATAACTCGACTAATGCGACCCATCTCATATTTAATTTACGAGGGAGGCTGTCATAAATCTCAAAATTATCATTATTTTTATTAAATTTTGAAGAGATACGGAACGAGCCGGGCCGAGTGGGGTTGAGTAAGGCCAGGTTAGCGAGCTAGGTTGAAATAGGCTGAATAATTATTAGATAAATTAAATCAAATTTAATGGATGACTGACAAAAATGAGGTAACGATGTGGCGGTGATGTTGGAACATGACTTTGGAACGTAATTAAGGTAAAGATGGGGCCAAATTGAGGCAAAATTGTAGTAAAAATGAAGGTGGATTCGTTAGACTCGAGGCTGTGGGAGAAAATTTTAAGGAAACAGGTAAAAATTAGGTAAATAGATAAGGTGGCACTAATTAGGCACTAATTATTAGTAGGAGGGATCTATTTTTTGGCGCCTTCAAGAAGGATTGGCCCCTTCTGGCGTAAATAGGGGAAAACTGGAATTATCGAAATTGTGAAAAGGCCAAGAGAAAAAAATAAAAAGAAAAATAGGGTAAATAAGTAAGCTGGCACGAATTTATGGGCACGAATTCAGGAGAGGCGACCGAGGTATTTGCGGGTGGTCACGTCGATTTTCACCTTATCGCCTGTCTTAATGAAGGGCGGAACCATTATTTCCATGCCATTTTCAATAATGGCTGTTTTCCAGACATTATCAGCCTCACCGCGGCGGGCCTCACCCGTTGACGTCACGGTCATAACCACATACTCCGGCTGAACTACGCCCACCGGATTACCCTCGTAAAATTCCACCTCAACTTTCATCTCCGGCTGCAAAAAGTCTTTTAGCCCGCCCAATAGCTCATCGGTTATGGGGAACTGTTCATAAGTCTCCATATCCATGAAATAATGCTCCTCAGCCTGGCTGTAGAGATATTCAAGGGGTTTGCGCTGGAGATAAACTTCTTCGACCATAGCCTCCTGTTTAAAGCGCCGCTCCGTAATGCTCTGAGTCCGTATATTCCTCAGCTTCAGGAAAATAGCTCCGGCCATCTGGGCGACCCCGCTGTGCCTGGTTACCTCCAGCACCCGGTAAAGTTCACCCTCCAGCCTGAGGACATCCCCGACCCTGACTTCGCCCGCCGTTTTCATATTTTAAATTTTATTCAAGTCACCAATTTTGTCAAAGCTAAAATTCCCCTTTTCTTTTTGCCCTGATTCCCTGTCTCAGGACTCTCTAAAAGTCTCGCCACCTTTCGCCTCGACCCAGCCAGAAACAACATCTCGCTTTAAAATCTTTAAAGCCGATGATAAAAGCGGATAGCCATTAATTCCTTAAATGAGCGAACAATATCCAAAAGGGGCATCACTTTGCTTCCCTCTACATGCTGCCACCGCACCGGCCTTTCAAGGATCTTATAATTCCGGCGAACGGCCAGATACAGGATTTCAGCATCATAGGACCAGCGTTCCAGCCGCTGCCTGGAAAAAATATCCAGGGCCGCCTCCCGGCGAAAGGCTTTTAGACCGCAAGTAATATCAGAGAAATTTATGCCCAGCCAGAAATTAGTCAAAAGTGTAAAGCCCTTGCCCAGGAAGCGACGCGCCAAAGATTGGTGCCTGAGGCTCTCAGTCTCCTGATGTTTTTTCGTGCCGATAACAATATCATATTCATCTAAATAGCTGAGAAACTTTATAGCTTCTTCAAGGTCGATGGAAAAATCAGCATCACTTTGCACAATTTTCTGCCCCCGTGATGATAAAACTCCGGTTTTAACCGCAAAGCCCTTGCCGCGGTTAATCCCATATTCTATTATATCTATAGGAATACTGGAATTTCTCCTCTTAACTTCACGCAGCACCTCGCTGGTATTATCCGTGGATCCATCATTGACCAGAATTACCTCAAAATTTTCGCCCAATCGCGAAAGAAGAAACTTCATGGCCGAAGAAAAGCCAGGCTCAAGTCTCCTGGCTTCGTTATAACAGGGAATAACAAAGCTTATTTCTGGCTCAATTTTATTTTCTCTCAACCATCCTCTCCTCGTCTCTTCTCGTAACGCAACTGTTCTGGGCGCAATTCAATTTCAATCAAAGAATATGTCCAACCTTTCTTTCCATTCTCCTTCTTTTCACCATAACCTGGGTCCAATCTAACTCTCAGGAGCCAGCGCTGCTTTTTTAACTATTTCTTTCTTGAGAGCCTCGCGTTCATAGGCAATCACCTGGTCAAGAATCTGGTCGAGATTAAGGCTCGGAACAAAGTTAATTAAGTGCCGCAAGCGACTGGTATCGGGCACACGAAAAATGATATCCTCAAAATCAGGCCCGTAGGCTAAATGGTAAGGAATAAAAACAATCTCCGACGAAGAGTGGGTCTTTTCTTTTATTCGCCGCGCCAGCTCCAGGATGCTCACGCCTTCTTCGCTGCCAATATTGATAATTTCACCCACAGCTTGAGGGCAATCCATTAATTCGATGGCGGCCCGGACAACATCCTTCACCCAGCTGAAGCTTCGCACCTGCCGGCCATCGCCGTAAACCGTCATGGGCTGACCGAGAAGTGCCTGTCTGACCAGACGCGGGAGAACCATCCCATAGGCGCCTGTCTGGCGGGGACCGACGGTGTTAAAGAAACGGCCCACGACCACTGGTAAACCCATTTTTTTATGATAGGCTAAAGCCAGATACTCATCCAGAGCTTTAGAGCAACCGTAGCACCAGCGAAGGGATGTTCCTAGAGAAAGGTCATCAGTTTCTTTGAATTTTTTCTGATTGGCCCTAACATCCTTTCCATAGACTTCTGAGGTCGAAGCCAGAAAGACCTTTTTGGCATATTTCAGAGCTGCGTTGAGGACATTTTCCGTTCCCTTTACATTGACATTAATCGTATAAACAGGATTTTCATAAACCAGCTTAACTCCCACGGCGGCCGCTAAATGATAAATTTCGTTACACTGGCGAACCAGTTCCTCAAGCTCAGCTTTTTCGAGGATCGAGCCGAGAATGAAATGAAAACGCGGATTATCCTTTATGTCCAGAATATTTTCCAGGTTACCGGTAGAAAGGTCATCAAGGACATAGACCTCCTCTCCCCTGGCCAGCAATTCTTCAGCCAGGTGAGAACCTATAAACCCCGCACCCCCGGTAATTAATATCTTTTTCAAATTAACTCCTTTCTTTCAACCATTTCAATCTTTTTGGCTCTCACTTTATCACCACTATCTGTTGTTATGTGAAAAAGCAATAATTTTATGGGCTAAATTATAATAAATTTAAGCCCGGGGTTCAAATTAACTCTTAGGGGCGATATAAAAAGAGGCAAATAAGCGATCAAAAAAGATCTGAAGGCAGAAAAAATAAAAATGCCAGGAAACTCCTTTTAAATTTAAAATTATTGGCGGTATAAGGGTGAAAGATGGGTCAAGAAAGGGAAAAAATAAACGGACGAAGGAGGACTGACCGAATCACGAGAGCATTTAAATTGTAAAATTAAAGAGAAAACTCAGCTATCGCAGAGGAAATCAGCCTCGAAATCAATAAAGGTTCAATCTATTTGCACCTGAGATAAAAAATAATTAAGATAAAAATGTAAAAGAGTGAAAGAAAAAAAGGGAAAAGAAGGGAAAGAAAGGGAAGAAAGAGAAGAAAAGACGAGAGAAGAGAAGAAAAGAGAAGAAAAGAGAAGGAAAGGAAAGGAAAGGAAAGGAAAGGGAAGAGAAGAGAAGAGAAGAGAAGAAAAGAAAAGAAAAGAAAAGAAAAAAGAAGAAAAGAGAGGAAAAGAAAAGAACACTGGACGGGAAAGAACAAGATAAGACGATAATAAAACCCTGGGATGATAAAAGAGAAAGGGCAGCATCATTTGAAAAAATGTCTTATCCCCATTTTCAGGGGAAAAGAAAAATGTTTGTGTCCCGATTTAAATGTTTGTGTCCCCATTTTTTGGGGGGGAGTTTTTTGCTCGCAAATTCTTATTGTCAGTCGCCTTAGGCCTTTCTACTTCTTAGGCCTCGGCCTCTTTTATCTTCTGATTTTTTGCCTATTTTATTCCCTCTGGCAGGAAGTCAGGCTAAAGCAAAACATCCTTCTTCCTCTGCTCCTAGGCTCTGTTTTCCTGCTTCGCCTGCCCTTCTTTTTTTATCCTCGCGGTCTGATTTTTACCTCAGATAATGCCCTCGACGCCCTACAAACCCAGGAAATTGCCACCACTCACCTTGCCCCTTATTTCCTCCTCGGAGCCCTCCATCATATGGGAACAACTAAATATACTCTCGCCGCTTTTCTCTGGACTGTCTTCGGCTCCCATTATTTGCTCTACACGATTATTCAGGTTTCCATGTATGCAGTGATCCTTATCTGTTTATATTTTATTTTTAAATCAATCACTCCCGAGGCACCGCTTTTTCTTCTCCTTTTAAGTGGCTTTTCCTTCATCGAAACCATGTTTGATAACTCTCTTTCACTTCGAGCCGGCTCAGAATTTGAAATGGCCTGTTTTTTCCTCATCGGCGCAGCTCTCTTTGATTCTACTTTTAGCTCAAGATGGCGCTTCTTTCTCTCCTCCTATTTTATCTTTTTTTCGATTTACCTTCATACCCTGGGGGCAGCTCTTGCCCTTGCCTTTATTTTCGCCGCTGCCTTCATCGGCCTCCTGACCCAGCCTAAAGAAAGGCTTTTCCGCCTTCTCTGGCCCTCTCTGGCTGGAGCTTTCCTCGGCCTCTTTCACTGGATTTATTACCTTCTTTTTGTCCCCAGGACACCAAGCCTGGGGGGCTGGGAAAAAATCAACTGGCGCCTTCCCGACCGTTTTTCTTGGAATTTACTTCAATCTCTGGCCGAAAATGTAAAAAGCTGCTTTCTTAACCTTTTTAGTTTTGAATTTAATTATCTCATTGATTTTTTCCAGGAAAGGGAAAAGAGGGGCTGGCTTCTCACTCTCAATCAGGCCACAATCATCATCTCAGCACTCGTCATTCTTCTGGCCATTCTCTTTTCTCTGAAGCAGGCTTGGCACTTTATCCTTAAAAAAGAAAGAAGGACTTCCCTCTGGCCTTCAATCTTTTTCTTATTTCTCCTCGCAGCCTTCCTGGCCAAAAATTTTCTTCTTGAGCCGCCGCTCCTTGAACCCAGGCACAATTTTGACCTGCTGCTTCTTGTCCTTCTGGCTTATTTTATTGCCCTGAATTCTCTCTTTACGTCTCGCCTCCAATTATCTTTTAAATTAAAGAAAATATGGCCCGCTCCAGCTTCCCCCGCGGCTTTATCCTCCCTGAAAAAAAAGGCATCTTCTTTTTTGTTTATTATCTTTCTTTCAGTTTTATTTTTATTCACCTTGCCTCATTATTACTATTATTTTAAGATGACCCAGCATAAGGAAATTCTTTATAAAGAACTTCTCGCCACTTTAAAGAAAAATCGGGTGCGCTATTTAGCCACGGATTTTATTCTTGCTTATCCCATTCATTTCCTTTCCGGTCGAAAAATACTGGTCTCTGATTCCATCGGACCTTTGACCATTCCCCAGTTCTTTCCTGACATGAGAGCCGCGGTCGACAAAATTCCGCCCGAGAAAAAAGCCTATCTTTTCTTCGCTGAGGAATACCCATCCCGGCCCTGGCATAAAAAAGCCACCTCGGTCATAAAAACAAGACTGTTAAATGATTTTCAAAAGAAGGGCATAACTTATAGAATAATAAAAATAAGATATTTTGTTCTTATTTTGCCAAGAAAAGTGGAAGGCCAGACCGCTCTTCGCTAAAATTACGGTGATTTATTAAGCTTTGACTGAATGTATTTCTTTTAAAAACAATAAGGCCAAAGATGTTAGGTTCAACCTGTCGGACAAAAAAATTTATATGTATGAAAGCGTTGCGTCCATCACCCGCTTTTTATCGACTATCGTCCAGAGCTCATATCCCCGTTTCACCAGATGCTTTGGCCTGGTTTTCTTTTCAATTTGATCTGAAAAAGTTAGCCGGCGTAAATTGCTGTGTATAAGCTTCTGTGTACATAATTGGTTGAAATTTGACCTAGAGCGATAAACCAGCGTAAATTCTTCTTTGAGGGAAGCCAGATCAACATCCTGAATTGGAGAGGAAGATGGAAAGAAAAAATAACCATTTGATCCTGGGAGGCATACTCCTTTTTTACCTTTTTCTGGGTATTCTCCTTTGGCCCCGCTATAAATATGTCATCAATGCCGATGGCCTCAGTTATATCTC
>JGI24721J26819_10000013_pt1 | contig 187756 bp, 179 predicted proteins | sample YelNatPaOPGAMG01_FD_26819 | JGI IMG/M metagenome (IMG submission 26819) | reverse complement strand
ATGAATAACATTGCTTTTATTGTAAATGTGAGAAATAAAACGGTCGTTACTGCCATTGATGGTGAAAATATGAATGACAACGTGTTCACCAACATAGACAGTGCGGTCCTAATAAACAACCAATAACAAAAAGGGCTGGCCTCCGCAATTCGCGGTGTGAGAGCCCGCGAAGAACGGAGAAGCCCCTCTCAGGCGCTGACTGACTGATGCGCCTGTAAAAAACAAGGAGGGAAAATATGCCTTTCATTCGCTCACTCGTCTCTGGAGTTTCCGGTCTGGTTAATCATCAAATAATGATGGATACGATCGGAAACAACATAGCCAACGTTAATACAATTGGATTCAAAGCCGACAGGGTAACGTTTAGCGAAGCCTTTGATGAGGTTCTTCGCGACGCAACGGGTCCGTCGGCTCTGAGCGGAGGTACGAATCCAATTCAAATTGGTCTTGGAATGACTATTCATTCCATAGACATGCTTACTTCTCAAGGAAACCTCCAAACTACAGGTCAAAACACAGATCTTGCATTGCAGGGGGATGGTTTCTTCGTCGTCAATTTGAACGGAAATCAATATTACACTCGTGCAGGGGCATTCCAATTTGATGCTCAGGGGAGACTCATTGATCCTGGGACAGGGGCAATCGTGCAGGGCAAGATGGCCGACTCAATGGGCAATTTGCCTGTTGGATCTGCTGTACAGGATATAGTTATTCCGTTTGGTCAGAAATCTCCTGCAAAGGCATCTACCTACATTCAATTGACCGGGAATCTGGACTCTTCTAAGACCCCATTAGGTAGCATCCTAAGCTCAAACTCGGTTTATGCTATAGATAGCGGCAACACAGATGTAGAAGGGCTCCTTGCTGCTGATGGAACCGGAGGTCTTTACCACGTAATAACAGGTATGGTGCCTGACTCAACAACGTTCAGTGTGACTTATGCAGGAAAGACTAAGACCTATACTTACGTGACGAACGATGCAGGAGTTGGGAAGGGGGACTTCCACACTTTGAGCGATTTGATTGCAGAAATAAACAACGATTTCAGCTCAGTGAATAACAACAGTAGCTTGGCTGCGTTCAATTCGGATGGATCGATAAAGTTTACGAATAACACCGCAAGCTCACAAACTTTGCAAGTAGTAAGTACAAATCCTGTATTGCAATCAGCATTCGGTTTAACCGCTCCCACCACGCTTAGTCCTTCTGGAAGTGCTACCACCCAGCAATTCAGCCACGTTGCAACTGCAGCTGATCTTTTGACGAACTTACGTAATGCAAAAGGGCAGGACCTTCAGATCATTGCTGGTCAGTCGTTAGCAGTCAATGGCCAAGTAGGAGGCAAAGCAGTGACTTCGGGAACCCTTACTGTTGCTAATAATTCAACTTACGGGGATCTCGCAAACAGAGTTAGCACTGCGTTTGGGATATCCAACTCCACTGCTACAACAATTGATCCGCAAACAGGGGCACTTGTCATAAATGGTGACGGAGGAACTGCTAATGCGATCACAAACGTCGATATCACTGATACATCAAATTCTGCAGCTGTTTTCAACACTGTCTTCAGTGCTATCCCTGGCAACTGGACTCAAATTCAAGCAGCTACAGATGTCCAGCAAAGCATATCGACGACAGTTTATGATTCTCTTGGGAATCAGTACACGGTAACATTGACATTTACGAGAGATGTAACTCAGCCAAACACATGGAGATGGAAGGCATCTGTGAGTGATCCAGCTGAAATCACTGGCGGGGGATCTGGCAAGGCTGTTTTTAACAATGACGGTTCATTAAGATCGTTCACTTACGATGACGGTTCAGCATCGTTACAAATAAATCCGAGAAAAGTGGGCAACGCTGCTAATCTCAGTGCAAACTTAATGAGCCTGACTCTCAATGCCGGTAAAGCTGGGGATTTTTCTGGTCTTACGCAGATGACAGGCGTATCTACTACAGTGTCCGGTCAACAGGATGGATATGGACTTGGTACTCTCACGAGGCTTTCAATCGACGAGAATGGAAAGGTCAATGGCGTTTTCTCGAATGGGACGACTCGTGCTCTCGCGCAAGTTATGGTTGCGACTTTCGACAATCCGGGTGGACTTGTGAAAGTTGGTGGAAATCTGTTCAATACGTCAGCCAGCACAGGCAACCCAATCATTGGTGAAGCTGGCACTGCAATTCCTACAAAAATAGTAAGCGGCGCACTGGAGCAATCAAACGTCGACCTTGCCACGGAATTTGCAAACATGATAATTGCTGAACGGGGATTCCAGGCCAACTCGCGAGTGATTACAGTTAGTGATAACCTCTTAAATGAATTGGTAAATCTGATCAGGTAGGAATTTGTGAATGACCGTGAGTGAAGCCGTTTGCGGGTTCCGCCTCTGAACGGCTTCACATTGAAAAAACCAAAAAGGAGGATAGTATGGTTAAGCTCACTCAAATCAATGGCCAGGAAATCGTTGTCAATGCCGATCTGATTGAGACGTTAGACAGGGCTCATGATACTATAATCACACTTACAACTGGCAGAAAAATCAGGGTTAATGAAAGTGTGGATGAGATTATTGAGCGGGTCGTCGAATATCGGCGGAAAACCGGTTATATAGCTGTTGGGTCGAGCCGAGCTGAGCAAAAAGAAATTAGCTGACTGACTTCTCCCCCAGTTTACAAGTTTCGGTTTTTCCCCGTTTGTAAACAATATTAGCCAGCTGAACAATATTAGTCAAAAATATGAAAGTTCAGGCAATTGACCCTCAAAATTCAAAAGATTTGAAGCATTCTTGATGGCACAGGTATTGCGAATATTGTTGTGGAACAAGAAGTCAGTGAATGAAAATGGCAGAGACAATACAAGAAGCAGCGCCCGCCAAGCCTAACTCAGGCAAGGGGGGCAAATTAATCATCATTGCGCTGGTTATCATTGTCCAGCTGATAGCAGCTTATTTTTTAATAGGGCTCTTTTTAAGGAAAGATGGTTCAACAGTGGAGAAAAATGGCATTTCACAGTCCGCAGTTGCAACACAGAGTTACAATAGTCGTGCAGCCGATCCAAATTTTGATCATGTTTATGTGGTTAAGGACCTAATTGTGAATCCTGCTGGTACAAATGGATTGAGATTTTTATTAACCACAATAGGTTTAGAGGTAACATCGGAGGAAACGGTAAAGGAACTTGAAAAGCGCGATGTGCAGGTCAGGGATGCCATTATCCAGATCTTGACAAGCAAGACGTTGATAGATCTTGATAATCCTTCGTCGAGGGATTCGCTAAAAACCGAAATTGCAGGAAGCATTAACAAGGATCTCTTAANCGGCAGAATCACCAATGTTTATTTCAGCAAGTTCATAATTCAGTGAGGTAGAAATGCCTGAAGTTCTATCGCAGTCGGAAATTGATAGCCTCTTAGCAGGTATAGGGAAAGCGCAGCCTGAGCAACAGACAGGGGAAGCNCCCGAAAAGGAGGTTCAGGGCTTTGATTTCCGAAGACCAAATAGGGTTTCAAAAGTTCAACTCAGAACATTTCAGGCTGTTCACGAGACATTTGCTGAGTTGTTTGGATATTACCTCGTTAATCGTTTGCAGACACAGGTGGCTATTAATGTTAGTTCTGTTGATCAGTTATTTTATTCGGAGTATGCACTATCGGTAGGGAGCCCAACCTGCCTCTACGTATTTACCATGGAAGGTACTGAAGGTAAGGCGGTTCTCGAGATCACACCTACATTGGTATTTGCGATGGTCGAACGTTTGCTCGGTGGAGGTACTGGGGAGCCGGCGAAGAAAATGAGGGCAATTACAGAGATAGAAAAAAGCCTTACAAAAGGGATTGTGGAGAAGGCACTTCAAGATCTTCAAAATGCCTGGAAATCCATCAGTGATATGAAGTTTAAGTTGGAGAGATTTGAGAGTGAAAGTGAGTTCTTGCAGATCGCACCCGCAAGCGAAATTGTCCTGGTCGTTTCATTTGACGTACAAATTGCCAATGTGAGCTACCTGATGAATTTATGTTTTCCGACGTTTGCTCTTGAAGAGGTCATTCATCGGATGAATTTACAGCATGTCGCTCCTATGAGTGCTGGCAACCTAAACCGGACCAAACCACAAGCTGTAGCGAAAAACATTTCTAATACTCATTTACTTGTCAATGTGATTCTTGGGANCGCGACAATTACTCTCCAGGAGTTAATGAATTTACAGGTTGGTGATGTAATTGTTCTCAAGGATCGCACTGATTCTCTTCTCCCAGTTAAGGTTGCGTCACGGACTAAGTTCTTTGCAAAGGTGGGAGCGGTAGATGGTCACAAGGCGGTCAAAATCGTCCGCCTTGCATCAGAAGAAGAACAAATTGGAGATTGAAAATGGCAGAAGAGACTGTGCAAAAGAAATCTACAGATGCATCGAATGAGCAGGGAATTGAAAATCCCGTTTATGAAGAGCTTGTATCATCCAGTGGAAATCAGGATACAGAATTGTCATCACAAAATCATTCCGAGAAGAAGCTCGATATTTTACTTGATTTAAACCTGACAGTTTCTGTGGAGCTCGGGAGAACGACGATGATGATAAAAGATATACTTGAGTTGGGCAGAGGCTCGATAATCGAGTTCGATAAGTTGGTGAGTGATCCAGTTGATATTCTTGTCAATGGTAAAAAGATGGCTGAAGGAGAAGTGGTCGTTGTTGACAAACATTTTGGGATCAGAGTGACAAGTCTTATTGATCCCTCTGAACGGCTGAAAGGGCTGCGTAAATAAGATGGACTGGCTAATAATGAAGAGCTTGATAACACTATTGTTAATTATTGCATTGATGTTTGGTCTTTTAATCGTGGCAAAGAGGTTCTTCCTTTCGAGGCCAAAGTTTGGGAATGATGAGGTGAAGGTAGTCAATATGATAGTTCTTCAACCAAAGAAGGCAATATATCTTGTCAAAGTTCTCAACCGAATCATTCTTGTCGGAGTTAGCGACAACGCAATTGCTTCCCTGGGAGAAATTGGTGATGCGGATAGTGTTCGCAAATTGGAAGTCGATGCAAGAAAGGGTGGTTCAACTAGTTTTTCCGAGATTTTAAAGGGANTGGGATTGAGATGAAGTTCNTTCGGTTTGTGCTTGCTGCATTTATTTTGATAGCGTTGGTTTCAAGCACAGGAGCCGCGCAAACAGCGCTTCCTATTCCAAAGGTTACTTTCGGCATTGACAAAGCCTCTAAGCCACAGGATGTAGCCCTGACGCTTCAGATCCTTTTCTTGATGACAATATTATCTCTTGCGCCGGCAATTCTCATTATGACAACAGCTTTCACAAGAATAATTGTTGTGTTTTTTTTCTTAAAGCAAGCACTTGGAACTCAGTCAATGCCCCCGGGACAAATTTTTATCGGACTAGCAATGTTTTTGACCTTCTTCGTTATGGCGCCTACNTGGAACAAAATAAACGAATCTGCACTTCAACCATATTTGAAAAACAAGATAACACTTGATTCTGCTTATTCGGAAGGCGTAAAGCCTGTGCGAAGTTTCATGCTTCGTCAGACACGAGAAAAAGACCTGGCGCTTATGGTCAAGCTTGCAAATCTCAACAGGCCTAAGACTGCTGAGGACATTCCAACCTATGTCATAATCCCAGCATTTGCGATAAGCGAGTTAAGAATAGGTTTCGAAATTGGCTTTATCATTTTCATACCATTTATCATGATAGATATGATTGTATCAAGTTTACTGATGTCCATGGGGATGATGATGTTGCCNCCTGTTATGGTATCGCTCCCATTGAAAATTCTACTGTTTGTTCTAGTAGATGGATGGTATTTGTTAGTAGGTTCACTAGTACAAAGTTTTAAATGAGGTGAAATGATGTCTGAAGAATTTGTAATTGGATTGGCACGCGATGTATTTATGACGGTGATGATCATTTCCGGGCCGGCGCTTGTGGTTGCACTGGTAGTAGGGTTGTTGATATCTATTTTCCAGGCTGCAACTTCGATAAACGAAATGACACTGACTTTTGTGCCAAAAATTGTGGCTGTTGCTTTTGTCATGATTCTCATGCTGCCATTTATGCTTGGTAAGCTACTCACTTTCACGAGAAATATTTTCAACATGATTCCAAACATGAAATAACCATGACCTTTTATGCAGAGAAATTCGTGATATTTTTGATGGTCTTGATTCGAGTTCTTGCTCTATTTGGAACAGCACCATTAATTAGCAATCGTGCCATACCGTCAGTTGTAAAACTTTGGGCAGGGGCATTTATAGCTTTTGCACTTTTTCCCTTGATTGTTGCTCGTTCGGGTGAAATTTCACTTGATTTAGGCTCAATTATAGTACATGCGATTCANGAATTCATAATTGGTGCCTCAATAGGTTTTTCAATGGGTGTTCTGTTTTCAGGAGTGATTTACGCTGGCGATTTAATAGGAGTTGACATCGGGTTTTCTATTTCAAGCTTAATTGATCCGCAAAATGGTGTAAGTGCACCAGTTATAGGACAAATGCAGTACATAGTGGCAGCTTTTGTGTTTTTAATTTTGAATGGGCATTTCTTTCTCCTCCAGGCACTGAAGGCAAGTTATGGGATTGTTCCAATTGCTGGAATGAGGATTAGCGGAGGTGCAGTCGAAGCTATCGTTCGAATTACAGGAATGGTTTTTGTCACTGCAATCAAAATAGGAGCTCCCGTTTTAATTTCGTTGTTTCTTACAGATGTCTTGATGGGTATCATTGCAAGGATGGTGCCGCAGATAAATGTTTTCTTCGTTGGCTTGCCGCTTAAAATTGGAGTTGGTTTAATGATGCTGGCAGCATCGATGCCTTTCTTTGTATATGCGTTTTCTAAACTTCTTGAAATATTTGAAAATGATGTTGTCGAATTAATGAGGGCAATGTAATGACAGACCAGAGTTTTCAAGAGCGAACTGAGCCTGCAACTCCTAAGCGCAGGGAGGAGATTCGAAAGAAAGGGCAATTTGCAAAGAGTGTCGAACTCACCTCAGCTTCCGTCTTGCTCTTTGGAGTTGTCGCAATCTACATGGTGTCAAGAGGTCTTGTAAATCAACTTGGAAAGTTTATGAAATCTTTTCTGAGTTTGTCAATTGGTTACGAGATCAGTGAGACATCCATCTCTAAGATTGCGATTACTGTAATGATGATGTTTGCCGAAGTTGTTGCACCGGTCATTTTTGTTATAATGATTGTAGGAGTCCTTTCAAACCTTCTTCAGTCAGGATTGCTGTTTACATTGCATCCCCTTTTGCCAAGGAATAGCAAACTAAACCCGCTGAGCGGAATAAAGCGGATTGGATTTTCTCAGGAGTCGTTGATGCAACTGGCAAAGAGCATTTTAAAGATGTCGCTTGTTGGGGTTATAGGGTACCTCTCGTTGAAGAATCTTGCGAGGGATTCAATTCAATTGATGGATAGCTCACCTGCTGGAATACTTTCGTACATGGGAAACGGTGCCTTTACAATGGCCATAAGGATTTCCGGTGCGTTTGCAGTGCTTGCAGGGATTGATTACTTCTTTCAGAGGAGAAAGTTTGAGCGAGATATTCGTATGACCAAGCAGGAGGTGAAGGAGGAGGCAAAACAAAATGAAGGTGACCCAACTGTTAAAGCGAGAATTCGTAAAGAAATGTACAAGCGGACACGTATGAGAATGATGCAGGCAGTGCCAACAGCAGACGTGGTAGTGACAAACCCAACCCATTATGCTGTTGCGCTGAAATACGACCCTCAAAGAATGGCGGCGCCAAAAGTAGTCGCCAAAGGAAAGGATTTGCTCGCCAAGAAAATAAAAGAGATAGCGATTGAACACAATATTCCCATTATGGAGGACAAACCATTAGCGCAGGTGTTGTACAAAACTGTGGATATTGATGAGACAGTACCGCCAGAGTTATTCAAAGCAGTCGCGCAAATTCTGGCTTATGTATACCAAATGAAAAAGATGAAAAATAAGGTGAGCGTGAACTAATGTCGGCAGTAGTAGACAAGATATCAACAAGCAAAACCTATAAGTTTTTAGGCGCAAACAGTGATCTTGCACTTGCAGGTCTAGTTATTCTCATTCTCTCCTTGATGATTGTTCCGTTGCCACCATTCATGTTAGATGTATTAATATCTGCAAATATCACGTTTTCAATTGTGCTCTTGATGGTTGCAATGTACATCACAAGTCCTCTGGAGCTATCTGCTTTTCCTGGACTTTTGCTGATGTTGACACTGTTCAGACTTTCGTTAAATGTTGCCTCGGCTAGACTTATTTTAAGTCGAGGATATGCAGGCGAGGTCATACATGCTTTTGGTTCCTTTGTAGTCCAGGGGAATTATGTGGTTGGCGTGATCATCTTTATTATACTGGCGACAATTCAGTTCGTTGTAATCATTAAAGGTTCAGGGAGGATAGCAGAAGTTGCTGCGCGTTTTACTCTGGATGCAATGCCGGGCAAACAAATGAGTATAGATGCTGATTTGAATTCCGGGCTCATCAATGAACAAGAGGCACGGGCACGACGTGCTAGAATTCAGCGAGAGGCTGATTTTTTTGGTGCAATGGACGGTGCCAGCAAGTTTGTACGCGGTGACGCGATAGCAGGTGTTATTATTATACTTGTTAACATAATTGGTGGTTTCATCATTGGAATGGTGCAACGTGGTCTTTCCTTTCAAGAATCTCTTTCTCAGTACACACTTTTAACTATTGGTGATGGCCTGGTCACGCAAATTCCTGCTCTTGTCATTTCAACAGCAGCAGGCATGGTAGTCACCCGGAGTGCATCTGGAGATCAGCTCGATGTTGAGTTAAAAAGTCAGCTCTTTTCACGCCCTAAAGCACTTTATGTAGCAGGTGGAACTTTGGGCATGTTTGCAATTATACCAGGCCTTCCAACTGTTCCTTTTCTCGTTCTTGGTACAATAATGGTCGCCGCGGGATATGTGCGTTCTCAAATTGCTCAGGCAAAGCTGCCCGAATCGCCTGCAGAGCAAATTCCTGAGAGGAAGGAAGAAAAAATCGAATCTTACCTTCAGGTAGATCCAATAGAGGTTGAAATTGGTTATGGCCTCATCAGTCTTGTTGATGAAGAAGCAGGGGGTGATCTTTTTCAGCGTATTACGAACTTGAGAAAACAAATTGCTCTTGAGCTTGGAATGATCGTGCCGCCAATTAGGGTTCGTGACAATTTACAACTTCAACCTGGTCAATATGTAATTAAGATTAGGGGAGTAATCGAAGGCGGAGGAGAGTTATATACCGACAGATATTTAGCAATGAGCCCCAACATGAAAGAAGGCGAATTGCCCGGAATCTCTACAAAGGATCCAACCTTTGGTCTTCCTGCCCTATGGATTGAAAAATCTCAACGTGACAATGCCGAAGTCTTAGGATACACAGTCATCGAGGCTCCTGCTGTNTTGACGACGCATCTTTCAGAGTTACTCAAGCGAAACGCTGACAAGATAGTNAGTCGTCANGAAGTAAAAGTTCTAATTGATAACTTAAAGAAGGATTACCCAGCCCTTGTGGACGAGGTTAACTCGGACGCTCTTCCCCTGGCTACAGTTCAGAAGGTATTGCAGAACTTATTGAAGGAAAGAATCCCAATTAGAGATCTTGTCACCATTCTTGAATCCCTACTTGATTATTACAAAGTTACCAAGAATGTCGATGTGCTTACAGAATATGTCCGGCATTCATTGTCTGAAACCATTGCATCACTGTATGCCGACAATACAGGCGTTATACATGCAATAGCCCTCGATTCAAGTGTTGAACAGATATTAACAAGTTCACTTCAATCACAAAAGGAAGTTACCAGTACACTTGGTCTGTCCCCTGAAATGACAAGTGCAATCAACGCATCTGTGGACCAAAATATCTCACAAGCTCAGTCGTTCGGTTATGATCCAATAATCATTTGCTCAGCTACAGTCAGACTGTATTTTTACAGGTTGATCCATACGAAATTCCCGCAAGTTGTGGTTATTTCCTATACTGAACTCCCTGCAAGAAATGAAATAGACATTATTGGAAGGATCATGGTACAATGAGAATAAAAAAATTTACGGCTGATACGCTCAAAGAAGCAAAAGAAAAAATGCTCGAGGAGTTAGGTGAAGATGCAATCATTTTAAATTCACGTAAGGTTGATAAGGGCGGGGTTCTCGGGTTTGGGGCCTCCGAATATTACGAAATTGTTGCTGCAATTGATGACAAACCTGCGAAAATTCAATCCATGCAGGAGGGAAAGTATTCTAACGCTGCTTCAACGTCAGCTTCAAATCCAGAAATCCTTGAAAATCTACGTCAAATTGCCTCTAAGTTTGAACAGAAAAGGAAATCGGAGTCATTTTCCAATCAAATTTCAAATACAAATGGTGTCGTTATCCCAGAGGGTGTTCGATTGCAACAAGAGTTGCTTGAATTCAAAAGTGCTCTTGGAGAAGTTGTCCAGCACATAAAGAATTCTCAGTTACCGATTCTTTCAGATAATCTCAAATTGATTTACGAAGAACTAATTGAGGCAGATGTAGACAGAGACTTGGCGTTGAGCATTGTTAAGACAGCAAATCATAAGTTGGCAGGGGAAGAACTAGAAAATCCCAGAGTTGTAGACAAATTTGTCAAAAGGTTGATCGCGGAAATATTAACTGAGGCGCCGCAGAGACGTCCAGGCAAAAAGGGGTATNCAATTGCGCTNGTTGGACCGACTGGCGTGGGAAAAACAACGACAATTGCAAAGCTTGCCTCCATTCATAAGCTGATTAAGAATGAAAGTGTGGCACTAATTACTGCTGACACGTATCGGGTAGGTGCAATTGACCAGCTAAGGGCATTTGCAGAGATTGCTGCAATTCAACTAGAAGTAGTTTACACACCGGATGAAATGATTGCAGCAATAAAGAAGTTTTCGAAGCATGATACTATCTTCATAGATACGGTGGGGAGAAGTCAGAAAAGCGCTGACAAGCTTCTTGAACTTTCAAGGTTTATAGACGCTGCCGATCCAAATGAAGTTCATCTTGTTTTGAGTGCGAATTTTTCAGTCAAGACAATGAGGGATGTTTACAAGCAATTCAAGATCTTGAAACCAAATCGTCTTTTAGTGACAAAGTTGGATGAAGGAGCGTCNCTTGGCAGTCTCTTGAGTATTGCNAGAGAATCTCGACTTCCCCTTTCGTTTGTGACCAACGGGCAAAATGTGCCGGACGACATAGAACCCGCAGCTGCGGACAAATTGGCAGAATTGGTTTTAAATTCGGTACCGCTGAGCTGGCAGGTATCGGAAAAAGAAAATGAAAGAGTTGGGATGGAATTCCATGCTTGATCAGGCTATGAAATTGAGAGAGATAGTTGAAACTCAGGCAAGGGTTACTTTAAGTGGGATGCCGCCGCATCGTATCGCTATTATGAGCGGCAAGGGTGGCGTTGGCAAGAGCAATCTTGCACTGAACATGGGCTATGTGATGGCATCTAAAGGGGCAAGGGTTCTGCTAATTGACGGAAATATTAACCTTTCGAATCTCGACATACTTACAGGTTCTTCACCTGTAAATAGGCTGGTCGATATTGTCGATCGAAACACGAATCTTTCGGAGGCAATGACAGAGCTTCGTGAAAATCTCTATTTAATAGCTGGTTCAGCTGATGGAACGTACAGGAGGCTTGGATCAGGCGAAATAGCATCGCTGTTTAACGAAATATCGAACTTTGAACCAAGATTTAACTATGTAATTGTGGACACCGCCGCTGGAATTGTGCAAGAGTCGATCTCATTTGGCATCCTATGTGACGACGTTTATATCGTTTCAACGCCGGAGCCTACAGCCGTTATGGATGCGTACGTGCTGGTAAAGGCCCTTAAGCGAATAAATTCAGGGTCCAGCTTAAAGTTATTGATAAACAATGTTGTCAATGCTGAAACAGCCAGAGAAGTTAAAGAAAAGTTTGATATCGTCACCATGCGATTTTTAAACACCAAGATAGATTATGCTGGATGTGTACTGGCAGATGAGGCAGTGGTGCGAGCAGTAAATGTGCAAACCCCTTTAGTGATAGAATTTCCAGATTCAAAAGCAGCAAAAGCTATTGAAGAAATCACCTCAAAAATTCTCGAGAGGGGAAGATGACCAGCAGGAATTTGTTAAAGATACCGCTCCTAATTTTCTTCCTCGGAATTGTCTTTTTCGATTCAGAGGGAGTTGATGTTATGAATGCGATTGTGAAATCATTTTTGGTATCGTTTGGGGTTGCGTTAAGCCTTTTGATATTAGCTTTTACAATCAGTTTTGTGATAACGCTTCAAAGGAATCGCGAACAGGCGGAGAGGATAACGAATGAACATCATAAGAAAATTGAGGCGCAACTATGACCACAAATGAGCTTTGGAATAAATATTCGAAACGCAAGAGCACTGCTTTAAAAAAACAGTTGGTTCTCGCATACCTAAACCTCGTTAAGTTCGCAGCTAGATCTATCAATCTGCCACCAAGATCTGTTTTCACGATTGATGATTTGATGAGTATTGGGATAATTGGACTAAACGAAGCAATCGAACGCTTCGATCCCCATCGCGGCGTGAAATTCGAAACATTTGCAGCGCAGAGAATAAGGGGTGTTATGCTTGATGAGATTAGAAAAGTAGATTGGCTTCCCAGGTCGGTCAGGGACAAGTACAAAAGAGCTTCCAGATCGTTAGATAAGATTAATTCTGAATCCATGTCTTATGATCAACTGGCCGAGGTAATAAATATGCCAATTAGTGAGTTCGATAGGATAAAAGGGTATCTTGCTAATGCGGACGCTGTTTCGTTGAGTAAAACAATAGGGAATGATATCACTCTCGAAGACATGATAACAGATGACAATCTTGTTTTTGATAAATATGAGGATAACGAGCTTAAAGAGCGTGTCTTACAGCTCCTAAAAGAACTTCCTGAACGCGATCGCATTGTGGTGACACTTTATTATTACGAGGAATTGACATTCAAAGAGATCGGGAAAATCCTTGGCATAAGTGAGTCACGTGTATCTCAAATTCACACTGAAGTAATAAACAGGTTAAGGAAATTCCTGAGAAAGGCAGTTGAATTGTGATTGAGGTTGGTCAACTTACAGAGAAGCTCTCAACAATAAGAGAGTTACCTACATTTCCGACGATTGCGTTGGAAGTGATGAGACTTGCAAGTGACTCAGGCAGCAGTGCTGCGGAGCTTGCTAGAATTGTATCCAAAGATCAAGCACTGAGCGCCAGAGTTTTGCGTGTTGCTAATTCTCCTTTTTACGGGTTTACAAGGAAAATCACAACTGTGGAATGGGCAATTGTTGCGCTTGGGTTTGAGACTCTCAGGGAAACTGTGCTTTCTCTAACACTTATAGACTTTTTTAAAGGAGAACCAATATTGGGTTTTGACCCTCGAAAATTTTGGAAGCATGCTTTGGACACAGCCTTAATTGCTAAATCCATAGGCCGAGAAGCGGGTTTTAGAATCCCTGGTGAAGGATATGCTGCTGGCTTACTGCATGATATCGGTACACTTGTTCTTTATCGCTATTTTCGAGCAGAGTTTCAGGAAGTCTACAGGATAATGGAGGAACGCAAAGAACAGCCACTCTCTGCTGAAGAGGCAGTTTTTGGTACAAACCACGCCGATGTGGGCGCATGGATTGCCGAAAGGTGGAATTTTCCGCCTCAGCTGGTGGAAGCAATTAAATTTCACCATCATCCAGTTCAGGCGAAAATTAACCCTGAATTGACCTCGGTTGTCCATGTGGCTAACCAGATAGCTTGTACTCATGGATATTCCTGTTCCAATTGGCCATTGGCGATTGATTTCTTTGCTGCCGAAAAAATTGGACTGCAAATTTTAGGGAATTCTCTACAATACCTTTACGATAAATATGCTCGCGATGGCTTAACTGAGACAATAAAAATACGTGTGCCTGTGGAGGAGGGGAGTGCTATTGAACATCTCGGTCTGCAGCACGAGAAAAGTGGGACCGTATATGAGCATGACCGTTCTGACGAGGAGGCCTTGAAGCGTTTTTTTGTGGATGCAATAAAACTGCTTCCGACATCTGAAAGGCTCGTTCTAACGCTCAAACTTTACGAAGGATTAGATTTGCCGCAGGTTGCGGTGGTTCTTGGTTATGATGAAGCGCGTGTAGCGGAATACTATCGCAATGCCATTGCTGTCTTGCAGCAAATGGCAGAAAAGGCAATTATAACCAACAGGTTAGAGAAATGGAAAACGATGTTTTAAAGGAAAAAGTACAGAACATAATTCAATTACCTGCTCTTCCCTCGATAGCTCTGGAAGTAGCTTCATTGATTGACAATCCCAAAACAAGTGTTTCAATGTTAACCAAAGTAATTTCTGCTGATCAGGTGCTTACAGCGAAAGTTCTCAAAATTGCCAATTCACCTTTCTATGGGTTTCAAAAAAAGATATCGACTCTTGATTTTGCTATCATGGTCTTAGGTTTTGATTCTCTAAAAGAAATTTTGATCAGTGTATCGTTAATAAGCGCATTTAAGAAAAAACCGGACAGGTATTTTAATTCAAAGGAATTCTGGCAGCATTCCCTGGCGACTGCGGTAGCTGCCAGAACACTGGCTCGGCAGCTTGGCTACAGGATAAGCAGTGAGTCGTTTGTTGCAGGATTGCTTCATGACATTGGAATCCTGGTAACTCATCAATACTTCCATGAAGATTATGCCAAGATCATACGGGCTGTTACTGAAGGGAAATCTTCCTTCCAAGATATGGAGCAAGCAGTCCTCTTTGCTACTCATGGTGACATTGGAGGATGGCTTGCTGAAAGGTGGAATATGCCTGACCAGCTTGTGGAAGCAATAAAGTTTCACCACAGACCTTTGTTGGCCGAGAGAAATCCACAGCTTACGTGCTTGATTCATTTTGTTGATTACCTTTGCCACAAGCTTGACATTGGGTCGCTTTCGTACGAGAAAGTTGAGCACTATGAACCTGAGGCACTGAAAGTCTTAAACATTTCAGAGTCGGAAATCACACAATCTTTCCTTGACTCGTTTGGCTCCAGATTGCGTGAGGATTTGGAACGAACATTTGTCAACATTGTTTAACTGGAGGGACTAATGAAAGAACGCGATACAGAAATTCAGATAAAGCAAAAGGAAGACGAGCAAAAACGGGTGATTGATCCAGGCGCGTTGATTGAAAGATTCATGGAAACACGTGAAAGCTACATTCGTGCCCTCGAATCAACAGTCCAGTTTCTAAAAGATAAGATAGATCTTCATGAACAAAGTGAGACGAGGATACGGAAATCGCTTGATGAATTAGTTGCAATGCAACGGCTTTCGAATACGATAAGCACAGCAACTGATTCAGTTTCAGTCTTTGCGTCCCTTCTTGATTTAACGCGGCAGGTTATACCAGTTGAAGAAAGCATGATATTTCAGGTTGTAGAAGGGAAGCCAGAGGTTAAGCCATTTCTTCCTGCATGCTCATCATATATGATGAATAGCGCCCAGCATCTCCTTGAAGAGGGGATACTTGACTGGGTTGTTGAACAAAAAAAGACCACCATAGTGCCTGACCTGAACACTTCGGTCGGGGAAGTTGGTGAGAAGAATTTTGTAGTTGTCCCAATCATTCTTCGGAATGAAGCAATTGGTGTTTACATAATACGGACAGAAAAGATTCGGGAAGCTGTTTCTGACAAAGATCTGATGCTTTTGTCGATTTTATCCAACCAGGCTGCGGTTGCTATCGAGAACATTAAAAATATAGAACAGCTCCGCAGAACTGCCGATGAGCTAAAAAAATCACAGGCTCAAATGCTTCAGGCAGCAAAACTTGCCTCTGTTGGAGAACTTGCTGGAGGAATTGCGCATGAGATAAATAACCCGCTGCAAATTCTTCTTGGCCACATATCCTTAATGGGGCAAGGAAAAGATGTCATGCAGCGAATAGAGATCATTCGAAATCAGGTGCAGCGAATTGCACAAATTACCCGTCAGCTAGTGAATTTTTCAAGAAGTGTTCCACAAGAGCTTGAGCACGAACTTGTCCACGTCAACTGGGCTATCAATGAAATGGTTACGTTGGTCGATCATCAGTTTACCAACAGAGGGATCGATTTTGACCTGCGTTTTGAGGACAATCTTCCTCCTATACGTGCAAACAAGAATTATCTTCAGCAGGCCTTTTTAAATCTTTTGATCAATGCTAAGGATGCAATGCCAAACGGTGGCACGATGACGATTACGACAGAATTCGATGGCAAGAACATTGTGATTAATTTTACAGATAATGGGGTCGGAATTAGGAAAGAGGATATTGACAGGATATTTGAGGCTTTCTTTACCACTAAAGAGCCAGGCAANGGGACAGGNTTGGGTTTGTCAATCACCCGGGGAATTGTAAGAAAACTCGGGGGTGAAATCAAAGTAAATAGCGTAGAAGGCCATGGGACGACTTTTACTATATACCTCCCAGTTAACAAGCAAAAAGGGGACATGGAGGGCAAGTAATGTTTGTATTTGCTTTAATTGACACAAACGAAGTCGATATCCGAGCGCTGGTTTCACATGAGATTAATCGGGCTGCGCTTCACAGCAGCGATCCCGTCAACCAATCAAATTGGATGAATTCCTTATTTGGGAGTGTGACTGATATAGTGCTGATAGTTGAATTCGTGCTACTTCTAATAGCCCTTNCAATTCTTATCCGGGGCGTAATGAAGATTTCTGGCAGAGGGAAGGCATCGAAAAAATCAACAGGGGCGAAAAAAACCTTGAGACCTCACTCGATCATTTCTTCTTCAGATATCGAGAGGATACTTAATACCATTTCTAAGGAAAACACTTTGTGCTCACAGCACGGTGTTTCAGTTTCAGAAAAAGGAGGGGAGTCGCATTCGGTCGCTTCCCTCAGGGAATTTGCGCGGGCAAACCGTACTGAAACCGACAGGTTGAACTTTGCCATATCTTATGCTTCTCAGGCATCTCGATTGAAAGATAGTAGATTTAAGGAGGCTTTTGCGTTAGTTACAGAGGGGAGTGATCTCGATGTTATTGCCCGGCAGCTGAATATGGGCAAAGGAGAACTTCAGTTGATACTGGCATTAAAAAGAAGCAAGATAGCTGCTTTAAGTAAAGAAAAATCTGGTCATTTAGAGAGGAGTTCCTCATGATAAAAGGTATATACACAAGCGCTTTGGGATTAATTCCNATTCAAAAAAAGCTCGAAGTNGTNGCAAACAACCTTGCAAATGTGAACACAACAGGCTTTAAAAGGGACGATGCTTTTGTTGGTGAGCTAATTAATGCTAAAACTCTGTTTCGTGACGGGGCAATTGACCCAACAGTAAAAGATGTTTTGCAGAAGACATACACAGATTATTCGCAGGGTCCACTGGAGGAAACTAGAAATCCACTGGATGTAGCAATCAATGGCGATGGTTTTTTTGTAGTGGAAACTACTGATGGAGTCCGCTTGACCCGGGATGGTTCATTTACCCTTTCTTCCGACGGGATTTTGACGACACAAACAGGCGCTGTGGTAATGGGGAGAGGGGGACCAATTAGAATTGACAATATGCAACAGTTGAAATCTGATAGTCTTGTAATCGATCGTGACGGTACGGTTAAGGCTGGACAGCGCATTTATGGTCAAATTAAGATTGTTATACCTCAGGACTATCAGCAAATCAGCAAGGTTGGGAACTCCCTTTATTCAGTGTCAGACCTTGCAGTCCTGCACGAAGTTGATCCCCAGTCTGCAAATCTCAGGCAAGGATTTCTCGAAGGGTCTAACGTTAACCCAATAGACGAAATGATTGCCCTGATTGAACTACAGAGAAATTTCGAAGTGGGACAGAAAGCGATTCAAAGTCAAGACGATTCTCTGGCACAGGCAAATCAAGTTGGAAAGGTATGATCACGGTTTCAATTTATCCTGATGGAGAAAAGATGTTGTGCCGGTTGGCATCAGGGAATGTTTCTGCAGTCGGAGAGGGGCGCTCATTTTTCAGAGCTTTGTTGTCAGGTTACTTTAAGTTGATTTTAAAAATTTTTTCAATAAAGATTTCAATTTGGAGGGAAAGATGGAACGCGCGTTAAAAACAGCAGCGAGTGGAATGTATGCACAACAGTTGAATGTTGATGTAATTGCCAATAATCTGTCCAATGTAAACACGACAGCTTTCAAGCAGACCAGAGCNGAATTTCAGGATTTGATGTATGAGACCCTGAGGGGAACAGGTATTCCAGATCAACANGGCGGGACAAGACCAGCTGAACTTCAAGTTGGCGATGGGGTCGTTCCGTCGTCAACGACAAGAAATTTTGGGCAGGGAGATTTGCAGCCCACTCAAAATCAATTAGACTTTGCGATTCAAGGCGATGGTTTCTTTCAGGTTCGGCTGCCTGATGGGACTGAGGCATATACAAGAGATGGTTCGTTCAAAATATCAGGTGATGGGAATCTCGTAACTTCAAATGGTTACATAGTTGAACCGGGGTTCACAATTCCTCAAGATACCACACAGATTCAGGTTAAAAGTGATGGCACGGTTGAAGCAACTGTATCTGGTCAAAGTTCTCCAGTAGTACTGGGTCAGTTTGTAGTAGTGAAATTTATCAATCCAGCTGGATTGCATGCAGCTGGAAGCAATTTGTATCAGGAGACAGTTGCTTCTGGGACTCCGATTATCGGTACAGCTGGATCAACAGGATTTGGTGTCATAATGCAAGGTTATCTTGAGTCGTCCAANGTAGAAATAGTGAAAGAGATGGTAAAAATGATCGAAGCTGAACGCGCGTACGAACTTAACTCGAAAGCTATTCAGACTGCAGACAATATGATGCAACTAGCTAACAACATAAAGAGATGAGTGAAGGGTACTATGAAAAAGGTCATTTGTAGCATAANGCTAAGTTTACCAGCGCTGTTTGCAGCACTAGCCATTATTTCTCTTTCATGTGAATCTTATGCGCAGTTAGTTTCCGGCACCGAGATTGAGTCAGCAATTAAGAGGTACGTAAGAACAGTAATTTCTCCCTCCACAGAATACCTTATCGAATTCAAGGATGTGAGGAGTAAATATGATGTTGGTTTCTCGAACCCTTCTCTGTCGGTTTCGGTTGCAAATTCGTTTCTTTTGAAGGGTCTGGTGACATTTATGGTAAAAGCGGAGTCTAGAGGTGACGTCAGCACTCATTCTTCAGTNNTTCCAGTTACTGCAAATGTAAGGACGTTTGAAAAAGTTTTAGTCTCAACGAAGATGATTCAGCCTCATGCAGTAATTGACTCAAGTCTGGTAAGTGCAATACGATCAGAAACGACTGAGATTGCAAATCCAGTTACAAATATTGGTCAACTTGACGGAAAATGGACAAACAGGTGGATTCAAGCAGGTAAGGTATTGACATCAGAGATGTTTGATTTGATTCCATTGGTGAAGAGAGGGGATGATGTAACCGTTATCTTTCGTACAAAAAATGTCATTGTCAANGACCGCGNTACAGCTCTTCAAGATGGGCGGTTAAACGAGGTCATAAAGGTGATGAATGAATACAAGGAACCCCTTATTGGCAAGGTTATAGCAAAAGGTGAGGTTCTTCTGGTGAACTGATGGCCATATGAAAAGGAGATGATAAAATGGGAAGAGTAATTTATGCCTATGCATTAGTTGCTGTTTTGCTATCTATACCTGTTGGTGCTGATTGTCAGGTCATGAGGAATCCGTCAGCGTCAATATTTTCCGATTACAAAGCATCTAAAGTTGGAGATGCTGTAACTGTCATAGTAATTGAGGATAATTCTGCGTCTAAGGATGCTTCTACCAGTACAAGTAGGCAAAGCAGCATCAGCGGGAGCGGCTCAGGCTCATACGGGGCGAAAAGTTTGCCTTCTGTTGGTGCGCAGCTCGGCACAGGGAACGATTTCAAAGGAAGTGGGTCAACGAGTGAAAAAGGGAGTGTGAGAGCTGTCTTGAGCGCACGGGTTGTCAAAGTTGATGAGTACGGTAATTTGCAAATCGAGGGGAGTAGACAGATCTCCATAAATGGTCAGGACCAGACGATAAAGTTAAGTGGCATAATTCGCCCTTCTGATATTCAGCCTGATAATACCATCTATTCGACTTACATATCAGATGCTAAGATAGTGTTTGAAGGCTCAGGCTCAATAGATCGCTCTCAATCTCCTGGTTGGCTAACCAGAATTTTCCACTGGTTATTTTGAGGTGTGAGATGAAAAAAGTTTTTTTATTGATTCTTATTTTAGCGGCTTCAGTTCAGGCAAGCAGAATTAAAGACATAGCGTATATTAGAGGAGTCAATGATTATCAAGTTGTCGGCTACGGTCTTGTTGTTGGTTTAAACGGTACTGGGGATACGAGAATGACTATCTTTACGCAACAGTCTGTTATGAGTATGCTCAAGCGNTTTGGAATAACGGTTCCTGAAGACCAGCTCCGCCTGAGGAACGTAGCAGCNGTAATGGTTGTAGCTACAATCCCACCATTTTCAAGTAATGGCTCGACAGTTGACGTTATTGTATCCTCAATGGGAGATGCGACGAGTTTGCAGGGTGGCGCACTATTATTAACACAGCTCATTGGACAGGATGGTCAGATATATGCATCTGCTCAAGGAGCAATTTCAGTTGGTGGATTTGACATACGTGCTGCAGGGACGGAAGTTCGCAGGAATTTTACTACGACCGGACGTATTCCAAACGGGGCTGTCGTTCAAAAGTCGCCGCCGATCAATTTCGTGAACGATGGTAAACTGACTGTAGTCCTGGCGCAGGAAGACTTTACTACTGCAAACCGTGTTGCTGATGCAATTAACAAGGCATTTGGTCCTGGGACGGCTGACGCAGTTGATGGTGGCAATATATCAGTAAAGATTCCAGAAGCTTTCCAACCATCTGATAAAGTTGTGCAATTCATTGCGCAGGTTGAATCAATAGATGTAACTCCAGATGTTGTTGCACGGGTAGTGATTAATGAAAGAACAGGTACAGTTGTTGTGGGACAAAATGTAACGATTTTACCAGTGGCAATTTCACATGCAAATTTGAACATTGAGATTCAAGCTTTTCCAGTCATTTCTCAGCCAAGCCCGTTTTCCCAAGGGCAGACAGTTGTAACGCAAGCTGCCACTGCACAGGTTACTCAAGAAGAAAATTCAATGACAGCAATCAATGGAGCAGCAACAGTGCAAGATATTGCTAACGCACTAAATTCGTTAAAAGTGAGGCCACGTGATATCATTGCAATTTTCCAGGCGCTGAAAGCGGCGGGNGCACTCAAGGCAGAATTGGTGATAATGTAATGGACAAGATACAACAAATAAATACAGGTTATCGCAATTTTACCGAGGAGCAAAAGACAAAACTTAAGGCTGCAGTAAAGGGCTTCGAGGCTATATTCGATGAGTACATGCTCAAGTCCATGCAAGAAACTGAAAAAATCGACAATANTGGTGATAGCGATGATGGGTTTGGAAAGGATATAATGACAGGATTANTCAATATTGAGCTTTCTGAATTTATGGCTAAGAATTCCAACCTTGGAATTGCTAGTATGCTTTACAAGCAATTTACAGGCGAGAATCTCGATGGCAAAGTTACAAAAATTTCCCTCAACGGGTCTTTGCATCCTGTTGGCTTTGGTAAAGTCGGTGCTTCCTCTNCCGGGTCGATATTGGAGAATATCAGCAAGTACTCCGATATAATAGATGAAGCGGCAGGAACATTTGGAATTAAGTCGTCATTAATAAAAGCGGTTATTGCCGCTGAATCAGCGGGGAGAGCCGATTCGCTCTCCTCAAAAAACGCTAAAGGCTTGATGCAACTTATGGATTCGACAGCGAGAGATATGGGAGTGACAAATCCTTTTGACCCCAGACAAAACATCATGGGAGGAGCAAGATACCTGAAATCATTGCTCGACAAATTTGCGGGAAATTTAGAGCTAGCATTGGCTTCTTACAATGCAGGTCCAAAAACCGTAGAAGAGCACGGAGGTGTTCCACCATACAGCGAAACGAGGAACTATATTAAACGCGTGTTAAGTTTTATCAATGTTTTTGATAAGGAGAATTGGAAATGAGCTCAGCAAATATGANTCTGCTCCTTCGGGTGACTCAGGAAGAGACCAAAGTGCTCGAACTGTTTCTACCCGTGCTTGAAAGTAAGCGTGAAGCAGTTGTGAAGCTTGAAACAAAAGATATTGATAAGATTGTCAGGACTGAATTGGCTCTGATTGATAGGATCAGATCCCTCGAAGTAGAAAGAAGAGAGCTGTTAAGAAAGTTGGGGATCGATCCTGCAGAACCTTTCGACTCAAGCAAGATCGAAATGGGAGCAGGATCCGATGTGATGGGGACATATATAGGGGTTCAGAAAGCCTTTCGTGAGAAATTTGATTTAGTTCGCAACTTGAACAACATCATAATGTTCTTGCTGAACCGTGCTCTTGTCTTTATAAGGCAGAACATTAACATTCTCACTGAAGGGGGAGCAATAAAGATAGTCGACAGGAAAGCCTGAGGTATCAAGTTGAGCGGCATTTCAAGCATATTGGATATTGCCAAAACTGCGCTCTCAGCAAGCCANGCAGAGCTTGACACGACAAGTCATAACATTGCCAATGCCAATACAGATGGCTACACACGTCAGCGAGTTATGGCGCAAGCAATTCAGCCAATACAGACAACGTACGGTTATTTAGGATCAGGCGTTGACGTTAAAGCTGTTGAGAGGGTTCGTGACGCATTTGTAGATGAGCAGACGCGTAATTTGAATTCTGATCTTAGTAAATCAACTATTTACCAGCAGGCAATGACCCAGGTCGAATCAATTTTCAATGAAACGGCTGGAAATGGGCTTTCAACTCAACTCACAGCATTGTTTAATGCTTTTCAAACACTGTCTCAAACACCTGAAGACATGGGAGTTCGTCAGACCGTCATGCAAACGGGTGTTCAGGTCGCAACCAGTTTTAACATGCTAAATTCTAAATTAAAGAATTTGCAATATCAGGTAGGACTTCAAGTCTCAGACGAGGTGCGAAAAATAAACGAGCAAGCTGCAACAATTGCAAAACTAAACAGTCAAATTCTGGCAAATGCCACTGCATTTAAAGATGCGCCAGATCTTAAGGATCAAATGGACTCCGCAATCGACCAGTTGAGCAAGATGATAAATGTTAAAGTTACAGTAGATGCAAATGGGATAACGAACATATCTGCAGGGGGAACAGTTCTCGTTGCTGCTGGTACGGCNTATGCATTGTCGGTGAGCCATACATCAAATGGAATTACTGTCACACCTTATGATTCGAATGAAAGTTTGACACTTACCTCAGGTGAGCTGTATGGGCTCCTCGATGTATACAACAGCAAAATTTCGCAGTATTCCTCCCGTCTCGATGAAATTGCAAATGCACTTGTCCAGACCTTAAACTCATTTCACTCTACTGGTTACACGCTTTCTATTGGCGGGGCACCATCCGAGACGGGGAAAACCTTTTTTCAGGGGAACACAGCTGGTAGTATACAAATTTCTCCTGATATACTGGCTAGCTTGAACAATATAGCGGCTTCCTCAAATGGGGATCCTGGCAGCGGAGATAATGCATCTGCGATTGCAAATGTGCTCAATGCCCCGGTTATGTCCGACGGGACTTCCATTATAAAGGCATATGAAGGATTGATCGGGCAAGTTGGTCTGGATTCACAAAATGCTAACTCAAACATGAATATGTTACAAGTTGCCTACAATCAAATGAATACGTTTCGGCAGTCAATTTCAGGGGTGTCAATTGATGAAGAGCTTGCGAATATGATTCAATATCAGCATTCCTTTGAAGCTGCTGCAAAGGTTGTAAGCACTGTTGACCAAATGTATCAATCCATAATCAATATGGTGTAAAATGAGGATTAACGAGAATCAACTCATCAGTGATTTGCTTTATTCCCTTGGACAAAGTCGTCAAGCAGTTGATGCATTGCAGGCTCAAATCTCAAGTGGCAAACTTGTGAACAAACCATCTGATGACCCTGTTCTCATGCAAAGGCTGATGCTTCTACAAGATCAGGTAAACCAGAACTCCATGTTTCAGCAAAACGCGGGATACGCCGTGAACTTTTTGTCATCACAAAGCAGCGCACTTGATCAGAGTGTTCAGGTCCTTACTCAAATTAAAGGACTAATACTGAGCGCAGCAAACGATCAAAATTCTGCAGATCAGTCGACTTATGCATCCAGGCTGGATGAATCGATCAACCAGCTCCTGGATTTAGCAAATACAAAATTTGGAGACCGTTATGTATTTGGAGGGAGGCAAACCACAAATCAACCATTCCTAATGAAACCGGATCGGACTGGCGTGGTAGTGAACCCAAATGGCATTGATGGTGTGTTACAGGTCGATATAGGATATCAAATCAAAGCCCAATACAACGTAACGGGAGCTGAGGCTTTTAGCAATGGGCAGATTTTTTCAGATTTAATTGCAATACGTGATAAAATGAAATCTGGCACAGCTCCTTCAAGTGGAGATATACAGACAATTGACAACTATTTGAATCAATTGATAAGCACTAATGCAAAAGCTGGCAGCATGATTAATCGCTTTCAACTAATACAACAACAACTTTCTTCGGAATCAGATTCATTGAAGTCAACTATTTCCACTCTCGGCGATACCGACATAGCTGCTGCAGTAATTCAATTGCAGCAGAAACAAATTGCTCTAAACGCTGCACTTCAAACAGGAGCAGGAATTATACAACTTTCTCTGGCAAACTTTTTGAAGTAACTGAATGAAGAAGACAATTGAAATAGGCACAATTGCAGGATTACTGTCTGGCATCATCTCCATCTTTGGCTCTTTTGTTCTCGAGGGTGGAAAGATTGGCGCGCTCATTATGATTCCTGCGATGCTTATAGTTTTTGGAGGTACATTTGCCACAGCAATGATTGGTACTTCGTTCAAACAATTTGCAAGGATATGGAAATTTGCTATCGTTGCATTCTTTCCTCCGAAGCACGATGTAGAGGGTTTAATTGAATCTATAGTGAATTACGCGACAATTGCGAGAAAAGATGGATTGCTTGCCCTCGAGAAAGAGCTCGAGAGAATTGGAAATCCGTTTCTCAAAAAAATGTTGAGATTTGCAATAGATGGAACTGACCCGGAAACCATGAAGAAAGTTGCTGAAGCTGAAATGGGTTTCCTNAACGAGCGTCATATGACGAATGCCGCCATTTTTCAAAAAATGGGGGGGTATTCACCAACAATGGGAATCATAGGGACAGTTATGGGTTTAATAGTAACCCTTGCTAATGCCGGGGGAGACCCCAACGATCTAATTCACCATATAGCCACAGCATTCATCGCTACATTATGGGGAATTTTTATGGCTAATATTGTCTGGCTCCCAATTGCTGACAAACTAAAAACGATACATGGAGAAGAAAATCTAATGATGGAGATAATACTCGAAGGAGTGGTATCGCTGCAAGCTGGTGAAATCCCAGCAATAGTTAGGGCAAAACTGCGGTCTATGCTTCCAACAAGCGAACAAGGTGAAATCTGATGAAGCGAAAGAAGGAAGGAGAACACGATAATTTGGAAAGGTGGCTTCTCACCTATTCAGATCTCATCACGCTTCTACTTGGACTCTTTGTAATTCTTTACGCCAGCTCTCAAGTCGATATGAATAAATTCAGACAAATGGTATCAGCTTTTGAAAACGTTTTTGGGGGGGGAGGTGCTGCTGGACCGATGCCAGGATCTACAGGTATGATGGCTGCACCTGCACCCTCAAACGCAGCGAATGCTGCAGCGCAACAAATGGAGAGGAAGGTGGAATCAACAATTGGTAAATCTTTGAAGGAATCTGGAGCGATTATAACTTACTCCGAAAGGGGGGTCACAATCCATTTCCTGGAGAAGTTCATGTTTGATATAGGTAGTGCAAGTATTAAGCCTGCAGCTTATACTGTCCTCGACACATTAGGTTTTTTTCTCGAAGAAATTCCAAATGAAATTAGAATAGAAGGGCACACTGATGACACTCCAATAAGAACAGCTCAATTTCCATCGAACTGGCACCTTTCCGTTACGCGTGCTCTCAATGTGGGATATTATCTCTTGCAGCATTATAAGATTCGACCAGAAAAGGTTTCAATAATAGGATATGGTGAATATCATCCCATTGTTCCAAACGACACACCAGAACACAGGGCAGAAAATAGGAGGGTTGACATTGTCATACTTAACAGTTATGCAAAGAAATGAGGAGGGAACGGTTGTGAAATATAAAATAACGACAAGCCAGTTTGGCGAGATAGAGTTTAGCGACGATCTTGTTTATCATTTCCAGAGTGGCCCTGCAGGTTTTGAAGAACTACATGACTTTATTATTATAAATGATGAAGAGTCTGCTCCTTTACGCTGGCTNTTGTCTGTAGAGGACCCAAGTGTTGGCTTTGCCATTGTCGAAGCCTCGCTCGTGGCTCCAGAAATTTATTCTGAGGTGGCACCAGAGGACCGAGAGAATTCTGTCCTCTTTGTAATTGTGATACTACGTCAGCCTCCCGAGCAAGTTACAGTAAACCTCAAAGCTCCAATTCTTGTTCGGAAGGACAAAAGAATTGCGAGTCAAGTCATATTGGATTCTGAAAAATATTCTACTCGACATATTTTAACCTAAACCATGGAAGGTGATCATGCTCATACTAACAAGGAAGTTAGGAGAATCAATTCGCATTGGGGACAGCGTGAGAGTTGTTNTTGTTGCAATCGATGGTGCAAGTGTTAAGCTTGGAATTGAGGCCCCTGAATCTGTTCCTGTCCATCGGGAGGAAATTTATCAGAAAATTATTGCAGCAAACAGGGAAGCTGCAGCTCATCTAAATCGTGATTTCGCAAGAACATTGAAAAAGACATTAAAATTTAAGACAGGCGAGCAATCTGATGGGTGATCAAATCAAGCAACAGGATGGTGTTCAAGATGCAAATCGCTTTAAGGCCCTTGTTATTGATGATACGAAGATGGTACAGCGGTTTGTTGAGGAATTCTTTAGGAGGTTAAAATTCGAAGTCATGATTGCCGAAGATGGTTACGAAGGTTTGAAGCTTGCCCTTTCTTCGCATCCGAACCTGATTTTGCTCGACATTCAAATGCCTCGGCTGGACGGTTTGAAAACTCTTCAAGTTTTGAAATCGAATGAAACTACAAGAGAAATACCTGTTATTGTGATAACAGGTTTTTCAGACAGAATAAATGTTGTTTCAGCAGCCAAGCTTGGCGCCTCGGCTGTCTTAACCAAGCCACTTAGCGAAGAAGTCCTTCTTGAGAAACTCAGACTTGTTTTTGGAGAGGAATTTATTAGTGCAATTTTGCCAAAGGAGCCTGTTTCTAAAGAAAACCCATTTGGCGTTGAAGAGAAGGAATACGTCGAGGTTGTGAAAAATATGGTGGTNGATTTTTTAAAATACTTTGACGAGCAGATGTTTCTCCTACAAGGGGCTGCAGACAGGAAGGATGTGGATACTATCCGAAGGATTACTCATGACATTAAAGGCACAGGTGGTTCATTTGGCTACGATGAGGTGACCCGTCTAGCTACCAGGTTGAACGAAGCAGTGCATGCCGAGAACATAAATTGGGAGAACGTGCGAGACCTCGTTTTCGAACTTAAAACAAGGGTGGTAAAATGAAAGCCTTAATTGCAGATGACGTACCAATGATTCGTAAACTCGTTGAATTTCATCTAAGGCAGCTGGGTTTTGAGACCTACAACGCTGCAGATGGCGCTGAGGCATTGATGCTTGCAAACAACACAAAATACGATGTGATATTACTTGACATAATGATGCCAGAATTAGACGGGTTTGAAGTGCTAAAGAATCTTCGCGCTGGGAAAGTCAACAACCGCACCCCTGTTATTATAATGACCGCTTATGGCGATTCATCGAATGTCAAGCGTGCAGTCGAGCTTGGAGCAAATGATTTTGTAGTTAAACCTATTGAGCAAGCTTCGTTCAGGAAAAAGATCATAGATGCGGTAAATTCCAGCCAGTCGGTGAAAGAGTGATGAAACTATCGCTTTCAATGATTACAAAAAATGAGGCGACCAATCTTCCCGGTTGCCTCGAAAGCGTAAGAGAATTAGTAGATGAAATAGTTGTTGTAGACACTGGTTCATCCGATAGAACTAAGGAAATCGCCCAAGCATATGGAGCAAAGGTCTTTGATTTTGAATGGACTGATGATTTTTCAGCAGCACGAAACGAGTCGCTCAGTCATGCCACCGGCGACTGGGTTTTGTATCTGGATGCTGACGAACGTATCGAAAGGACGTTTCACCAGAAGATAAGAAAACTGATTTCATCTGGAAATGGTGATGCTTATTTGCTCAATCTTCGGAGCAAAATTGGAATCCAGGAAGATGCTCAGTACCACATTGCTCCCTATCCAAGGCTTTTCAGGANAATGAAAGGAGTGTATTTTGTTGGGGCTGTACATGAGCAAATTACCACACGTCTGGTTGCGGTAAATGCGAGGATTAAGTCGACCGACATAGTTATAGAACACNTTGGTTATGCACAGACGGACGAAATATTAAAAGAGAAAGCAAACCGCAATTATGCTCTTTTGATGAAACAACTTGAGACTGGCGTCAACAGGGGTTATGTGCTTTATCAAATTGGCCAAACAGAGATAATGTTGGGAAGAATTGACGATGGACTTGAAAAGTTACGACAGGCTTTGGAAGTTGGCGGTTTTGGAAAGCCTGTTGAGGCTCANATTCACAGTATTTTGGCTGATTTGAATCTCAGGCGTGGAAATCTAGACCAGGCGCTAGAGGAATGTAACAAGTCTTTAGTGGACGCTCCGGGCCAATCATTTGCTCATATTATTAAAGGAGAGATATATACAAAAAAGGGATACTATCAAGAAGCACTCAGTTCTTATGAGGAGGCATATAAAAAATACAGCTCAGGTGATCTGCAGAAGATTGTTCAAACAGCGATTGAGCCGGTGTTTGACATCTCTGTAATATATTCAAAACTTGCCCGGGCCTACCATAAGCTGGGTGATCTTGAGCATGCACACGAGTTCTACAAGAAGTCGCTGGTCGGTTCACCTTCTGAGGGTAAGCTTCAGCTTTATTTGAACTTCCTTGCGGAGGAACATGAATATGACAAAATACTCGAGATAGTTAGGGAGTTTCCACAGTACTTAAACAAAGATTGGCTATTGAGAATTGCTTCAGCCGCATGCATAGAATTGGGAATGTATAACGAAGCATCTGATATGCTTCAAAAAATTACTAATCCAGACTACGATGTCTTAGTAAGTCTTGCCAAAAGTCGGATGAAGAGCAGGGATTTTTCTGGTGCTGAATTGGCTTTTGAAAAAGCTTTTGCAATTAAAGATCCCGATGTAGAATCCCTGGAGATGTTTGGGTTAGCTCAAATTATGACCGGAAAATTTTCATCTGCGATATCAACCCTGGGTAGAGTTCTAGAAATGTCGCCTGGAAATCTCAGGGCAGCCCGATTTTTCGAGATTGCGCGGCAACAATTAGCCGGTCATATAACTGTAAGTTGACAAAATGGATTGTCATTACTGGCAACGTCTGACAATGAGGGTGGGGAGCAATCCCGGATAATGGGAATTTGCTCTCACAAAGGAATCGAAGAATTTGATTCGCTTAGTTGCCAGCTTGGTGCAGTCGTTCGCTGGTGACGAACGATCGCAACGGGTATTTGAGATTATCTCGTTCAATTGGGTTCAAAGTAGGGAAGGATGGTTTTCTTGATTAACAGGCTTTCCTTGTATAACTTGAGTAAAAAACATGGAACAAGATCAGGCAACTATAGACTTTTTTACGTTAAATGTGCAGGATGCCAACCGCATAAGCTATATAGCGATAGTTGGCGGCGGAGTCATGGGACGAGGTATTGCGCAAACAGCTGCAGGAGTTGGCTTTGATGTCCTAATTATTGAACGGGACGATGAGTCACTTGAAAAATCCAGGACGAAACTCATTGAGATGCTTGATGCCGAAATTCAACGTTGGGCACTCACTTCCAATGAGAAGAGGGCAATAATTTCGAGAACAAAGTTTTCAACTGAGCTAACTCAAGTTGCGGACTGCGACATGGTCATCGAAGCAATTGATGAGGATTTTGCCGCAAAAAAATTAATTTTTAAGCAACTTGACAAGATTTGTCATCCCAGGGCAATTTTCGTGTCGAATACTTCAACATTAAGTCTAACCAAACTTGCTGAAGTGACATCTCGACCAGATAAGATGATAGGTATGCATTTCCTGAACCCTGTACCACGTGTTCCACTTGTAGAGGTTGTCAGGGCTTTGAAGACAAGCGATGAGACTTTTGAGAAGACAAAAAAATTTGCAGAGGATCTGGGCAAGACAGTCGTAGAGGTTTATGAGTATCCTGGATTTGTCACGACTCGAGTCATTCTTCCCATGCTGAATGAAGCAATGCAAGTATATCTCGAAGGCATTGCGACAGCAGAAGGGATAGACACTGCAATCAGGCTAGGCTACGGATTAAATGTTGGTCCACTCGAAATGGCGGATTCGATGGGGCTTGACGAGGTTCTCACCTGGCTGGAGTCCCTCTATCATGAGCTTGGAGATTCGAAATATCGCCCGAGTCCGATACTGCGTAGAAAAGTTCGTGAAGGAAAATTGGGAAAGAAAACTGGAGAAGGATTCTTCAAGTACGACGAATCTGGTAAAAGAATTGTATGAATTTTTATCCGCAGAAAAATTTTTAAAGATGGTCTGGATTATAAAATGAGAATACTAGTTTTAAATTGTGGCAGTTCTTCGGTGAAATATCAGTTCATCGATGTGATAAATCGGAAGGTACTGGCAAAAGGGATCGTTGACCGCGTTGGAATGAGTGATTCAGTGTTGACGCACGAACGCGGGGATGGCCACAAAGTGAAAATTAGTGCAGAAGTTCTTGATCATCAGGCAGCAATTGAATATGTGCTTGCTGTTCTGTTGAGTAAAAATCATGGGGTTATTCTGGACAAATCTGAAATTGATGCTGTCGGGCATCGGGTCGTTCACGGCGGGGAAAGTTTTTCTGAGAGTGTTCTGATAGATGAGAAGGTGATGGATGATATCAGGGAAAATATTGAACTTGCCCCTCTTCATAATCCGCACAACTTAAGGGGAATTCAAGCTGTTTTGCGCCATTTGCCGGGAACCCCTCAGGTNGCAGTTTTTGACACNGCTTTCCATCAAACGATGCCGCCGAGAGCATACCTTTATGGGATACCATACTTGCTATATCGAAAATATAAGATTCGAAGATACGGATTCCATGGCACGTCTCACTATTACGTTTCTCGCAGGGCAAGTGAATTCCTTAATAGGCCTATAGGCGAACTGAAAATTATTACGGCACATCTGGGCAATGGTTGCAGCATGGCTGCTGTAAAAAATGGTATTTCTGTGGACACATCGATGGGTTTTACTCCCCTCGAAGGACTTTTGATGGGCACGCGGAGTGGTGACTTAGATCCGTCTATAATACTTCACATAGTTGGAAGGGAAGGGCTCTCACTTGCTGAGGCAAATACACTATTAAATAAGCATAGCGGCCTTCTGGGAATTTCTGGTTTCACAAGTGATATGCGCGAGATTGTGGACGAGTCAAAAAAAGGAAACCATCAGGCAAAGATGGCTTTCGATGTATTTACATATCGGATAAGGAAATATATCGGGAGTTATGCTGCAGCAATGGGTGGTTTAGACGTGCTTGTGTTTACGGGGGGTATTGGAGAAAATAGCCCGGAGGTGCGACTGGAAAGTTGTAGGGAACTTGAATTCCTGGGAATAAAGATTGATGAAGGCAGGAACAATTCTGAGGAAAAAGAAAAGGTAATAAGCAGTGATGATTCCAAAGTTAAAGTCCTGGCGTTGCCAACAGACGAGGAATTTGTGATAGCTCTTGATACGATGAGGATTGTCAAAGCGGCAAGATCTTCGGAGGTGAAAGNATGAAGAAATTATTATTAGTAATTGGTGCTGCGGCAATTGCNGCAGGTGTAGCTTATCTTGTGGTAAAAACTGTCGAGGAAATCGATTTTGAAGGGGATGAGGAAGAGCTCACCTCTTCTGATGTCGAGTCACAGTTATTACAGCACGAATGAGTAGCTTGCCGGCAAAGGTCATTGGTGTTGTCCATTTGTTGCCGCTGCCTGGTTCACCACTGTTTGGTGGATCAATGGATGAAATCATTTCCCGGGCTATATCCGACTGCCACGCTTATGCTGCTGGTGGAATAACTTCGTTTATCATAGAAAATTTTGGAGACGTGCCGTTTTATCCCAATGAAGTANAGCCCGTTACGGTCGCAGCAATGACACGGGCTGTCATAGAGGTCAAGAAAATCTTTCCTGATATGTCGCTCGGTTTAAATGTCTTACGCAATGACGCCGTTGCAGCAATGAGTATAGCCTCAGTTGCTGGTGCTGATTTCATTCGTGTAAATGTACACGTTGGTGCAGTTGTATCCGACCAGGGTATAATAAATGGCAAAGCATACGCAACCCTTCGGCTCAGGAGAGCCCTGGGTAGCAACGTCAAGATTTACTGTGACGTCGATGTGAAGCATTCTGTACAGATAGGGAATTACGATTTAATTGCTCAGGTCTCTGATGCGCTGGAGAGGGCGCTTGCCGACGCCATTATCATTACCGGGTCGCGTACCGGTGAACCTGTNGATGTTAACAAGCTGCAAAAGATTAGAAGCCGCTTTCCCTATGCAAAGATAATTGTCGGCAGTGGAGCTAACGCACGAAATGTAGCAACACTTCTAAAGTTTGCAGACAGTGTCATTGTTGGCACGTCTGTAAAAGTCGATGGGGTTACTTCCAATCCTGTTGATGCCAGACGACTGCAGGCTTTNATGAAATCAGTGAGATAAATGTCCTTAACTATCAACTTGTGATGTNCATTCCTTCTGCGTTAGTGATCTTTTTCTTTCAATCATCACAGCTTGTGCATGAAAGCCCATTTGCAGAAGTGCTTGTTTACATAGTAATTATTTTACTTTCTGCAAAATTGAGCGCAGAGCTATTTGAAAGAATTGGTCAACCAGCGGTTATTGGTGAACTTGTTGCAGGAGTAATTCTTGGCAATCTTATTTTAATTAATTCAAAACTGACTTTTTTTGAGCCATTGAGAGTGGACCACCTCGTGTCGCATCCTGCCATAGCTGTCGATGCATTGGCGCAAATTGGAATTATTTTGTTGCTATTCGAGGTAGGACTTGAGTCGAGTGTAAGTGACATGCGGAAAGTTGGTTTATCTGCATTTTTTGTAGCTACTGCGGGGGTTGTGGCTCCATTTGTTCTTGGATATTTGGTATCCGCTATTTTCGTCACTCATATACCGGCAAAGATCCTTTTAATTTCACCAAATTTTAAGTTGAGTTACATTCACATGTTTGTTGGTGCAGCTTTATGTGCTACAAGCGTGGGGATAACGGCGCGGGTTTTTCGGGACATGGGGAAGCTTCAGCTAATTGAAGCGCGTATAATACTTGGCGCTGCGGTGATAGATGATGTCCTTGGATTACTTGTACTGTCGACTGTATCGGGGTTGGTGAGTGCTGCCGAGTCTGGAACTTCAATGTCATTAGCTGGGATTGCTAAGATCATCGGCCTGGCACTGGCGTTTTTGATCGGGTCTCTGCTCGCTGGGAGTATGCTGGTTCCAAATATAATGAATGTTGCGGCACGATTTCGGACAAGCGGCTTAATGTTAATCACTTCCATTCTGATATGCTTTGGGCTTGCTGCACTGGCTGGTTACATAGGGCTAGCACCAATTGTCGGCGCATTTGCGGGGGGATTGATTCTCGAGGAAGTACATTTCAAGAACTTTGCCGGAAATTTACGAATTCGGGATCTCCTTGAACCAATAACACAGCTTTTCGTTCCTATCTTTTTCGTCCTTATGGGGATTCAGGTTCATCTTGAGACTTTTTTAACCACGACTGTAATAGGCATATCGGCTGGGCTAATAGTTGCAGCTGTTATAGGGAAGCAAGTTTGTGGACTTGCTGTCATTGAGAGAGGAATAGATAGACTCACAATAGGAATTGGAATGATTCCTCGTGGTGAAGTTGGGTTAATTTTTGCAGGAATCGGGAGGTCGCTTGGGGTTGTTGATGACAACATTTTTTCAGCCATTGTCATAATGGTAATAGTGACGACTTTCATTACGCCACCCCTGTTAAAGGTCTCCATTACCAGATTTGAGAAGCACACTCCAAGAGTATAGTTCAAGGTGAACGTGGTTTAAAAATCGCAAAGGTCGTTGATTCAAAAAATTGCACAGGGTTTCACGGAAGAAACGAGTGTGTTAACGTTGATTTTGCACCATTGATTTACATAAATTAAGTTGTTGCAAGGACAGTTAGTCCTGTTAACCAAATATAAGATGAGAAGTATTCCCCTTGCGCTGATATTGGGATTTATGTGCGTTTCTGTTGCTTCAACGGGAACACTCAATCGCTGTGTGGGAGAGGGGAGTGCCGCTGGAGAATACNTTTTACGTGATGGTATATTGATGGAAGGCGACACTGTAAAAGTTGAAAGTGGGACATCTATGATGGAAATAGATACTCCCCTTGTGAAGAAAGATTCCCTTGTGATTATTTCGAGTCAGCCCGGTCTTTCAACGGAGCCTGGTTTTCGGGTCCAGATTTTTTCGTCACGAAATTTATCCGAAGCTTATCAAGTTCAGATTAAAGCAGATTCTCTTTTGCCAGGTTTTAATGTTTATTTGATTTACGACCCACCTTATTACAAGGTCAGAGTAGGAGATTTCCGTGCCAGATACGAAGCAAACCAGGCTGCAGCATTNATTTTGTTGCACGGATTCCCAAATGCATGGGCGGTGCCGGACAACATCTTTAAGAACCCATCAAAAAAGAAGTGAACGATCGGACTGAGGGAGGAGAGACATGCGAAAGACATGGTTAGTGTTAATGCTAATCCAGGTTTTGTTTACAAGTAATCGTTTGATTGCAGGGGATGATCCTAGACTTAGTAAGGGATATCGGGAAGATAAGGGAGGCTGGATCTATATACATTTGGAGGGATCAGCTGAGGAAATTGGTTTTCAGCATGGGTATCTTTTGGCATCGGAGATTGATGATGCAATGAANGCTCTTCAACACTATTTGAAGGTGGGAACGAAAAAGAATTGGGACTTCTACAGGGATTCAGCCCGNAGGTTATTTTGGCCAAAGCTTGATAAGGAATACCAAGATGAAATAGGGGGTATTGTAGAAGGACTTTTGGCGAGGGGGAAAAGATATGATAAGTATGATGTAACAGCTTTAAACGGCTGGATAGAGCTTGCCCAGTATTATTTACCCAGTTTGAGGGCAAAGTCAAAGCCTGGTGCTGATGTAGACAAATCGCCAGGTAATTGCAGTGCGTTNATTGCAACCGGGAGTTACACAAGGGATGGTGAGATTGTAATGGGCCACAATGCCTGGGTAGATTATGTAGTTGGGGAAAGGTGGAATGTGATAGCGGATATTGTACCTTTGAAAGGAAACAGAATTCTCATGGATGCCTTTCCTGGATTCATTCACAGTGGTGACGATTTTGCCGAAAACAGCGCTGGAATCTTAATTACGGAGACTACGATTGCGCAGTTTCATGGTTTTGATCCGAAGGGCATACCAGAATTTGAAAGGGCAAGAAAAGCTGAACAATATGCCAATAGTATTGACGACTTTATTAGAATAATGACAAATGGCAACAATGGCGGTTATGCAAACGATTGGCTTGTAGGGGACATCAAGACAAACGAGATTGCAAGGCTGGAACTTGGTTTGAAACATTACAGGGTATGGCGAACCAGGGATGGCTATTTTGCTGGTGCAAACTTCCCCAGTGATCCGTTAGTTACGAGAGAAGAGACAACCTTTAAGAATGAAAATTCAAATAGTTCTATGAATGCTAGAAAAGTCCGGTGGGAGGAGTTGATTGAAAGTTTCAAGGGAAAGATTGATGTTGAAGTGGCAAAGCAATTTGAGTCCGACCATTTCGATGTCACCAGCAATAGAGAGTTTCCTGGCGCCTGTTCGTTATGCGGTCATGTAGAAGATGACCCACGGGGGATTCCTCAATGGGGTTGGACCCCATATTTTCCAGGAGGTGCCGTTCAGGGGAAAGTGACTACGAGCGGTCTGGCAAAAAATTTGCAAATCTGGGCGCGGATGGGGCATCCATGTGGTGAAAGTTTTGTTGCCTCAAAGTTCTTTCAAGCTCACCCCAGATATAAATGGATGATGAAGTATTTGCATGACATGCCCTCGCATGAGTGGGTGATGTTTGGCAAGAGGGAATGAATGAATTCCTACTGTAAGCCCTTGTTCGCAAGGAGAAAAGACCACTTTAAGAAGTCAACAGTGGAGGGTCTACTCATCCTAATTTCAATTTCTTTAGCTGGCTGCTCTCATGGCATAAGTCCACTAACTGTGCAGCCCGGTTTTGGAGGTACAATTCATTTTACGAGTACATGGCCACCCTCTGATAGCGTGAAAGACATTCGGGTAGTTGCATTTTATCATTATCCGCCAGTCGATATAATTGGGGAAGTCCTTTCTGGAGCAGCCAAAGTTTATCCTCCAATAGGTGGTGTAGCCCTGCCTCTTTTCGTCGACTCATTGGAGTACAAGTTTGAGACCGATCCCGCGACATTTGAATACGTTGTTGTCGCTCTTCAATATGGGCCCAACCTCTTTTCTGATTGGAGGGTCGTTGGCGCATATGGTTATGAGCATGGGGTTGGAAAACCGAAGGAAGTCATAATCCCAGAGGATACCTTTGTCAACGGAATTAATATTGATGTTGATTTTAAGAATACGCCTCCCACTCCTTCTGCTACTGGCAGTGTTGCTGCCAGATAGCTTAATGGGTCAATCCATAACCGGCGAGGTGAGGAGTGCGGAGGATTCGACAGCCATTGCGGGAGCAACGGTCATTATAACTGAGATTTCAGACCATGTACAGGTTGTGAAACTCAGGACATTGACCGATGCGGAAGGGAAATTCTCATTTGGAAGGCTAAAGCCAGGGAATTATGAGCTTTCGGTTTCTATGATAGGGTATTCTATATATTCAGATAAGCTTTCTTTAAGCTCGCCTTCTCGCATACGACTCATGATATTTCTTAACGAAGCCCCAATAGAAAGTCAGCAAGTTGTTGTAACTGCCAGTAAATACAAGCAATTGGTCAGTGAAGTGCCTGTAAGTGTAAGCTTGGTTTCATCTAAATCAATTGCCCGTCGTAATATCCTTTCGGTAGATGACGCTTTGCGTTACGTCCCAGGCGTTAACTTCGTTCAGTACCAAGTCAATATTCGTGGTTCGAGTGGTTTTGCGCGAGGAATAGGGAGCAGAGTTCTCGTTTTGCTAGACGGCATACCAATGTTGGCGGGTGATACTGGAGAAGCTGTCTGGGAATCGATCCCGGTGACCGACATAGATCACATTGAGATAGTCAAAGGTTCTGGTTCGGCACTTTACGGGTCGAGTGCGCTCGGTGGAGTGATTGACATAATCACCAAGGATGCCAGTCCAACGCCTCATACCGAAGTCAAAACTTATGGCGGTTTTTATGAGCAGCCCAGATACACTCAATGGATATGGTCAAGCAAAAATAGGTTCTTTGAGGGAATCACCCTTGATCATACCCAACAAGTGAAAAATGTTGGTATTGTTTCTTCAATTAGCTACAAGAAAGATGATGGATACAGGCAGAATGATTTCTTTCGTCGTGGAAATTTGTTTTTTCAAGCAAATACAAAGCTTGACAATAAGCGCTCCATAAAATTGTTTAGTGATCTCTTCGCTCAATATTCTGGAAATTTCCTTTACTGGCGGGACGTCAATCATGCACTGCAGCCCGTTACTTCTTCCTTAGGGCACTGGGTGAAATCTCTTAGGTTAAACATTGGAGGAGCGTTCACGAACGTATTAAGTGACAACCTATTCTATACAGTGAGAGGCAGTTATTATTTCAACAACTGGTATGATAACTTTGGCGAAACAGGTCAAGGTTTTGGTGACACTTCTAAGTCGAATTTGGCTTATCTTGAAATTCAAGCGACATCTCGTGTAAACCCTGTCACAGTATTGACAATTGGATTAGAAGGACGTGCCGATTTCGTGAATTCAAATTTATTCACAAATAAAGAAAGCTTCTCCTTCGCTTCATACCTTCAGGCAGAAAGGCGCATTGGTTCTTTTCGTATAAATGTTGGTGGTAGGTTTGATCATCAACGCATAGAAGGTCTGTCTTCGTATAACCAGTTCAACCCCAAACTGGGAATAGTATATGACTTAACCAGCACGGTAAGTATTCGTGCTTCTGTAGGGAGTGGCTTTCGTGCACCGAGCATTGGGGAAGTATATGCGAGTACACAGACTGGAGGAGTGGTTATTGTACCGAATCCATTGCTTTTGCCCGAAAGAAGTTTCTCGAGTGAATTAGGTGCACGTTTTCCTTTGGGCTATGTGATGGTTGATGCTTCGCTATTTCAAAATGATTACTGGGACATGATTGAACCTGAGTTCAGGACAGATGGTAGAATTAGCTTCCAAAACGTTACACGTGCAAAGATATTGGGCTATGAGATAGATGCAGGGACTGACCTTTTTCATGAAATGATAGGTGTGAGGGTTAGCTATACGTATATTTATCCTAGAGACATTACAGCAAATGACATCTTAAAATATCGTTCCAGAGAGTTGCTGTATGCTTCTTTTGATTTCGCATATGGCATATTCCACAGTTCAGCAGATTTCAGGTACATCAGTAAGTTTGAGCGTTACGATAGAGAGCTCGTAGAGTTTGGGGTTGTAAAGAATGGCGATAAGCGTGTGCCAGCATATGTCTTAGACTTACGCGCTGGCGTAGATTTAAGCCGTATGGGGATCCCAATTGAAGCAATGGCAATTATTAACAATGTCGGTGAGTACTATTATGTGGAAATGATTGGGAACATTGCTCCAATAAGGAACTATTCATTGGCCTTAGAAATCAGGCTGTAGGGACAAGTCCTGTTTAGAGAAGAACTTATTCTGCAAGTTTACGGAGTAGTTTTAAGTCTGTGACGAATATAGTCCTGGCTTTTTCCCTAATTATCTTCTTTTCCTTCAATTTTCTCAAGTTGCGGGAAAGAGTTTCGCTGGCAATTCCTAAATGTGATGCAAGATCCTTCTTGTTTGCCTGAAGGATAAAAAATGGCTCCAGCAACTTTATAGAGCTGTTTAACGTTATCTCGTTCAGTATATATCTCGCGAGTTTTGTTAGGGATGGTGAGCCAAGACTCTCAAGCCTTTGATTAAGAGCGATCAACCTGGCAGCAAATCCTTCAGATATTCTCACTGCGATTGCAGGATTTTTCTCCATCATTGCAATGAAATCCTCTTGCGGGATGTAAAGAAGTGAGGAATCTTCAGTGGCCTGTGCACACACTGGATACACATGGGCACCTGTAAATAACGGAGCCTCGGCAAAACTTCTGTACGGTTTCAGTAAGTGCGGGATTGTTTCACTGCTATCTGACGATAGTTTGTACACTTTTACGGTGCCTTTCAATAGTATATAGAGTCCGCCGTAGGTTTCACCTTCTAGAAAAATTATTTGATCTTTTCTATACGTTCTTACGTTTGCAATATTGGCTACCAGTTTAAGCTCATTATTGTTCAGCTTTTCAAATAGCGGTACATTCTTCAGAATAGAATTTATATCTACCATTTTGTTTTGATAAATTATAACTAGTGCTGGTTAATTTATTTGTAACTGCTGGAATATTCAATTTAATTGTATTTATGACCAATATCGCTGGATATGAACTAACTCAAGGTGCGAAAANNGTCATTGCACAATCATTGTTTCGTCCTTTATTTGGAGCATTAAATGAATAGAATTTCAACACACGATGTTTCTGTCTTAATTATTAATTTCAACTCAAGTCATCATACGGTAGATTGTGTCCGCTCTATCATTCAAAACACAAGAGCCTCACTTGAGTATAACGTCATTGTTGTGGATAATAATTCCGAGCAATCAGATTTTGATGCTCTGTCAGTTTTGAATGCCCATAAAAATGTGCTGGTCCTGAGAAGCAGAATAAACCTTGGTTTCTCAGGTGGACACACGTTCGGATTGCAGTTTGCAAACGCAAAGTATTATTTCTTTCTCAATAATGACTCCATAGTCTTAAATGATTGCCTGGGCATCCTTTACGATTTTTGTGAAACAGTTCCGAATGCTGCGCTTTGTACTCCGCAACTTTATACTGAAAGTATGGAGCGTCATTCAAGCTTTTTATATCCTCCGGCCTTGATNTCGATGCTCTTTGGTTACTCTTTTGCCCGACTTATAAACAAAGCTCGTTATCCAAGTTTAAATAAAAGATATGAACTTCCTCTCCCGGTGGATATGGTTAGTGGCAGTGCGATGTTCATCAGGGCAGAAGCATTTAATCAAATTGGTGGATTTGATACAAATTATTTTCTCTACGGAGAAGAAGAAGATCTAGCCATAAGGTTTCAGAATGCTGGATACAGCGCTTACCTCGTCCCTTCTGCCCATGTTCAGCATCTTGGTCAGAAAAGCACTTCGAAGAGCATCGAAATGAAAAAGGAGTTTTATATCTCGTATTTTTATTTTTATCAAAAACATTATGGATTTCTAAAAACAACTATACTCAAAGGCTTAACCTTTTTGAAGCTCTTGAAGAAAGCTCTTAAGAACAAGGCCAACTTTGAATTAGCTAAATTTGTTCTTTTTAATGCCAAGCTGTGGAACAGCATGAGGTATAAGCAGAAGATCAGATAGGTTGTTTTTCCTGGAGAAACTTTCATCTATTGTCGTAAAACTTTGCTTCAACAGAAAGCTGAATTCGTGCTGTTATTGCAGCAAGAATCAGTCCAACAACAACTCCTCCGAGCACATCTGTTGGGAAGTGAACGCCAAGATAAATTCTGCTGTATGAAACAACAGATGCCCAGACAAACATTAGATATGGCATCCATTTCAATCTCTCGCCAAGGGTAAAAAGGAAATAAAAGGTGGCGCCAAAAGTATTTGCAGCATGTGAAGAAACAAATCCATAAAGCCCACCAACATAGTTGTTAAGAACTCTTATCTGTCCTGTCAATTGTGGAACGTGTGTAGGTCTGGGTCGGTGAACCAGTGGCTTTATGAGGTGAGACGAGACTTGGTCGGTCAGCGTGATGGTCAAAGCGAGAATCATTATAAACGGGATGGATCGCCATTTAAGCTTCCAGATCACGGTGCCAATTAAAAAGGCATATAAGGGCAGCCATCCCCATTTCTCTGATGAAAACCACATTATTTCATCAAGGAGCCTTGAATGATGAGAGTTTATGAAGAGCAAAAGTTGAGTGTCTATTGAACTAATCCAGTCTGTCATATCATTATCCTTTTTAAGATGAAGAGTGTGTTGTTAAAAGTCCCAACCAAAGAAAAACTGATAGAATAGCTTCTTCTGGAAACGGCCAAAATTATCTTCTATTTTCTTTCCAATATCATATCTAAGGACCAATGCACCGAACAAGTTAAATCTTATCCCAAATCCTATGTCTCCTATCGTTTGCGTATAGCGTTCATCCCAAACAGCACCTGCATCAAAGAAAATTGCGCCTCTTATACTTGGAAAAGTCATAGATCCAAATGGAAAAACGAGGTTTATTTCTTCAATGAGTGGAAATCTCAATTCCTGACTTGCCAGCCAGAGTTTCTTTCCTATCAGGCTCCACCGATTCCAACCACGTAAGTCCCAGCTCCCGCCCATAAAGAATCTTCGAGCTTCCTGACCCTCGTTCAAAAAAAGAGCCTCTCTTGTTGCAAAAGCGCTTGTACGGCTCAAACGGAAGTACCAACGTGTGTCAAGCATTATAGTAAAATAGTTTACGAGAGAATATTGAATATCTGTTGTGTATGCCAGACTGAACATAAGGCGATGGCCATCTATTGGTCCAGTTGGCCCCCACAATGAATTATCTTCAATGTAAGCTACAGAATTGGACAGAAGCATAGCCGTGCGTTCACCAATACCGTAATAGTTCGCTTTGTATGAGTTCGCCAGGCTTACGGTACCTTCAATTCTTTTAAATCGTGAGAGAGGATAGCTCAAGGAAAAGTAGCCTCCAAACAGTCTTTCGTAAAAATATACATCCGGATCAGTCAGGTCGTAACGTCGGCCTGAAAAGTTAAATATGCCGTAAGCGTGGTTGGTACGCTCAGCAAGCGAAATTCTTGAAACAGCTACGTTGAAGCTTTTGAAGAAATCGTCCTGGGTTTGCGCTGTGTTATAAACTAGAAAGTAGTACTGTTCGTTTCCGAGCATGTCGCTTAACGCCATAGCTGCACCGCCAGAAGTGCCAAAGATCGGATCGGTAGAAATCTGGCTTTGTGCAATGTCAATGGTGAATTGAGGCGTATACGGAACGGTTTTTTCTGCTTTTGTGGAATCGTAACTTTCAGGTGTCCAGGATTTGTTGAGCGGTGTTAATTTAAAGGCAAGTACTCGATTTTCATTCCTGAGTTTGGTTGACACGCTGTCGATGATGCGTATCTGGAAACTGTAATTTTCAAATGCTGAGAATACAATTTGTGAAGAATCTATCCATGCTGGATTTGCAGCAGCTGTAATGAAATGAGAAATCTCACGGCATTCCAGTGAATCGACACCCTTGAATCGTGCCACATAAATATTCTCAGCCCCGTCAATGTTGCTAACATAAGCGATTGCATTTCCGCTGGGGGACCAGATTGGCATTGTGTCAATATGGGTGCCTTCAGTTAACTGATAGATTTTCCCTGACTTCAGATCGAACAAAAATAAATTGAAAGCTCCGTGATATCCCTGTGAGGCTCTGTTTGAAGAGAAGACTATCCAGGTTCCATTTGGTGACCAGCTTGGATAAAGGTCATCATAATAACCTGATGTCAGTTGATAAAGAGAGTTTGATTTTATGTCATAAATGTAAAGGTTGTTAAAACCAGATTTACCGGCTCCGGAGAAAACAAGTTTGTTTGCATCTGGAGAAAAGCTTATGGAATTTATATTGACAATTTCATTGAATCTTTTTTCACCAACGATTTTATTCTTTTCTATATCAAAAAAATGTATCTCGTCGGTTTCGCCCGATTTTGTGGAGAAGGCAAGAATTCCTTTTGAAGATACTGACATTCCTGTAGAAAGGACATGAAATGATTCGAATTCTCTGGTTTGTTCACCCTTTATTACTACTTGTGGTTTCATCTCCTCGTGGTCACTAATTCTTTGCATATATATGTTAGTGTAGCCATTGTGGTTTCCTATATATAAAACAAGCTTAATCCCTGATCGTGTCTTGTAATACACTGGTGCACTGTTGAAGCCGTATGAATAAACGTTTGTGGTGACTCTCGACGGCATGTCTTCTTTTGAAAGGAGCGGATAATATTTCTTTTCGAGGTTATAAATCCAGACTCTGTCAAATTCCTTGTAATTCATTCCTATAGTTAGTTTGAAAACATCCTGAAAGGATTTCGATTTCCAGAAGTTTTCCATCAGGAGCAGGATCTTGTCATCGCCATATTTTTCAGAAATAAATTGTAATATATTTTGTCCCTCCTTGTACATAAGAAACGTCCCATAAATTTTCTCCATTTGAGAAAGAGGCACTATATAATTGTTCAGTACCGCATCGCGCATCACCATCTCAGCTTGGTTATCCCAATTCGTCGACCAGAATTCTGCGAGTCCCTCGCTAAACCAGAGTGGTGGCTCCCTATCCGTACTCTGTCTATGATCGCGAAGCACCCTTGTGATTTTTGCATTCATAAAGACGTGTACAAGTTCGTGCCTAATTACATGGCGGAATTGTGCAAGCGATCCGTCGAAGGGTATTACAACCCTGCCTTTTAAGAATTCAAAAAATCCCCCAACACCTTCNGGGATGAAACCGGGTGTTGTGTTGGTTTGCTCAAAAAACAAGTGCGATGAATAAAATATCAGTGGAATTCGATTACCGACATTCATATCAAACTTTTCTTCCAGGTATCTATAGCCGTTTTCAGCCAGGGCAGCTCCCTGTCTGGCCAGCTCGGTCATTTCCGGGTAGTAATAGACATCAAAATGTTCTGTTCGCAGGATTTGCCAATTAAATTTTGTATACTGAACCTTGTTTTGCCCAAAGTAGTAGAACTGCCCGTTTGCATGACTCCAGGTCAGGGTCAGGGTCAGACAGAAATATAAGGCTACCTTTTTATTCATCCTTGGTTAAAAATGGGAAAACTATGGAATTTCTGCAAGGTTAAACAGAGTGGAGAGATTGTTAAGTCATGATATAGTAAAGATGCAATTGTTTAAAATGATGATTTGCCGATTGCCTCTACGGATTTTACTATGGGGGAGAAAAATTGATGTAAAGTCTGACCGAATTACAATGTATTGNATGAATGCACTNTTTATTCGTCAGCTAGTACATAAGCAAATATGAGCGGGGCAACTATAGTTGCGTCCGATTCAATTATGAAACGGGGGGTGTCGATCCCAAGTTTTTCCCACGTGATCTTCTCGTTTGGTACAGCTCCTGAGTAAGAACCATAGCTTGTAGTTGAGTCGCTTATCTGGCAGAAATATCCCCATAAAGGAATTTCCTTCCACTCTAAATCCTGCCTCATCATTGGTACAACGCATATTGAGAAGTCTCCGGCAATGCCTCCGCCAATCTGGAAGAATCCAATTTTTGAGTTTGATGATACCTCTTTGTACCAGCNTGCGAGAGCCATCATATATTCGATCCCACTGCGCACTGTGTGGGCATTCTTTATATCACCTTTTATGCAGTGGGCTGCGAATATATTTCCTGTGGTTGAGTCCTCCCACCCTGGTACGAATATTGGCAAATTCTTTTCCATAGCTGCATAGACCCAACTGTCCTCTTTGTTGATTTGGTAATATTTTTCAAGGGTACCATTTCTTAAAATCTTGTAGACAAATTCATGTGGGAAGTAGCTCTCGCCTTTTTTGTCGGCTTCCTGCCATTGGTCTAAAACAGCTTCTTCTATTCTGCGTATAGCTTCTTCCTCTGGTATGCATGTGTCCGTGACGCGGTTCAGATGTCTTTTCAGGAGCTCCTGTTCGTCTTCGGGGGTAAGATCCCGGTAATGCGGTACGCGAACATAATAGTTGTGTGCAACAAGGTTATATATGTCCTCTTCGAGGTTTGCCCCTGTGCAGCTAATTGCATGTATTTTATCCTGGCGAATCATCTCTGCAACTGAGATCCCAAGTTCAGCTGTACTCATTGCTCCTGCCATCGCTAACAACATCTTGCCGCCTTTTTTGGTAAACTCCCTATATGCCTCGGCAGCATCAACCAAAGCAGCCGCATTGAAGTGGCGAAAATTATGTTTAACAAAAGCTTTTACTTCATTGGTGTATTTAAACATGATAGCTCCTGTAGTTCAGTAAACGATGGATACTTATCATAAATTTAGTAAACTTTCATTTAATCGTAAAGGAGAATTGCTGCCAAATTTGTGGTGGGAACGGCGAATTTTGAATTAGCCGCCAGCCTTATTAAACTTTTGCTGAAGTTCCTTGAGCTGTTTCTCCATTTTCTCGAGCAATTCGGCTCGCTCTTGAATTTGCGCATCGATTTCTTTGAGTTGCCTTTGCTTTTTTGTGTATTCATCCTCAGCTTGTCCTGCAAAGTAGCTGCTAAAAAGCCAATTATGCCTGAGGGCTTCCATATTCTCGGAAAATCTACGCAAGCCAGTCTGTGCCTCGCGAACAGCTGCCAAGGTTGATGTAACTACCTTCAGACTGGTGTCATACACTGCCCTGTCGTGCAATAGTGTTGATACAAGTCCCCTTCCTGTATCAAGTTGTGCCACGACATGTTTAACTGTCAAAGAGGTTGTATCAAAATTTTGTACCACAAAGTCAACGCCTGTTAGGATAGAGTCTGTTTTTGAAACAAGTCCATTTAGTGATCCTGCAAAATTGGAGATTATGTTGGACATTTCTGAGAATTTATCAGATACTTTACGGAGGCTGGAGTCAGCTTCATAGGTTGCTCTCTTCAAAGCGAGATAGACACCTTCATCTGTCAGGAGTTTTCCAATCGTTCCCTTTCCTGTGCGAACTTCTCCCAATATGCCTGTAAACTCATCCACCATTTTCTTNACACTTGCAATGGTTTGTCGAGTCTCCAAAATTATTTGTGATAATTGCGGTGATTCGATTGAGTTGAGTGTGTCTCCCGGCTGTACAGTTTTAGCCTCATCACTTCCTGGTGTCAATATCACATACTTGTTTCCAACCAGTCCTTCCGTTTCAATCATTGCCCTCGAGTCTTGCTTAATGAACTTGCGGCTGTCTGCAAAGATTTTCATATTCACAAGTGCAATTCTATTAGAAATACGAATGTCGGTTACCGTTCCGACATCGATGCCAAGGAGTCTCACAGCTGCTCCCTTCTTTAACCCTTCTACGGAATTAAAACGAGCATAGAGAGGATATGAGGTGGTAAAAATNCCCTCTCTACCGCCAACAAGAAACACTGCCGCTACGACAATTGCTGCTCCTAACGTGATGAACAATCCTAGCAAGACCGCATTTTGCTTTTTCATATTCAATATATGTAACTAAGGTTAGGCATTTGCAGATTCATAAAAGGATCAGAATGCTCTTTTGAAGAATCCTGCGACATCTGGGTCATCTACAGCCGCCAGTTCATTTAACGTTCCAGTGTATTTTAACACACCACCGTCTAAAACTCCAGCCCTGTTGCTCACAATGCTTGCACAGAGTATATCATGTGTAACGACAATAGCAGTTACCTTAAGCTGGTTATGCATCTCACTTATAAGTCGACTGATCTCAACAGAAGTTATTGGATCGAGTCCCGTTGTCGGTTCGTCATACAGGACTATTTCAGGTTCTGTAATTAGTGCTCGCGCCAGGGCAGCCCGCTTACTCATTCCTCCCGATAGTTCGGATGGCATCTTGTCCATGGCATTTGCCAGTCCAACGAGAGTCAAATAGTGTTCAGCTTTCTCGTTTGCTTCATCAATGGAAATTTTCCTGTGTCGTCTGAGATTGAAGGTAAGATTTTCCCTAACGCTCATGGAATCATAAAGAGCACCTCCCTGAAAAAGGAAGCCAATCCCTTTTCGGATTTCATTAATTGTTTTATGGTCTNTAGGATTAACTGGTTTGGATTTAACGAATATTTCTCCCTTGTCGGGTAAGAGCAATCCAACTATGCACTTTAATGTAACACTCTTACCGGTTCCGCTCTTTCCCAGGATAGTGAATGTTTCACCTTCTGAAACACTGAGGTTGAGGCCAGATAGAACACGGTGTCCGTAAAATTCCTTTTCAAGATTAGTTATGTAAATAGCTGGCAAAGATTTGTCGTTCATTCTCTATTCAAAAATCAATATTCCGACCTTTACTGCGAGCAAGTCTGTTATCAGGATCAGGAAAGAGGCGAAGACCACGGAAGCTGTTGCTGCCTTTCCAACGCTTGTTGTGCCGCCATAAGCGTTGAATCCAAAGTAAGAACCAACCGCTGCAATTATGTAGCCAAATATGAATGTTTTTGCAAGGCCAGGGACTATATCGGCTACTGTAAGGGAACTTATTACTGAGCTTGCGTATAATTGCCAGCTGGTCCCCCCTGAGATAAATGTTACGGCGTACGCCCCTATTATGGAAAGGAGGTCAGCGTACGCTGTCAACAAAGGAAGTGCGATTATTCCCGCAGCAATTCGTGGAACCACAAGGAACCTATAAGGGTCTATGGATGAAACTTCAAGAGCCTCTATTTGTTCAGTGACCCTCATGGAGCCAATTTCTGCCCCAATTCCACTTGATACTCTTCCTGCGACAACGAGTGCAGTGATAACAGGTCCAAGCTCCCTGACGACGGAAATTGCTACCATTGCAGGAAGGAAGGATTCTGCTCCAAAGCGTTCCAACGTCGGTCTTGTCTGAAGGGCAAGGATCAGTCCCATCAAGATTCCGATTACACTTACGAGAGGAAAAGATCTCAAGCCAAAATTTTCAACGTGTTTCACGAATTCCTGTGCTTCATATGGTGGCAGGGGTAGTTCTTTGAAAAACCTGAGAGAAAAACTGGTCATTTCATAAATATTTTCAAAAAATTTTTTCATCAGTGGTTCACAGATGATTCCAAATTTAAGATTTCACAGATGCTTGTTCCGTAAGGATATATCTTCCACTTCTTACAGCACTTATCCATCTTGGCGCAGCGTCGGAAATTATAATCAGTACACTGATAAGTATGATACTGGTCAGTATAAAATTTACATAGCCCTGGATGAGAAGTCCTGGNTTATGCATCATTGGTAAGTAAATTTTCGCCATGTTCATAATGCCCGCTGTTACTGTGGTAACCCCCACAAAGGTCATCGGGATTAAGGTGACCCACGCATATTTTGCTCGACCGCGGTTGATTATAAAAGTTGTACCAATTGCAAGGGCGACTGTTGCAAGAAGTTGATTGGCAGCACCGAACATTGGCCAGATAGATGAAATAGTCCCTGTGTATATAAAATATGCCCATGCAAATACGATTATGGTGCTTGTTAATATTGTTCCGGGAAGCCAGCTGGTGCGGGAAAACGGGCTGTAAATTTTCCCCATCGCTTCCTGCAGAACGAATCTGCCAATCCTTGTTCCAGCGTCGATGGTGGTCAGAATGAAGAGTGCCTCGAACATTATGGCAAAGTGATACCAGTAAGCCATTAGTCCTTTGAGTCCTGGGATGGCGGAAAAAATCTGTGCCATTCCCACTGCCAGGGAAACTGCTCCGCCGGTTCTTCCAGCAAGTTGTTCCCCAACCTCGTTTGAAAGAGCAGCGAGATTAGTTGTTGTGAAACCCATTGATTTAAGTTGCACGGCTAGAGTNGTAAATCTTTCAATAGGTACATTTATTGCAAAATAATCGAGTGGATAGAGGCTTGTCGCTGCTATGAGTGCAAGGATACCTACAAATCCTTCTGCAAGCATCGCTGTAAAGCCAATGGTCTTAATATGTGATTCCATGGAAACCATTTTTGGGGAAGTACCCGAGCTTACGAGTGCATGAAATCCTGAAATTGCACCGCATGCGATTGTTATGAAGAGGTAGGGATACAAGGTNCCTGGGATAATAGGGCCTCCTCCTCTGTCGAAAATTGTGAATGCTGGCATTTTCAGGTCGGGAGCAACTATAATTACCCCCAGCGCAAGGAAAGCAACAACTCCCAGCTTCATGAATGAGCTGAGGTAATCACGGGGTGACAGTAAGAGCCATACTGGGAGTACAGATGCAAAAAAACCATATGTTGCCATTAAGATNGTCAAAGTATGGTGATCAAAGGTAAAATAGGGGGCAAGAAATGAGTTCGGGACGTACCTGCCAAATATGACAGACAATACAAGGAGTATGACTCCTATGGTAGTAGCTTCTGCTGTTTTGCCCTTCCTAAATTTGAACATCCACCATCCCATGAATAACGCTATTGGGATAGTAGTGGCGATAGTAAACGTGCCCCAAGGACTTTCAGACAGTGCATTTACCACAACTATTCCCAATCCAGCCAGTGCCACGACAATAATTATCAAAATTGCCAAGGAGGCTGTGACGCCGCTAAGAGGACTTATTTCTGAGCGAGCAATTTCAGCCAATGATTTGCCGTCGTGGCGAACTGATGCAACAAATATTATGAAGTCGTGCACAGCACCGGCAATAACCACACCAAGCAAAAGCCACAGAAAGCCCGGCAAAAATCCAAATTGCGCTGCAAGCACTGGACCAACTAAAGGACCCGCTCCAGCAATAGCAGCAAAGTGGTGGCCAAACAGTACCCACTTACTCATTGGATAGTAGTTGTGTCCGTCATACAGCCTGTGTGCAGGTGTCACTCTGGAATCATCGAGGACGGCGACCTTAGCAGCTATGAAGCTGTAATAAAATTTGTAAACAATGGCAAAGACTGCCAGCGTGATTAAGATTAGTGGCATCGCGTTCATTATTCTTACCTCTATCTTTACAAAGATTTTAACTAAAGTTTTTGTGAATTTAAATAGCAGCAGAAAAAACCAGTGAACTAACTGGATAACCTTGCTTATTTTTGTCTTCAGGACTATTTTTTTATAATCCTTATGGACAAGACCTCTAGACGAAAATCGAATCATGTTGAAATTGTTTTAAACAAAAGGGTGGACTATCAAAAATCAACAGGTCTAGAGAAGTTCTCTTTCCTCCACAATGCCCTTCCAGAAATAAATTTCTCAGAAATTGATACTGAAGCAAGGTTTCTTTCGTATACATTCTCCGTACCGATAATGGTCTCATCTATGACTGGGGGATTCAAGTATGGCGAGAAGATAAATTCTATACTAGCTGAATTTTGCAAAGAACGCAAAATTCCAATGGGAGTTGGTAGTCAGAGGCAAGCCATTGAGGATTCGAAATTTTGGAGTAGTTTCAGTATTATAAGGAAAGTGGCAAGGGACATATTTGTCATGGCGAATATTGGAGCTGTCCAAGTTGCCCGCGGGTTACATAAAGATGTTATGATAAAGCTTATTGATATGGTAGAAGCAAATGCAATAGCTGTTCATCTTAATTCTTTGCAAGAATTTATTCAGCCCGAGGGGGAGAGACAGTTTAGGGGAGTTCTGAGAGGAATTGAAAAACTTGTTGAACAGAGCGGTGTGCCGGTGGTTGTCAAAGAGACAGGCGCAGGGATCAGCGCTGATGTAGCGAAGAAGCTAATAAATGCAGGGGTTGCAGCAATAGATATTTCTGGCTCAGGAGGAACGAGCTGGGCAGCTGTTGAAACATTGAGGAGTCGAGAGAGACGGCTCGGATTGAAATTCTGGGACTGGGGAATCTCGACATCGGATGCATTGGTGCAGGTAAACTCCCTGACCGAGCGCTCGAAAATAGCCCTGATTTCCTCCGGTGGCATTCGCGACGGGATAGATGTGGCGAAATCAATTGCACTTGGTGCTGATATGTGTTCAGCAGCCCAGCCTTTCTTGAAGGCTTTATCGAAAGGAGGGGTGGCGGGATTGAATCGCGAATTGGATTTTTGGATTGAAGAGCTAAAAGGTGTGATGTTTCTTACTGGGAATAAAAATCTTGAAAAACTTAAAAAAGCCAAGCTGATAAAGGTTACAAATTGAAAAACTTTACAGATTATTTTAATGAGAGACGAGCGCAAATTGAATCAACAATTGAGAAATCGATGGCGCTTATTGAAAATTCGCCTCTCAGGGATGGTGTAAGGTATGTCCTTTCGCTTGGAGGTAAGCGTATCCGTCCATTGATAACTGTATTAAGTGCAGAAGCCGTTGGTGTACTGAACGATGATGTCTTGCACTCAGCTGCTGCGGTAGAAGTTCTTCACAATTTTACCCTTGTACATGATGATATAATGGACAATTCCGAAACCCGTCGCGGAAAGGCTACAGTACATGTTCTTTTTGGGCGGAGTATAGCAATTTTAGTTGGAGATCTTATGATGTCATTAGCTTACGACATTATAAGTCGTTGCAGCGAGCACAAGCTGAAGTCAGCTCTCAAGATTTTCAACAATGCGGTTGCAGAGGTTTGTAATGGTCAAGCCTTGGATGAGAATCACAGTAAACAGGATGGTGCTTCTTTGGCTAGCTATGAGGAAATGATTTGTAAAAAGACAGGTTCGTTGTTAAAAGCATCAGGTCAACTTGGGGCACTGCTGGGCGGGGGTAATGACCAGCAAGTCGAGGCATTAGGCAAATTTGGCCAAAACTTAGGAATAGCTTTTCAAATACTTGACGATATATTAGATGTTGAGGGCGATCAAACTAAATTTGGTAAACCCAAGGGTCTTGACATTATCGAAAAGAAGAAAAACTATTTGTATTTGAAAGCTCGTGAGCTAACTGAAAACAAGGTGTTTGATTTAATTGATAGTGTATACTCGAAATCTAAAGTTAACAGTGATGACATTGAGTTGGTAAGCCGTCTTTACGCAGAGAATGGGGTAATTGAGGCTGGTCGTGCCGAGGTCGAGGAGTACACTCGCCAGGCTATCGATGCATTGTCCAGGATTCCCGATTCTCAAGCGAAAGAAGCTATTATTGAATTGGCCAGGTTACTTGTTCTCAGAAAGTTTTGATGATACAGAGAGAAGTTGTGGTAAAGAATAGGCTTGGTCTGCACACACGACCTGCTGCATCTCTTGTTAAATTAGCAGCTAAATTCAAATCTGATTTTTTCCTGGAGAGGGATGGCTATAGTGTTAACGGCAAAAGCATTATTGGTGTCATGACCCTTGCAGCTGAGCAAGGCGCACGGTTAATCTTGACTTTTGATGGTCCCGATGAGCAAGAAGCCGCTGCAGCGGTGGTGAATTTTTTTGATAGAGGGTTCGATGAGATCTGAGAAAGGAGAGGAAATTCGCCTGAAAGGAATAGCGGCCTCGCCAGGCATTTCTATTGGGCATGTTCTTATTCTCAAGAAAGATGGGGTGGTGATTGAAGAGCGCACAATTGAAGATACTCAGGCAGAGCTTCTTCGGCTCGAACGGGCAATTGAGAAATCGACAAGAGAGCTTGAAAAGATTTATAGCACNGCGTTTGAAAAGATCGGGAAGGACAAAGCCCGCATTTTCGAAGCTCAGCTGATGATGCTTTCTGATCCGATCTTTGTAGAGACTGTGAAAAAGAGGATTTCCAGCGAGCAAAAAAATGCCGAATACATTGTGGCTGATGAAGTTAACAAGCAGACAGAGATGCTGAGGAAGAGTGACAGCGAGATATTTAAGCTGCGGGCTCTTGAAATTGAAGATGTGAAGAACCGAATTATAAGAAATCTGAGTGAGGCAAAGCTGCGTTCTCGTTTTGAAGGGAATCCAATTATCGTAGCCACCGAGTTGTCACCTGCGGATGCCGTCCTTCTCAGCAGGAATGCAGTACTGGGGTATGCGAGTGATTATGGTGGGGCTCGTTCCCATGCATCTATTCTTGCTCGTTCATTGGGCATACCAGCAGTGGTGGCTCTCAGGGAACTTACAAGACATGTCAAAGACGGCGATGAAATTATTCTCGATGGTTATAGGGGAACTGTTGTTGTGAATCCGACACCGGAAACTATGGAGAAGTATGTGACAAGAAAGAACTCCTGTGATGCATTTGATAGTGAGTTACTTGCTCAGGCGGCAGAGCCCGGATTGACGACTGATGGGCACCGTGTAAAAGTGGAGGCTAACCTTGAACTTCTGGAGGANCTTCAATTGCTGAAGGGACATGGTGCAGAAGGGATAGGACTTTTTCGCACTGAGCCCATGATAATAGATCTCAATGCCATTCCTGACGAGGATTATCAATTCGAAACTCTCAGGCAGGTTGTTGAGGCGGCAAATCCAAATCCTGTAGTGATTAGAACTTTTGATATTGGAGGAGATAAGCTTTTTGTCGAGGAGCATTCTGAACCGAACCCCTTTTTGGGTTGGCGCGGGATTAGAATGTTGCTCGACCGACCTGATGTTTTAAAGGATCAACTTAGAGCTATTCTCAGGGCTAGCGCATATGGGAAATGTAAAATCATGTTTCCAATGGTTGCTACTGTTGAAGAGGTGGTTAAGGCGAGAAAGATACTGGATGAAGTAAAATACGAACTTGATTCTAAAGGTATTAAATATGATAAGGATATGGAAGTTGGAGTTATGATAGAAATCCCATCTGCTGCGCTGATGAGCAAGGAGATAGCCAAGCATGTGGATTTCCTCAGCATTGGAACAAACGATCTAGTTCAGTACCTCCTCGCAGTTGATAGAACAAACGAGCTGGTTGCAAATTTGTTCGATGAATTTCATCCAGCTGTGATTAGGACTATTAAGTATGTCATAGATGCAGGTCATGAAGCGGGGATAAGTGTTGCTATGTGNGGTGAAATGGCTGGGAATCCGCTTGCCACTGCAATGTTGTTGGGGATGGGCTTGGACGAGTTTAGTGCGGTAAGTTCTGTGCTACCAGTTTTAAAAAAGATTGTCAGAGAAACCAATTATAAGAGCGCACGCAAATTTGCGAGGCAGATTCTGAAACTTGAATCTTCTGAACAAATCCGAAAAGAATTGCGTGAATATTTGAAACAAAGATTTGAAAGAATTTATTACACAACAATNAGTGAGGAAAACTTTGATTGACAAAACAAGAATTTTGGAAATTGACCCATCCGGGATGTATGATCTTATAAAATCTTTCCCGGAGCAAGTTGAGGCTGCACTCGAAATTGGTGGGAGTGCAAAACTCTCTTTGTCGCTGAGGAGGATTCGAAATATTGTTCTGACCGGCTTGGGCGGATCAGCAATAGGCGGTGACATTATGAGGAGTTACTCATTAGACCAGCTAAAGATTCCCATGCAGGTCAACCGTAGCTATACATTGCCGAAATATGTAAACAGCAATACTCTTGTTGTCGTTTCAAGCTACTCAGGTGAAACCGAAGAAACATTGTCGGCATATATACAGGCAAAAAAGAGAGGAGCCCAAATTATTGTCATATCTTCAGGCGGCACTATTGGAAAAAAGGCTCAACGTAGCTCGGACAACTGGATTAAAATACCAGCTGGTTTGCCACCACGGGCTGCACTGGGATACTCGTTTTTTACTTTGCTGGCGGCTTTTGATAAACTCGATATAATCGATGTACGTGTAAGTGAATTTAATGAAACACTTTTTTTGCTGAGATCGCTAAGAGATAAATATTCAAATTACGAAAATGAACCAGAGCCANTGAGGATAGCTCGTTTGATGAAAGACTCTCTTCCTATTATTTATTCTGCTTCGGATCGNTTTGATGCCATAAATTTGAGATGGCGTGGGCAAATTTCAGAAAATGCAAAGACTGTTGCTTATGGAAATGTCTTGCCTGAAATGAATCATAATGANATTGTTGGGTATGCGACTCTTGAAGATATTCTAAAAAGATTCTTTGTAATCTTTTTGCGCGATACCGGAGATCATCCTAGAGTACAAACTCGCTTTGATCTAATGAAGAAAATCATTAGTGGCTACTGCGGTTCGATTTTGGAAATACATTCAAGAGGAAGGAGTCTCCTCGCACGTATGTTTAGCTTAATTTACCTGGGGGATTGGGTAAGTTATTATTTAGCGATTGAAAAGGGCGTTGATCCGACACCTGTAAAAAACATTGATATACTTAAAAAGCAGCTAGCGGAAGTGAGATAATAAAAAAGTGCAACAACTTTTTGCTGACATGATTTGATCTTTCGCGTCGTTTTTAGAGACAANTAGCTATCAGAATGGTGGCACTTCGTCGGGTTGATGGTCGGACACTTCTGCTGTATTACCAGGCTCGGATACATATTTTCGATAGTTCTCAAAACGTGCGTTTTCTCTAATGAAAGTCAATTTTACCGTATCGGTTGGCCCGTTTCGCTGCTTTCCAACGATGACTTCCGCAACATTTTTAGTTGACTCTCCGCTATCCGTAAAGGTTTCAATTCCATATAGCTCAGGCCTGTGAATAAAAATNACAACGTCAGCATCCTGTTCAAGGGCTCCGGATTCACGCAAATCAGACAGCATCGGCTTTTTGTCAGAATGTTCTTCGACAGCTCGACGGAGCTGTGAAAGTGCAATCACGGGGATGTCAAGTTCCTTGGCGAGGACTTTGAGACTTCGTGAAATCGATGATATTTCACGTTCACGGCTTTCAGCGTTAGGTGGACCTTGCATCAGTTGTAGATAGTCGACAATGATCATTCCGATGTTGTGNTCAGTCTTAAGNCTCCTTGATCTTGCACGCAGTTCAAGAATTGAAAGTGCCGGAGTATCATCAATAAACAGCGGGGCACGTGCTAGTTTTCCAACAGTAGTTGATATTTTCCTCCATTCTTCTTCAGGTAATGTACCTGTTCTAAGTCTTTGTGCATCAACTTTCGCTTCAGCGGCCAGGAGGCGAATCAAGAGCTGTTGCTGAGACATTTCAAGGCTATAAATGGCAACCGGATATTGGTATTTTACTGCGGCGTTTCTGGCAAGTGACAGTGCAAATGCGGTCTTACCGACGGCTGGCCGCGCAGCAATGATTATAAGGTCACTCTTTTGGAATCCGCCAGTTAGTTTGTCCAAATCTGTAAAGCCAGAAGGGACTCCAGTTACTCCACCTCTCATACCATGAAGTTTCTCGAGCATTTCCATTGTTTTGGTAATTGCTTGTTGCATCGGGACAACAGAGCGTTTGAGGCGGGCTTCGGANACTTTGAAAATCTCCTTCTCGATATCATCAATCAAGCTGAATGCATCTTCATGGTTGTCATAACATCTGTGGATATTAGAAGACATCGAGATGATCATTCTTCTCAGCATGTATTTTTCAGCGACAATTTGTGCGTGGGCTTCGATATTTGCAGAAGAAACAATGGACGTTACGAGCTCATTCAAATAAGGTGAACCACCTATATTATCCAGATAACCTTTTTTCTTCAGTTCTTCGCGAACGGTAATAACATCTATTTCAGTGTTCTTTGAGTATAACTCAACCATTGTGGCGAAGATCTTTTCATTTGCAGTGGAATAAAAATAGTCTGGCTGNAGAAGTTCTATCGCAACTGGTACCGCATGCTTATCAAGTAGCATCGCCCCCAGGACGGCTTTTTCCGCATCAATATCATGCGGAGGGATTCTTGCAGCGGGTTCCCTATCTGNTGCTGCACCCATGAGTATAGCATCCATTTTTCTCTGTTCATCGAAATTTGTTGCCATTTTCACTCCAGTTCATCATACATCTTCCTCAGTCTTTGCATATCTTCCCACGTTGGCCTCTTCCAGTTGGGGTTTCTGAGGAGTGCAGCTGGATGGTAAGTAACGAGAACCTTTATGCCTGAGTAGTTATAAACTCCGTTTCGCAGCTCCGTCAGTGAAGCATTTGTTTTGAGGAGGGCCTGTGCTGCAGTTCTGCCGAGGCATAATATCACCTTTGGACTTATAAGATTGATTTGTTTTCTTAAGAAAGGCTCGCATGCCTCGATCTCTGAGGGGAGGGGTTCTCTGTTGTTAGGTGGTCGACATTTTAGAATGTTACATATGAAAACTTCTTCCCGACTCAATTGTACTGCTGACAAAATTTTCGTCAGAAGTTGTCCAGCACGGCCTACGAATGGTTCACCTTGTTCATCTTCGTCAGCACCTGGTGCCTCTCCAATGAGAACTAACTTCGCATTTGGATTTCCGGTTCCGAATACAAAATTCTTTCTTGAAGAACCCAGAGGACATTTGAGGCAGTTCTTTATTTTGGAGTTGAGCTCATCGAGCGACTGACTCTCATTCCAGTTGGGGTCAATATTCCAGCTCTTATCCACAACTGGTTGAAAGAGGCCTTCTTCTTCCACTACGGTTTTCGGCTTGATTTTTCGTCCTCCATTCGTGCTAAAATTTTTTTCTGTTTCGAATAAAGTTTGCATGGATGGTTCAGAAACTGGATTTGTGCTTAATTCGTCTTTTTCAGTGTTCCTCTTCGCTTCTTCGGAATTTGGCAGATTAAAGAAGAGCAAATCCTCACCGTACAGGTCTGCTTGTTGCCTCAGGTAATTTTCTATCTTTAAAAGGATATAATTTTNTGTATTTTGGAAATTTTCTTCGTTCATTGGCTAAAGAATATATTCTTGCCATTAAAGAAAAACAACCTTACGGGCTTGCAGGACTTGAATGTACCTCTGGCATTGCATTGAGTCGAATTGTCGCTGTCGTTCCCTTTCCTTGTTCACTTTCGATCTCTATAGTTCCATTATGCTCTTGAAGAATTCGCTTTGTCACAGCCAGTCCGAGTCCTGTTCCCTTTCCTGGTTCTTTTGTCGTAAAGAAAGGGGTAAATATTTTCTCCAAGTTCTCAGGTGGAATTCCCTCACCTGAGTCTTTTATGACGGTGATAACCTTTTGCTCACCGGANCCGGATCTTTCTGTTCCTGTNTGAATTCGAATATCTCCTCCTGAAGGCATAGCGTGGAATGAGTTTACTATGATGTTCAAAAATACCTGGTACAGCAATGCTGGGTCACCATAAATAAGTGGAAGGTTTTTTGAAAAATACGTCTTGATTTCGATCTTATTTTTTTCAAACTGAATGTGAACAAACTCCAGGACATCCTTTATCAAACTATTTANGTCGACTGGCTGAAGTGAAATGATTTTTGGACGTGCAAAATCTAAAATTTGTCTCATAAGTCGAGTTATNCGTTTAGTCTGGTTGACAATTGCTAATAACTCGTTGTAACCTTTGTCTTCCGATGTCAAGTCCATCAGTAGGAATTCTGCATTGCCAGATATTATGTTCAACGGCGTTCCTATTTCGTGGGCGATCCCTGCTGATAGTTGTCCAATGGTAGCCAGTTTTTCGGTTTGGATAATCTGTTGTTCGAGATTCTTTTTTTCACTTATATCTGACTCGATTCCCATGTACCCAATCTTTTTGCCCTTAAGGTAAATTGGAGTGATGGTTGTCCAGACGGGGACCTCCCGGCCATCCTTGCATTTGTTGATAATTTCTCCTTTCCACTGGTCGTGCTTATTGAGAGAATTCCACATTTGTTGATAAAGCTCGGGGGTGGAGTGACGGGATTTAAGTATTCTCGTGGTCTTTCCGATCGCTTCGTCTCTTGAAAAGCCATAAATTTTTGTGAATGCGTCATTGACTTCAATTATTGTGCCTTCTGTGTTTGTAATTACTATAGCATCTGTCGAATTCATAAAAGCGCTATGAAAGAGCTCGGTTTTCTCCTCGAGTTCCTTTTCTTTGGTGATGTCTTTGTTTAGGCCAATGATTCCAACGAAGTTTCTTTTATCATCAAATATCGGATACCAAGATTTAAGGAGATAAGCAACAGTCCCATCTTTCTTGATTATTCTATGTGTTATGTTTTCAATGCTTACATGTTCTTTGACAATCTTATTGAATTGCTTCTGGATTTCCCTTCTGTCTTCTGGATGAACTATCTCGATGGGGTGTATCCTCCCTGATATGAATTCGGATGCAGGATAGCCGGTGATTTGCTCTGCGTTATTGCTTACAAAATAAACATTTGCTAACTCATCAAACTGGAAAATCAAGTCGCTTTGTGAGTAAATCATATGAGTTGGTTTTACGTCTGCCGACTTCGGTCTATTATTTTGTGAGTAAATCAAAACTGTATATAAATCAAAGCCAGCTTGGATTGGAAAGGGAATAGTTTCGCAGCTAATTCTAAGGTGACCTTTGGTGGTTTTTAAGGTTGCCAACTGACGTGATGACAGATTTGAAATTTGTTGTGGGTCTTCAAAAAGATCACTAATATTCCTGGGAGGATTGTCATCTTCCAGAAATCTTTTCAAATGCGAATTAAGGTATAGAATTTCACTTTTGTCATTTATAACGAGAGCTGGAATGGACAATAGCTCAAGGAAGCGACTTATTCTCTCTTCAAAGAGAGGTTGGTTCTGTTGATTCATTTCTTAAATGCCTGTTGCTGANGACCTAAACTGTTCGTGAGAAGATAGGTTTTTCCTTCATCATTTTCTCAATGTATGCATCAAAAGCCATTGCAATGTTTCTAATTACGAGTCGGCCCATGTCTTTGACGATGATCTTGTCATCTATCAGCTCCAGCAGTCCATCCCGCACGAATTCNTCCAGTTTTGGTAATGACGACTTAAAATATTCATCGAAGTTAATTCCAAACTTTTGTTCAATTTTTCCTTTGCTCAGTTCCATGTCGCACATGAGGCGCATAATAACGTCCTTACGGATGATGTCATCTTTTGTCATATAGTAGCCCAATGCAGTGGCGAATTTGCCCTGTGCAATTGCTTTGTAATAGTCCTGCAGGGACTTATAGTTTTGGGAGTATATGTGCCCAAATTGGCTTATTGCTGAGTTACCAAATGCATAAAGGTCGGCTCCAGCGTGAGTTGAATACCCCTGAAAATTCCTGTACAACGTTTTCTGGCGTTGGGCGATTGATAACTCGTCATCAGGTTTAGCAAAATGATCCATGCCAATATAGACATATCCCGATTGAGTCAGCAATTCAATTGTCATTTTTAATATTTCGAGTTTCACCTCAGGAGGAGGAAGGGTTGATTTATCGATCAATTTCTGATGTGGTTTTAACCAGGGTACATGTGCGAAATTAAAAACCGCGATTCGTTCGGGGGATATATCAATAACCTTGCGCAAGCTTTCCTCGAACGACTCAAGGGATTGATATGGGAGTCCATAAATCATGTCTAAGTTGACGCTTTTAAATCCCAATTTTCGGCTCCATTCAACAGCATCTCGAGTGATTTCTTCCGGTTGGATTCTGTTGACAGCCTTCTGGACTTTAGGATTGAAATCCTGGACACCCATGCTTATGCGGTTAAAGCCAGATTCGCGAAATGCTTGCATATGTTCAAAGGTCAATCCGCGTGGATCTATTTCCACTCCAGCCTCCATTTCAGGGTCTAAATTAAAGCTTGAATGTATCGAATTAGCAAGTGACAGAATCTCTTCAGGCGTAAGNTAAGAAGGGGTGCCACCTCCCCAGTGAAGTTGTCCAACTTTTCTATGCTTGTTCAAAAAAGGAGCAGTCAACTTAATTTCAGAATTGAGATATTCCAGGTATTCTGCTATCCGCGGTCGGCTGCGGGTTACAAGCATATTGCATCCGCAAAAGTAGCAAAGGGTGTCACAAAATGGAATATGGAAGTAAAGTGAAAGTTCCGTTTGGTTATCGTCAGAATTGTTTTTTTGAATTTCGTTGCGAAAATCGGTCTCAGTGAAGCTTTGGCTGAAAGCTGGCGCTGGCGGATAGCTTGTATATCTAGGTCCAGGTGTGTCGTATTTTTTTATAAGCTCTATGTCAATATTTTTAATTGAGTTCATAATATGCTCCAGAACAAATTTTAAAAGGCTCTTTTTGCCCTGCTCCTCATGTAAATCTAACTTGACTTCACTCGAAGTTCAAGGAATGGGATTTTTGAAATAGAGTTTCTTTTCAATATCTTATAAAAAGAATTTTATACATTTTACCAGGAATTTGGAGAAATAATGATTCACATACATACTGCTCGGTTGCTAACGACTGGAGGGACAATGATGTTGATGAGCTTTTACCTGGTAATTGGTTCGCTCTGGATAATTTTCGGACTGGTGTATGAACTCTCGCCGTTGGAAAAAGTTGCTTCTTTCAGTGTGATAATGACAAGTGCCTCTATAATTTGGTCAGCTATTAGTGCGGTTATTGCATTGGCGTTTGTGGGGCAAGCAAGGAAAATTTTGAGGAAGTTGAGGCATGAGAGAAAAGCTTGAAAAACTGAGAGAAAGATATTCCGAAGTAACCAGACTTCTTGCCGAACCTGACGTGGTTTCAAATCAGGAGAAGTATCGAGAGCTATCGAAGGAGCACAGCGAACTTCAGGAGATCATAAATACATATGATGATTTATTGGAGCTTGAGAAAGCTTTTTTGGATACCAGGCAGGTTGCTTATTCAGCGGATGAGCCTGAGCTTAGACAGCTTGCCAGGGACGAGCTGGATGAACTTGAAAAAAGGATAATAGAGAGAGAAGAGCAGCTGAAGGCAATGTTAGTTCCAAGAGACCCTAACGATGGGAAAGATGTGATCATTGAAATCAGATCTGGTACAGGTGGAGAAGAAGCTGCTCTTTTTGCTGCAGATTTGTATCGGATGTATACTAGGTTTGCTGACCGCAAAAAATGGAAAGTAGAAACTTTGGATTTCAATAGCACTGGAATAGGTGGNTTTAAGGAAGTTATTTTAAGTATAAGTGGAAAGAATGTTTACGGTGATCTCAAGTATGAAAGCGGCGTGCACAGGGTTCAGAGAGTCCCTGTTACGGAGTCGAGCGGTCGGATACACACCTCTGCTGCTAGCGTGGTGGTCTTACCAGAGGTTGAGGAAGTCGAGGTTGAAATCAATCCTGACGATTTGCGAATAGATGTCTATAGGGCTGGTGGACACGGTGGGCAGAACGTTAACAAGGTGGAGACAGCAATTCGTATTACTCACCTTCCGACCGGCATAGTGGTACAATGCCAGGACGAACGTAGCCAATACAAAAATCGACAGAAAGCCATGAAAATCTTACGTGCAAGATTGTACGACCAGATGGTTCGACTGCGTAACAGTGAGATTGCAGAAAAAAGAAAGACAATGGTGAGAACCGGCGATAGGAGCGAAAAAATCCGAACATACAATTTTCCACAAAACAGAATTACCGATCATCGCATTAACTATACCATCTATGACCTCCAGCGGGTAATGGATGGCGATCTTGATGAATTAATTGAAAAGCTCAAGCTTGCTGACAGGAGTCAGCAACTCGAAGTTATGTCAAAAGCTCAATGATTAGGAATGCCATTTTTCTTCAGTGCTGGGTACAGCACTTACTTGCTTAGTGAAGTTACTTAAAAATTACATGAACTGATTTAGCTTATAAAATTCAAAATCACGAGGTTGTTTAAAGGGATGAAAAGATTATTAGTGCTTTTACTCGCTTTGAATATACCGACAGCGTTTGCCTCTGGAGTTGATTCAACAAGGCATTTTGAAGCAATTGACACTTTGAAGAAAAGCAACTCAAGACTCTGGATACCTTCCATGGTGACAGGGCTTAACGTCAGTCAAATTGCTTTCAGCAATTGGACCCAGGGTGGATCAAATGCTCTTACTTGGACAATTACCGCAGACGTTGGTCTGGATTACAGGACTGATTCCTGGACGCTGCGGAATAAGTTGAAGCTTGCATATGGAAGAACTCGGTTGGGGAGTCAGCAGTATATGACCAACGACAACGAACTCTTTCAGGAGAGTGTGGTTTCTTATGGAATTGGGTGGGCTACTGACCCATATATAAGCAATTCAATAAGAACGACGATAACAAGGGGATATTCTTACAAGACAAATCCACCCGTCTTGATTGCAGATTTCTTTGATCCCGGCTATGTCACACAGAGTCTTGGCTTTACTTACAATAAGCTGAAATTCATGAGTACCAGGCTTGGTTTAGCTGTACAAGAGGTGTTTGCGAATAAATACAGACAATACACCGACAATCTTAGCACAACAAACACAGTAGAGCCTTTTAAGCTTGAAACTGGTTTCGAATCGGTAAGTCAAGGCAAGGTTCAAATTGCTGAAAATATTTTGTTGACCTCTGGGCTGCGGCTATTCACCAGATTTGAAAGCTTGAATGTCTGGGATGTCAGATGGGATAATGTTCTGGCGGCCAGGGTCAATTCGTTTGTTAATGTGAATTTTAACTTTTTGCTGGTTTACCAGAAGGATCAGTCGTTGACGACACAGATGAAGGAGGGGTTGCAGCTTGGTTTAGTTTATACAGTCTTGTGATGGCTTCCAGAAAAAAGCTTTGATTTTTTTGTCAAGGAAAGATATATTTTAATTAAATTCCTCGGTAGCTCAACTGGCAGAGCAATCGGCTGTTAACCGATGGGTTGCAGGTTCGAGTCCTGCCCGAGGAGCCAAGATTCGTCTCAGAGACATCTTTAAATATCCAGAGAAAACGCAGATCTATTTTGGGTGGACACCCATACAGGGCTATTTTATGCCTGACTCAATTTCTTTCTCTTTTTCCCAGTTGACCTATCTTGTTCGTGGAGGAAAGGCTTGCGTTCTTTGTTCTTGCAGATATAGATACCCTACACCCTTATGAACTGATCCAGATCGGCCCTCCAATTCATTTCCACACTTCCAGCACCAGGCAATCCTACCATTTACAATCCAGTTATGTTTGAGCGGCTATCTCTTGCCTTGATGGTGCCCGCGTCGCATAATTCTCTATAAAATGCCATATTCCTTGGCTCCTCTCTTTCTTCGGTGTCGAGGGCCATGGCAATTAAACACAGTTGTCCACCTTGATTATTTTGAAAAAGGCTCAAATGTAATGGTTGAGACGTTTGATGACAGAATTGAAATTGCGGACTATTGCGGTTTATTAAAGGGATTATATATGCGCAGTATGTTAGAGCCAATGTCCTTTAGGCGAAAAGCCCTGCAAATTTATTACATCTATTTTAACCTCTTTTTCATGGAGATTTTTCATAAATCAATTCGTCTTGTTGACAAGCGATTTGACGTTCGTTAAATTACGTAGTCAGACCGACAAAGGGCGCAAGTGAACCATTTTAAGGAGGGAATTTCGAATATGACAGTTGATACACCCGCAACAGATCCAAAGTGGCATGTGATCTATGTGGTCACCCGTCATGAAAAGAAGGTCTTCGAAGAATTGGTCAAGCGAGAAATACAGGCTTATCTTCCCATGAGGAAAGAGCTACACAATTGGAGTGATAGAAAAAAATGGGTTGAGGTACCTCTTTTCCCATCGTATGTGTTTGTTAAAACCTCGGCGAACCAGTACGAGTCTATTTATAATGTGAAGAGCTTCTTGAAATTTGTTGCTTTTAACGGACGACCCTGTGTGGTCCCAGAATGGCAGATTGATGGGGTAAGAAACATTTTAAAATCTTATCCGAGCGATATCGAAGTTCTTGATGGAAGCTATCGAGGGATGTGGGCTGAGATAACGTCTGGACCCCTTACAGGATTGAGGGGAGAAATTGTAGACTTAGTTAATGGCAAAGCTTTCACGATAAGGATAGAAGGGGTAGACAAAATTATTGGTGTAAGAGTACCTGTTGGCGGAGTGCGAATAGTCGGACCGACGGCTCAACTGGTCTGTAGTTGAAGTTTTGCGGTTCATTATTTAGAATAAAACTAAATCTTGAGGATTAACAAGTAGGTGTAGTATTATGAACATAGCCATTATTGGTACAGGATACGTGGGCCTGGTAACGGGAACATGTTTTGCTGAAACCGGGAACCACGTCATATGTATGGATGTAGTGAAGGAAAAGATCTCAAAGCTTCGAAAGGGTGTCTCACCAATTTACGAGCCTGGTCTTGATTCACTCATATTTAAAAATCTAACCACAAAGAGATTGAACTTTACCACCTCCCTTGATGATGCTGTGATATCGAGCAATGTAATTTTCCTATGCTTGCCAACGCCCCCAGGCGCTGATGGAAGCGCAGATCTCAAATACGTGAAAGAAGTATCAGAGAAGATCGGTCGTATTTTGAACGAAAACTCAATATCTGACTACAAGCTTGTGGTAACAAAAAGTACAGTACCTGTTGGAACTGCAGATGAACTCAGGGACATTTTCAGGAAGTACTCAAATGCTCGTATTGGTGTTGCTTCCAATCCGGAGTTTTTGAAGGAAGGGAATGCAGTCCAGGATTTTATGTTCCCTGATCGTGTTGTTATTGGAGTTGATGAACCACAGGCGGAAAAAATCTTGCGTGAGCTTTACGAGCCATTTGTACGAACAGGTGCGCCAGTTCTGGTAATGGATTCGAGAAGTGCGGAGATGGTCAAATATGCAGCCAATGCTTTCCTTGCTACAAGGATTTCTTTTATGAATGAGATTGCCCGGCTGTGCGAAAACCTCGGTGCAGATGTTGAGAAGGTTAGGACAGCGATTGGTTATGACAATCGGATTGGGCCAAAATTTCTTTTCCCAGGTATTGGCTGGGGTGGCAGTTGCTTTCCTAAGGATGTGAAAGCGTTGATTAAAATGGGAGAGCAGGCCTCAGTTGAGACGGCAATTGTCTCGGCTGTCAACGCTGTCAATGATGAGCAAAAAAAGCTAATTCCTCAAAAGGTAAAAAAACATTTTGGACAGAATCTTGCAGGAAAGAAATTTGCAGTCTGGGGACTTTCATTTAAACCCAAGACGGACGACATGCGAGAGGCTCCATCAATCGTTGTGATAAACGAACTTGTCAGTGCCGGAGCAAACGTCGTTGCTTTTGATCCGGTTGCCATTGAGAGGGCAAAGGAAGTTTTCAGCACTGGAAAGGCTGCTGGGTTGAAAGTTACTTCAAGCAAAGGNGTGCGGAAGTACGGCAAAATTGAATTCGCAAAGGATCAATACGCTGCATTGAAAGATGCTGATGCTTTGATACTTGTAACCGAGTGGCAGGAATTCCGAGAGCCTGATTTAAACCTCATGAAGAAGTATATGAAGGAGCCCGTTATATTTGATGGGAGAAACATTTATAATCCAGAACGGTTGCGAGAGCTTGGCTTTGTTTACTATGGTATTGGTCGGAGATAGCGAAAAAATTAAGGATTATTACTGATGGCACGAATACTAATAACTGGCGGGGCTGGATTTATCGGATCTCATCTATGTGATAGATTTTTGGCCGAGGGGGATGAAGTGATATGCATGGACAATTTTATAACGGGGAGCCCGGATAATATATCGCATCTTTTTGGAAATCCCAGATTCAAATTCATTCAATACAACGTTACTGATTTTATTTATATCGATGGCAGAGTTGATGCTGTTCTCCATTTTGCCAGTCCTGCGTCGCCTATTGACTATTTGAAACTTCCTATTCAAACGCTGAAAGTTGGATCACTCGGTACTCACAAGGCACTTGGCTTTGCAAAAGCGAAAGGGGCAAAATTCTTACTGGCATCTACCAGTGAAGTATATGGGGATCCATTAATGCATCCCCAGAAGGAAGATTACTGGGGTAACGTCAATCCAATTGGAGTTCGTGGAGTTTACGACGAGGCAAAGCGATTTGCCGAAGCTATGACTATGGCATATCACCGCTACCATGGGGTGGACACAAGGATAGTTAGAATCTTTAATACATACGGTCCGAGGATGCGGCTTGATGATGGCAGGGTCCTACCAGCATTTATGAAGCAAGCTCTTCTCGGTGAAGATCTCACAGCCTTCGGCGATGGGACTCAAACGAGAAGCTTTTGCTATGTGGATGATCTTGTTGAAGGGATTGTCAGGCTTCTGAGGTCAAGCTATACGAATCCGGTAAATATCGGAAATCCAGATGAGATAACGATACTTCAGTTTGCAAGAGAAATCATTGAACTAACNAACAGTAAAAGTAAGATAGTCTTCAAGCCCCTTCCTGAAGATGATCCAAAAGTTCGACAGCCGGATATCACATTAGCCANGAAAATTCTCGGATGGGAACCAAAGGTGAACAGGCGTGATGGTCTCTTGCGAACGCTGGAGTATTTCAGAGAAAAGGTGAAAGGTTAAGGGAAGTCTGAAGATTATCTTTTTTGCCGAAATCACTATATAGAGTTTTGCTGTACGCTGCTGAACCATGTTGTATTTGGAAAACANAGAAGCCGGTGCCACCTAGCGCACAAAAGGCAGCACCAGCTCGAGGGGGGCAAATCTTTGTTAGTTCCTCTGTGAAGCTGCAGGTTGTGTCAATTTATTCATTAACTCGCTCTTAGTGAAATTTCTCCGGTCCAGGATGTTGATATGAGTTTTGCCGCTTTCATGATTAAGGAGTATTTCGTCAAATTTTTCCCTTTCAGATAATACAACGACTTTATTCCAATCCTTTACAAACTCGGCATAGTTCTTGACATCTACAAAATTGGCATCAAATATCAATTTTGTTGACGGGTTTAAGGCACTGANTTTACGATAAAATTCACCTGGCCTGATCAATTTGATTTCGAAACCCGCCTCATCTATTGTTTCCCTGAGCAACTTAAACAGTTCGTAATCTTCGCTAACAAAAACGATCTCATTCAAATTTAAATCCGATCTATCTTCAAGTTGAGCAGAAAGTGCAGGAAGAGGGAAATTTGGCATATAGACCACGACTGTTGTGCCCATGCCATATTCACTGTTTACCCATATAGATCCACCGTGCAACTCAACAAGTCGTCTTGTGAGGGCAAGGCCGAGTCCCGTACCATTTCCTGGCCTATTATCGCCTACCTGTACAAATGGTTTAAACAATTTGTCAATATCCTCTTTCCTTATGCCAATTCCTTTGTCGGTGATTCTTATTTCAATACCCTCGCCGGAGTTATGAATTTCAAGTTTTACTGGGGTGTGGTGGGGACTAAACTTAATGGCATTGCTCAATATGTTATAAAGAATTTGTTTGAATTTTAAAGGGTCAGCAAAAATTGATTCGACCCCCTTTTCATAGATTGTGTCGAGCTTGATGTTTTTTTCATCAAGCGCTGGTTTCAGTATTCTTTTGACGCTCTCGACTACTTCCTTTACNGAAAATTGCTGGACTTGAAGTTGCATTTTACCTATCTCAACTCTAGTTAAGTCAAGGATATCATTAATCAATGCTAAAAGGTCTTTGCTTGCTGTAAGAATATTCGAAGCAAACTCTTTGATAAGGTCTTTTGAAAGATCNGTTGTGTCATCTTGCAGAATATGGGCGAATCCGATAATAGAATTCAATGGTGTTCGAATTTCATGACTCATATTTGCCAGAAGTTCAGATTTTGATTGGTTTGTAACCTCAGCTCGTTTAAGTTCGGTTTCCAAATGTTTCTTATTTTCGTTTAGCCAGGTAATTTGTTCTAATGTTTCGAAATAAGCACCCAGGAGCTTTGATGAGATTGAAATTACCTCAGCAGAATCTTCGCGAGGCTTCAGAGCAATAATTGCTCCCGTGACATCCCCATGGGTAGTGAAGGGGACAGCATAGTAGCCTTGAGAATTTATAATGTCTCCCGTCTGTATCTCGTCGAGCATGATTTGAGGAACNTTTAGTATAAAGCCAGTTTTTTCTGTAATTTCAAGTACGCCGTCTTTATCCCCTTTCCTTGCAAGCGCGACACCATCGGAACCAGATGCCTCGAGGAGTTCTCTTAGAAATCTTTTAATATCATGGGAGACAAAAAGTTGCTGAAAGCTATTCAGAATAATCTGAAATGCTCTTTGAAGGATCTTTGATTTTTCCACAGGTTCAAATATGACTATCTCACTATCGTCATCAGCCTTTGCAATTATNAGGCGTGCAGTTACCTTTAATCCGTCACGTCTAATGTAGTTCAGCTGTCTCTCAATGTGAGAGATACCTTTTCCAAGATTTTGTAGCTCTTCTATTCTGATTGAATTTGATAGTACTTCTGATACTTCTTCACTTGTCGCATTTGAATTTTCTAGACCAAAGATCTTGTAGAAGGATCGGTTTATATGGGTTACTTTGAACTCATCGGCTGGACGGTCTGCAGCATGCTTGATAGATACAATGCCTATGCTCATCTCGTCAAGAATCTTATGAAAGATGCTTCCTGTGGGATCTATCGACGTGCTGTAAGCGGATACGTCTGAAATTGCATTTTGAAGCTTCTCTTTGAGAATGTACTGCAGTTGACTGAACTCCAGGCTTGATAAACTGTTTTCGGATTTTAGCGATATGGTGCAGATAAAATCTCTATTTTCGATTGGTAGAATAATGTCCGCATTTCGTCGCGCAGTTGTAAATGTACTGTATGTCCGGATTAGAGTATCATTATCGGCGTCTGTACCAGGGATTTTTTTCGCTTCAAAATTGCTGACCCCCTCAGTGAATTTGAAATTTCCGAGCAGCTTGCTGTTAAATGACAGAATACCTGATTGTGAATTGAAAACGTTCATAACGGATAAAAGTATTTGTCTCAGTCTTTTATCAAGCGAGAATTCAGGGGTGACTCTAATAGCCGCTATTGAAGAAATTCGTTCCGCGGATTTTAAACGATTCTCCAGTTCTTCTTTCTTTTTCACGATCACAAGCGCTATAGTAAGTGCCAGTGAAGCAATTGCCGCAAAGTAAATAATTATTTCTGTCATTTTGCCCTCCTCTCAAACAATCTGGCTTTTATTGTAATAGCCATGCAGCCAAAGGATCTCATGAATTTGCATATTCAAGCGCGTAGACGACCCAGTTTATGTAGTTCTTTCTCAAGAGCCTTTCAGCTGAGGTTTTAATCTTTGCCGCCTCTTCTATTGGGCTTAAATCGACCTGATCTTCAGAGACGTAAGATGCTTCTACATAGAGAGTCGGCACACCAGAGGCCAAATTGTGGACTGTGTTATCATTCCGAAACGATGCCGACACAACAAATAAATCAAAGGTGTTTGATTCCAAAAATGATTTTGCCTCAAGTGGAGTCGATGCGAAAATTGTTTCAAACTTAGGGGGCTCCAAAGCCTTTGAAACAATCCTTGCTGTTTCCTTTCTTTCGACAAGCACTAGAGTTTTGCATACTATAAGCATTTTAACTTTCCTCGCTTAGGTATACACATTACAGTAGCGTGCCAGAAATTCTGATTGATGATGAAATAAAATACTGTTGTAAGTTGCCAGTTTATAGAATGTTATAAGGGTGGTTCAAAATGGAACAGGGAGTTGATGATTTGGGGACGGTAAAGTTTACTTCGAAATTGAAATATTTACTCGTGGGGAGCGGGTTTTTTTGGAGATACGAAGATCACCTCCTCTCTATCAATACGCACAGAGCCTGGTTTGCCCTTAACTTTCTTTACATATTTTTTCATCGTATAAGTAACCGGTACAATTAAACTTGAGTTTGCTTTGCTGTAATACGCAGCTAGTTCTGCTGCAAATTCAATAATTTTCTTAGGTGGATAATTTTTGGACTGGTTACGTATTATGACATGAGATCCAGAGGTCCCTCGGGCATGGAGAAATATATCGTTCGGCCTAGCATAATTAAAGGTTAACTCCTCATTATTGAGTGTGTTTCTCCCAACATATATCACATATCCATGTTGATCAAACTTGCGGAATTTAGTTTGGGGTAAAGGTTTTAGTCCCTCCTTATTAAGGATAGATTTTAGTTGCTGCTGTCCTTCCACAGTTTCAACTTGCGCTAACACGCATTCCAATTTCTTGAGTGTGAGGTCCAACTCCTCCTTCCGATGTATAGCTTGAGATTGAGATATTCTCGCCTTTTTTGCTTTTTCAAAATAAAGTTGTGCGTTCTGAATGGGTTTTAGCTTCGGATCAAGAGGAATGGTGATCAAATCTTCCCCCCACTTTGCAGCATAGGAGGAGGAGCCTCTTGGTATCGCTGCAAAATTTGCCATCAAGGTTTCAGCATAAAACCTGTATCTCTTTTCTCTATGCTCAGCGAGCTCCTTTTCAATTTTCTCAATTGTCGTTTTGATATCCCTGATTTTCTTTCTTACAGTTTTAGATAGAGACTTTTTCAAATCTTCAGTCGCTTGATTTCTTTCAGTTTCAGAAACATACCTTATGATACAGCTGTTTACAGTGATACAACGTTCGAATTTAAGGCTCGATAGGTGATGCAACCTTATAATACTGAACAGGTACGGTTTGTTTTCTTTGTAATAAATACAAGGTGTTGGGTGCGAAAGTTCGTCAAGAATCTCTCTTAAAATGCAATTGAGTAATTTTTGCTTGGATGCCCATGAGAAATCCGATATTTCATTCAATGAGCTCTGGGTTTGTAAGACATGTTGAAGGCGAAAAATTATCTCTGATGCCAGTTCTTTTGATAGGTAAGGGAAAAGTTGAGAGATATCTTCCGCAGTTACAGGATCGTTTAGATTAAAATTAGATACGTCGGACAAGCTTTTATGCTGATTCGTTGATTCTTTCGGGGTTAAGTTAACTTCCTCTCCCAATTCTAATCCACGTTTGAGGAAACGATCGACAACTTTGTTCTTGCTATCTGTCAGATAAACGTTGGAATGTGTTCCAAAAAAATTTACGACAAGCTGTTGTTGATTGGAGAGGCGGAAAATAACGACTCTGTCGTACCTGACAACTTCAGCGGAAATTATTTTGACGCCAATAATAGCGGGGAAAATAGCAGCACCCTTCGGAATAGCTGGTAACTCGCGCTTTAAAAACAGGTAGTTTTGGTTAGGAACGCAGCTGACTTTAATTAGCGAGGGTTTTCGCCCGTCTTTCATTAAAATGAGATCAAGAGTTCTCTTCACTCTGGTAAAGCTTGAGATTATTGCTGAGTTCTTGATGTCATATGATATTTCGGCCAATATCGCTTCTAATGTGAAATAATTGTTGATCATCGTCTTCGAACAATTGGTCGAATGTGAGGAGTGTGCTTCGCAGGTCGTTGATAAATTGTCAAATCACCCTACACGGTTTTTTACCTGTTCTTATTTTTGCCAATATCCGAATCAATGTTGAGACGCGCCATAATTTGCTTAACGCGTGATTTGCTTGGTTTTACTTTGTAGTTTTTGTACAGGATGATTGTTCTTTTTAACGAGTCATAATAGGCGGCACACTCAGGGCACTTGCTTAAGTGACTTTTTAGTTTCGAGCAGGCTGAGGAGTTAAGGTCCAAATCTATTTTTGAACATATCTCCATTAGATATTTTTTGTGTGGTCGCATTTTTACTCCGAGAAATACTTGTTTAGCTCATTTCTAAGGAACAAACGCGCCCTATGCAGTCGTGACTTGACTGCAGGTGTTGAAAGTTTGAGAGCTTTGCCTACTTCCTCTGTTGACAGGCCTTCCACGTCTCTCATTACAAATACGATGCGGTAATCCACAGGGAGTTTCCTAATAGCATCATCGAGGATTTTTTTTAGCTCTTTGTTGAGAACCGAATCCGATGGGGTTTCTCCCCTGTGGGGAATTTGCAGTTCGTTTGTACCTTGGTAGAAGTCAGTATTGTCAAGTGAAACTACGGGTTCTTTAGATCTTTTCCTGTGCATCATCAGGCAGTTGTTGGTGACAATGCGGTAGAGCCAAGTTGAAAACTTTGATTTTCCTGAAAAGGATTTCAAGCCTTTGTAGGCGTTCACAAAGGTTTCCTGTAAGACCTCATCTGCTTTTTCCTTATCACGACAAATCTTAAAGGCAAAGCTATAGACAAGTTGTTCATAATTCTTCACAAGTTTACCAAACGCTCTCTTATCCCCATTTTGTGCACGACGGATCAACTGTTGTTCTTCTCGATCCATATTGTTCATTTTTGTTTCCTNGAAAAACTNAAAATGACTTTTACTGTGATTCCTTTCATTGAGCCTTTGAGGATGCTTTAATAAATTTCCCCTGCAGCAGCGAGATAGGTGTTTTTCATGAGCATAGCGATAGTCATTGGTCCTACGCCACCTGGAACAGGGGTTATTGCCGATGCTACTTCTTTTGCCGANTCAAAGTGGACGTCGCCCACCAGCCTATAGCCGCTCTTTTTCGACGGATCCAATATTCGATTCGTGCCAACATCTATTACAACAACACCGGGACGTAACATTTCTCCGGTTATTGCTTCTGGTTTCCCCATTGCGGCAATGATAATGTCTGCCTGGCGAGTGAAGTACGAAATGTCTCGGGCTGCAGTATGGGCGACGGTAACAATTGCATTGGCATTTTTCCTTTTTTGAAGGAGCAGGTTTGCAACAGGTTTCCCAACAATGTTGCTCCTGCCAATTACAACGACGTGCTTGCCATTTATATCGATTCCACTTTTTTCAATAAGTACTTGTATGCCACCTGGAGTGCATGGTATAAAGGATTTTTCCCCTATGACGAGTCTACCAACATTGACAGGTGTGAAACCGTCTACATCTTTGGCGGGACTGATGCATTCAATAACGGCAATTTCGTTTATGTGCTTTGGGAGAGGTAGCTGCACAAGGATACCATGTATTTTGCTGTCATTATTGAACATCTTTATTCTGTCGAGAAGTTCCGACTCGGTCGTATTTTCGGGCATTTTCTCTGTGATGGAGTAAAAACCCATCTCGGCACAAGCTTTTGCCTTGCTTGATACATATAGCTCCGAGGCAGGGTTGTTGCCAACGAGTATAAACGCCAGTCCAGGTGTAATACCACGAGATGATTTTAAATTGTCGGTAAGCTCTTTTACCTCTTTCCGAATTTCTTCAGCTATCGCTTTCCCGTCAATTATCTTTGCGCTCATTTTCGATCAATGAATGGTGGAAAAAGTATTCTCAAAATGTCCAATGACTTTCCTGTTACTGGATCCACTGTTATTACCACAGCTGCTAATTTCGCATCGTCTTCGGCGGACTCGTAGCGGGCAGGGGTTGCATAAATAAATCTTTTTAGTGCGCTTTCTTTTTTCATGCCAATTATTGAGTCATATGGTCCAGTCATTCCTACATCGGTAATATAGGCTGTTCCCCCGGGCAATATTCTCTCATCAGCAGTTTGGACATGTGAATGAGTACCTATAACTGCACTTACTTTTCCGTCGAGATACCAACCCATGGCAACCTTTTCAGCAGTTGCTTCGGCATGCATGTCAACAATTATTATATGTGTCTCGGATTTCATTTTTTCAATAGCCCAATCCGAAGTGCGAAACGGGCAATCAATGGGGTACATGAAAGTCCTCCCCTGGAGGTTCAATACCCCAACACTTCCCTTTTCACCGAGGGAGTAAATTACGTAGCCATTTCCATACGATCCCTTTGGGAAGTTCATAGGCCGGAGGAGATTTCTTTCTCTCATCATATATTCGTGTATCTGGAATTTATCCCAGATATGGTTACCGCTTGTTATTACGTTGACTCCGAGTGAAAAGAATTTTTGGGCGAGCTTTTCAGTAATCCCCTTTCCATCGGCAGCATTTTCTCCGTTGGCAATTACAAAATCTATTTTATATTTCTCGATAAAGCCCCGAAGAAAGTTTGTAACCATTCCAACCCCCGCATTTCCGACGATATCTCCAATGAACAAGATCTTGATGGTTTCCAGATTTACTCCTTTTAATAGAATATAATTGAAAGCATTTGAAAATTGAAGGGGAAAGTCGAACGCGAGATGTGAGTAGGGGAAAAAACGTTGAAAATGTGGCCTCTCCTGTCCTTGTTCTTCCTTAGTTTTTCGGGATTTGCCCTGCAGATATGAAATGTCGTGGCAAATTATCCATCGATGATGTTCTTAAATGCCACGATAAAGGGGAATATGTGTTTTTTTTGGAAATCTTGATTGGAGCGAAGCGGCACAGACATTGATAAAGATATTGTCGGTATGAGAAGTCTACAGTGCAATTTTCAAGTATGTCTGTTTCCATATATATTTATAAGGAGATTGTCATGGGGCAACAGTATTTAATGCTGATACCTTTGATGGCGTCAGTATTCAGCATCGCATATTATATACAGTCGGCAAAACGCAGCAATTTTCTGAATTATGCCCGAACATTTTTTTACCTCTCCGCTTCTTCAATTGTGGTTTTGTTTGCTTATTTCTTGTATTTGATACTTTCTCACAGGTATGATTATACTTATGTCTGGAGCTACAGTGCAAATAATTTATCCACACCCCTTTTAATCTCAACTGCTTATGCGGGACAGGAAGGGAGTTTCTTCTTGTGGTGTGTATACACGGCAGTGATCGGTATTTTTCTTTTGAGATACTCTAGAAAGCATAATTACGAAGCGATTGTCATGCCAATTCTACAACTTGTGCTTGCTTTTATTGCACTTGAACTGACGTTGAAGAGCCCATTTCTCAAGGTATGGGAGTCGTTCCAAAACGTTCCTGTCGGTTTCATGCCCAAAGATGGGAGGGGTTTGAATCCGCTCCTTGAGAACTTCTGGATTGTGATACACCCACCTGTTCTCTTTTTGGGTTTTGCTACAGCTGTAGTGCCATTTGCATATGCAGTTGCTGGAATTGTGAAGAATGATTATCGGGGATGGATGAGATACATGCAGCCATGGCTTGTTCTCAATGTGTTGACGTTAGGCGCAGGAATAATAATTGGCGGTTACTGGGCTTATATAACCCTTGGGTGGGGCGGTTTTTGGGGATGGGATCCAGTTGAGAACTCGTCGTTGGTCCCATGGCTTGTCTCAGTTGCAGCTCTTCACACAATTTTGATTGGACGAAAAACAGGGGGGTATCTGAAGACAAGTTTGTTTTTGTCAGTGACAAGTTTTATTCTTGTTTTGTATAGTACCTTTCTTACCAGGAGTGGAGTGCTTGGAGACACCTCTGTGCATGCATTTGTTGATCCAGGCAGGGAAGTATATGTATTGCTTTTAGTTTTTATTGGGACGTTTCTGATACTTGGTTACGTTCCTCTGTTTAAATACCGAGCCTCAATCCCGAGCGTGGGGGTAGGCCACAATTTGTTGTCGCGAGAGAACGCACTGTTCATAGGCGCAGCCTCCCTTTCTGTGCTGTCGCTTTTCGTCCTCGTAGGAACCTCCTCACCTATAATCACTGGACTGCTCCAGGGAAAACCAACTGCAGTTGACTCCTCATACTATGTGACAACAAGCCTCCCGCTCGGGTTCCTGATTATTGCCTTGATTGGGTTTGCACAGATAGTCTGGTGGGATAAATCAGATAAGATGACATTCAGGAAAAATATGTTTTTGCCACTGGCCGGGACAATTGTAACATCGGTTGCTGCACTTTTACTGTCGGTTACTCAGATCTCTGTGATACTAATCATTGCTGCTGCGGCATTTGCTTTTATTGCCCATACTGCAGCAATGCTAAGGATAGTAAGAGGGAATCCGAGATACATTGGTGGACCTATTGCTCACGCTGGGATTGCCCTTATGTTTGTCGGGATGGTGACTTCAACCGCTCTTGAATCAAAAAAGATAGTTCAGCTTCCCGAGGGGGTACCCGTAACGGCATATGGNCACGAGTTTGTGTATTCTTCTAACATTCAGGTCGAAGGCAAAGATGGTTTTCTAGTGAATATGTCTGATGGTGGAACTAGTACGAGTTTAAAACCCGTCATGTATTACAGTGACTATAATCAGGGTACAATGCGCGAACCAGACGTGAAAAGTTACCTGGCATATGATTTATACGTAAGTCCCGTAAGTTTGCAAAATGAAAATCAAATAGGAAATGGGAAAGGGGTTAGCCTCGTAACACTGGTGAAAAACAAGCCGACAAAGCTAGATGATGGGACACTACTTACACTTAAAGGATTTAAAGTAATTGGGGGGGAGCACTCGACCATGAATATGGGGGGTACTTTTGGTGTTTCCGCAATCCTTGATGCGGTGAACGAAGGTAAAAAAATAGAACTCGCGCCAGAACTTCAATTTGTGAATGGGCAACAAAAAGCAATACCAGCTGAGGCGTTTGGCAATGTTATTGCGATAATGGATATGAATGTTGGAATGGGTGGGGGTGTAGCCTCATTAAGATTAGTGGTGCATTCGCAACAAGCATCGCAAGCTGCAGCTGTTCCTGTTCTTACGGTGGAAATTAGCAGAAAGCCGCTAATCAGTCTTTTGTGGGGAGGAACTATAGTGCTCTTTGTCGGGTTGATAATTTCTGTGTACAGGAGATTTACTGAAGAATCAGTCGCCAAAAAGTTTTCTTCGGTCGTAGTGTCAGTTCAAGCAGAAAAGGAGGAGAGGAAAAATGCAGAAGTTCACCCCTGAGCTGTACCACGAGCTCAAGTCAAGAGTTTGCCGTGAGTGCTATCTCAGTGATGAGAAAGGCAATTGCTTGGTAAGTCAGGATCGGAAATGCGTTCTTGATCTTTATTCGGCACAGATAATTAAGGCTCTTGCGGAAGCGTGGGGTGGACAGGAAAAAGATTTTGATATAGCTCTGCGCACAGAGGTATGTGCGATATGCACATATAAGAGTGAATCAGGCTTCTGCTATGTTCGTGAAGAAGAAGATTGTCCATTGAACTCTCTATTTGCAGTCATATCATCTGCCGCTTTGGCATTGGGTAATGAATGAAATCAATTCAGGCATTGTTCAACAAGTCTGAACTCTTNCCAGAGTAAAAGATTGGCTTCTTGGGGGACGATTCCTTTATCTCTTACATGAGGTAATTTCCTCTTTTTCCTGCAGATTTCCTCATTTCCGGATAATCCGGATTTGACAATGGTCTGAAATGCATAGAGTACAGAATCGATAGGTTTGAGGCATTGTGTGTGAATCCTTATTTGCTAATTTGCATCAAACATATAACAAAATAGGAGGAACTAATGAAAAAAAACGTCGGCACTGCAGACAAGTGGATACGAATTATCATAGGTCTGGTTCTTTTGAGTCTGGTATTCATTGGCCCCAAGACTGCATGGGGCTGGCTTGGATTAATTCCATTGATCACAGCCTTTGTGGGATTTTGTCCACTTTACTTGCCTTTTAAGATTTCCACAAAGAAGGAAGAGGTAAAAAGTCAACCGTAGTGAATCCCNGGAGCTACACTTTGGGAACAGAATCATCGCATCGGACGAGCCGGAGGCAATCAGAGGTGGGAACAAGATTCTTNTCTTATGGCCAGAACGTTTTGCGCCGGCTCTTTCCTGAAGGTGTAGAGTATGGTATTTCAGACGATCCGATGAAAGGAATGACGTTGGAGTTCGTCCCGAAAGTAGATCTTTATGACAGTGGAACGAAGATAATAGTTGAAGCAGATTTGCCCGGTGTCAGTTCCAAGGATCTTCGGGTAAAGGTGATCAATGGCGACCTCTATATTGAGGGTGAAAGAGAAATTGAGGGGAATGAGGAATTTGTTTATTCTTGTTGTGAAAGGCCATCGGGGTTGTTTTCTCGGCAATTGAAACTACCCGATTCTGCGGATCTAACCCGGGTGAAATCGCAATTTAAAAATGGTGTCTTAAGGATAGAATTTGATAAGAAACCGACTCCTTCACGGAATGAAATTGAAATAAAGATCCAATGAAGAAATATTCGACTAAATAAAACTTCAAGAAATTTTTGGAGATAAAATGTTCTTAGATCAACATGCACAAACCGAAATAAAAAAAAGATTTGCTAATTTAATAAATCCTGTGCGAATAATTAACTTCACCCAATCCCTGGAGTGTCAATACTGCAGGGAAACGAGACAAATTCTAGAGGAGCTTGTTGAGCTTTCAGATAAGCTGTCGCTCGAAGTGTATAACTTTGTATCTGACAAAGAAAAAGTTGAAGAGTTTAACATAGATAAGATTCCTGCAACTGTGATCGCCTCTCCAGATAAAGATTACGGAATCCGCTATTATGGCATTCCATCTGGCTATGAATTTGCTTCGCTCCTCGAAGATATTGAAATGGTTTCAACATCCACTCATCAACTTAGTGATGAAACGGTGACTAAGTTACAAATGATCACTGAACCAGTACATATTCAAGTATTTGTAACGCCTACCTGTCCCTATTGCCCTCGTGCCGTTTTCATGGGGCACCAGTTTGCCTTTCTTAATGATAAGATCAGGGCTGACATGGTTGAGGCAACTGAGTTTCCTCATCTTGCGATGAAATACAATGTTCGCGGCGTTCCGCGAGTAGTGATTAACGAAACTCACCATTTTGAAGGTGCCTATCCTGAGGAAATGTACATAGATGAGGTTGTGAAGGCATTAAATGAAAAGGCAGGGAAGTTAATTAGTTAGTTAATATGGGGGTGATGTACGAAGAAGGGACTAAGCGGCCTAACTTANCAATGTTTCGAGGCTATGTTTAGGTGGTGTAGATATAGCGTAGTGTAGGGGAACCAGGCTGCTGTCATCTGGCATTTATAGCTCACTCACCATAAATACCGTATTTTCATAAATCAGCGCTTTGCAAGAAAGGGAGTTCCAAATCCTTTTTTGAAACGATTGGTGAAGAAATGCTCCAACTAATGTTGATGCTCGGGTCATCGTACCTGATGCCGCGTTCGTGCTGCCCAGAGTAAAAGTTATCCGCTTTATAAAGTACTTCTGCGACACTGGATAACGTAGCAAATCCATGTGCAAAACCGCGTGGAATGTAAAGCATTTTCTTGTTCTCTTCGCTGAGGAGGAGTCCAAACCATTTACTAAAAGATGGTGAGTCTTTTCGTAAGTCTACTGCGACATCAAATATTTCCCCCCTGATACATCGAACCAGCTTTGCTTGGGCAAATGGCTCCTTCTGGAAATGAAGGCCTCTGATCACTCCTTTAACGGATCGTGAATGATTATCCTGAACGAACTCTGACATAATTCCAGCTTTGTTAAAAACAATAGAATGGTAAGACTCCATAAAGAAACCGCGATCATCTTCAAATACTTGCGGTGTTATAACAATTAAACCATTTATTTCCTGCACTCGTTCAAATTCGAATGGCATCAGCTAACTCTTTTAGGTAAATTTAAATAGTGGAGAGCGGTTTTAAAATAGTTAATTCGAGTCGAGTTTAATTGTCGTAGGAGCTTTCAGGCCAATTAGCAGCTCGTTGCAGGTGAACGCCGGTTGNGTCAACCCGAGTGCCCTAGCCATTCTCGGATAAATCGGAAATGTCATTCCTGACGCTCTCATGACCTGCCTGATATCCTCTTTAGAGAAGAATTCTCCTCTATTGCCAAAAAAAAGGATGCTACCTTTGCTAAGAAGAAGTATCTTCTGACATATTGGAAGAGCAAAATTCAAGTCGTGGGAAACAATTACAAGTGTTTTCTTTCGAGACTTTAGCTTTTGTAAAAGCAAAGCTACCTTTTCCTTCTCCCTGAACGACAGACCAGCTGTCGGCTCGTCCAGCGCCAGTACAGGAGTATCCATTGCGGCAACTGATCCAATAGCAACTAATCTTCTCATGGCATAGCTAAGTGAGTAAGGATTGGAGCTCAGGATTGGACGTAGTTCGAGAGTGTCGATTACCAAATCGAGCAAATTTCGACCTGTGCCAATGTTATCAATTCCAAAAGTCAACTCCCTTGAAACGGTATCTGCAAAAAGCTGGTCATCTGGATTTTGAAAGCAAAGGGCATAGCTCCGGGAGAGTTCGCTCACTTTTTTNGTTCGAGTGTCTGTTTCACCCAAAACAACTCTTCCTGCGGTTGGTTTCAAAATCCCATTCATCAGCTTTAAGATAGTACTTTTTCCTGAGCCATTTCTGCCAACAATAAGGGTTGTTGTTCCTGATTCAATCTCAAACGAAACCGTTTTTAAGGCAGGGTACTCTCCATAAGAGAATGTTACGCTATCGAAGGCTACTCTCATTTTTGTCCACCTAATTTCTTCAATGCAGCTTTATAGCCGAGGATATACNCGGGGGAGGACGACGATAATCCATCCTCTGCAGTTTCGTATTCCCGTGCGCAAATCGACCAAGCAGGGAGTTCTACAAGTTTTCCTCCAACGGAATTAAAAACCGTTGAGACATCTCCGTAAGAGACAATCTCACCATTTGACAGGGCAGCTATCTTATCTGCAATTTTCAATATAAGATACGGATCGTTTTCAGCGATGATAATCGTAATTGATCCTTTCAGTTGATGCAGAATGTCGGATAGGTATGAAGTACTTTCTGGGTCGAGTTGACTCAACGGTTCATCCAAAATAAGAACGTCAGGCTTTTGGGCAAGCGCAGTTGCAATAACAATCTTTTGCTTTTCACCTCCTGATAGTTCCAGAGGATTTCTCATTGCGAGGTGCTGAATTTTCATCTGAGAAAGAACATCGTTTACTCGCTTGAAAATTTCTGGTCTAGGCAATCCCATATTTTCAAGGGGAAATGCTACCTCTTCGAATACTGTGTTCCGCAGATAAGTTATTTGAGAATAGAAATTTTGCATGACAAGAGCTGTGNGAATGGTAGGTACGGGCTTTTTGACAGTTCCAGATGATACAGAAGCTGGATACGACGTTAATAAGCCAGCTGCAGCGAGGCAGAAAGTGGTCTTGCCAGCGCCACTTGGCCCAAGGATTACGGTGCACTCGTCTTTCTTGATTTCTAAGTTAATATCCTTCAGGGCTGCCTGAAGATCGGGTGCATAGGAGTAGGAATATTGCTCAAAGATTAAGATGTTCATACAAACATTTGTGCAAATGCGATAGCAAGTGTAATGAGGAAGAGTATAATTCCAATCGTACGGCCACGGTTATTGATAACTATTTCCGAGATCGAGGATGCCATTTCGTTTCTTTTCTTATCAGCCATGAAGCCTGCAGCCTTGAGGGCTATTCCCCTGTCGAGACTTTCTGCCAAATATGTAAGTGACAGTGGTACGAGAAGGGGGAACAGGTATTTAATTCTAACAAAGATATTCCGGGTTGTATCAAGACCTCGAGCGGATTGAGNTATATAAATTCTTCTGAGCTTGTCTCTTAATAATTGCACCATTGCTACAGAAAGGATGTAAACATAGACAAACCGTCTATCTGCACCCTTTCCTATTAAGTACTCGGATATTGTATCGTTATCAACATTGGCAAAGAAGTAACCAATTGAAATCACGAGAATCGTTAGTCGAAGTCCAACTCTTGTTGCGAAAATCAGTCCTTCTTTTTTGAAAGTTAGATGGCCTATAATAACGGCAGGCGAGCCGACAAAGAAGAGTCCATTTATTATATATCCAATAAGAATTAATGGGAGAACAAACTTTAAAAATCCCCTAAAAATTCTATGCCGATTCTTTGATAATGTCGCAACAAGGAGAAGGAGAAATAAAATGATACCCTGTGCCTCAATCCGGAAGAAAAATGCAGCTGCAATTGCAGAAAACGCTACATATTGATAAAGAGGGTTATAGGTCTTCTTAAATTCTTCAGGCGTTACCATAACCAGGGAGGCGGAGAAGGATTGGACGAGGAATGCGCGAAAGGAGAATATATACCACAAGGAAGCTGAGAGATTTGTCTACAGGATCGGCAGCAAGACCTTGCAAGAATACACTTTCAACGACTGATTTTCCAATTGCCCGGAAATAAAGAACAAGAAAGTCTGTCCCACCCATCGTCACACCTCCAAACATGAAGGCTGCAATTGGAGCAGACGTAAGGGCTGCTAATAGCCCTTGTACCACCCCTGCCAAGAGCGTAGTATACCATTTTTTGAAAGCACCTAACCTTGCCACTATCCCGCTGTACAGACCTATCACAAGAGTAACGGGGATGAAAAAAATGAACGCATAGTTGAANAAGAAACCAAGAGTTAAATTCGCGAATGCTCCAGTAATCATTCCTGCAACTGGACCAACTAAACACGCTATGAGAATAGTTCCAACTGAATCGAGGTAGAGGGGGAGTTTAATTAATTGTGCGGTCTGGCCAACTACAATATTCAGGGCTGCCCCAAATGCAATCAAAGGGATAGTAGATGAGGTAATTTCCTTTTCGAAATTTATCTCAAAAATGGTGTGGCGCACTGCTAACCATATACCTCTTTCATCGAGTGTAAGAGAGCATCACACCATCTATCNACTTCAGGGCCGGATTGGCGAGGGAAGAAAGTTCCCACCTCAGTAATAACAGCATCGATCAGGTTTGCAGGGACAGCGTCAAAGTATGTATTAAGGCACTCTATTTCAGGGCTTGTAAAGAGTTCCTGAGGACTTTCAGCACGGGGCTTAAAGTCTTCAAGGCGCCTTGTTCCGTCATATTTCAAAGCGCTTGTAACTGCGTAAAACTTCTTCATTGCAAGATTACACGCCGCAGCAAGCGGGAAAGAGCCTATTTTGTTTATTAGAGTTCCGTCCGAATAAATAGCATCAGCCCCAGCAATTGCTGATTCAATTTCATTTACAACTATACCAACGGCAGCATCGGCTACGAGGACAGGATGGTGTCCCATTTTTGCTAAAGCCCGGGCAGTTAGTCTCCCCTCGAAAAGNGGACGTGATTCCATTACAAAAACTTTAAAGTATTTTTTCTCTCTGGCAGCCGACTCAAAAGTATGAAGAACAAACTCTGAATGGCTTATGGTTGCATATGACTGGCCGTCATGCAGATAGTTTGAGGCAGCTTGACCCGCTATTTGGGATGACCTGTCTATTTTTTCTTTCAGATTGTATAAATATTCAGATATTGATTTGCTGTCAGACCTTATTCGTTTAGTAATGAATGTGCACGTGTTTTTAAGAGCTGCCATCTGGGATTGACCGGAGGCGATTGCTTCACACATACTTTNCAAATCTTCAGAGAAACTGGGGGAGGTCAATTCCCTTTGAGAAAATTCAATAGCCAGGTCTACCATGTCACGAAGGACTTGCTGTGCACTTGAAACGTTATCAGATGCAATTTTGCTGATTCGTTCCATGAATTCCTTTTTCATTTTTGGTCTGGCTCCCGCTTAACCCTCATAGTTTAAAGGCGAATGATGTTATTCTCACCCGAATCTACCGCCTAATACAAGAATGCTGAGAATTCCCCAAAGTATCCAGATGCCAAACACCCACACCGCGGCGTCGATGGTTTTACGATTGCTGAAGCGTGCAAGGCCTATTGAAATAACGATCAGGGACCAGATTGTAAAGAAGTCAACTTTTGCCATTGCCAGATAAAGCTTGTCTGTAGTACTCATTTTGCTGAGCATTCCAAGATGCAACCCGCCGTCAAGTCGAGCTGTTGCAACGGTTATTGCTGTACCCACAATGCTTCCCACGATGAGAATCCAGTTTGTAATTCCTACGATCCCCATTGCCTGGGAGTAAGTTAATGAAGACTTCATCCCGAATCTCCCGACCAGATACCAAATCCCCGAAAGTATGAAGAATACAATGAAAACAAACAGAAATGCTGTAAATGCACTTATGCCAACAACAGATCCGCTTGAGAACCGGTCCTCCATAACAGTTTTTGCCTGGTCTGCCTGATCGGATGTCATTTTTCCCTCATTAACCATTTTATCAATGGCTTTCTCTTGCTGCCGGATGATCTGGTTTCGCAGTTCAGGTGAACTCATTCGAACATAGGCGGAAAGTGCCCCAAGGAGGGCAAAAAACAAAACTGGTACAAACCAGTCGGTAACTCTTACACCAGTTGTTTTCAGCCATTCAAAAACCCTGGATGGCTCGTAAAAGATGCCAGCAGCATTGTCAACAAAGCTGCGGGTCTCCTGTGGATTCTGAGGTTGCTCTGGCAATGTTGACTGGGTATCTGACTGCTCCATGATACTTTCTCCTTTTTTTAAAGATAGCTCAGGGATGCTGTAATTTCAACTGTTGTATCATTGGTTTATAAATAGGGTTTCGATGGAGTTAGTTTCTTTCTTAAATTAATCAAAAGAGGAGTTTGTATGGGATCGAAGAAATTCTTCATACTTGATGGTACTGCGCTTGCTTACCGTGCCTTTTTTGCATTGATTGGCAGACCACTTATATCGTCCAAGGGAGAAAATACAAGCGCTGTGTATGGTTTTACAAATTTTCTACTGAAGATTCTCGAGGAGGAAAAGCCAGATTACATTGCTGCTGTTTTTGATTCGTCTGAGCCGACATTTCGACACAAGGAATATCCTGCTTACAAAGCAACGCGTGAAAAGATGCCTGAAGATATGGTGACACAGATTAAGAGAATTAAACAAATTCTTGATGCTTTCGGGATACCAATTCTCGAGGTACCCGGTTATGAGGCGGATGATGTTATTGGGACGCTTGCCATGAAAGCTGCAAGGGATAAAATCCAAGCATTTATGGTTACTGCTGATAAGGATTTCATGCAGCTAATATCACCTGGAGTATTCATGTATCGCCCTGGCAAGAGCGGTTTTGATGCTGAAATAGTGGATGAGAAGGGGGTTGAAAGAAAATTTGGCGTAAAACCCGACCAGGTCGTTGACGTATTGGGATTGACTGGTGATGCTAGTGATAATGTGCCCGGCGTCAAAGGGATTGGTGAAAAGACAGCGATCCCCTTAGTAAAACAATTTGGCTCTATTGAAAATCTATTGGAAAATGTGGACAAGATTGACAAGGAGTCATTGAAGAAAAAGCTCAAACAGGATAAAGATAATGCTATNCTATCAAAGTATCTCGTGACAATTAAAACGGACGTCCCTCTTGATATAGATTTCCACAGTTTAAAAGAATCTCGACCAAGGTATGATGAAATCTATAAATTGTTTAATGAACTTGAGTTTAAATCACTGCTGAATCGAGTCCGCTTAATTGCTGGTGGTGAAAAACNAAATGATAGTGAACCTGTCGATAAGATTGGTTCTGGCCCTGATGTGAAATTGAAAAGTATAAAAGATACGAAGCACAAGTATTATACAGTTGTACAAATTGATGACCTGAAAAAGCTCTGCGATAAGCTAAATTCCGCAACTCTCTTGTCAATAGATACTGAGACAACAGATATTTCTGCATTGAGGGCTCAACTGTTGGGAATTTCGTTTTCCATGAGGCCAAATGAGGCATACTATGTTAGCATCAAGCATGATGGTGATTTGTTTACGCAGGAGTCGGCCTCCAGAGGTGTGCATCTTGTCAGTGCATTGAAGTTACTAAAACCNATTCTGGAGTCAAAAAAAATTCCGAAGGTTGGCCAAAATCTTAAATACGACATGTTAGTGCTTTCAAATTACGGTGTAAATCTTAAGGGTATAGAGTTCGATTCTATGGTTGCATCTTATGTTTTAAATCCAGATGGTCAGCATAATCTCGATTCTCTTGCCAGGGAATATCTCGGATACAANACTGTTGGGATTGAGGAACTCATTGGCAAGGGAAAGGCTCAAAAAAATATGCGGGATGTTCCAGTTGAAGTTGTCGCTGAGTACTCTGGGGAGGACGCAGATATTGCATTACAGCTCAGGGAACCTCTTGTGGAAAGNCTAAAGGAAACTAACCAGCTTGAGCTTTGTAGAAAGATTGAGTTCCCGCTCATAGAGGTCCTTGCTTCGATGGAAAAAAATGGGGTCAAGATTGATACAGAGATTCTAGGGCAAATTTCAAAAGAGCTTGAGAGAATGATTGACAATCTTGCAAAGGAGATTTATAGGCTAGCAGGAGGAGAATTTAATATCAATTCCACAAAGCAACTGGCTGAAGTTCTTTTTGGCAAGCTCAAGCTTCCGTCGGCCAAAAAGACCAAGACAGGTTTTTCTACTGATGTGTTCGTTCTTGAAGAACTAAGTGCTGAATATCCAATTGCTAAGGAGATTCTTGACTACAGGAGACTTACCAAATTAAAGTCAACATATGTCGATACATTGCCAACTTTAATAAATCCGCGAACAGGAAGGGTACACACCTCTTTCAACCAGACTGCAACTGCCACTGGGCGCCTCAGCTCATCGGATCCAAATTTGCAAAACATCCCAATAAGGGGAGAAATTGGCAAAGAGATTCGCAAAGCTTTTGTTCCGGGCGAAACAGGTTGGGTAATGGTTTCTGCAGATTATTCTCAGATAGAACTCCGCATTATGGCGCACATCTGCAAAGACGATGGTTTAATCGAGGCTTTCAACAATCACGAAGATATTCATCGAACAACTGCAGCAAAAGTCTTTGGCGTCGCCCCAGAAAATGTTACATCTGACATGAGAAGAAAAGCCAAGGAAGTCAATTTTGGGATTCTTTATGGGATTGGGCCTTATGGACTTAAAATACGATTGGGAATTTCACAAAGTGAAGCCAGAGATGTGATTGAAACTTATTTTAAGAGGTTTCCAAGAGTTAAAGAATATATTAGCAGCACAATCGAGTTCGCAAGAAACCATGGCTATGTTGAAACGCTGTTGGGACGACGGAGATACCTTAAAAATATTAACAGTCGGAATGCTGCTGTACGTCAAGCAGAGGAACGCCAGGCCATTAACATGCCAATACAGGGAACCGCAGCTGACATGATAAAGATAGCGATGATAAACATTCATCGTGAGATGGAAAAAAGGGAGCTGCGGTCTCGAATGATTTTACAGGTTCACGACGAGCTTGTATTCGAAGCACCGAAAAATGAAGCAAGAGTGCTTCAAGAGATAGTGGTGGAAAAAATGAGGAGTGCTGTTGATCTCAGCGTTCCTGTAGATGTCGAAATTGGGGAGGGCTCGAACTGGCTTGATGCACACTGAGCCCAGGCCAGATTTGATTTTCCTCAGAATGGTGTGAATGTTACAGGAAAAGGGAAATAATTTTGTAAGCCATTGCCCCAATGAGTGCAGCAAGAGGGATAGTGAGTATCCATGCTATGACAATGTTTCCTGCGACGCCCCATCGAACTGCTGACACTCTTCGGGTTGCACCCACGCCCATTATCCCACCGTTGATCGTATGAGTAGTGCTGACAGGGATTCCGCTGAATGTTGCAATGAGGAGTGTCAATCCACCTGCTGTTTCAGCACAGAAACCGTCAACAGGTCTCAACCTTGTGATTCTCTGTCCCATAGTTCTAACAATTCTCCACCCACCAAATAAAGTTCCAAGCGCTATTGTAAGGTTGCAAAGGATTATTACCCAGAAAGGCACATGGAAAGTCTTTAAGTAACCAACGGTAACCAACAGTCCTGTTATCACCCCCATTGTTTTTTGTGCATCATTAGTACCATGGCCAAAACTGAGGAAGGCTGCCGAAAGAAGTTGAAGATGGCGGAACATTTTATTGACCCGTGTTGATGAACGTTGGCGAAAAATCCACGTAATTGTAATCATCAGCAGAAATGCGATGACAAAGCCCATCAATGGTGCAAGAACGATAAAAGTTAGCGTACCAGTCCAACCATGTGCGATAATTGCACCTAACCCTGCCTTGGCGACAGCAGCTCCTGCGTAGCCTCCCATTAGCGCATGCGAAGAGCTGGTTGGCAAACCATAGTACCAGGTTATAATATCCCAACTGATAGCACCAAATAGTCCAGCCAATATTACATATTGGTTGACAACGCCAAGTTCGACCAGTCCCTTGCCCAATGTGTCTGCAACTCTAAGAGTAAAGAAAAAGGCTGCTATGAAGTTGAAAAAAGCCGCCCACACAACAGCTTCGCGTGGCGTAAGCACGCGTGTAGATACTACTGTTGCGATTGAGTTAGCAGAGTCATGAAAACCATTCAAGAAATCAAATACTAACGCAATTAAGATTATGAAAAGTGTTAGGTAAATCATTTTAATTTAACAGGGGTTGTGTGGTTTACGTATGCTTGATCAAGATTGCTTCGAGAACATTTGCGACATCCTCGCACCTGTCAGTTGCAGTTTCCAGCCCAACATAAATTTCCTTAAGCTTTATGAGGCGAATCACATCTTTTTCGTTTTCAAAGAGATTCGCGACTCCTCGGGCAAATACATCATCTGCCTCGTTCTCATAAGAATTTATGTCTTTAAGAATTGCCTGGATGTCATCTGATTTGCCAAAATTTTTGAGTTGTGCCACCCCCTTGCTGACAGATTCAACAGACTTTCCAAGAATCGTTATCAATTGTACAATATATTCATCATTAGCGTTAACTTTATAGAGGACGAAACGAGAAGCACTTCCATCAATATAGTCCATTATGTCGTCCAATTTGGATGCAAGCTCGTGAATGTCTTCTCGATCGAATGGAGTAACAAAAGTTGCGTTCACTTCGCCAAAAATGGTGTGGGTCAACGCATCTGCTTGGTGCTCTAATGACTTGATTTGCCTTGCAAGCGATGGCGCCAGCCCTCCATCGCATGATGGAAACTGTGCAAGCAACTTTGTTGCATCAATTAAGAGGCGAGACACGTCTTCGAAAAGATTGTAAAACTTGTCATGCTTTGGAAGAAAATAATGAATGATCGTGTCAATCTGCATTTCAGTATCACCCGCGATTTATTGAAAAGTCACATTGAATTTATATTTTTAAAACAATATTTAAAAGGAAAAGACCACAAAACCTGTTAAATTGAATAAAGGAGAAACTAAAATGGAGTTGGGTTTGATTGGACTCGGCAGAATGGGAGCCAATATGGCGGAACGGTTGTACAAAAACGGTATTCGTGTTGTAGGTTTTGACAGGGACCCCGAAGCAGTTAAGAGGTTTTTAAACCAAGGGAGTGAGGGGGCAAGCTCAATTGAAGAATTAGTTTCAAAACTTCACACTCCTCGTGTTATATGGATGATGGTCCCCGCAGGCAAGCCTGTAGATGACACGATTGATCTTTTGATCCCCTATTTGACGGCTGGTGATATCGTAGTCGATGGGGGTAACTCCTACTACAGGGATACACTTCGCAGAGCCGAAGCATTAAAGGGGAATGGGATTCATATGGTGGATGCGGGCGTTAGTGGGGGAATTTGGGGACTGAAAGAAGGTTACAGCATTATGATTGGAGGAGAAAAAGCTGTTATTGAAAGTCTCAAATCAATTTTTGAGTCTCTTGCACCAGCAAAGGATAAAGGTTGGGGCCGCGTTGGCCCGATTGGTTCAGGACATTTCGTTAAAATGATTCACAATGGAATTGAATATGGACTGATGCAAGCTTATGCTGAAGGATTCTCAATTATAAAAAAGAAAAAGGAGTTTAATATTGACTTACAAAATTTAGTCAACATATGGCGTTTTGGCAGTGTCGTTCGCAGCTGGCTTCTGGATCTAATAGATAATGCATTGAAAGAAAAAGTTTTGGATGATATCGAACCCTATGTTGCGGATTCGGGAGAGGGGAGGTGGGCGGCCATTGAATCGATTGAATTGGGGGTATCAGCTCCAATTATTACACAATCATTATATGAGAGATTTGCCAGTCAGGATGGAGAGAAATTCGGGGACAAATTGCTGGCTATGATGCGGCACGAATTTGGTGGACACCCCGTGAAAACGAGGGAAAGCAAGTGAAATGGGGTTGAAGAAGATCCCTTCTTACNTGATGATTGTCATCGGCGGGACAGGAGATCTGGCTCGAAAGGGNCTTTTGCCTGCTCTGTGCAGGGTGAAGTACAATCGTTTTGCTGATTTTTATTTATTAGGTGTCGGGACAGGGAGAGTTCATAACGATGAAACTTATCGTGATTTTGTGTATCGTGCTCTGGTAGAAAGTGGAGATGCAGACAGGATTTCTCGGGACAGTCTTGATTGGATTTTTTACCAGGCGGTTGGTGCGGGAAGACTCGACGACTACAAACACCTTGCTGAGAGGTTGATTGGAATTGAAACTAAATTTCAATTAGAAGAAAACCGCATTTTTTATTTAGCGACACCTCCAAATGTATTCTCAAATTCAATACAGAATCTGGGTGAACTCGGCTTAAATTTGAGCAAGGGCGAAACTAAGCTTGTCATAGAAAAACCATTTGGTCAGGATTTCAATTCAGCATGTGAACTTAACCAGATTGTTCATAAATTTTTCGAGGAATCTCAAATTTATCGTATCGATCATTACTTAGGTAAAGAAACAGTTCAGAACCTCTTGGCGTTTCGGTTCAGCAATGCAATGTTTGAGTCTTTGTGGAACAGAGACAGGGTAGAAAGGGTAGAAATTACAGTTGCCGAAACAATTGGCGTGGAACATCGTGCAGGCTACTATGATAAAGTAGGTGCAATGCGAGATATGATTCAAAATCACCTAACACAGCTTCTCACGCTTGTTGCAATGGAAGTCCCAACTACACTCGAGTCAGAGGGGGTAAGGCATGAGAAGGTAAAAGTAATAAAAGCAATTTCTCCAATAACTCCAGCTGACGTTGTTTACGGCCAGTATACAAAAGGAACAGTTGACGGTGTTGAGGTGGTTGGCTACACCGAGGAGCCAAATATACCCTCAAGCTCTCAAACAGAGACTTATGCTGCAGTTAGGTTAAATATATCAAACTGGAGATGGCAAGGAGTACCCTTTATACTGCGGACAGGAAAGAGGTTATATAGGGGTATATCTGAAATTGGGATAACTTTCAGGAAGCCTCCTGTTTCGGTCTTTCGTGCTTTCAACATAAACGATATTGATGCCAACAAACTAATAATAACGCTTCAGCCTGGCGAAGGCTTTGATTTGAGGTTCAAGGTGAAGCAGCCCGGTGAGCCATATAAACTTTTGACCCAGAGTCTGCAGTACAAATACCCACAAATGCTTGGAGGGATGCCTGGAGCTTACGAGACGTTGATTCTGGATGTGGTGTCTGGAGATCAAACCCTTTTTGTTCGTGCCGACGAGGCAGAGGCATCCTGGGAGTTGTATACGCCGCTTCTTTCAATGCAAAATCCTGTATACAAATATGCATCAGGCACTTGGGGCCCCATGGAAGCTCAAAGGCTTCTCGATGGTGAGAAGTGGCTGACAATATGACCAGGATAGTTTCGGTTTTTGGCGATCTCGATAGGCTCAGCGCTTCTATGGCTGCACATATAGTTTCGCTCATAAAAAAGAGCAATTGTAATTCCATGTTTTCATTTGCTATCTCTGGCGGTAGCACACCAAGGACTTTGTACAAACTGCTTGGTTCAAGATATTCAAGAGAACTCGACTGGTCAAAGGTGCATTTTTTCCTTGGTGATGAAAGGCATGTTCCGCCTGGCAATATCTTGAGTAACTACAGGATGGCAAAGGAAACTCTTTTTGATGCGTTGGAGCTCCCACCTGAAAACATACATCCAGTGCCGTTCCATATTGGGAAGACGGAAAGTGATGCCAGGGATTATGAACAAGAATTAAAGAATTTCTTTTCACATTCAGATCGAACGTTTGACTTGACTTTACTTGGTATGGGATCCGACGGACATACAGCTTCGTTGTTTCCAAATTCTTCCGCATTAGACGAGAAAGAAAGATGGGTTGTTAAGGTCAGTGTAGGCGTGGAACCTCATGAAAGAATAACCATTACTTATCCAGTAATTAATTCATCTAAAAGAGTTTACTTTCTCGTTGCCGGAAGGGAGAAGGCAGCTGCGTTAAAGAGGGCATTTGAAGGAGAGGACTTTCACCTATTACCGGCCGCTGGCGTCAGGGATAAGTCAAATGGACCCCATTGGTGGGTCGATAGAGGAGCATACAGTCTTATGAAAAAGTAATCCTAATATTTAATAGTGATCGTATGATCTCATTTTGAGAAGTGGAGTGATGAATAGCCCAAAAATAAAACCTCCTACGTGTGCCCACCAGGCAACTCCACCCGTTGTATCGATCCCGAGTGCTTCAATTCCACTAAAGAATTGCATCAAAAACCAAATTCCTATGAACAAAAATGCTGGCAGTTCGATTATGTCGAAGAAGAAAAATATAGGGATTAGAGTCAAAATTTTAGCTCGCGGGAATAAAATTATATAGGATCCGAGTACGCCGGATATTGCTCCACTTGCTCCAATAGTAGGCACTGATGAACCCGGATCTATGTAAACCTGCAGAGTTGCTGCAGCCAGTCCGCTGAGAATATAAAATATTAAATACTTCGAATGTCCCAACTCGTCTTCAACATTGTCACCAAATATGAAAAGAAACCACATGTTGCCAATAATATGAAGCCATCCGCCGTGTATAAACATTGAAGTAAAGAATGGGATGAAGCGACCCAATAGCAGTTCGTGATGGTGCGAAAGATAAAAAAAACGATCCGGTATTAACCCGTAGGTCATGAAAAATCGGTCAAGTTGTGGCCCCAATGAGAGTTCGTAGAAGAATACAACCACGTTCATTCCAATGATGAGATAATTCACGTAAGGAATAGAGTATGATGGATTACGATCTTTGAGCGGAATCATTTGTCGTCCATCTGTTTCCGTCTTTTGTCAAAGTCATAAAGTCTACGAAGGATAGTTGCTGGATGGAGCACCTCGATGTTCAAATTTTCTTTTTTCACACCATGGGATATCTGCCCCATACAACCCGGGTTGCCCGTTATTACAATCGATGCATCAGTCGTTTTGATATTGGCAATCTTCCTTTCAAGAAGCTTTGATGCATGATCATAGTGAGTGACGTTATATATGCCCGCGCTCCCGCAGCACCAGGTGGATTCGTTCAACTCATGGTATTTATCTCCAGAAATTTGTTTCACAATTGAACGGGGCTGGACGCTTACTTTTTGAGCATGAACAAGATGACATGCTTCATGGTAGGTAATGGGAGTATCTACTTTTGATTCTGGCAAGATAAAGCCGGTTTCATAGAGGAATTCAGAAAAATCTTTCACTTTGTTGCTAATCTGTTGTGCTCTTTCCTTATACTCACTATCGTCGGACAGAAGCTCGCCATATTGTTTCATAAAAGCTCCGCAACCTGCAGAATTGACAACTATGTAGTCAGCACGAGCTTTTTCAAATACCTCAATGTTTCTTCTCGCCAAATCTCGGGCTGTATGATGATCCCCATTATGTGCACTTAGAGAGCCACAGCACACCTGTTGGTGAGGTATTACTATTCTCCAGCCGTTTTTGAGAAGAACATCAACCGTATCGAGATTGACGTCGGCATAAAAGACATCCATGACACAGCCTGTTAGAATTGCAACTGATCCGCGTGCAACTCCATTTGGTTCTTTAATTTCGGGTAGCACTTCGATGGAAAATTTGTTCGAAACTCTGGGCATGAGCTGGGCTCTCTTTTTGAGTGATGGAGAGATGATGCTGAGGACGGAAAGGGCAAGCTTCTCCAGTCCGATTTTCTGGTAAATTCGGATAAGTCTGGCGAAAAATAGAAGAATCCCTCGCTTTGCTACTATGTTTCTTAATACAAATCTCTTCAAATTGAATCCACGCCGATTGTCATCGATCATCGTTCTGGCGGTTTCCACCATTGTTCCGTACCTTACACCTGCAGGGCATGCCGTCTCACAAGCTTGACAGTCAAGGCAGAAGTTCATTTCTTCTACAAAGGTTCTGGTAATTGCAATTGTGCCATCCATCACACTTTTCATCAGTCGGATTCTTCCTCGTGGAGAGCTTCGCTCTAACCCGGTTAGAGCATATGTGGGACATACTGACAAACACATCCCGCAATGCATACATTGTGTAATCAAATCGTCAGAAATTCTTATCTGGTTCAAAAATACATTTCTCCAAATCTTTTAATTTGTTCTTTATTTTTGGGTAAGGCACCCTCACATCGTGGAGCTACAGACACTATCTTGTTTGGATTGAGAACCAAATTAGGGTCAAGCATTACCTTTGTTTTCTTCATCAACTCTATGAACGGCGTGTTGTATAGCTTCTCCATAAATTCTTTTTTAGCCAGCCCTACTCCATGTTCCCCCGTAATTGTTCCACCAAGTGACATTGCTTCCTCGAAAATTTCGTCAAACGCGCTTTTGATCCTATTTAGTTCTTCATTGTCGCGTTCATCAGTGAGCCCTGTGGGATGCATATTACCATCTCCAGCATGGCCAAATGTCCCGATCTGAACATTATACTTCTGGGCGGTCCTATTGATGAATTCGACCAATTTTGGTACAGCGCTTCTAGGTACAGTAGCGTCCTCAAGTATTGTGGTAGGTCTGATTCTCGCAAGGGCAGCGAATGCCGATTTGCGTGCCGCCTTGAGTTTGGTTGCTTGGTTTTCATCACGAGCAGCGATTAATGATTTACTCCCAATTTTTTTGCAAATTGACTCGATTGCTGAGCTTTCGTCTGTGACAATACTTTGAGGTCCGTCAACCTCTATCAGTAGGAGTGCGTTCGCGTCAGTATCGAGTCCTAGTTTAGCAAAGTCATTGACGGCGCGAATTGTTAGATTATCTAAGAATTCCAGCATTGACGGTAAAATCTTATTTGCAATTATTGCAGCAACAGCTTCAGCTGCACCCGCCATTGAATCAAAAAAAGCTAGAATTGTCTTGCTTGTTTGTGGCTTTGGTATCAGCTTGAGTAAGATCTTCGTAAAAACGCCCAGCGTGCCCTCAGAGCCAATCATAATATCTTTCAAGTTATAGCCTGCAACATCCTTCACATTCTTTCCGCCTACCTGCATAATCTCTCCTGTTGGAAGAACCATTTCGAGTCCAAGAACATAATTTTTGGTAACGCCGTATTTTAGTCCTCTCAGACCACCTGCATTTTCCGCCACATTTCCACCTATTGTGCAAATCTGTGAGCTTCCCGGATCTGGAGGATACATCAGGCCAAGTGATTCCACAATTGACTGAAGGTTTCCAGTAATCACTCCCGGTTCTACCCACGCTGTAAGATTCGCCTGGTCAATTTCTAAGATCTTATTCCACCTATTCATCAAGAGCACGACAGAATTTTCTAAGGGGATTGAACCTCCACTCAGACCGGTTCCTGATCCTCTCGGAACAACAGAAAAGATTTTTTCGTTTGCGAGTTTCAGAACTCTAGAGATTTCCTCTGTGGAACGAGGAATGACGACCGCTTCTGGGAGCGAGCTTATCAGCGCTGTTCCATCGTAAGAATAGGAAATTCGATCCTCAATTGAATTGAGGAAGCGCTCCTTTCCGACAATTTCCTGAAGTTGTTTGACTATTTGATTGTCCAACATGCCAAAAAATCTCCTGTAAACTCGGCTTTTTTAGAAAACGTAGAATCGGCAATTGCCGTTTAAGTTAAATTACCATAAAAAAGGTTTGAAGAAAATGATATAATTAGATGTATTCTCGCTTACGATCCGACAAACGAGGAAGGGTTTTTTGTAAGTAGCGAAAATTCAATAAGTTATCATCTTGACTTTTCAATTCCAGTTTATTATTATTTTAGCGAACTTAGCGGAGGTTAATTGGTCAAAAAAGAAAGACAATCTGTGCTCATCAAAGGGGGCTCAAAAATCCTTTATGAGTTACCTCAGGATGACATGGTGGTGGCGGAATTTCGGCAAGATTTGGTATATGACAGTAAAAAAACTGTAAGAATCAAAGATCGCCCGAAGATCGCCGCTGAACTTCAAGGGTTTATTTTTGCGTATCTTGAGACGTTTCAAGTACCCACACACTTTTTTAGGCAATCAGGAGAGCAGGTTTTTTTAAAAAAGTTAGATATGATACCGGTGCAAGTCACGGTCAGGAATATTGCATCGCGTGACTTTTCTAAGCGCTTTAAAAGGGTGAAGGCAAAAACCACACTGGATTTTCCAATTTTCGAGTACATCCTCCGCGATGAACATGGTGAGTGTTTTGTTAACGATACACATCTATATGCTTTGAGGCTGGTAACACCAGACGAGTTCAGAACCATCAATCGCCTTGCGAGCAAGATAAATGCTATCATGAAGAGCTTTTTTGAAAGGCGAGGATTTACCCTGGTTGACATTTCTATTATGTTTGGGAGATACAGAGGGACGGTGATGGTAGGGGATGAAATCACACCCGAAAGCTTTACGCTCATTGATCATGAAACTGCCGAGGAAGTGTCAGTTGCCAGTGCAAGAGATTCTCGGGAAGCGACCAAGCTTTATCAGCTTGTCGGCGAGCGAATTCTTCCGTCTTTGTTGAGCGAGGAATGAAATGTTTTTAAAGATAACGCGCTACGGCACTGACGTAGTTGCGTATGTGGTTTTCCTTAGCATTATTCTGATCCTTCTTTCTTTTGTGATAAATCCCCTCCTGGTCAAATTAAGCCTGGATACTATTGCTTTTTTTGTGACAGCGTTTACAATCTTTTTTTTTAGAGACCCTGATCGAATTCCTGACAGACTTGACGAAAACGTTGTACTTGCTCCGGCAGATGGGAAGATTATATATGTCGGAGAAGTGATGGAGACGGAGTTTAGGAAAGCGCCCTCGATCATGATAAGCATTTTTATGTCGCCAACTGACGTTCACGTAAACAGAATTCCTTTTTCTGGGATTGTGACCTTTTTGAAGTATATAAAAGGGGAATACCTTGTTGCTTTTGACGACAAGTCAAGTGAAAGGAACGAGAGAATGTTGATTGGGATTGAGAGAGATGGCGAAAAAATTCTTTTTAAGCAAATAGCTGGTTTTATTGCAAGGCGCATAGTATGTGAGCTAAAAGAAGGTCAGCAGGTCACGAAAGGTGAGCGTTTTGGAATGATAAAATTTGGATCGAGGGTCGACATTTTTTTGTCNCCTTCTTGTCAATTGAATGTCAAGGTTGGTGATAGGACTTTGGCCGGGAAGAGTGTTTTGGGAGTTTACTGTAATGATTAAGAGGAAAAACTACAATGTTCACATAACGCGAGCAATAGTTCCGAGTTTTTTTACTGTCTTGAATATGTTTGCAGGGTTTTTATCTGTTGTTTCATCAGCCGACAGAGATTTTTTATCGGCTGCGTGGCTTATCATCCTTGCTGCTATTTTTGACACACTTGACGGGATGATGGCTCGGTTGACGAAGTCGTCCAGCGAATTCGGAGTTGAACTCGATTCGCTTTCTGATATGGTTTCATTTGGGGTAGCGCCTGCGTTTATGATTTACAAGTTGGGGCTTGGTCATTCGGGTCCAGCGGGAACGCTAGTCAGTGCAATGGTGATGGTGTTTGGAGGATTGCGATTAGCGCGGTTTAATGTGCAGCTTGTTGGATTTGACAAGGAATATTTTAAGGGACTTCCAATTCCATCAAGTGCTATAACGTTAAGTTCGTTTGTAATTTTGTTTTTCGACCCCGCAACATGGCATCTGATTCCTAACGCCGAACCATTTCTTCTTTATCTCGCCATCGCAGTCTCCCTTCTAATGGTCAGCACGGTTAAGTATGATACTGTCCCTAAATTTACAAGAAGGGAAATAAGGGAGCATCCATTGAAATTGATGGTTTTTCTTGTCGGCCTTCTTGCGTCAATAGTGACTCTGGGAAGAGCACTATTCTGGCTTTTTTTGCTCTACATTCTTGGTGGAATTGCGCGGTGGATCTTCCAACATATAAGAATTCTCCTATCACCCAGAAAACATAAACCTGATGAAGAAGAAATTGAATTTACTGGATATGACATTTGAGGTGAGAATTGTACAGAGCCACAATAAAAGTTACCCTTCGTAAGAAGATTTTGGATCCGCAGGGGAAGGTTGTTGAAAACAGCCTTCATAACTTAAACTTTAATCAACTTCGGAATGTTAGGGTTGGAAAAATCATCGAGATGACAGTAGACGTCGATGATGAAAATGAGGCAAGGATCCTTGTTGATTCTGCATGTAAAAAACTTCTTGCAAATCCTGTTACAGAGGACTTTGAATATGAAGTNCATCGAATCTAACTCGGCGCAAAATTATCTTCGNGGGGGTTTAAGAGAGAAGAAAAATGAAAAAATATAAAGTTGGAGTTGTGGTCTTTCCTGGATCGAACTGCGATCACGACGCATACCATGCCTTTGGAAAAGTCATGGGCCAGAAAGTTGAGTTTCTCTGGCATAAAGATACAGATGTCGACCAGTGTGATATAATTGTCTTGCCAGGTGGTTTTTCTTATGGAGATTACCTTCGATCAGGTGCCATTGCTCGATTTTCACCCATCATGAATGCTGTTTCACAATTTGCACGCCGCGGCGGAATAGTGGTTGGTATTTGCAATGGCTTTCAAGTCCTGGTGGAGGCGGGTTTGCTACCCGGTGCCCTTTTGAGAAACTCGAATTTGAAGTTTGTATGTAAATATGTCAACCTGCGAGTTGAAACTACCACCACTCCATTTACTTCTTCACTTAAAGAAAGACAGGTTCTTAAAATGCCGATTGCGCACGGCGATGGAAATTTTTATGCAGATGAAGATACCCTGAAGGAACTCGAGGATCACGAACAAATCGTGTTTCGTTATTCAACATCTGGCGGAGAGATAACCCCCGAATCAAATCCCAACGGTTCTGTAATGAACATTGCGGGTATTGTAAACAGGAACAAAAACGTGCTTGGAATGATGCCGCATCCCGAACGAGCTGCCGAAAAAATTTTGGGGAGTGATGACGGAGTGCTGGTTTTGAATTCTATTCTGGAGAGTTTAAATTGATAAAAAGTGGAGGACACTCATGTTTGATGGAATTGGTGTTCCTGAGCTTATACTGATACTTGTATTTCTCTTGATTTTTTTTGGTGCAAAGCGAATACCGGAATTTGCTCAAAGCATTGGAAAGGGTATAAGAGAGTTCAAGAAATCAGTTCAGGATCAGGATAACGAGGAGAAAGGCAAGGATGAAAAGAAGAGCTGACAGAGCTCTGGACTGGAGATGATGAGATGCTTGAAGACCTTAGTTTAGGAAAAATACTTTTAATTGTTCTGGTGCTAATCATATTTTTTGGACCAAAACGAATACCTGAAATAGCGCAGTCTATAGGTAAAGGAATAAGGGAGTTTAAGAAATCAATGCGTGAGGTCGATAGTGACGCTACTGATAAACATGATGACAAAAAGGATTAATTCCCGGAGTAATTAAGATGTTTGAGAACATTGGATTTGGCGAGCTTGTCCTTATTTTGCTTGTCATAATAATCTTTTTTGGCCCAAAGCGGATTCCCGATATTGCTCAGTCAATAGGCAAGGGTATTCGTGAGTTCAAGAAGGCAATGAGGGATGTGCAGGATGAAATTGACAAGACTGTAAAAGAAGAGCCCAGAAAAGAAGGGGTTCAGCAGAAGCAAATTGAGCCCCCTTCTTCTGCACAAGAAATTAACACCACTGTTAACGAAAATACAGACACTAAGTCCTAAACGGGATTGACAGATCAAAGGACGCAGCATAAAGGAAATTTCGAAAGCTACCGCCGCAGCCTTTTTGCGGGGGAAACTTCAGTATATGAGACCGTAAAAAATTTTTTACTGGCCGCAAAGTCTGACGCCGGTCTGAATATTTTTCTTGAGCTTTATGATGATTCGCTAGCTCAAGCAGAGATAGTGGACCGTAAGATTAAAGCGGGTAACGCCGGCAAGTTAGCGGGGATGGTAATTGCCGTCAAGGATATTATTGCAATAAAAAACCGTAAGCTAACTTGCGGTTCCAGAATGCTCGAGAATTTTGTGTCAATTTATGATGCTACGGTTATCGAGCGGCTTATAAAAGAGGATGCAATAGTAATAGGTAAGACCAATTTAGATGAGTTTGCGATGGGTTCGTCTACTGAGTACAGTGCTTTTGGGCCAACCTTGAACCCTGTAGATCGGACCCGTGTGCCTGGCGGATCAAGTGGAGGAAGCGCAGCTGCAGTTGCAGCAGGACATTCGCATGCTGCGCTGGGTTCTGACACAGGGGGGTCAGTCAGGCAACCAGCCTCATTTTGCGGCGTAGTTGGATTAAAACCCACATACGGACGGGTTTCTCGCTACGGCTTGGTTGCATTTGCCTCATCGTTAGATGTTATTGGCACGTTCTCGAAGTATATTTACGACTCTGCGTTACTTTTAGAAGTCATTGCAGGCCACGACCCAAGAGATTCCACTTCTTCACTTCGCCCTGTTCCAAACTACACCAGGTTGATTGACCGAGAAGTGAAGTCACTTCGTGTTGGCATTGCTAAAGAGACCTACAGTGAAGGACTTTCCGATGAGGTAAGACAGGTAATTGAAAGGCAACTCGATCTTTTCAGGGAGAAGGGGATGCGAGTAGAGGAAATTAATTTACCACACCTTAAGTATACAATTGCAACGTATTATATACTTGCAACAGCGGAAGCGTCCTCGAATCTTGCTCGGTATGACGGGGCACGATATGGTCACAGGGCGGAAGGCGTTAATAGCTTAAATGAAATGTATATAAAATCCAGAACGGAAGGATTCGGGGCGGAGGTTAAGAGGAGAATTATGCTGGGGACGTTTGTGCTGTCAGCTGGATATTATGAGGCTTATTACAAAAAGGCTCAAAAGGTTAGAAGATTAATTAAGGAGGATTTTGATCGTGCCTTTGCCAAAGTAGATGTTATAGTTATGCCTACTGCTCCAACAACGGCCTTCAAGCTTGGTACGAAGACCTCCAATCCTTTACAAATGTATTTATCCGATGTCTATACAGTGTCAGCAAATCTAGCTGGGATCCCTGCTGTCTCCGTACCCGTTGGCCGTGATTCATATGGATTGCCAGTAGGCTTGCAAATTTTAGGAAGACAATTTGATGAAGCAACAATTTTGTCGTTAGCAAATTTCATTGAACATTCAGTACAAAGGTAAGAGAGAAAACAATGAGCATACTTGTCGACAAATCAACGCGCCTTGTGGTGCAAGGAATTACTGGTGGTGAAGGTTCATTTCACACCGAACAAATGATTGAGTACGGAACTAAAGTCGTTGCCGGAGTAACTCCAGGCAAAGGAGGTACAAAGCATCTTAACATACCTGTATTCAACACAGTTGATGACGCTGTAAGGAATGAAGGTGCCAATGCATCGATAATTTTTGTCCCGGCTCCATTTGCAGCTGATGCTATTGCAGAGGCTGCATGTGCTGGTGTCAAACTTATCGTTTGCATAACAGAAGGGATACCCATTAGAGACATGGTTGGTATATATGATTATTTAAAGAAGAAAGGGACACGGCTTATTGGGCCAAACTGTCCAGGTGTAATATCCCCTGGAAAAGCTAAAGTTGGAATAATGCCCGGATTCATACATCGAAAGGGAAGTGTAGGAGTCATTTCAAGGAGCGGTACTTTGACTTATGAGGCGGTAGCTCAAATTACAGCTCAGGGCTATGGCCAATCAACTTGTGTGGGAATAGGGGGGGATCCGGTAATTGGGACGAAGTTCATTGATGCGCTCGAGCTTTTTAAGGATGATAGTCAAACCGAAGCCGTTGTGATAATTGGGGAAATTGGCGGGACGGCTGAGGAGGAAGCTGCTGATTATATCAAGAAATATTTTGATAAACCAGTTGTGGGATTTATTGCGGGTCGTACTGCTCCCCCCGGACGTCGGATGGGTCATGCAGGTGCGATTATATCAGGTGGCCATGGCACTGCAGCTGAAAAGATGAGTGCGATGCGAAAAGCTGGAGTTCATGTTGTTGAGAGTCCAGCCCTAATAGGTGAAACGGTCGCAAAGATTCTTGGTAAAAAGTCAAAAGCAAAAACTTCTGTAGTAATTACTCGGAAGCCTTCAAAAAAAATTGTCATGTCGAAGAACTCGGCACGAAAATCTCGGAATTAACTGAACAATAGAAAGGGTGTTTTTGAACGTATGGACCGCACTTTGGCAATATTGAAACCTGACTTGGTCAGGAAAAACCAGATTGGCGAGGTTATTGCAAAGATTCAAAAAGAAGACTTTAAGATAGTAGCGATGAGAATGATAAAACTAACAAGACAAGCTGCAGAAGAATTTTATGCTGTTCATCGTGGAAAGTCATTTTACAATGATCTTGTTGAATTTATGACGTCAGGGGCATGTGTTGCTATGGTTCTGGAAAAGACAAATGCTGTTCAGGAGTTCAGAAAATTGATAGGAGCTACCGATCCAAAGGAAGCTGATCCAGGAACAATACGGCGGGAATTTGCTAGCAACAAACAAGAAAACGCAGTCCACGGATCCGACTCCCCAGAAAACGCTGTGCGTGAGATTGGATTCTTTTTTTCTGAACGTGAGATTGTGGAATTGCAATAAAATTGTCTCTGCATCGCCTGGAAAGGGTCAGCACAACTTTAGTCAAGAAAAATCCTTATTGGGATTATCGGTTGGATCTGTACCATCTTCCAGATGGAGGTGTTGGAGAGTATCATTACGTTCATACTCCTGGTTCGTCGATGATTGTTCCAGTAACAGATGAGGGAAGACTTGTTCTTGTAAAACAAATGCGTTATTTGTGGCAATGGGTGAGTATTGAGTTTCCTGCCGGGGGTGTCAAGAATGGTGATTTCCTCGAGACAGTGAAAAATTAACTTGCCGAGGAAGCGAACTTATCTGCGCGGGAGTGGATTCTCGCTGGTCAGATGAATCCAATGAATGGAATCACAGATGAGGTTTGTAATGTGTATATTGCAACAATCTTGTCCCCTGCTTTCAAGGAAAGGGATCAGAGTGAGGAATTTGAAATAATTTTTCTAACAACGGAGGAATTCAAAGAGAAGATAAGTAAAGGTGAAGTCTGGGACGGTATGACTTTGGCAGCTTGGGCTATGGTCAATGATAGAGTGAATTCAATCAACAAAAATTATGGGTTGAGATTATGAAGCAAATTAAACCAATCAGCATTGTTTTGTTATTGTTTCTTTTGGTCTCCACTTGCATTGCAGGTGGGAAAGTTGTTACGGGAGATGAGGTTTTTGTCCAGAAATTTTTAAATCTCATTGAAGGTAAACGAGTTGGTATCATCACGAACCAGAGCGGGGTGTTGCGGGACGGTAGGCACATTGTCGATGTGCTTTCAGGGATTCCTGGAGTAAAAGTCGTAGCGTTATTTGGCCCCGAGCACGGAATTCGTGGCGCCGCGCCTGCAGGGGCAGTTGTGGGGAACAGCGTTGATGAGAAAACAGGGATTCCCGTCTTCTCGCTGTATGGCAAGGTCAAAAAGCCTACCCCTGAGATGTTGAAAGGGATTGATGTCCTTATTTATGATATTCAAGATGTTGGAGCGAGGTTTTATACTTACATCAGCACGCTGGATTTGACCCTTGAGGCTGCAGCCGAGAACAAGATNGAGTACATTGTGCTCGACAGGCCTGATATGCTGAGCGGAGATTTAGTTGATGGACCAGTTCTCGTTGATTCGTTGAAGTCATTTGTTGGTATACAACCAATTCCAAGTGTTTATGGGATGACACCGGGTGAGCTTGCAACAATGTTCAACGAAGCGGGATGGATAGCTGGTGGGGAAAAGGCCAATCTCAAAGTAATAAGAATGGAAAACTACCACCGAAAAATGTGGTATGATCAAACCGGGCTCTCCTGGCAAAAGCCGTCACCAAATTTGCCANGGATGACCTCTGTAGAAGTATATCCCGGNAGTGTACTGATAGAGGCTACAAATATCTCAGAAGGGCGAGGTACAGAAAGGCCATTTGAGTTCATTGGAGCTCCATTTATTGATGGAGAAAAATTGTCACGCCTTTTAAATCNACAACACATAAAAGGTGTGAGATTTAAAAGCGTAGATTTCAAACCAAAATCTTTGCCATGGGCGACCAACCCCAAGTATGAAGGAGAAATTTGTCATGGGGTTCGAATTGTTGTTACTGATAGAAATGAATTTAAACCTGTTGAAATGGGAGTCTATCTGTTATGGGCGCTCAGAAAGCTTTATCCTGATTCGTTGAAAATCAGACCACTTGCGCTTGATAGGCTAGCCGGGACACCTGTGATTCGAGAGATGATATACGAAGGCAAGCATCCTGAGGAAATTATAAGCTCGTGGCAAAAACAAACCGAAGAATTTTCTCGTTTCAGGAAAAAGTTTCTGTTGTATAAGTGATTTGTGCAGATAATTTCGCAGGAAGGATTTTCATTCGGGTTAAGAGTCTTATGTGGATATCCCTGCTCTTCGGCATTTGTACGAAGGGAGGATATGCCCTTTCTAAAACTGATTCGCTTAATGCTTTAAAAAACACTGCAGATTCATCGAATTCTGTGTCGTACCACTTACTGAAACCTGTTTATACCTCTGGATTAGTCGGTCTTTCATCCTCAGCTGTGATTTCTGATTCAGAGATCGAATGGGGCAACTACACATATTCTGGTGAGGTATTCGACAAACTGCCGGGTACATTTCTTGCGGACATGTCTCAGCCCGGTAATCCTGTAGATCTTTTCTTTGACGGCCTGGGCCTGGAGTACATCTCATTCTTGATTGATGGGATTAATTACAAAGATGGGACGACAGGTGTGGTAAACCTTTATCAAATTCCAATGGGATTTACACAGAGAGTCCAGTATATTAGTGCACCCCGAGCACCAATTTATGAATTCAACGCCACTGGTGGACTATTAAATCTTCAAACAAGTTTATATAATGAAAGTGTACCTTACAGCAAAGTGCGTCATCTCGAAGAACCTTATAACTATTTGATTACAGACGGTGTGTTTTCTCAAAATATTGGAATTAGGTCAAATATCGATGTAGGTTTTGAACGTCAGACGACAGATGGAAGATTCCGCAATTCAGTTTATGATGGTGCAAACATCAGGGTCAAATACCGATACAGCATAGATTCGACCCGTCAAATTTCATTTTCTGAGATTTACTACCGGACGAAGGGTGGAATGACGGGTGGTGCAATGCCTTACGCACTTAGTCAGGACATATTCGATCAGTATCTTATTAACCTTAGAAGTACAACAGCCAACTTAACATATTTGAGGCATCACGTTACTGCGGCCTATTCTCAGGTTGATCCAATCGATTCTGCAATATTTGTTAACTTATCCGTTTATTATGGGTATGATAATTTTATATTTGGCGACGTATCGTCTCCTGATGGCGGACCGTATTATCTTCATAATGAGGATAGTCAATTTGGATTAGTTTTTCGCAGCGGCACCAGGATGTCTGGAAGCATGTTAAATTATGGAGCCGATTTAATTCATCTGGAAAACAAATACAATTCTCAAGTAGTGGTGCCATCGTCAGGTAGATTTTCAATATACTTTGATGATGAATATCATTTTAAATGTTTATTGTTTGGGCTTTTTGGAAGGGCTGACATAGTGTCCTCAACCTTACATCCGTCATTTGGGGCCAGGTTGGGGATTGGAGATTCGCAATTTAAGGCAGAGCTCGGCGGAAGTTATTCTCAGCATTTGCCAACACTTGCTCAAAAGTTTTTTGTTTCCCAGGACTTTACGGGGAATCCCCTATTGCAAGTGGAAAGGCACTATTTAATCCAGGCTGACATATCGTACAGGGCTTCTGACGTAATTTCCCTTTATGCCAGACCTTATTATCGATGGATAAACCAGCCTATTTATTATAAGGCAACTTATGCTGGCCAACCCGCTTATCCCAGGCTGTCACCTGTTAACCTGGATAGGCGAATTTTATACGGTCTTGATATCTCTACTGATTTGAGAATCTGGAAGATCGAGGCAGATGGGATATTTAATTATTTTGAAGAAAAAGTTGGTCGTGAAAAAGTTGCATTTCTTCCGAAGGTTTTTGTTACTGGCGAAATATATTACCACGATAGCCTTTTTTCAGGTCATTTGGATTTGAAAGTTGGGATACGCGGAATGGCGATGAGTACTTTCAATGGGTATGAGCTTTATCCCGAAACGATTGCTTATTATCAATCAAATGTGAATCTATTCGGTCCTTTTGGAAGTTCAGATTTTTTTGTGAGCGGTAAGATCGGGAGTGCAATTTTCCATTTTGTATGGTACAATCTCACTAACCAGCAATATATTCTTGCGCCGGTGTATCCAATGTTGGATCGCAGTATTGCAATTGGTGTAAATTGGGAGTTTTTAAATTAGATACAAAAGGCTCTGGGCTAAATCTTTTCATCTATAGTCTGGCGCACCTGAGTAGCAAGATCATCGACTGAGTAAGGTTTACTTACAAGGTGGGTTACCCCCATTGCTAATAGTTCGTCTACCCTTTCCCCGACACTCAGACCGGTTGCAAGCAAGACTTTTACGTTTGGGTCTACACTTTTCAAGATAGGATATACTTCTCGTCCTGTCATCTCAGGCATCATCATATCAAGTATGACTAGATCTATTTCGTCATATTTTGCACGGAAGGTTTCGATTCCCTCGAGTGCTCCTTGGGCAGTTATGATTTTGTACCCAAGGTTCTCGAGTATTTCACGAGTAAGGTCAAGGAGTGTTTCTTCGTCATCGATAATCAGGATTGTCTCGTTTCCGCGGGCAATTTCCTTTGGGGCTGCAGTGGATTCCTCGAGTGGCATCTTGTCAGTGGCTGGAAAGAAGATTTTAAAAGTTGTACCGCGTCCAAGCTCGCTGTACAACTTAATAAACCCATTATGATCTTTTATAATGCCGTAGACTATCGAAAGGCCGAGGCCTGTCCCTTTGCCGATTGGTTTGGTGGTAAAGAAGGGCTCAAAGATCTTTCTCTGGGTATCCTGATCCATTCCTACGCCTGTATCGGAGACGGTAAGACATACGTATTTGCCAGGTTTAGCATCGTGTATTTGTTGAGCAAGTCTTGGAGACAGGTCGACATTAGATGTTTCAATACGAAGTACTCCTCCATTAGGCATTGCATCTCTGGAATTAATGCACAGGTTTAAGATTACCTGTTCAATCTGGCTGGAATCTCCTTCAACTGGATAAATATTTTGGTCGAGGGCGCTTTCAAACCGGATGTTTTTTCCGAGACTTCTAATCAAAATGTTCATTGCTTCCTGAACGATATTGTTAAGATAGAGAGGCTTGAGATTGCGTTCACGCTGTCTCGAGAATGTAAGGAGTTGCGAGGTCAATTCGGCAGCACGCTGGGCAGAGGAGTCGAGTATGTCTATATATTTCTTTAGTTCATTTCCGCTCTTTGACTGTTTGCGCTTAATTATTTCTATAGCCCCGTAAATTGAGCCCAGCAGATTGTTAAAATCGTGTGCAATGCCCGATGCAAGTTGGCCTATACTTTCCATCTTTTGTGCCTGAATGAGCTGTTCCTCCAGGCGTTTTTTTTCCGTAACATCGACGAAAGCAACCTGAACTGCTGGTTTTCCAAGGTAAGAGATATTTGTTCCCCACCCGTCTAATATTTTCGTTTTTCCCTGTGGAGTCAGCACCCTAATAGTAAACTGAATCGCTTCCTTTGGCGACGACGCCAATAAAGCAAGCTTTTCAAAGAGCTGTACGTAGTCGTTGGGATGGACGAAATTGTCCAGGGTGGCGTTTTGGAGCATATCTAAGTCAACTTCAAATAATTCACAAAGAGAATGGTTAGCATAGACAATCATGTCATTCTGGATAACCATTACACCTAAGAGAGTATGTTCGACAAGGCTGCGATATTTTTCTTCCGATTCATGCAGTGCATTTAACACATTTCTTTCGTCCGTCACATCTCGTCCAATGGCCAGATTTCCTGTGATCTTTTCTCCAACGAAAATAGGAGTCATGCTAAACTCCACCATTCTCTCTTCGTGAAATTTTGTCAATAGCTTTATAGTAAATCTTTTTCCTTCCTGTGGAGAGACGAACTGATTTTCCAGTTGCGACAAGGTGTTCATGTCGTTGTCGAAATGGAGGATTGATCTCAACGGTTTCCCCCATATTTCATCCGCCTGGAATTTTGTGATCTCAAAAAACCTTTTGTTTGCAAATATGAACTCGCCTCTTTGGTTTAGCAAAATTACCATATCGTTTGCTTGCTCAACCAGATTTCTGTATCTGTTTTCCGATGCCCTTAGCTGCTCTTGCAGGCGCCTCTTTTCCGTTATGTCACGCTGGATTCCCCATATTCTAATTAGTTTCCTGTCTGAAGATATTTCTCCAAGATACGAGTTTTCGAAGTAATGAATGTTTCCTGAAGCGTCTTTCTCAGTGCTTTCTATGTTACTTACAGAGAAGTTCTGCTGAACAAATTTAATTTTTGAAGATATATATCCTTCCAGATCTTCAATGAAATCAACGGCTCTTTTGCCAATCAGTTGAGAAGGTTCATCAAAGCCATACATTTTAGCCATTGCCACATTGCATTCAACGATAATTGATCTTTCTGCAATTTGCTGTGCTATAGCTTCGGCAGGCTGATCAACAATGATTGGCTGTGTAAATTCGATTCTCCAGATACCTTCAGCACTGTTTTGAATGAAGTTTTCATATCTAACCCTCTGGAGTTCTGCAGACTCCTTTGTTTTCGATCTTTCAGTTAATCTCTCGAGTTCGAGTAGTACAAACGTCTTACCTGCAAGGTACACAGTGAACGAATGTGCTTTGAATTCAAGATCATTCCCGTCCTGTTGCTTGATGAACACTGGAGTATAAAACACGTTGTTCTTAATTAGTGTCGAATTAATGATATCAACAATGCTTGATTCTTTTGCTATTATTGTCGATTCAAGCACAATGTTGTCAGATTTACCGGGATTGTGGCCCGAATACCAATAAAACTGCGAACAAGCTTTAGTAATTGTCATAAACTGTGGGTCGATCAGCATAAAAAGGCGAGAGTCATTAGAGAGATTATCTATGAGGACTGACAAAACGTTGTCCTGTTCGCTATCCTTGTTTGCTTGACTTTTAGAGCTGGAAGACGATTCTTCGGGGTTACCCTTGGAGTAGCTCATAGCATGATCAGACACGTTTCATATGTGGCCTTGCGTCAGCACAGAAGGAGTAGCAGAGAATCAATAGTGGTGCTCCATTACATTTCAATTTATATTGGATTTAAAAAAAATCCAAGGGTTGCGGGTTTATTTGGATTTTGTTAAAATTATTTTAATGAAACTCATGCTGGTAGTGGGCATAGCCTTAATTTCATCAACCGTGGGACAGTTTGAGGGAGGTCGGGTTTGTCCAAGATCATTATCCGAAATAAGAAATTTTGCTCCAGTTTATTTCAGGGATGATTCGTTGGGAGATCTATGCAAGTTTGATATGGTTATTATAGACCCCGATAATTATACAAAGAGGGAGATTTACAAACTTAAAAAGCTCGGTACAATGCCCATTGCTTACCTCAACGTAGGAGAAATCGAGGAGTATCGTGACTACATGGATACCCTTGATCCATCAATAGCACTCAGCCCAGATCCAAATTGGAACCGTAGATATTTTGCCGATATCTGTGATACCTTATGGTTGAAACTAATGGAAAAAAGGGTGCACACGATTATAGCTGACGGTTTTTGCGGAGTATATGCCGATTTTAGCGGACTGTTGAAGGAATACCCTGATTTAGAAAGTTGTTCAGTAAGCCTCATAAGGAAAATAAAATCCTGGATTGGGGATGCTCATTTAGTGGTAAATGCTGAACCAGCGATCATAGATCAACTTGGTAATGTGGTCGACGGAATTTGTGTTGAAGGCTTGATAGGGCAATATGATTTTGACTCAGACAGTTACATCAAGAATAGCGATAAATCAATCGATAGCCTGATTGAGTGTTATTCCAGGCTTGCCAGGGAATTTAGATTTGTTATCTTTGATATTGAGTATGCTTCCCCATTTGACCTGTCAGGTAGACATTCTATCATATCCTCTATATCGAAGGCAGGTTTTATCCCATATGTTGGTACTATTGAACTTGATACACTATTTTTCGACTCAATAAGGCATATTGGGAAAAAATCCCGATAGAAGTCTCTACGTACTTCAACAGAAGTGATGAATTGAATTTTGGAGGGAGCTTACCTAACTTTTTCTGAATAGGAGAACGAGATGACAAAAGACGAGATTATTACAGCGTTAACAAAGATCAAAGATCCCGACTTACATAGAGATATAGTATCACTTGGATTTGTAAAGAAAGTCGAATTGACCGACAACAGGCTGGATGTAGAAATTCAACTTACAACCCCTGCTTGCCCAGTTAGAGATGAAATGAAGACGCAAGCTGTGGAGGAAATTCGTAAGCTCGGTTTTAACGGGCACATTAATGTGACTATGACAAGTCAAGTCGCATCGCAATCTAATCAAGTACGCGAAGAGATATTGCCAGGAGTGAAAAATACAATTGCAGTTGCCAGTGGAAAAGGCGGAGTGGGTAAATCAACTATAGCAGTAAACTTAGCAGCTGCACTTTCGAGGGAGGGTGCCAAAGTAGGTCTTGTTGACGCTGATGTTTATGGTCCTTCAATACCTTTGATGCTCGGTGTAACGGAAAGGCCCCAGACAGAGCGTATCGATGAGAAGCGTTTTAAAATTTATCCGGTTGAAAAATTTGGTATTAAGATGATGTCAATTGGTTTCCTTGTTGATACGGAAACCCCCATGATTTGGCGCGGTCCGATGGCAAGTGGAGCTGTGAAGCAATTTTTGACAGATGTAGTGTGGGAAGATGTTGATTACATGATCTTCGATCTTCCACCNGGAACAGGTGATGTTCAGCTAACCTTAGTGCAGACAATTCCTTTGACAGGAGCAGTGATTGTCACGACTCCACAGGACGTTTCCCTTGCAGATGTTCGCAGGGGGGTGAGGATGTTTCAGAAAGTGAATGTCCCAATTTTGGGTATCATTGAAAATATGAGCTACTTTGTTTGTTCTCATTGTGGTCAAAGGGAAGAGATCTTCAGCTATGGAGGAGGAAGGAAGACAGCTGAGAAATTTGGTGTTCCTTTTCTTGGCGAGATACCAATATATACGCCCATACGGATTGGAGGNGATACAGGGAAGCCAATTGTGCTGATGGAGCCCGAATCAGAGCAAGCCCAAATTATACTAAACGTGGCAAGGCATCTTGCGGCGCAGGTAAGCATTACAAATTTATCTCAAGCATCGCCTAAAGTTGAGATATCCATATGACAGTTAAAAGTGAAGATCCTGACTATGAATTGAGATCTATCATCGAGGGTGTACTTGAGGATGCAAATCGGTTTCTCCGCATAGATGGNGGTAGGGTATCTTATGTGGGGCTTGATCCTGATGGGATTTTAAAGGTACGTTTTGAGGGATCTTGCGCTATCTGTCCTCTTTTGCCGATGACACTGAGAGCGGGGGTTGAGCGTGCTATCCTTTTAAAAGTAGGCAANGTGAGGCGCGTTGAAATTTCACGTGCTTGAGATGCCGTGTCCCAGTTCTTCAACTGAGTAGTTTCTAATTGAGATTGTTCGAGCTGGAAATTTTTTGATAAGTTCATAGTTGTGTGTGGCAAGGAATACGGATGTGCCATTCAAGTTAATTTCTTTTAATAAGCTGATGGTCTCAGCAGAGCTTGCAGGNTCCAGATTTCCTGTCGGTTCATCAGCGAGGATTGCAACAGGGTCTTTTGCGATTGCTCGCGCAATGGCAAGTCTTTGCTGTTCGCCCCCTGAAAGTTCACTGATTTCAGCATCCTTCTTGTGATTTAGCCCGACCCGATTGAGCGCATGTGTTGCTCTCGACTCAATTTCCTTACCTTTAAAACCCGCTGCATGCAAGGAAAATACTACATTTGCATAAGCCGATCTGTCGTCAAGAAGTTTGAAATCCTGAAAGATGATCCCAAGCTTCCTTCGCAGCAAATGTAACTTCTTCCTCTTTAAATGATTAGATGAAAAATCTTCGACTCTTACTACTCCTGTGGTAGGGAGCAAATCCATATAAATAAGACGCATTAAAGTAGTCTTGCCTGATCCTGTCTCGCCCACCAGGTACACAAACTCACCATTCTCGATTGTTAAGTTAATTCCATCGAACACAAGACGGTTGTCGAATGCGAAAGATACGTTAGAGATCTTTATCATTGTTTGTTCGTTAAAACGAAGTGTATCCGATCGGATTTTTCTGTTGCAGGCAGGTAGGTAAAATCTCCGAAAGCTCCTATTTCTTTAAATCCTGCGGAAAGATATCTTTCTCTAACTTCTGAGAGAGTATATATGTACTCACTGTGCACTTCTTCAAAAAGTTCTCCATTCCTGAAAATTCTAATGTAAGTCTTGTGAGTTTTGCTGGATTGTTCGTAGTACGATTTCCTATGATAAAAGGTGCCATTTTGCTTCCCTTTCTGGTCAAACATGCTTGCGTCGTATAAGCTGTTGTTTTCCATGCTCAGGTCGAAGATAAAGACTCCATTAGGCTTCAAGCATTGATTAACCTTATTGAAAAGTATACCAAGCGAATTGATGCCTTCCAAATAGTTCAAGCTATCATAGCAGCACAACACAATATCGAACTTAGAATCTGTCTTGAATGAAAGGATGTCCGATTCAATGAATTGAATTGACGATAAGTGCATCCTTTTTGCTTTTGAATTTGCTATGTAAAGCATTTCAGATGACCCGTCGATGCCAATTACACGGTAGCCCTTCTTAGCCAGGATTAACGACATACTGCCAGTTCCGCATGCAAGCTCAAGGAGCTGCAGATTGGGCCTACTCGATCTCTGGACAAGTGACCGATTTGCGATTTTTATCAAATTCAACAAATAGCGTACCCATCCGGGATAGTTTACAATGCGCATCATGTGGTCGTATATAGCTGCCGATTTGGTGTAGGGTGGAACCTTTATTGCCTTCATACCAAAAAGGTCGGAAGGGCGCGTTAATTTGCTGCTCATAAATTCCTTGCACTACGACTCTTTTTTATAAATTTTTCTATTCCTCGATATTTCAAGAGCAAGCTTTATTGCTTCAATTGTGCTCGAAGGATTTGCAATTCCTTTTCCTGCTATATCGAAAGCTGTTCCATGGTCAGGAGATGTCCTGATAATATTTAGTCCAGCAGTAAAATTAACACCTGTACTGAATGATTTCATCTTTAGTGGAATTAGCCCCTGGTCATGGTACATCGCAANTATTCCGTCATACATACCTTCGCGGTAGGTACCGAAAAATGCATCGGCTGGGAAGGGGCCCTTAACATTTATTTTTTTTGCCCGTACTTTAATCATTGCTGGCTTGATTAATTCTATTTCTTCTTTTCCGATGAGCCCATTTTCGCCAGCGTGTGGATTTAATCCAAGTACTGCAATTTGCGGCGATTTCACCCCGAAATCTTTCCTTATCGACTCATTGAAGATTTCAAGCCTCGAGCATATAAGGTCTTCGGTTAACATTTTCGGGACTTCAGAAATTGGTATGTGAATTGTGGCAAGGGCTATTCGAGCAAAGCCTGATGTCATGATCATAATTGACTGNGAGGATTTTGTCAGAACGGTAAACATTTCTGTCTGACCCGGATACTTATACCCAGCAAGTCGTAACGCTTCTTTTGACACAGGTGCGGTAACAACTCCGTCAACCTCGCCGGCAAGGCACATTTGTATAGCTCTTTCGATTGCCAGCCCAGCCCATTTACCGCTCTCAGGTGTTAGTTTACCAGGTCTAACTTTTTCTTTAAAGTCATCACCAATATCAAGAATGGTGATCTCGCTTCTACCTATGGCATCTTCAAGTTTAGTGACCCTCAAAGTTTTTCGTCTAACGTCATATNTTCGGGCGTAGTATTCAAAGGCTTCGTAGGGTCCAATCAACAATGGTGTGCAGTCCGCACGTATTGAGCGGCTTGCAGCAGCTTTGATTGCTACTTCCGGACCAATGCCGTTGTAATCACCTATTGTAATTGCAATAACACTCATAATTTCTCCGTTTGATAAAGTTTAAATTCACCTGGCCTTACCTCTTTGAAAATTATTTTTCTTCTTAAAAGGGGGTATGACCATATTTCATACGTTCCGTCATTGCGAAGGTCGCGTTCTACTTTTTCTGGTTTTCCATAAAGGATGTATACTTTACCGCGGTCAGTCGCTGCCCCGTTTAGTGCGGTTGCGGTGCGGAATGCATTCACGGCATAGTCGGCGCGTCTGTAAAACTCGGCTTCCGCTTCATTGTAAGCTGTTTTCGGGGTAGGGTCACGCTCTTTCCAGAACTCTTCGAATTTCTCTTTTACCCTTTGGTCAGTTCCAGATGTTATCCATTTATACGTCGAGTCGTCAGCAATATATTTTAGAAGTTGGAGTGCAAAGTGAAAATCGAGTAAAGTATTTGGTTTTTCCATCCATACATAGGAGAAAGGATAGATTTCTTCTCTATCGGGGTATCTTATGTGGATTTCGTAGTGGCCCTCATTTAGCGTATCGGTTGGGAATTCAAGCAATAGCGCATTACCTGGCTGGTGATTGAACGAAAATTCAATCAGCGAATCTCTTGTTTTGGGTTTGATGGATAGTGAAATTTGCTTGATTTTTTTAATAGGTGAGACCTTCTGGTTATCCTTAAATATCGCTGCGACAGGTTCTCGATGGTTTTGCGTGGAAGTAATGAATAACGCTTTTACAGTGTATGGAAATTCAGCTGCTGATTCCTCGACAATAGGGTTTAAAGTAGAGTCTGTTTCCGAGGCGAGAAAAATTGGTTGAAGTGATTTAAAAGATTGGTGCTTGTGAAAATGTTTCTTCAAAACAGTATTCAAGTAGGTTATCATTTGCTGATCATCTCTAATTTCAATGTTAAAAGTGAAGGTCGACCTTGGGATTTGAAGTGTTACGCAATCTTCAGCAACCAATTTTGCGCTGCGGCTTTTTCCATAAGAATCTACAAGAACTCTATTTATTCTAAACTGATGAAAATTCTCGCCTGTAACAGAATCGACGGCATCGACAGATAGGCTGAGGGTCGCAGCAAAACCCTTTGTCGTATCACGCACGAAAATTAGATTTCTAAAAGGAATTGAATAAGCCACGCACACAGTTAAGCTGTCTTTGTCCTGTGATAGCACCCAGATAGCTGAGGAGACGGATTTCTGACCGGGACGCTGAGCTAATGCACTTGAAGTAATAGCCAGTAGAATCATCGTCAGCCACCCGTCAAATCTTCGTGTCATTTCGTTTAATTTAGGTTGTGTTTGTGTATATATCAATGAAAGCCCTATAGACCGCTGGTGTTTGTCGATGAGTCAACTAACTTGATTTTCTTTTCGAGTAACCTTTCACAAATACTGCAAAATTGTTTTGTTTTCAGGTCAATTTCTTCGACACCTGTAGATGAATGCATTACACAGAGATAGTCCTGGCAGTGTGGCAATCCGAAGGTATGTCCGAGTTCGTGAATCGCCTCTTTGACGATCCGTGATTTGGTTAGTTGAACGTTTTCATTGAGCCCGTAAAAAGACTCATGGAGCCTGTAAGTTGATACAATAGCTGACCTCCCATTAAACTGAGCTTCCCCAAAGACATAAGTTAAGACAGGTACGAAAAGGTCTGCAGATGTTATCCCAAGAATTTTATCTGCATTAGTAGAGAATTTTTCAGTCAACGCTGACAATAGCAATGTGGAAGAGAATTGATTTCGTGAAATATCAAATGCGAATGAAGCATCTACTACAGGGGAGGAAAGTGCTCGAACGTTGATTTTGAATGATTCTGCAATTGGAGGAACGAGTTCGTTGATCGAACAATTTTCCAGCGGGGAGACCGCTACAATATGTACAGAAGCCATAATTTAGGGCTTCTTGAGTCCATATTTTGAAATTTTGCTGTATAATGTCACTCGGTCAATTCCAAGTGCTTCAGCTGCGCGGGTTATATTCCAATGGTATTTTGAGAGGGTTTTTGAAATGTGAATTTTTTCCATTGATGCAAGAGAATCATCAGGTGGAGTTTCTTCGGTGGCATACTGTATTAGTTGGAATGGAAGGTCTTCAACAGTTATCGCTGGAGGCTTTGCAAGTACCATGGCTCTTTCTACGACATTTTCTAGTTCGCGTACATTGCCCGGCCAGTTGTTTTTTACCAGCAANTCCATTGCTTGTGGNCTCACCTCAAGTGGGGGCTTGTTCATAACTGTTGCGTATTTTTTTACAAAGTGTGTTACAAGTTGTGGAATATCAGAACGCCTTTCCCTGAGCGGTGGAATAAAGATCGAGAATACATTCAATCTGTAGTAAAGATCCTCCCTGAAAGATCCTTCCGCTACGGCAGCCTCAAGGTCTCGATTTGTTGCACAGATGACTCTAAAATCACTGTTGATGATTTCGTTTCCTCCCACGCGTGTAAACTGTTTTGTTTCGATCACTCGTAACAACTGCACTTGCATTTTTTGGCTGATTGTTCCGATTTCGTCCAGGAAGATTGTTCCACCGTCCGCCATCTCAAATTTTCCCTTTCGGCGGTATTGGGCACCTGTAAACGCACCTTTCTCATGTCCGAAGAGTTCACTTTCAAGGAGTGTCTCAGGGACCGCGCCGCAATTGACTGTGATGATTGGAAAGTACCTTCTATCGCTAAAAGCGTGTATTGTCCTTGCAATTAATTCTTTTCCTGTTCCGCTCTCACCACGTATCATTACAGTGGTATCTGTTTTAGCTACTGTGCGAGCCAGGTCTATCACTTTTTTCATTTGTGGGCTGTCCCCGACAATTTCCTCAACTCCAGAGAGTTCTGATATGTGTTGATGGAGTCTCCAATTTTCGTCAGAAAGCTTCTTAGTTCTAAGTGCATTCTGGACGAGATGAGTGAGATGTTCCGGGTCTACCGGTTTTGTGACATAGTCGAACGCTCCCTCTTTAAGTGCCTGGACTGCGCTGTCGACTGCGCCGAACGCTGTGACCATTATTATTGCTGCGGATCGGTCAATTTCTTTTATTCGCTTTTGCAACTCGAGTCCATCCATTCCCGGCATCTTGATATCGAGTAAAATGACGTCCCATGGTCCTTCAGTCATCAGTTTAAGCGCCTCCGAAGCGTCCTTTGCAGCTGATACACGGTAACCGTCTTGCATAAACCATTTAGATAGAGAGTCTCTGACAGAAATTTCGTCATCTACGATTAATATGCTTGGTTGTAATGGATGGATTCTATTAATGCTCATAGGCTTGTTTCTTTATTAGTTTTTGTTGAGTCCGTTGTTGCCTTCCCTTCTGAGGTTTTTGGAAGAGTTATAGTAAAGGTGGTTCCAAGATTCAATTGTGAATTAACTTCAATGGTCCCGCCGTGGCGTTCAATTATACCGTGAGTGACAGCCAGTCCAAGGCCAGTCCCTTTCCCATCCTTCTTGGTTGTGAAGAAGGGCTCGAAAATGTGTTCAATGTCGTATTCTGGGATGCCAATTCCAGTGTCTGAAACTTTGATTATAACTTTACCCTTTTCACATTCATCAATAACTTCTACTCTTAATTTACCTCCATCTGGCATAGCTTCAATCGCGTTTATTTCGAGAGCTAATAGGGCTTGTTCAATTTGTTGAGGGTCGCAAATTAATTCAACGGGTTCTGAAGGCACAGTGACCTCGGGTTTGACCTTACTCATTTCGAGGTGATGGGAAATGAGTTTAAGTGTTTGTTCAATTACAGACCGCAAGTCAGTTTGCTTGAACTCCCCGACTCTTTGACGCGAAAATAAAAGGAGATTTTTCACAATGTTTCCACATCTGCAAGTTTCATGAGCAATTATACTCAACTCATTTTGAATTTCCAGAAGTTCGTTTGAGGATAATGGAATCCTGTCAAATCTTTTCTTCAAAAGCTTTGCGTAGGTAAGGATCCCCTCAAGGGGATTATTCAATTCGTGCGCCACCGTTGCGGCAAGTTTGCCAAGAGAAGCCATTTTTTCCATTTGTACCATATTGGATAGCGCGCGCCTCAGCTCTTCCGTTTTTTTTGCCACTTTGTCTTCAAGCGTCTTTGCCCACTCTAACAGTTCCGCATTTGCTCTCTTAAGTTCACTTGCCATTGTGTTAAAGGAGCTTGCAAGCTCGCCAATCTCATCTGTTGATTTGACATCGATTCTGTAGTCAAGATTACCTTTTGTAATTTCATGCGTTCCATAAATTAGTTTTCTAACTGGTTTGTTAACCATTATCCAGATGAAGATTCCTGAGAAAGCAGTAACCGCTATTACCATCAGTATGCTATCCAGGTATTGAAACATCTTCAGTTCTGTAACGCTCTTATCAAGGTCACTGAGCGGAATCATGACGTCGAGCACGCCAAGTACAGTTTGATTTTCCGGATGAACATGACAGTTAGCGTTCGAACAGGATGGTTCGTTTTTGATGGGGGTTATCACTCCAAGGACGCGATAGCCTTTTGATGAATTGAATATCCTTGTAAGTGCAGCTGTGTCTTTCTGGATTGGGGGCCTTCCAGGCCTATGGCATGCATTGCATGCCTCTGCGGACATATTTACGTATCTCCCCACCTCTGCTGTGTCGGTTGAGAAAGTTATTTCTCCCTTCTTATTGTAGATTCGAATTGCCTGGAATCCGTGGCCGGATCCAAGATTATTTATGATCTCATAGATATCTTCTCGCCGGTTGTGGAGCATGCTGTATTTTGTAGACTTTTTTACTATATCGCTTGCTTTCAAAGCCCAGTCGGTGGTCATGCTCAAATATTTTTGCTTGTTCCAGTTTACTGTAATGGTTGTAAATATTGCAGTGGATACCAGCATGACAGAGAGAACAATGACAAAGAGTCGGAAAGCTAATAGTCTTGTAATTTTCATCTGTGAATTCTCGGACACTTATGTAAGTTCAAATTGTGTGCCGTTGTTATACCTACACTGGCTTTCTGTACCTCGAGATTGTTGAATTTTGAAGTTTTTGAGCTTCCGGGTAGCCATGGTCGCCCGTGCATGTTGCAAAAAGCACAGGTAAGTGGCATAATTCCGCTAAGCTGGTGAAGGTAGACCCTATTTTTGCCCGCTTGATACGAGGTATTCGAGGATTGAGAAGTATTTAATTGAACCGATAATATCTTCAAAATTTCTGGCTCTCATCCCTCCGTCACACATTGTCTGTCCAATTTCAGGTGAGCTTCTGTTGAGTTCAGATAAAACTTCTCTCTGAATGGAATAAATTTGGTTAGTGAAGAGAGTTTTGGCTTGATCAGGTTTCAAAAATTTCTCTTTGAGAAATGGTGACTCGTTTGTGTAAACTGAGATGAGCCAGCCATCGCTGTAAGGACTTGTGCCCAAAAGGTGAGCCGATTCAATCAGTCGGCTGTTTGTTCTCTCGACTTTACCCTGTAGTGGGGAGCGAATAGTGACAGTTCCTTCGTGGCAGGCTATCCAGATGCAGGGGCTATCGGTTGAGATAGGGGTGTGCACTTGAGGCAAAACAATTTCTTGCATTGATTTGAGAAAGTGAGATACAATATGGTCCAGGCCAATTGTAAAGGAATTTGGCTTTTCCTGCAAAAGCCACATATGTCCCTGTGAATATAATCGGTCGTCGGGTATAGGTCTGGATAAGAGTGAAGTAAAGAAACTATTAACAATTGCTTGGAGATAGTTGTTGTCCCAAATGTTGCTTGTTTTTGTCAAGCTTTGACTTCCGCTGTCTTCAGCAGTCGTCGAGGGAGATTTTCTGGCATCAGAACGTTGACGCATGACAATATCGAATGGACAGTTCTCGCAGTCATAGTTCCTGTCGCACAATTTATAAGAGACCAGACCAGCTTCCATCCAGATACAATCCGATTCGTTTTCAGGAATCACTCGGTGTTTGTCCTTTTTCTCATTCATGTGCTTACCAGGACTGATTTCTTAGTTTCTGAGCGGGATTCTGCGATTTTGTTCTTCGGTATATTCACCGTCGCCTGTGAGAATTACCTCAAATTGATGCGCTGCTGATGCCGAAAATTTTTCATGTTCTGGAAAGACCGGGAAATGCTCCGCAATAAGCCTAAACGCACCAAATCCAAGCGCAACTATCATAAGTGTAATAGAAATTTCAGTCCATTTAGGGAAATAGCTTGCATGATAAAACTTTTCTAGCGAGGTGATGCTGACATTCATTCTGTTCAGGACAAAACCTGTCACCACCATCATAGAAGTATAAAAAAGCCAGGTCTTATTCATTCTAATCACAGGATTGGACAGGAGAATTATGGGGATCAATACCCCTATCAGTATTTCTGCCCAGAACAAAATTCCTTCGAGGTTAAAAGTTATTAGATATTTAAAAAGATTATAGCTGATTATATCTTCAATTTTTATTACCATGTAAACAGATAAGGCTACCACAGTAACTTTACCCAATTTGGTTAGAATAGGTAATTCAATTTCACGATTGAACGCTCTTGAACTAAAGTAAGATTCTATTGTTACCATTGCAGGGCCGACGGCAACAGCGCTTAAGAAGAAGAGGTAAGGGAGATTGGAAGAATACCACAGTGGGTACATTTTCTCCGGGACTATTAAGTAAAGGGAGCCCAGAGAAGATTGGTGTAAACTTGAAAGCATTACACCAAGAATCACTAAAGGGACTGTTACTGTTTGAATTATTCTCTGAGCCCTTGTCAATTTAAACCGTTCGAATACTACAGGGCTAAATTCCAGGGCGAGGACGGTCGTATAAAGCATAACGCACCATCCAACTTCAAACATAACAGAGTGTGGGTTCCACATTATAAGTGGATGCCATATATTCCAGGGCCGCCCAAGGTCGTAGACCAAAGCAAGTATGACCAGGAGATAGCCAAGGAAGGCTGTCANGATAGACGGGCGCAACAGGCTCTTGTAGTCATCGAGATGGAAAATGTGGACAGTTGCAGCGGTTACAAACCCACCGGCGGCGAGGCCGACGCCGCAGAGCACATCAAATCCAATCCATAGTCCCCAAGGAAAACTGTCTGACAAATGAGTTGCTGCGCCAAGACCATACATAAATCGGACAATTGTCGAATATACTCCTAAGACAATCGTTATTAAAAAGAACGCTTTCCAAAATGTCATACCCTTGAACCAGCGAATGGCTTTCTTTATCATTTGATTTCCTCCAGTCATTTATTCTTCTTAGACTGTTCGTCAGCTGACTTGCCATTATTCTTGAACCTGGCTACTTCCCTTTTACGGTTTGTGAGCCACCAGAATCCTGTCATTAAAGTACTCCCCCAAAACACGTACCCCGGAATTTTAGACATAATATTCCAGGTATATTGTGGGAGTGCATGCTTCGGTAAATTTGAATGGAATCCAATCTCGGAAAATTCCCTGGATGAAAGGTAAATTACTGATGTTCCCCCTGCTTCCTCTTCTCCAAAAACATGAGGATAGTATTGAGTTGGATTCTGGTTTATTCTCTTATGCGCTTCATCAAGCAAATCCTTACGTGTCCCGAAAATTCGTGCTTGTGCGGGACATGCTTCTACACATGCCGGTTGTTTGCCAGCAGTAATTCGGTCATAGCACATATCACACTTTGTTACTTTTGGATTAGCTGTGTTCCATTGATACTTTGGTACAAGGAACGGGCAAGCTTGCATGCAATAACGGCACCCGATGCATTTATTAGGGTCATAGACCACAGGACCCTCAGGTGTCTTTTGAAATGCCCCAACCGGACAAACGGATGAGCAAGTTGGATTCTCACAGTGCATGCAAAGGCGCGGGACATAAATTCCATCCCAGTTCTGTACCACAGTATTTTTTATTGAAGATAGTTCATGAATTTCTGTTATGGGGAATCCCCATCGCTCGGCGCAAGCATCCTCGCAGGCATAGCAGCCGATGCACTGAGTTGTATCTACCAGAATAGCTGCTTCTTTATACATTTGAGTTTCTCCATTGTGTAATTCGGTTATCCATTTGAATTGTCAATTACTCTTGTTGAAGAAATTCTTTCTCAAAGCCCTCCCATAATTCTTTTGAGATATGCTCGAGTGCTCCATTTATCGGTACCCCCCCATCCATGAGTGTCTTACCTGCCATGGCTAGTTCAGGATACTGTTCATTACTCACCCCTTCTGTGATGAAGCTCCTGAATCTTCTGATCTCTTCTTTTAGCCATTTTGCTGCATGATCACCTATTGTCATTATCTGGATCTCTTCTGGTAAGCTTTTTGGCTCGATTACAGCAATCCATCCCTCTCTGTACGGATCGTGTTTCAAAAAAGCAGGAGATTTGGTTAGCTCACTATTAATGCTGAGTATAGTTCCGGAAATTGGGGATCTGAACGTCAAGGTCTTGTTACCCTGCCTTATTGAAAAAACCTCATCTCCTCTTTTAACTGAATCACCCGGAGGAATAGGTCGTATCTCGTCAATTTTTCCAATTAGCTTTTGTACAAAGTCGTCAACACCTATTCTTACATTGCCGGATGGGAGAAGTTCAATCCATGTATGGCCTTTTCCAAAAAAAAGACCGCGTGGGAGGAGGAATCTTACTGCGCTCGCTTCAGCTGGCGTTGCCGATTGTTTATGTTTTGCAACTTTCTGGATAAAATAGTCAATCGTTAAAAACACGATTATTGTCACGGCCACAAATATCGCAACCATCTTGACCTCCTTTAATTGTTTGCATGCTCAACTTGAATATGTTCAATTGCTATGCCGCAATCTCAATCTGGTAGTAGTTTTCGCGCAGTATAACATTTTATAAATCAAGATGTTACAATCGAAAAAAACTATTGACTCTGTCGGTAAATTTTGAGTTGTTATTAATGTTGATATTTTCAGCAGGGAGATACTTTAGGTGTTTGTGATTTCTATAAGAATCTATTCGTTCGAGCCTTGCGGGATGTTGAGTTTATTATCAGGCAGTGCTGAGAAAAGCATCAAGGTCCAATCAATATTTTTGGGATTCTAGCTAAATAAATGTATATCGATATTTCTGTGACGTTAATTAGATCATCATTCGGGTTCTGTGACTATTTTAACACTTGAGCTTGTACCTATTCTGTTTGCACCAGCATAAATCATAGCTAGAGCGTCTACTCGGCTTCTAATTCCGCCAGATGCTTTTACACCTATTTCTTGTCCCACTGTTTTTCTCATGAGAATAACGTCTTGTACAGTGGCACCAGCTTTGCTAAAGCCTGTTGAGGTTTTGACGAAATCTGCCCCACCCTCAACAGCGAGTCTGCAGGCCTCCACTTTTTCAGCCTCGGTAAGGAGACAGGTCTCAATTATAACTTTTAACAATGCATTATGTTTATGCACTTCTTGAGCTACTCCTTCGATGTCTTCTTTGACATAAGAGCTATCCTTAGAGCGAAGACGGCCTATGTTAATAACCATATCAATTTCAGATGCGCCCAACTCAATCGCCTCCTGCGCCTCAAACGCTTTTGTCCGAGTTGTGGTAGCGCCTAATGGAAAACCCACCACGGTACAAACCTTCACATCGNTTCCTTTGAGAATACTGGCAGCTAGACGTACAAAAGATGGGTTAACACACACGCTGGCGAACTGGTATTCAATTGCTTCGCGGCAGACTCTTTCCACTTCATCGGGTGTGGCTTCTGGTTTCAAGATTGTGTGGTCAATCATCCTTGCCAGTTCAGCCGGGCTGAGTACTTTTTGAACTTTTTGTTCGGCAGCCATTGTTTTGCAACCTTTCAATGATGTTTTGTTAGACTTATCTTCGTGTGGAAAGTTATAGGGCTAAAGGAACAAAAGAAAGGAGTGAGGCAGTAGTCACAAGAATTTTCTTGATTCAAAAGAAAAAAATTCTTAATTAGAGTTGTTAGATACAGGGGAAAACCTGAGACATCTGCCGGCATTTAAAGCAGCGATATTTGCTGCTAGCGGGATAATAATTGGGAAAGCCATTCCAGCTTATCGTGTGGAATACTGCGTTATAAGTCTATTCTTAATTTTCCTGACTGCTGCTTCTTTGCTGAGAAAGAGGGGAAAACTATTTCAATTCAGTTCACTATTTGGGCTTTTGTTCTCATTTGCCTTTTTGTCAGCAGTTTTGGTAAACAAGTCTTCATTGGAAAACATCGATGGATACAAATACATTGCAGGGACAGTGGTTGATTCACCACGGGATNCATCCAGNGTGTCCTTTATTATTGAAAATTGTTTTGGCCGCGATTCACTTTGGCATAGAATTGGCGGCAAGATAATAGTGTCTTCCCAAAGGGTGTTAAATATCCATTCAGGTGATGTTGTTGCGATCAAGGGAAAGGTGGTCAAGATTGGGGGCCTACGAAACCCAAATAAATTTGACGTTCGTTCATACTATCAGCTCGCTGGAATCGTTGGAAAAATCTACGTTGACACTCCTGAAGCGATCCTTTTTATCCGTAGTGTCAGTGGATTAGATGTGAGAAGACAAGTTGTGGATAAGGTCAGGGACTACATGAGAACGACAATAAGGTCGCTGATGAGTGGTGAAGAGGCTGAGCTTGCTCGTGCAATGGTAATAGGGGAAAGGGAGGGTATCGGCCTTCAATCAAATGAAAATTTCATGAATACAGGGACAATTCACATATTGTCCGTATCCGGATTGCATGTTGGCTTTTTTACAGGCATTTTGATAACAATTGTGGCTCTTTTACGAATACCGCATCGCTTGAGGTTCTTTGTTATATCTCCTTTCCTAATGTTGTATGCGATGGTTGTCGGGATGACACCTTCAATTGAGAGAGCGGTTATAATGGCAATTGTGGTACTGTTTGGCACGTTTTTGCAAAGGCGCACTAATTTATTGAACTCGCTCGGATTTGCTGCACTTGTGATTCTGATCTTTAAGCCTAACGAGCTTTACTCACCCGGTTTCCAGCTTTCTTTTGCAGCGGTAATATCGATTGCGTTCTTTTACCAGAAAATTATAACCTTAACGCAATTCGGTTTACCTTCAATCAATGAAAGGCCGTTTGTTCAGTTCCTTATTTCTATGGCCGCTCTTTCTTTCTCTGCAAGCCTTGGAACGATTCCTCTCATCATATATTATTTCATGAGAATATCTACTGTAAGCATATTAGCTAACATTTTGATAGTACCGCTTGCGGGTCTGTTCACTTTAATGACCTTCACATTTCTTCTGTTAAATCTTGTTTCATCTGGGTTGGCATCGGTCTATGCAGCAGCATCTCAAGGGATTGGCTTTTGTCTTCTAAAGGTAAATGAATTGCTGGGGAGTTTTTCATCCAGCCGTATTGTGATTGCTGACGGGAGGATTCTGTTTATTATTTTTTATATCCTATGGACTGTTGCCACGATTAGTTTCGGCGGNAAAAGTTTGTCGAAAAAATTAGTTTTTAGCATCTTACTCGGGATAGATCTGATTTTAATTTTTTCGATTTTGCATAGCGGACCAAAAGCTACCCTCTACATACTCGATGTTGGACAGGGGGATTCAATTTTCATTGACTTGCCTGGTGGCAAGAATCTGCTCGTTGATGCCGGGATGCGATTTGGAAGGAGTGATGTAGGAGAAAAAGTCGTCGTTCCTTTTTTAAAAAGGATGGGAGTGGAAAGAATTGACTATTTTGTAGTGACTCACTTGCACTCAGATCATATGGGAGGAGCTGCAAGCGTATTAAAAAACTTTACCATTGGTCAATTTATTTTTCCTGAACAGATCACGAAATCGAAAAGCTGGATGGAAGCATATGAAGCTGCGAGAAGTCACGGTGTAAGGATGAGGAATATACGTTGTGGGATGGTTCTCGATTCCGGAGACATATATCGGATCTATGTCTTGCATCCTAATAAACACTACGTTGGGGAGAGGGGTGTGTCTTTTTCAAGGAGATTTAATGATGGATCCATCGTATTAAAGATTTACATTGGTAACAGGACAATTCTTTTGCAGGGTGATATCGAAAAGAAGGTCGAGCATGAACTGACATTGGCATTTGGACCTTTTTTGCGTTCAGACGTGTTAAAGGTTGGACATCACGGTGCCTCAACGAGTTCATCTAAAGAGTATATCGAATCAGTACGTCCTGAATATGCAGTGATATCTGTTGGAGCCGCCAACAAATTTGGCCATCCATCGCTTCAGACAATTGAATCTCTTCGGTCGGTGGGTGCTCTTGTATGGCGAACGGATTCCTCAGGGGCAGCAGTTTTTGGCATGGATGGTGAAAACCTTGAAATGATGGATTGGCAGTAAAATCTTTTGGGCAAAAATCTTCGTAACTTTTTGAATTCAAATAAAATAGCGATTCTGACATGACGGTAAAAACCTTGATTTTTAGTGCAGGTGGGTTTAAATTGCACAGCAAAAATTCGAGGCCGAAAAAGTTGATCACGGTAAGCGCAGATGATAAGAGAATTCAAGATTATTTGAGGATGAGCGGTGCCATCCCCGAGCATATTGCAATAATTATGGATGGTAACGGTCGTTGGGCAAAGCAACGTGGCCTGCCGCGAATAGCAGGACATAGAGAAGGGGTTAATTCTGTCAGGGATGTNGTAGAGGCATGTGGGCAGCTTGGAGTGAAGTGTTTGACCCTATATGCATTTTCTACCGAAAACTGGCGACGTCCCCAGGAAGAAGTTTCCACTCTTATGCGACTACTTGTCAAGGCGCTGAGGGACGAAACTGATAAATTGCATGAGAATAATGTCAGGCTCACTGCTATAGGTGACATCAAATCTCTTCCTCAAATTGTTCAACATGAGCTACGAGAAGCTATCGAGAAAACCAGTCATAACACAGGTCTCAATTTAAACCTTGCACTCAGTTATTCCGGTAGATGGGACATTGTTGAAGGTGTAAAAAAGATTGTCTCAGACGTAGTAAAAGGCAATATCAGTCCTGAGGATATAAACGAGACAGTTATCTCCAAGTATCTCGCGACAAGAGATGTTGCAGACCCGGATTTGTTGATTAGGACAAGCGGTGAGTTTAGAGTCAGCAATTTCCTGTTATACCAAATTGCCTATACCGAAATATATATATCGAAAGTTTATTGGCCTGATTTTCGCCGCAAGGATTTGTACGAAGCCATAAGGGACTTTCAAAAAAGAGAACGGCGCTTCGGACTCGTGAGTGAGCAAGTGAAGCACGCTCAAACTTTGTAAATGGTCGTCTTCAAGAGCTCCAAAGGTTTTCATGATTTAATAGAAAGTATTTTGTGGTGATGAAGTATTTAGCTCTGATATTAACAGTTATGCTGATGTTGGTTTCGGGTTATGCACAAGAAGGGCAGAAGCCACAGCCTTTGAACATCCTTGGAATTTCAGTTGAGGGCAATAAGTTAACAGATGCTGCGGCGATTATAAGATACTCGGGGTTGACCGTAGGGGAAAAAATTATTCCTGGTGGCGACGAAATTCGGCAGGCGATAAAGCAGTTATGGTCGCTGGGGATTTTCTCTGATATACAAATTTTAATAGATAACCAGGTTGGCGATGGAGTATTTCTTCTCATCAAAGTGAAGGAGTATCCGCGATTAAACGACATTGTAATAAAAGGGAACGACGAAATCAGTGAAAAGGATATCAAAGACCAAATCAATCTTGTGCGAGGACAGATTGTAACGCCCCAGGATCTTAGTAAATTTGTTTATAACATTAAGAAGAAATATGAAGAGAAAGGCTATTTGCTTGCCACCATCACTCCGGAGCTTGTTCCTGTTAGTGATACAACAGATGCGCCCGTGAATCTCGTTGTCAATATTAATGAAGGAAAAGAGGTAAAGATTCAGTCAATAACATTTAGTGGCAATAAGGCTTTTTCTTCGAGTGANTTACGAGGACAGATGGATGACACCAAGGAAAAGGTGTGGTGGATGTTCTGGCGAAGTGCCAAGTTTGACAGGAAAAAATATGAGGCTGACAAAGAGAAGATTTTGGACTTTTATCGAAAGAACGGTTACATAGACGCCTCTATTTTATCAGATTCCATCTGGTATAGCTCGGACAAGGAGAAAATGTTTATTCACATAAACATATCAGAAGGCAATAAATACTACATTCGCCATATTGTATGGGAGGGAAACACTCGATATCCATCAAACGTGCTCAATCAGCGCTTAGGTTTACGGGAAGGTGAAGTCTACGATAAGCAAAAGTTCGAAGAAAATCTTCGTGGGAATAAGGATCAAACAGATGTTGCTTCTCTGTATCTTGACAATGGATTTTTGACATTTAATGTTGATCCTGAAGAGCTGCGGATTCCACCTGATTCAGTCGATCTAAAGATAAAGATATTCGAGCGTAATCAATTTCGGATTGGGGAAGTTGAAATTCATGGAAATACCAAAACTGAAGATCGTGTGATAAGGCGCGAACTGTTCACAATTCCAGGAGATTATTTTTCTCGGGCATTAATCATCAGGAGCGTGCGTCAGTTGTCACAAATGAATTATTTCAACCCCGAGAAGTTGAAACCCGATTATTACATTGTTAACGATTCAACTGTAAATGTTACTTACGATGTGGAGGAAAAATCAAGTGACACTTTTAATATGTCCGTAGGATACAGTCAGGCATTTGGTTTTAGTGGAGCACTTGGAATAAGTTTTAACAATTTCAACATTAGGCATCCCCTTGAAGGCGGGGGTGGTGAAACGCTGTCATTTGACTGGCAGTTTGGTGTGACGTCAATTTACAGGACCTTTTCATTGTCATTTGCCGAGCCGTGGTTTATGGATACCCCCACGTCTGTTGGGTTTAGTGTTTTCGATACACGTCAAGTTTATGTATATGATCTGAGGATGACAGGCGGTTCAATTAGTGTTGGAAGAAGATTCCGATGGCCTGACGACTATTTCAGAGGAAATTGGATTTTTACTGTTCAAAAGAATGACATTGCAAATGGTGGGGGAATATATGGAACTGGTATTTTCTCGGAGGTTAGTCTTACTCAGGTTATTTCAAGAAACAGTACAGACAGTCCAATTTTTCCGTCAATTGGTTCAAATGTTTCTCTAACAGACCAAATAGCAGGAGCGCCAGTTTTCCCTGGTACAACTAACTTTCACAAGCATATAATATCGATAGACTGGTATATTCCCTTGTTTGGTTCTAACAAGTTAGTGCTCTACAGTGGATCGATGTTCGGCGCAGTTGGACTGATGAAAAAGAGCTCCTACATTCCGCCAACGGATTTGTTTTTCATGGGTGGTACAGGGCTTGGTTATATTGCAACGACACCGCTTCGTGGATATGATGATCGGATGGTGGGTCCAAAGCAGCCCGATGTAAGCAATGGTAGTCCGACTGGAGGCCGAGCTTTGTTCAAGCAGACAATAGAGATGAGGTTTTCCGTAACGATGGATCCGATCCCATTATATGTTCTCCTTTTCGCGGAGGGGGGGAACGTCTACCCAGACTTCAATCACATGAATATCTTTCAACTTGATCGGTCTGCTGGTTTTGGCGCGAGGGTAATGATTAATCCTATAGGTCTGATTGGATTTGACTACGGCTATGGATTTGACCCAATTGCACCAGGTGCTGGTCCGTCAGGGTGGCACTTCCATTTCCAATTCGGCAGAAGTTTTTAAACAAAAAAATGGATTCATACAACTAAAAAAAGAGGTTAAAAGTGAAGGAAAAATCAATTGTTTTGTTATCGGCAGCAGTCATAATACTGGCTTTGGGATTTATGTTTGCATATTCCCCAAAGGAAGAGCCGCTGAAAATAGGTTACGTCAATTCCGGGACGATTTTAGATCAGCTCCCTGCAGCACAGGCTGCCCAGCGCAAACTTGATGCAATGATGAAAGCGTGGAGCGATACGCTTGATCAGATGACAAAAAATTACCAGGCAAAGCTTGACAATTATACGAAACAAGCACAAATGATGACCGACCAGGCGAAGCAGCAGGCACAGCAGGAATTAGCTCAACTGCAACAGAATATTATTAACTACCGTCAGTCAAAAATTGGACAGGGCGGTGAACTCGAACAGCAGCGGGAAATACTTTTAAAGCCTATCAGGGATAAGGTGTATGGTGTGATCGCACAGGTTGCAAAGGAACAAAAGATGCAATTTGTGTTTGATAAAAGAGATGAGATTGCGATTATACTCTATGCTGATCCACAGTTTGACTTGACATATAAAGTTCTTGATATCTTAAACAGACAAAGCAGGTAAAAAATGAGAATCGAAAAAGTTGTTCTCTTCATAGTCATTGGTGTGCTTGGTACTTTTACTAATCAATTGTCATATGCACAGCAGAGGATTGGCTGGGTTGATACGCAGGAGATAATGAAGCAACTTCCTGAGGCGGTAGAGGCGCAGGCTAAGCTTGATGCACTTGTTGCACAATGGCAAGCGGATCTGAACAAAATGCAAAATCAGTTCCAGCAAGAAGCCGATCAGTATCAACGCCAGCGGTTAATACTTCCTGAACAGCAACGTGCACAGGAAGAGCAAAAACTTGCTGAGATGCAGAAGAAGATTGTTGATTACCGAAACCAGAAATTTGGACAGAACGGTGAGCTTTTTCAAAGGCAGAACGAAATAATGCGTCCAGTGCAAGAGAAGATTTTCAAGGCAATTCAAGATGTAGCAAAAGAATTGAAGTATGATTACATATTTGACAAAAGTGGCCAGATACTCTTAATGTATGCCAACAATCAGTATGACCTTACAGAAAAAGTTCTTGATAAGTTAAAAACGCCTGCAGCAACTGCTACTCCACAAGGAAGATGAAAATTTCGGACATTGCCAAGCTTGTTGGTGCTAAGGTTGAGGGAAACGGCGATATAGAAATAAATGGGATTGCCAAAATTGAAGAAGCCAAAGAAGGTGATGTAACTTTTCTGGCAAATCCAAAATACGAAAAGTTTGTCTTGACTACACGGGCATCAGCGATATTTGTCTCAGAAGATTTCAAGTCGGATAGGAAAGATATTGTACTCTTGAGAACTAAGGACCCATATGTTGCTTTTGTCATTGCACTAAAAGCTCTGGTACCACAAGAAGAGTTACTTCCACGAGAAATCAATCCTTTAGCATATATTTCTCCAAAGGCGACTCTTGGGATGGATGTAAGCATAGGAGCATTTGTTGTCATTTCTGATGGCGCAAAGATAGGGAATCGCGCTGTAATTTCTCATGGAGCAATAATTGGACGGAATGTCACAGTTGGTGATGATTCGATCATTTATCCAAGTGTTACAATTTATAACGGTTGTAAAGTTGGAAATCGGGTTGTAATTCATAGCGGTACGGTAGTCGGGAGTGATGGATTTGGATTTGCTCCAAAGAGTGATGGCACCTACGAAAAGATCCCACAAGTTGGAATTGTTGTTATAGAAGATGATGTGGAAATAGGATCAAATTGCACAATTGATCGGGCTACTTTGGGTGAAACTCGGATTGGAAAGGGAGTCAAGATAGACAATCTTGTACAAGTCGCCCACAATGTGGAGATCGGAGAGCATACGGTTATTGCAGCACAGACAGGGATTTCTGGAAGTACCAAGATAGGAAAATATTGTATAATTGCGGGTCAGGTGGGCTTTGTTGGTCATATCGAGATTGCAGATCATACAACAGTTGCAGCTCAGTCTGGCATTTCGAAATCAATTTTAGAGAGTGGAAAGACCTACTTTGGATATCCAGCGAAAGAAATTCATGAAGCTCGTCGCATTGAAGGAGCAATCAGAATGCTGCCAAAGTTACTTGAGGAACTCCGTGAGATGCAAATGAAGTTAGAGGAATTGAAATCAAGGAGTAAAATATAAATGTTGGTACAACAGCGTACTATCCAAAAGTCCGTTTCTCTTTCCGGTGTCGGGCTCCATACCGGCTGTCGGTCAACCATGACATTCTTACCTGCGCCAGTTAATACTGGAGTGATATTCAGGAGAGTAGATTTGGGGGGAAAGCCCGAGATACCATCATTAGCAGAGTATGTTGTGGATGTATCGCGTGGCACTACACTTGGAATTGGAGATGTGAAAGTCCATACAGTCGAGCATGTCCTTGCAGCAATTGCAGGCCTTGAAATAGATAATATCATTGTAGAGTTGGATGCGCCTGAACCGCCTGTAGGTGATGGAAGTGCAAAACCGTATGTAGATGTCTTGCTTGAAGCTGGTTTCGAAACCCAGGATGCACCAAAGGACTATCTCATTATTGATCAGACTGTTGAATATCTGAATGAGAAGGCTGAAGTTCAAATGGTTGCTCTTCCGCTTGATAATTTCAGGATAACAATAATGATTGATTATAAGAACCCAGCCCTCGGGAGTCAGCACACTGGGTTATTTTCTCTTGAGGAAGAATTTGTGAAAGACTTCGCAGCCGCGAGAACGTTTTGCTTTTTAAAAGAGGTTGAACAGCTCCACGAACAAGGTTTAATAAAAGGTGGTAACCTTGATAATGCCATAGTCATTGTTGATGATGAAATGAGCGAGGATGAGCTAAAAAGGCTTGCAAAGAAGCTTGACATAAATGGATCAATCATACTTGGTTCATCAGGTATACTAAACAACAAGGCCCTCCGTTACAAGAACGAACCTGCAAGGCATAAGCTTTTAGACCTTCTTGGTGACCTTGCCCTTGTTGGTGCTCCTATGAAGGCACAGATACTTGCTGCGCGCCCAGGTCATCTGCACAACGTAGAATTTGCAAAGAAGATACGCAAACTGTATCACCAAAAGAAGCTCGTAAAGAAATATCAATTTCAAAAGAAGGAAGGGATTGTATTCGATGTGGAAGCAATCCACAGGATCCTTCCGCATCGATTTCCTTTTCTCCTGGTCGACAAGATAGTTGATTTCAAATTAGATGAGCGGGTTGTCGGCTTGAAAAACGTCACCGCTAACGAACCCTTTTTCCAGGGTCACTTCCCTCAGAAGCCGGTCATGCCAGGTGTGCTAATTGTTGAGGCAATGGCTCAAACTGGGGGTATCCTCCTTTTAAATGGAGTTGAAAACGCAGGTGATAAACTTGTCTATTTTATGGGGATAAACAATGTTAAATTCAGAAAACCTGTATCTCCAGGCGATCAGCTCTTAATGCAAGTTGATTTGGTTGCCAGGCGAAGTAAGGTAGCCACCATGGTTGGAAAGGCATTCGTCGAAGGTATCCTCGTTGCTGAGGCTGAAATGACTGCTGCAATTGTTGATGTGAATGAACAAGCCAAAGGTGGAAGTCCAATATAATGAGCGTTAAGATAGACCCCCGTGCTGTTGTAAGTCAAGAAGCCAGACTTGGTGAGGATGTTTCTGTTGGGCCTTTTACAGTTGTTGAAAGCGATGTTGAAGTAGGCGATGGAACCAAAATCGCTTCTTCTGCATACATTGCCAGCGGTGCGCGAATAGGGAGGAATTGTGTAATTCACCATGGGGCGGTTGTATCAAATGCTCCTCAGGATCTCAAGTATGCAAANGAGCCAACGATTCTCCGAATTGGTGATAATACTGTAGTTCGTGAGTATTGTACTTTGCATCGCGGAACGCGTGAGACAGGTGCAACTATTATAGGGAATGATTGTCTTTTGATGGCTTATGTTCACATTGCTCACGATTGTCGAGTTGGCAATCACTGTATTTTTGCAAATGCTGTGACACTCGCTGGTCATGTTCATGTGGGCGATTGGGCGATCATAGGTGGACTAGTTCCAATTCATCAATTTACACACATCGGCTCTCATGTCATGATAGGAGGGGGATACAGGGTTACAAAGGATGTGCCACCATATGTGCTTGCTGGCCGGGAGCCACTTAAATATGAGGGTTTGAATATTGTTGGACTTCGGCGGAGAGGATTTACACAAGAACAAATTGAGAATATTGAAAAAGCTTATCGTATTGTTTATGAAACAGGTCTGACGACGAAAGACTCAATTGCCGAGCTGGAGAGGTCTTTTAATGCTAATCCTGAAGTGAGCGTCATTGTCGACTTCTTGAAAACTTCTTCGCGAGGAATAATACGCTAAGAAATGTAAGCTTGAATACCATTGAGTCTATGCAGAGCGCATTTTCAGGTCATTGGCTTCTTATGGATACTGGTATTTCATGCGGCAAGGTTAACATGGAGTTTGATATAAAGCTCGTCGATGAGTTCAGGAAGAACAGGATTCCTGTTTTAAGACTTTACCGGTGGCAACCTTTTTGCATTTCACTCGGCAAAAATCAATCGTATCTCGATATTGATGCTGACCGCGCTCGTCGTGATGGAATAGACGTCGTCTTTAGACCAACGGGTGGGAAGGCTGTCCTGCACGCTGAAGAACTAACGTACAGTGTTGTAGCGAATTCACAAAATCTCTCTGTGCTTGAGAGTTACAACTTATTGAGTGAAGTTCTTGCCCGCGGGTTGAGGAATTTTGTCGACAGGTACAATTCCAATGGGGCAGAGATAAGCTTATCTGAAAGTATGCCAGATTACAGGAAATTTTTCAAGCGGCCTGATGCAGTTGCTTGTTTCGTAACTTCGGCTAAATTTGAAATAGAGTATCACGGGCGAAAGTTAGTTGGTAGCGCACAGAGAAGATTTGGTGATATTGTACTTCAGCATGGTTCAATTCTGGTTGGTGACTTTCATAAAAAAATTGTTCAATATTTGAGAGGCGACTTATCCACGCTGGAAAAAGTAAGGCAAGACCTTGATAATCATACAATTACTTTGAAAGAAATAATTCAGCAGGAGGTTGATTATCAAGAGTTAAAAGATTCTATCGTAAATGGTTTCGTTGAAGCTTTGGGGATAAGGTTTGAACAAGTTAGTCGAGAGATGAATGTTCTCAAAGGGGGCGAAGGATTGTTTATCAAAGAGGAAAGTGAGTTTGCATGACTGAACAGGGAAATGAAAAGAAGGTCGTCACGACGAGGACGATTGTTGAGATGAAGGTGAAAGGCGAGAAAATCGCAGCATTGACAGCGTACGATGCAATAACCGCGCGGCTCCTNGATGAAAGTGGCATAGATATTATTTTGGTTGGTGATTCTGTTTCGAATGTTTTTCAGGGTAATGATACGACGATACCTGTGACATTGGAAGAAATGATTTATCATGCAAGGATAGTCAGAAAGGCTGTAAGGAGAGCACTGGTTGTTGTCGACATGCCGTTCATGAGTTATCAGGTTAATGCCGAGGAGGCTGTGAGGAATGCCGGGCGCATTCTAAAGGACACCGGCGCAAGTGCAGTAAAGATTGAGGGTGGCCAGGCCGTCGTCGAAGCAGTTAGGAAAATGACGGAAGTAGGTATTCCTGTAATGGGACATCTTGGACTTACCCCTCAATCAATACATAAGTTTGGGGGTTACAAACCGAGGGGTGAAGATAGGAAAGAAGCTCAGCAAATTATGCGGGATGCTAAATTATTACAGGAAGCAGGAGTATTCTCGCTTGTACTGGAAAAAATTCCCTCGAGTCTGGCAGCGAAAATCTCCCACTCTTTGGTCATTCCAACAATTGGAATTGGTGCTGGACCAGGTTGTAATGGACAGATTCTTGTTTATGCAGATATGCTTGGCCTGACTCGTGATTTTCGGCCGCGTTTTGTGCGTCGATATGCGGAAATTGCAGACGAGATGTATAAAGCTTTTACTCAATACATAAATGATGTAAAAAAAGGAAATTTCCCGTCGACAAAAGAGAGCTATTGATTTCAAGTTTGGCAATCTGCAATTGATTCTCTTTCAAACTTTGGATATATTTTTCTGCAATGGTCAGCACTGAAACAACGGAAAGTGAAGCGTTATTCAAGAATCAAGTAGAAAAAGCCCTATCGGTAGATTCACGATACAGTGTTTTAGAGTTCGTTAAGAAAGGGAGTTTCCTTTGGGCGTATGTGGACTCTCTGTATTTAGCAAGAAAGTTGTCTGATTTGTACGAAAGCAGGAACTGGGGATTCAAGTTAAGGATAACAATATTGCCAGACAAATCTGTTGGTAACAAAAAAACAGGCATTTGTCATGTAGGAGTCGGTACTATTAGGAGACATCCTGATTGGACAAGTGAGCAGGTAACCGAAGTCCTTTATGGAGAGTCATTTGACGTCTTGGAGTCCGTTGGTTCGTGGCATCGAGTACGTTTACATGCAGATAGTTATCTTGGCTGGGCATCTGCTAGCCAGACTAAATTGATGGATTTTGAGGAATTTGATAGATACGACAATCTACCCAAAGCTTTTGTCAAAGAATCTGTTGCGCTGCTACTGTCCGCGCCATCTCGTTTTAGTACACCTATCAGGGAAGTGGTTTACGGTGCCGCATTGTCGGTTATGAAAAGAAGTTCGGATTTTTTGAAAGTACTACTCCCCAACGGTGAGGTCGGCTATATAGAAAAAGAGTTCGTTCAAACAGAGCCCCTTGTCAAGAAGTATTCGTTAGAAACTCTTTTCAGCACTGCTTCACGCTTCATTGGGGTTTCATACATTTGGGGAGGTAGGAGCGCCAAAGGATTCGACTGCTCTGGGTTTATACAGACAGTTTTCAGATTCGTTGGCATCGAATTGCCCCGCGACGCATCGCTGCAGTATTTGGCGGGGAGGCCATCGGGAAAAAGCCCTAAAAATTTATCTCCCGGTGACCTGGCCTTTTTCTCGTATGATGGCAAAAAGATTTCCCACGTAGCCCTGTACATTGGTGGAAAGAGGAAGAATTTTATCCACTCTTCTGGGTATGTGAAGATCGGGAGTTTCGACAAATCCAGTAGATTTTTCGATGATAAACTACACAAAGCCTTTATAGGTGGATGCAAAGTAACTATTTAAAATGGAGGTGTTGTCTTCAGCCGCAATGAGCAATTGGACGATGACCATGGCTCTGGCTATGGGAAGGTATTGATTTTAAATCAAAATTACGAGCCTCTTACTATTTGTAATTGGAAAAAGGCGGTAGTGCTCCTCTACCTTGGCAAAGCAGAAATAGTGGAGCGTTCCGACGGTAAAATGTTACGCTCGGTTTCAACTGCGATTCCAATGCCGAGTATCGTTCGACTGTCGGTTTTTTATCGAGTCCCACACAAAAGGGTGATTCTGTCTCGAAAGAATATCTTGCGCAGAGACGGAAATCGCTGTCAATATTGTGGTAGAGGAGATTTGCCATTAACAGTTGACCATATCATACCGAAAACTCGCGGTGGTGAGGATTCATGGGAGAATCTTGTTTGTGCTTGCATCAGGTGTAATAATAAGAAGGGTGACCGTACACCCGAGGAGGCTGGTATGAAGCTTTTATCCNTACCGCGCAGGCCACATCACGTTGCTTTCATAAGGCATTTCGTCGGNAGGATAGACGAAAAGTGGAAGCCATACCTTTTTATGAAGTAAAAAATATTTCGTAAATTTCCAGACAATGTTTAACAAGAAAATCATTTTAAGTGGGATGCGTCCCACAGGGAAGTTGCATCTTGGTCACTGGGCTGGAGCCCTTGAAAGTTGGGTTCAACTTCAAAACGAGGGTAGTTACCAGAATTATCACCTTATTGCAGATTACCATGCATTGACAACAAATCTGGATACGTCGAGAATTTATGAGTATACGATAGAGATGTTGGTAGACTGGCTCGCTGCGGGGATTGATCCCAACCAGAGCCCTATTTTCAGGCAGTCGCAGGTAAAACAGCACACCGAGCTGCATCTTATTTTTTCGATGTTGATCACGAAATCTCGACTTGAGCGGAATCCGACATTGAAAGAGCAGGTTCGAGATTTGAACCTTGGACCTATTAGTTACGGTTATCTTGGTTATCCAGTTCTGCAAGCTGCTGACATCCTTCTCTACAAGGGGGAGGTGGTTCCGGTAGGCGAGGACCAACTTTCGCACATTGAGATAACGAGAGAAATTGCCCGCTATTTCAACAGGCAGTATGAAAATGTTTTCCCAGAGCCTGAACCAAAACTTACACGGTTTGCACGCCTCCCCGGATTGGACGGCAAGAAGATGAGTAAGTCCTTAAATAACAGTATTTTTCTTTCTGATTCGGAAGGGGACGTTGTCAAGAAAATGAAAAAGGCAATTACTGACCCTAAAAAGATAAGGAAAGGAGATCCTGGAAGGCCTGATATTTGTCTGGTATTTACATATCACAAGAAGTTCAATCCAGCCGAAGAAAAGGAAATTCGATCAGGTTGTGAATCTGGCAAGCTTGGATGTGTCGAATGTAAATTGAAATGTGCCGCGAGAATTAATGAGTTTCTAATCCCGTTCCGAGAGAGGCGTGCAAGGTTAGAGCAAAATCCAGATGAGGTCAAAGCAATTCTTGAATCAGGAGAAGAAAGAGCGAGGACAAAAGCGAGTGATACAATGCGACAGGTTCATGAAGCGATGAAGATGGGATGAACTACAGGGTAAAGTTAAACGATTTTGAGGGGCCACTCGATTTGCTTCTTTTCTTTATAAGAAGGGATCAACTTGATATTTACAACATTCCGATTGCGCAAATTACAGCGGAATTCCTTGAATATGTTCGATTAATACGGGCTCTAGATCTTGAAATTGCAGGCGAATTCATTGTTATGGCAGCAACCTTGATGCACATTAAGGTAAGGATGCTTCTTCCACACGAACAGACAATCGATGATCTACTTCCCGAAGATGATCCACGCAAAGAGCTTGCTGACCGTCTGGCTGAATATGCGCAATTCAAGGAAGCAGCACATAAGTTTCAGTGCCTGGAAGAAGAGGGGAGCCAACTTTTTTATAGATCTAATTTCAAACTTGATGAAAGGAATTACGTGTCGCTGGAGGATGAGCAGTTGATAAATGTTTCTCTTATCGACCTCATTACAGCCTTCAAGAATGTTATGGAGAGGCTTGAGCCAACTTCGTATCATGATGTGAAACGAATAAATGTCACGATTGAAGAACAAATTGATTATCTCAATCAGATAATGAAAGACAGGAAGGAGTTGCACTTTTTGGAATTGGTAGAGCAGATCCATGATAAGATTCGATTGGTTGTTACTTTCATAGCAATGCTGGAACTTATCAAGAGAAACATGCTTAAAGTTTACACAACAGGTAGATATAACGATTTTATCATTTCCAAATATGATGGAGAAAGTGACGGGAATGTCGAACGAACAGCCGACGAAACCTGAAGAGCAGGACGGGCAGACTCAATCAAACGGCACTTCTGAAAAGATAGAGCCCAATTCATCAGAGGAACGTATCACTCAGCACACTTCTAAGGAGGGTTTGGGAGAAGGGAATAGGGATATTGAAAATACCAGGGGAGATAATCCATCTTTAGATGAGATTGAAGAGGGGTTGGAACAACATGAAGAAATAGTCGACGAATTTGCGCATGTTGTTGAGGCTTTGGTTTTTGCATCTGATGAGCCGTTGTCTGCAAATATCATTAAAAATATTTTGGATTCTGCGCGAACATTTGGAAGAGTTACCGTTGAAGCTATAACAGGCAGGATTAAAGCTTTAAACAAGAAATATGAAGAGGAAGGTGCTGGTTTTCATATAGTTGAAATAGCCGGCGGTTTTCAATTTGCTACGAAGAAAGAGATGGCGCAGTGGGTTTCACTCCTTTTCAAGGAGCGTGCCCGAAGAAAATTAACGAAGTCTGCATTGGAAACACTTGCAATAATTGCCTACAAACAACCAATTACAAAACCAGAAATTGAATCGATCCGTGGCGTCAATATCGATTATGTACTCCACAGTTTACTCGAAAAGGAGCTGGTTACAGTTATTGGTCGTGCTGAGACGGTCGGAAGGCCGCTGTTGTACGGGACTACTCAAAAGTTTTTAAAAGTATTTAATTTGAAGAATCTCGAGGATTTACCAAAACTTCGAGAAATCGATGAAATCATAAAAGAGATAAGGAGTCGGGGTGCTGAGGAGCCAATACAACTTGAAATTTCAGCATTAACTGAGTCTCCAACCGATACAGACTTGCCTTCCAATTTGACAGCAAATACCGATGAACAATAAGCTCAAATCAAGGGATGACCGACTCATTCGTCTTAACAAATTTCTTTCAGTAGCCGGGGTGACTTCGCGCAGAAGGGCAGATGAATTCATAAAAGAAGGGAGGGTCTCAATTAACGGCAAAGTAGTAACGCTTCTGGGTACAAAAATCGATCCTGGTAGGGATCGCATATCAGTGGACGGAAAAGTTGTGAAAGTGGAAAACAGGAAGGTTTATGTACTCTTGAATAAGCCAAAGGATACCATTACGACCGCCAGTGATGAGAGAGGTCGTAAGAATATATTTGACCTGGTCAACATTGGTATGCGAGTTTTTAGCATTGGTCGGCTTGATAGAAATACTACAGGGGTGCTCTTGCTAACTAACGATGGAGAGCTTGCAAATCGACTGATGCATCCAAGATTTCACGTTTTGAAGGTATACAAAGCTACTCTCGATAAGCCTCTTGTCGATCGGGACATTATGAGGTTCCGGAGGGGAATCGAAATTGACGGAGCCATGGTAGTTCCAGACGATATATATATATTAGAGAACAGCGGTGGACTGGAGGTCGGGATTTCTGTGCACGAAGGAAAACATCATCTCGTCAGAAGATTTTTTGAGTCATTAGGATACCGTGTGGTTCAGTTAGACAGGTATTCGTATGGTGGGATCACGCACCGTGGATTGTCCAGGGGGGAATGGCGTTATCTCACGCCGAAAGAAGTGATCAACCTAAAAAAGCTTGTTGGACTCCAGGATGCAGCTGGAAAAGGTGTCTGAAATATATGAAAAGCGTTTCGATCATCATTGTTTTCGCATTTGGCTTTACAGGAATTCCTTCAGCGCAAGAAGTTCAAGGGCTGAAGGCGCTTCGATCCGACCTTGAATCTATCATTTCAGATTCCAGTTTTTCCAACGCCTTTATAGGAATTGAGGTGAAAGATCTGAAAAGTGGCGAAATTTTGTTTGCTTACAACCAAGACAAAGATTTTGTCCCTGCTTCAAATATGAAATTATTGACAACTTCAACCGCTCTTTCTATACTTGGTGAAAACTACCAGTATCATACGTACCTTATGGCAAATGGTTATGTTTTAGATGACACCCTGTTTGGTGACCTATACATTGTCGGTAGCGGCGATCCAACGATTTCAGGTAGATTTACAAATGGAGATGTTGTGAAGGTCTTCAAAGGTTGGGCGGATACCCTCAAGTTATTGAACGTGAAGGTTGTCAAAGGGAATGTGATTGGTGACGACAGGGTGTTCGATAATGTTCCAGTGGGAGGAGGATGGGGTTTGGCATGGCATGAGGACGTTTACTGGTACGCTGCATATATCAGTGGGTTGTCGTTTAATGATAACTGTGTCGATGTTACGCTAAAACCAGGTAAACAAGGAGCTCCAGCTAGTTACACACTTGACCCATCTACGTCATATGTTACAGTCGTGAATGAGTCGAGAACGACTGACGATACAGTTAGCACTGTTGATTTTTATCGTGACCCGGCCACCAATGTGATTCACATTTACGGCAACTATCCAAAGACGCTGGATAGTATGAAAGTTTCTTTGACTATTTACAATCCAACGCTCTATACCGCTACCGTTTTGTTTGAGACTCTAAATTCTGCTGGAATAAAGCTGACCGGCAGGCCTTTTGACATCTCGGGTTATCGAAGTATCTCACGTGTTCCGCCTTACAATCTTATGTGGACAATTGCAAGCTATACGTCACCCCCGTTATCAGAAATAGTAAAAGTCGTAAACAAACGCAGCCAGAATTTCTATGCTGAACAAATTTTCAGAACGCTTGGGAAAGAGAAATACGGGATTGGTACATTCGAAAACGCGAGGAAAGTCGAGATGTCTTTCCTTTACTCGATTGGAGTGGATACTACTAAAATTGAGATTAATGATGGCTCAGGGCTTTCGAGTTGGGATCTGGTTACACCTCATGCAATTGTGAAAATTCTTGAAGCTATGAGAAAGAGCCCTGTTTGGGAAAGTTTTTATAGCTCACTTCCAGTTGCTGGTGTGGACGGAACGCTTGANTTTAGAATGAAAGGGACTAGGGCTCAGGGAAACGTTCGTGGAAAGACGGGGTTCATAGAAAATGTTCGATCTCTTTCAGGATATTTGACAACTTTAGACGGGGACCCCATTGCCTTTTCCATCTTTGTGAACCATTACACGGTTCCTACAAGTGCTGTCAATGCCCTTCAAGATATGATATGCACCAGATTATGCAACTTCTCTTACAAATGAAAGATATTTCCTGGCTCATAGAGATCTCAAGAAGGAACAATGTAAATCTGTCCCAGAAGCAAATTAGTCTCTTTGAAGAATTGAGACGGCGCATTCTTTCGTGGAACGACAAGGTCAATTTAATTTCAAGAAAAGAAGAGGGATCTTTTTTCGAAAATCATGTCTTGAATTCCATTTCTTTCCTGTTTCATAAATCTTTGAAATACAACACGAGAGTAGTCGATTTGGGTACCGGTGGTGGATTACCTGGAATACCTGTTAAAATTCTTAGGCCTGACCTGGAACTTGTATTGATAGATTCAGTAAAGAAGAAAACAGAAGCCGTCGCGGATATTGTGAGGGGGATGGGTTTAACGGGTCTGGCTGTGGTAAATGGGCGTGCTGAAGAAATTTCTAGGAAACCTGAATTTATGCACGCTTTTGATTATGTTATAACGCGTGCAGCGGGAAAATTATATGATGTTGCAAAATGGTCAAGATATTTCTTGAAAAATAAGGAAGAGGAATGTCTGGAGAATTCCTATCCGGTTGGAACTTTGCTTGTTTTAAAGGGTGGAGAATTTGCCGATGAGGTGAATCGTACAAGGCAATTGAAATTTGTACAGTATGTTGAAGTAGAAGATATACGGTTTGCAGGAGAAGAAGAAGTAAGAAATCGCGACAAGAAAATTGTATTGGTGAGCTTTAAAAAGCACAATAAGTAAATTTGGAGTGGAATTTGAAAACTGAAGACGATTACTTGCAGGAAGAAAACGACCTTAGAAAACGGCGTCATGAAGAGCTCAAAGCTCTTATTGAAAAGGGAGTAAACCCCTATCCTTACAATTTTGATGTTACTCATCATTCCAAAGAGATTCATGATAATTTTCGTGATGACTCTCCACTTGGCGATGTATCAATTGCTGGAAGGATAATGTCTATCCGTCGTATGGGAAAGGCTTCCTTCTGCCATATTCAGGACTCGAAAGGAAGAATCCAGATTTATCTCAAGAAAGACGACCTCGGCGAAGCCTATGATATGTTTAAACTTCTCGACATTGGTGACATAATTGGCGTAAAAGGATTTGTGTTCCGAACAAGAATGGGTGAAGTGTCTGTGCACGCGAGGGAGCTCAAGGTCCTTGCTAAATCATTACGCCCGTTGCCAATTGTGAAGGAGAAAATCGATGAGCATGGTAACAAAGTAGTGTTTGATCCGTTTTCTGACAAAGAACTCAGGTACAGGCAGAGGTACGTCGATTTAATAGTTAATCCGTCAGTTAGAGACGTTTTTGTTAAACGCTCTAGAATAATTAGCGCGATGAGGAAGTTTCTTGATGATCGTGGCTATCTTGAGGTCGAAACTCCAATTTTACAACCTTTGTATGGCGGTGCATCGGCAAGACCCTTTGTCACACATCACAATGCTCTTGACATTGATTTTTATTTGAGAATATCTGATGAGCTGTATTTAAAGCGACTCATTGTTGGAGGCTTTGCAGGTGTTTATGAAATTGGAAAAGATTTTAGAAACGAAGGGATGGACAAGTCACACAACCCAGAGTTTACCATGATGGAACTTTATGTTGCATACAAAGATTACGAGTGGATGATGCGATTTGTTGAAGAAATGGTTTATACAATTGTAATGACAGTGCACGGAAGCTCAAAGATAAAGGTTGGGAACAATGAAATAGAATTTAACCCGCCATGGAAACGAGTCACGATGCATGGAATTATAGAGGAAGTAGCTGGTGAAAATCTTGAGGGGAAGTCGGAGAGAGAAATACTTGAAGTGGCAAAGCGACTTCATGTGGATGTTGACCGGTCAAGTGGATCTGGAAAACTTATCGACGAAATTTTCTCGGAGATTGTAGAGCCAAAATTGGTGCAGCCAACATTTGTCATTGATTACCCAATCGAAATGTCACCATTAGCCAAGCGCCATCGAGCAAAGACTGGTTTAGTTGAAAGGTTTGAAGTCATTTGCAATGGTCATGAACTGGCCAATGCTTTCAGCGAATTAAATGATCCTCTCGACCAGCGTGCGCGTTTTGAGGAACAATCTCGTTTACGGGCAAGAGGAGATGAGGAAGCGATGGTCTTGGATGAAGATTTTTTGCGAGCACTTGAATATGGCATGCCACCGACAGCCGGTTTAGGAGTCGGAATTGACAGATTGACGATGCTTTTGACCAACCAGGACTCCATACGTGATGTAATCTTCTTTCCACAAATGAAACCAGAAAGATAAAATTCAGAATGAAAAAAATTAATCTTGTTATCGGAATTCACAATCATCAGCCAATTGGCAACTTTGATCATGTTTTGGAAGACGCTTATCAGAAGGCGTATTTACCGTTTCTCAAGGTACTTGAAAAACATCCAAAGGTTAAGGTGTCGATACACTACACAGGTTTTCTCCTTGAATGGCTGAGGAGAAATCATGAAGTGATATTCAATGAAGTTAGAGATCTTGTTAAAATTGGGCAGGTTCACCTTATGACGGGAGGATTTTACGAGCCGATTCTAGCAATAATACCAGATAGGGATAAAGTTGGCCAGATAAGGAAGCTGACTGAATACATTAAGAAGAATTTTGGTTTCAGACCAGTTGGTATGTGGCTTGCGGAGAGAGTTTGGGAGCAGCACATTGTGAAGCCAATTGCTGAAACTGGCATTCAGTATGTCGTAATTGATGATACACATTTTAAGTATGTAGGGCTTAAAGACGAGGATTTGCTTGGCTACTATGTGACGGAAGAGCAGGGGAAACCTCTAAATGTTTTCCCAATTAGCAAGATGTTGAGATACACGATACCGTTTCAGCCAGTTGAGAGGACAATTGAATATCTTCGTTCGATTGCCAGTGAAGATGGGAAGCGAGTTGCGGTTTATGCTGATGACGGGGAGAAATTCGGCGTTTGGCCAAACACATTTAAACACGTATATGCAGATGGCTGGCTGGAGAAATTCTTTGAAGCTCTCGAAGAAAACTCCGATTGGATAAATATTGTGCACTTCTCTGAAGTATTGGAAAAGATCAAGCCAATAGGTCGAGTTTATCTACAAAATGCGTCATATGCCGAGATGTTACAATGGGCGCTGCCGCCAGAACTTTTTCTGAAATACGAAGAATTCGAGAAGAAGTTAAAGCATGACGGATTGTTCGATCGATATGAGGAATTTGTTCGTGGCGGTTACTGGAGGAATTTTCTGGTAAAATATCCAGAATCAAATAACATTCACAAGAAGATGAGCCGTCTTTCTGAGCGCGCTCACAGGCTTGAACGACGCGGTATTAAGGTCGATCGAGCACTCGACAAAATATGGGCTGCTCAGTGTAATGATCCTTATTGGCATGGCGTTTTTGGCGGCCTTTACTTACCGAATTTACGGTATCCGGTTTACAAAAGTTTAATCGAAGCTGAAAATGAGCTCGACAAACTGGAGAAGAAGTCTGGTCTGTGGATTGCGGCAGAGGATTTTGACCTGGATGGTTCAAAAGAGGTATTGGTTGAATCGAGTACGGTGAATGCATATTTCAAACCGAATGAAGGAGCTTCACTGTTTGAACTTGATTATAAAAGTGTTGCATTTAATTTCCTCGACATAGTTAATCGGAGGCTGGAAGGGTACCACAAGAAGTTGACCGAGCGCCCAATCAATGGTGACAATGGCGAAGGAATTCACAGTATTCATGATATGGTTGTCTACAAGGAGGATGGTCTTGAGCGGCTTTTATACTATGACTGGTATAGAAGAGCATCATTTGTAGATCATTTTCTTGGAAACGCATCCCTTGAGGATTTCGCCAATGCGCAGTATGAGGAATTGGGTGACTTTGTTTCTGGTACTTATGAATTTGAATTTCAGATGAGCCGTAAGAGAGACACCTCTCTTTTGTCTTTTACGAGGAATGGATTTGTCAAGAAAGATGGAAGAGATTTCCCAATAAAACTGTCGAAACAATTCTTCTTTACTGACAGGAAGCCGCATATAAAGTGCGAATACACGATTACCAATCTTAGCGAAGGTGAAATTGATTTGAATTTTGGTGTAGAATTCAACTTTGGGCTTCTTGCAGGAGATGCACATGACAGGTACTACTTGATAGATGGAAAAAAACCCTCAGACTCGAGATTGAGGAGCAAGGGAGAGAGCTATGGGGTGTCAAGTGTATCTGTTGTGGATGAATGGCAGGGAATATACGCTGAAGTTGATGTCGACAAGCCTCAATCATTGTGGAGGTTNCCAATTGAAACTGTTTCGCTGTCCGAGTCGGGTTTTGAGCGAGTCTATCAAAGTTCAGTGATTTTTTTCCATTCCAGGATTACATTACGGCAAGAACACCGCATTAACTTTTCATTGGTTCTTGGTCGGCTGCGGCCATATGCAACGAAGTAACGAACAAAATGGAGTTGGAAGTTGTTATTTATACGAGTTGCTTGAAAAAAGGAGTTAGATCTTGAAGAAAAGAATCTCAGCCGCTGGGGCGGTAGTAGTGCTGGTTTTTGGGATACTAATTGGGACCCAAATCCAAAATGTTATTAGTGGCGACAATATTTACGAACAGCTGCAAAAGTTTAAAGACGTTCTCAGTCTTGCTCAAAAATATTATGTAGAAAATGTCGACACTCCAAAATTGGTTGACGCTGCCATTACTGGAATGCTTGGTCAGCTTGATCCACATTCTGTTTATATCCCCAAAAAAGATGCTCAGAAGATTGCTGAAGATTTTCGCGGTTCTTTTGAGGGAATTGGTATCGAGTACGATGTTTTGAATGACACTCTTCTTGTTGTCTCACCAATTGCAGGTGGTCCAAGTGAACTGGTCGGATTGCAGGCAGGGGATAAGATAGTTGAAATTGATGGTAAGTCTTGTATAGGAATAACCCGTGATGAGGTTATGCAAAAATTGCGTGGCCCGAAGGGGACAAAAGTTACTGTTGGAGTTATCAGAGCTGGCGTCGAGAAGCCACTATACTTCGAAATCACAAGGGATAAGATATCAATTTACTCTGTCACCGCTGCGTTCATGGTAAATGACAAGGTGGGATACATTTATGTTAACAGATTTGCTGAAAATACACGGAAGGAACTTGAGGAGGCGCTCAACAAACTGAAGTTACAAGGTATGAAAGAGCTAATCCTTGATTTACGAGACAATCCTGGAGGGTATCTTAATCAAGCAGTCGACGTGGCAAGCGAATTTATTCCGGCTGGAAAGACCATAGTTTACACAAAGGGTAGGATTCCCGAGGCAAATGAATATTTTACTTCATCAGGAGGGCCATTTACGAAGTTACCCATAATCATTTTGATAAATGGAGGAACAGCGTCGGCCAGTGAAATAGTATCTGGTGCTATACAGGACCTTGATAGAGGACTTATAGTTGGTGAGACCAGTTTTGGTAAAGGGCTGGTGCAGCGTCAATTCGACTTGAGCGATGGTTCTGCAGTAAGGATTACAATTGCCCGGTATTACACGCCGAGTGGTAGACTAATTCAGAGGCCATACGGAAAAGATCACGCAAAATACTTTAGTCAAATTGCAGCTATTGATAGCAGTGAAAGAGCGGGGGCGAACATAGAGCATACGCTTGAAAGCGACTCATCACGTCCGGTTTATAGAACTGCTTCAGGTCGGCCTGTATATGGTGGAGGCGGGATTACTCCCGACTATATTGTTAAGATGCCGCGGGTTAGCGGATTCGTCTATGAACTCCAAAGTAAAAGGATCATTTTAGATTTTGTTGACAATTTTCTTGGATCGCTTGGCAATAAAATCAAGCAAGAGTATCCAAATCCTCAGGAGTTTAACCAAAATTATCAAGTGAGCAATGTAATGCTCGATAGAGTTATGTCGCTTGCACGCTCTAAAGGCGTTAAGTTCACTCAGGAAGAATTTAATAGTCAAGAGAAATATGTGGCTATGCTCATAAAGGCACAAATTGCTCGAAACTTATGGGGCAATGAAGGTTGGTACAGAGTCGTTTTAGGGATGGATGATCAATTCCTGAAAGCTATGTCACTTTTTCCAGAAGCCGAGAAGATTGCAGGTTTAAATTAAGGACGTACATTAGTTAGCAGATAAACTGACCAGTTGGTCAGGATGTTTTTTAGGGTGAGATTTATATCACACTTATTAATGAACTTTTTGATGACATTGTTTAGTCAGGACAACAAAACTGTGAAGATCAAAGGGAATAGTTTTAAATGATTCTGGTATCATCGAAGACTACAATAAGAACAATTGTACGCTTGACGATTGCACTATTAGGTTTAGCAACTGTTCTTACAATCGTAACAACCGTTTATGCCGTTTCAGCCTTCAATCAGCTCGGAAATTACATGATTTCTTCAGGCTGGGAAAAAGCTAATGAAAGTATACTGATGAAACAGGGCGAAGAATTGACATACGAAGTGAGCTACTTGTTTATAAAAATAGGTACTGTGAGATTTAAATTTTTAGGTGAAGGTCAATACGATGGTAAGAATGTTTACAAGATGGCCGCGTACATAAATTCATACAACGTACCCTTTGTGAACATGCATGCTGTTTTTGAATCGACTGTAGATACCGAGAATTTCAAATGCTATTACAGTCGCGGATTGCAAAAGGAAAGCTATGGCTGGTCGTACGTAATCCAGAAGTTTAACTATCGAAATGGGCGTATTATTTACGAGCAGGGGATCAACGATTCTATGACGAAACAAATCTCTTTCCCATTAGACAAAGATTACACTGACGGGGTTGGGTTTATTTATTATATGCGCAAGCTCTTCAGTATCTCCAACGGAGAGCGATCTTCTTATGTTGTCCCGATAATGGTAGATACAACCCGATCATATATAAAGTTTACTTTAAATAAGAAGAGAGAGTCATGTGAAATAGATTCGTACAATTACCCTATTGATACTTATTACCTGGATGGTCGGATAGGCTTCCAAGGTTTCTTTGGTGTTACAGGGTATTTTGAAGGTTGGATCGCTAATGATCCCGCTTCTATTCCTGTGAAAGGCAAAGTTAAAGTTTTCCTGGGAAGCGTCTTAATTCAACTGAAAGGACAAAATCGGAGCAAGTGGATACCTCCCAGGAGTGTTGAATGATGATTTTCGAGTACATGGGTAGCGTCCCACAAATCGGCGAAGATGTCTTTATTGCTGAAGGTGCAAAGGTTATAGGCAATGTAACAGTGGGGTCTAAGTCAAGCATTTGGTTCAATACCATCTTGCGTGGAGATGTTCACTACATTCGAATTGGGGAGAGGACTAATATTCAAGATAACTCCGTCATACATGTTACCAACGGCAAATTCCCAGTTAACATTGGTTGTGGAGTGACAATAGGTCATGGAGCGATTATTCATGGGTGTGAGATAAAAGATTACTGTTTGATTGGCATGGGTGCCATAATTCTTGATGGCTCGTCGATAGGTGATCATAGCCTGGTTGCAGCTGGTTCGGTGGTAAGGGAAGGACTTGAGGTTCCTCCGAGGTCTCTGGTAGCAGGAGTACCTGGGAAAATAATGAGGGAGCTGACTGATGATGAATTGGTCAAGCTTGAAGAATCAGCAGCGCGTTACGTCCGCTATGCGGCAGACTATCTTTTTCAAACTAAAGGTTAGAAAGGGGAAAATAAGAAAATGAAAATAAAATTCTGGGGGGTGAGGGGCTCAATAGCCACTCCAGGGAAGTCTACGGTCAAATATGGGGGAAATACAGCATGCGTTGAGCTTGAACTCGATGATGGAACATTGATTATTTTGGATGCAGGGACTGGGATAAGGAATTTGGGAGAATATTTAACATCAAAAGGTGGAAAAGTTGATGCGTTCTTGCTGATCAGCCATCCCCATTGCGATCACATCCAGGGTTTCCCGTTTTTTCGACCAGCGTTTGTAAATGGCAATACAATTACGATTCTTGGGCCAGATGGGCGTGAAATACCGTTACAAAAACTTGTAGCTGATCAAATGAACAGGGTATATTTTCCACTCCGCCTGGCAGAACTCGGGGCAAAGATAAGATTCATGCCTGTTAAGGAGGGTAAAACTGAAATTGGCAGTGCCTCGGTCGAAAGCATAATAGTTAATCATCCTGGCCTCACTCTTGGATATAGAATAACGGCGGGCGAGAAATCCATTGTGTATATTAGTGACAATGAACCTTTTTATGTCGATAAGCTCAGCTGCTACACAAATTATGAGAAGGAAGTGCTTGATTTGTTTTTGCAATACAATGGAGAGCCTAATCAAAGGGTAATTCAGTTTGTTTCTGGAGCAGATGTTTTAATTCATGATTCAACCTATACTCCAGAACAGTATGCTGGTCATATTGGTTGGGGGCATTCCGATTACTTATTTGCTGTGGACTTAGCAGGACGGGGTCGTGTTCGCAGACTTTTCCTTTATCATTTTGACCCGAGCAACGACGATGATTCGGTAGATTCTTCGTTACAAAAGGCTCGGCAATTTGCTGCTCAAAATGGTTACACCTTAGAAGTTTCTGCAGCTATTGAAGGATATGAACTGTTGATATGAGATAGTGCGTGCCGTTTAGACGGGTTAAGTGCAATAGTGATTGCTAATTTTTGATTGGTTTATTAAAATTTGATAAACCAGTATCTCAATTAATGCAAATTCTTTTGGTTGATGACGATACCGCCGCCTGCTCTTTGCTTGCGGAAATTTTGGAATCCAGCGGGTACCATGTGAAAACGGCTCGGAACGGCATCGAAGCTCTGGATATTGTAAATGCTGAACATGTCGATGCAGTGATCTCAGACTTGATGATGGGTGGAATGGATGGGTTCACACTTTGCCGCACATTGAAGGCTGATGGGGTGCATAGCGATCTACCTGTCATATTTCTGACTGCTCATTATACGGATGAATCTGATGAGGAATTTGCAATTAGCGTTGGCGCATCAATGCTTCTGAGAAAGCCAGCTGACCCGCAGGTAATACTTGATGCATTGCGGGAAGTGCTTCACATACCCAATGATCCTCGCTCTGAAGAAGGAATGAAAGTTCGCTTGACTGAGAACGAATACCTTCGGGAATACAACGCTGTTCTTGTGCACAATCTCGAGAAGAAGGTTTCAGAATTGCAGAAGCTTCATCGTGAGTTAGTCGAAGAACATTTCAAGACTGAACAGGAGCGGCGAAAGTATGCCCAGCTTTTTAAATATGCAAATGATGGCATTCTTTTGTTTAGAAATTCAGATGGCGTAATTCTTGAATCGAATCCCAAAGCACTCGAGATTCTTGGCTTTCGTGAGCACGAACTAGTTGGATCGAGGTTAACCGACCTGAAGCCCTTTGGTGAGGTGGTTTTTGCAAAGGTAGGGGAAAAGGTTCCCTTTGAATTTGAGTCGACATACCATAGAGGAAGTTACGAAGTGTATCTTGACTTGAGTTGCAGTTCAATAGGTGTCGATGGACCAGTCAGTTTAATAATACTACATGATACAACCAGACGGAANGAGATCCTGGATCGGTTTATGCTGTCGGACAAAATGCGAGCATTAGGAAATTTGTCTTTTGGTTTGGCTCATGAGATAAGAAATCCACTAAGTGCAATTTCAATGAATTTAGAGTTGCTTAATAGAAATTTTCCTCAGGGATCGCCAGATGCCAGGCTGGTGTCATCTGCATTAGATGGGGTTAAAATGATAGAGAAGGTNTTGAGCGAGACATTGGATTTTGCAAGACCAGGGGATCCTCGAAAAGCGAAAGTGAAACTGTCGTATCTTGTTTATGAAGTGAAGAATCTTCTGAAGACGGCGTTACAAAAGAACAGAATAAGAGCGAATATTTCTTTTCACGGCTCGGATGATATGGTGAATGTCGACCGTACTCAGGTTGTCCATGCCCTTCTCAATATAACTCAAAACGCCATTGAGGCGATGCCCAATGGTGGTGAGTTATCCTTTTCGCTGGTTAGTCGGCGAGAGTTAAACGAGATAACTCTAATTATAACCGACACCGGGAGTGGAATGTCACAAGAGATACTTAGTCACTGCATGGAGCCTCTCTTTACGGTAAAGTCGAATGCGATTGGCATGGGTCTCTCTATTGCTCAAAGGTTATTGGAACAAAACGATGCAACAATTACAATAAGGAGCAAGGAAAACGAAGGAACTGCAGTTTCAGTTCACTTTCGGTTGGTAAATGAGAATGAGAAATAAAGATAAAGAGAGGTGAATGATATTGCCAAGCAAGATACTGATAGTAGATGATGATGAGCTTTTAAATAATTCATTAAACGCAGTTTTATCAAGGGAAGGATTTGATACCGTATCAGTTACGAAGGGAGAGGAAGCGTTTGGTAAGATTCAAGAATTTCAACCGGATTTGATTTTGCTTGATTTATATCTTGGTACTATTACTGGCTTGGACATACTTCAAAAGCTGCGCGATGAGAGCATGGACGTGCCGGTTATTTTGATAACAGCATTTTCCGATGTTAACAGCGCAGTAAAAGCAATAAAGTTGGGTGCGGAGGATTTTGTTCTCAAACCACTCGACCTTGAACAACTTGAGATATTGATAAAAAAAGTTCTCGGGAGGCGAAAGCTAGAGCGGCACTTTGAAATATTGAAGGAAGAGCTCCATCAAAAAATAGGTCCTTATTCAATAGTTGGGAAAAGTGAGGTTTTAAAGAAGGTTGTCTATACGGCTGAAAAGCTTGCTCGAGCAGATACAACCGTCCTGTTGATAGGAGAAAGTGGCTCTGGCAAGGAATTGATAGCACGGGTGATTCATGAAAAAAGTGAACGGTCGGATGGACCGTTTGTCTCCATTAACTGTGGTGCAATCCCAAAGGAGCTTGCAGAAAGCGAACTCTTCGGATATGAAAAGGGAGCTTTTACTGGTGCTATGGACAAAATGCGGCAGGGTAAGTTCGAACTTGCCAATGGCGGCACAATTTTACTCGATGAGGTAGGTGAGCTTTCTCCGGAAACTCAAGTGAAACTGTTGAGAATTCTTGAAACGAAGAAATTTTATCGCCTTGGTGGGGCAAAAGAAATTGTGGTTGATGTGAGGATAATTGCAGCAACCAACAGGAATTTGAAAATGGCTGTGGAGCATGGACAGTTTCGAGAAGATTTGTACTACAGGTTAAATGTAGCACAGATTCATATTCCGCCATTGCGAGAAAGAGTGGAAGACATTGCTCTTCTTGCTAACACATTTTTAGATGAATTTAACAAGAAGTTTAACAAGTCAATAAAGGGGTTCACCCCAGATGCTTTAAAGGTTCTCGAAAAATATGCCTGGCCAGGAAATGTCAGGGAGCTCCGAAATGCAATTGAAAGAGTAGTGCTGTTAGAATCGGACACCGTTGTGAAGCCTGAACATCTCACTTTTTTAAGTTTTCACCCGAACTTCTCCACTTCAAGGATGCTATCGTCAAACCCGCTTGTAGCTATACCTCCTAACGGAGCGCGTATGGATGACATTATGAGAGAGGCGATAATACAAACTCTTGAGATAACGAATGGAAATCAAATACAGGCTGCAAAAATTTTAGGTCTCACCCGTTCAAGACTTCGTTACAGGATGCAACAACTGAAAATCAAATTTGAGCCCAAATTGAAAAACACATGAAAAATCTGGAACAAGTTAGAGTTAGATTTGCCCCAAGTCCAACTGGATATCTACATGTTGGTGGTCTGAGGACTGCGCTTTATAATTTTTTGTTTGCAAGAAAATCAAANGGCAAGTTTGTTCTCAGGATAGAAGACACCGATCGAAGTCGTTATGTCGAAGGTGCTATTGAGAGTTTGATAGGAACTTTAAAGTGGGCAAGGTTGAATTACGATGAGGGTCCTGATGTTGGGGGGCCATACGGCCCTTACGTGCAAAGCATGAGGCTTGATATTTACAGACGCCACGCGGACATCTTGCTTGAAAAAGGGCTTGCTTATCGTTGCTTCTGCACCCCTGAGCGTTTGGAAAAAATGAGAAAAGACCTTGAACGTCAAAGGCTCCCTGTGAAATATGACCGTACTTGCCTTCGATTGGGGGATGATGAAGTTAATTCCAATCTTGCTTCTGGCAAGCCGTTTGTTGTTCGTTTAAAAATCCCTGATCACGCCAATATAAAATTTATGGACTTAATTCGTGGAGAGGTCGAGTTTGCCAGTGAGCAAATTGATGATCAAGTGTTACTGAAAACTGACGGTTATCCAACTTATCATTTGGCAAATGTTGTAGATGATCATTTGATGGCAATTTCTCACGTAATTCGCGGAGAGGAATGGCTTTCAAGCACCCCAAAGCATGTTCTTTTATATGACTACTTTGGGTGGGAACGGCCAGCATTTGCTCATTTGCCCCTTTTATTGAATCCAGATAGATCGAAGTTAAGTAAGAGACAAGGGGATGTCGCAGTCGAAGAATACAGGGAAAAAGGCTACCTGAGTGAAGCTCTTATAAATTTTGTTGCGCTTCTTGGCTGGAATCCAGGCGATAACAGAGAAATTTTCACTCTCGAGGAGTTAGAGAGAGAGTTCTCGCTTGAAAAGGTAAATAAGTCGGGTGCAATCTTCAACATTGAGAAACTTAACTGGTTGAACTTCCAGCACTTGCGAAGGAAATCAGAACAGGAAATTTTGTTGATGCTCAAGGATTACATTTCTAAATCTCGTCGAAATTTCCCATCCTTTTCAGATGATTACTTGCTAAAGGTCATCGCTGTAATGAGGGACAGAGTCTCGTTTGTTCGTGAATATTTTGAGAAATCTCCATATTTTTTTGAAGAACCATCCCAATATGACCCGGAAGTTGTCAGTAAGCGGTGGAAAAGAGAGAGTTCTGATTATCTTAAAGCAATTGCGGCAGAATTTTCGAAGTTGGTCGACCCTCAAAAAGCTGATTATGAAAGCGCTTTGAATTTTGTTGCTAATCATCTTAAAGTTCCAAGGGGCGACCTCACCCATCCTTTAAGATTAGCAGTGTCTGGAAAAGGAGAAGGGCCCGGACTATTCGACATTGTATCGATACTAGGTAAAGACGAAACAATACGTAGAATTAATCTTGCAATAAAAAGGCTTCAATAATTCTTATGAAAGAGATTGTAAATCCTGAAAAGGGAAAAGATAAAGACGAATCCTTTGAACGAAGGAACTTCATTCGTGATATCATAGACGAAGATTTAAAATTAGGCAGATACAAAAGTGTTCATACTCGCTTTCCTCCCGAACCCAATGGATACTTGCACATTGGACACGCAAAATCAATTTGTCTCAATTTTGGGCTTGCAGAGGATTACAATGGACTCTGCAACCTGCGATTTGACGATACAAATCCAGCAAAAGAGGATGTAGAGTATGTTGAGTCAATTATGAATGACGTCAAGTGGTTGGGATTCGACTGGGGGGATAGACTTTATTATGCCTCTGACTATTTTGACACGTTGTACGATTATGCAGTCAAGCTCATTAAAAAGGGAAAGGCTTATGTATGTGATCTTAGTGCTGACGAGATTCGTGAGTATCGTGGCACACTAACAGAGCCCGGGAAAGAAAGTCCATACCGCAACCGTACTGTGGAAGAAAATCTTGACCTGTTTGAGCGAATGCGCAAGGGTGAATTTCCGGATGGGTCGAAAACGCTGCGAGCAAAGATTGATATGTCATCTCCCAATCTTAACATGAGGGACCCCGTGATGTATCGCATCCTTCATGCAAGCCACCATAGAACTGGAAATAAGTGGTGCATATATCCAACTTATGATTGGGCTCACGGACAATCGGATTCAATAGAAGGAATCACCCACTCGATTTGTACTCTCGAATTCGAAGACCATCGTCCTCTGTATAACTGGTTCTTGGATCAACTTGGAATTCATCATCCGAGACAAATTGAATTTGCCAGATTGAATCTCACTTACACCGTGATGAGTAAGAGACGTCTATTGCAGCTTGTACAGGAGGGTCATGTAAATGGATGGGACGATCCACGCATGCCCACGATTTCAGGTCTGCGCCGTCGCGGCTATACACCCGAATCCATTCGTATGTTTGCCGATCGAATAGGAGTTTCAAAGGCAGAAAGTATAATTGATGTGTCAGTTCTCGAAAACTGCCTTAGAGATGATCTTAATAAGCGAGCACCCCGCGCTATGGTAGTTTTGAATCCGCTTAAGCTTGTGATTGATAACTATCCCGAAGGGGTGACCGAAGAACTCGATGCAGTAAATAATCCAGAAGATTCTTCAATGGGGACTCGAAAAGTTCCATTTTCTAAGGTGCTTTACATTGAGAGTAGCGATTTTCGTGAGCAGCCTCCAAAGGGGTATTTTAGGCTTTCTCCTGGGGCCGAGGTGCGTTTGAGGTATGCTTACATTATTAAATGTGTAAATGTAGTGAAAGATACGGAGAGCGGGGAAGTAATTGAAGTTCACTGTGTTTATTATCCTGAAACAAGAAGTGGGCTTCCTGCAAGCTCAAAAAAAGTGAAGGGAACAATACACTGGGTCTCTGCTGAACATTCAATAAATGTGGAGGTAAGGCTATACGACAGATTATTCAAAGTAAAAGATCCGAGTGGTGATAATTGGAGGGATTACATTAATCCAGATTCTTTAAAAATAATTAAAGGATGTAAGGCTGAGCCGAGTCTGAAGAATGTCAAGGCACAAGACAGGTTTCAATTTGAGCGACTAGGTTATTTTTGTGTGGATGATGATTCAAAAGATGACAATATAATATTCAATCGTTCGGTGACATTAAGAGACACCTGGGCAAAGATCGAAAATTCATCATTAAGTCGTGAGTGACAAGGAGATTTTATGCGAAAGTTAATTCAAGTTTTACTGGTTACATTGATTCTTATCCCGTTAATTGCCTATGCGCAAATTAGCAATGCTACGCTCAACTCGGATAAAAAGCATCCCATCACTGTCGATGATATGTGGAAAGTTGCAAGAGTATCCGACCCACAAGTATCGCCGGACGGGAAGACAGTTGCCTATGTAGTTACTACTTATAATATGGAGGCTAACAGTGGGACGAGTAGGATATTTTTGGTTTCGATAGACGGAGGCTCTTCAAGGGAATTTCAAACTGGGCTTAAATCAGCCAGTGAACCGTGTTGGTCACCCAACGGTAAGGAGATTGCTTTTGTGGCTGACGATTCAAATGGTGTGCCTCAAATTTATGTTAAGGGAATTGATGGTGGATATTCTAAGAAAGTTACGAGTGCTGCACTTGGTGCCAGTGGACCTATCTGGTCACCTGATGGGAAATATATCGCGTTTGTTTCCAGTATCTTTCCAGATTGCAAGACTGATTCAGCAAATGCCGCGCGTGAAGCAGAACTTGAAAGCGGAAAAGTCAAAGCAAAAATCTTTAAATCTCTCCCATACAGAGTCTGGAATTACTGGAAAGACGGCAAACGAAGTCATCTGTTTGTGGTCAGCGTGGACGGTGGTACGACAAGGGACTTGACGCCGGGCGACTACGACACCCCTCCAATCGACCTTGGAGGCCGAATTGATTACTGTTTTTCCCCTGACAGCAAAGAGGTGTGCTATGTGAAAAATACCGATAGTATGATAGCCATAAGTACAAATAACGATTTATTCATAGTAAGTGTCAATGGCGGTGAATCCACGCGCATCACGACAAACAAGGCAAACGACAATCAGCCTATTTATTCCCCTGATGGTCGCTTCATTGCTTATAGATCTCAACTAATTCCTGGCTTTGAATCGGATAGAGAAAGGTTGATCTTGTACTACAGAAATGCAGGGAGTCCTCTTAGCGCAAAAAACAAAATTATTAATCTAACGGAGAAATTTGATAGGTCTGTTGATGAGGTAGTCTGGTCGCCAGATAGTAAAAAGCTTTATTTTAACTGTGATGATGAGGGTTATCATAATATTTTCATGGTAAATGTATTAACTGGGAAAATTCAAAAGCTAACAGATAATTCTACAAACAGCGACCTCTCAATTACCCCGGATGGTAAGTATCTCATTTTTCTCCGTCAGTCGACAACTCATCCAAACGATATTTACAAGTTAAATCTCCAGAACCATGTGGTAACTCAGCTCACCCATGTTAACGACTCGCTTCTTTCACAACTTGACATGAACCAATGGGAGCCCTTTTGGTTTACAGGGGCGAAAAAGAAAAAGGTCGAAGGATTCCTTGTTAAACCACCACATTTTGATCCGAGGAACAGGTACCCTATGGTCCTTCTGGTTCACGGCGGCCCCCAAGGACAGTGGATGGACGAGTTTCACTACAGATGGAACGCGGAACTCTTTGCAGCACCTGGATATGTAGTGGTCATGATTAATCCTCGAGGTTCAACTGGTTATGGACAGAAATTTACGGATGAGATCAGTGGAGACTGGGGTGGAAAAGTCTATGTCGACCTAATAAATGGAGTCGATTATGTTATTAAGCATTATTCTTTTATTGATAAGCGCAAAATCGCCGCTGCAGGGGCGTCGTTTGGCGGCTACATGATGAACTGGATGGAAGGTCATAACGATACTGGGTTATTTAAATGTTTCGTNAGCCATGATGGTTTGTTTGATGCAGCTAGTGCATTTGGCTCCACCGAAGAATTATGGTTCCCGTTGTGGGAATTTAAAGGAACACCATGGTCAAATCCTGCTCTCTACGCAAGATGGTCGCCGAGCACTTATGTGAAGGATTTTAAAACTCCGATGCTTGTGATTCATAGTCAAAATGATTTTCGACTCGATGTCAGTCAAGGGTTTCAGCTCTTTACAGCGCTTCAGATGCGAGGAGTTCCTTCGGAAATGCTGTACTTCCCAAATGAGTATCATTTCGTGACGAAACCACAGGATTCAAGGTTNTGGTACAATACCGTCCTGGGGTGGATTGCTAAATANATTGGTAATTAGAATCCTGGATGAAAATGTATCGGAAAGATATGTTTCAAATTTTTCACAATCATGTTAATTTGTTTTTGATAGAGGTTTTAGCAGATTTAGTTTAAAAGCTTGACATTGCTCTTCACGTATATTAATCTTTGAAATATGTTAGAGAGGTGATTTGAGTTTGTAATGGAACAAACCGACCTGATTCTCAGCTGGAGTGGTGGCAAAGATTCGGCGTTGAGCTATTACAAGTTGTCACTGGAAGAGGGAAACCGGGTTTCATACCTTCTCACCACTGTTAATGAACATTTTCATCGTGTTTCAATGCACGGTGTGCGCGAGGAACTTCTCGAGATGCAAGCAGCTAGTGTTGGCGTGCCGTTAGTAAAGGTTATGTTGCCGGAGATGCCCGATATGCCAACATACGAGAGAGCTATGGAAGGCACCCTTTCTAAATTTAAGTCGGATGGTATCACCGCCTGCGTGTTTGGGGATATATTTTTAGAAGACTTGCGGAAATATCGTGAGGAGAGGCTGAACCAAATTGGAATGAAAGCACTCTTCCCATTGTGGAAAATACCATCTGAGAGGCTTATCAAGGAATTTATCGATCTTGGATTTAAGTCTGTTGTTGTGACTGTGAATGAAAAGTTTATGGATAAGAGCTTTTTAGGAAGAACAATTGATGGTGAATTCTTGCATGACCTGCCATCTGGAGTTGATCCCTGTGGTGAATATGGTGAGTATCATTCATTTGTGTATGATGGTCCAATTTTTAAGAAACCAGTATCTTTTGAATTAGGAGATATAGTCTATCGCAAGTATTCACCATCTTCAGGAGATCGTTCTCGANATCCCGATTGCTTCGATAAGACTCCGGATCCATTCGATAATGGTTTCTGGTATTGTGACCTACTGCCGTCATCAGTGTCTGGGGTATAGGTATCGTAATTGATTATTTTGGCAGTTCTCTGATTGCGATGACGTGTTGTGATAAGTTTTGACTTGGGTTTAGTAGTGAAAGATAAGATATTTAGTTGTTTTGCAATCCAGTTATAATCGTATCCGAGGGGGCTCAACAAAACCTCTATTGATCTAATGGCAAGCTCCGTATACTTGGTGACGTCATATCCATCTTCAGGTTTATAAAACAAGAACGGTTTAACTTTTTGTGGGTATTTTTTACCTGTGCTGTCTATGATTATAAATTCAGCGGTTTCTCCAGGCATTAATGCAACTCCTCCTTCTGCCATTGTCTTTGCGACAATTGCTTGCATNTTTTGATTTTCGTACTCATCTGCTTCTTTTGAAATTGTACGTTTGATAACTAATTCAAGAGGATCGATGNGNCCAGTTGCAAGTCTTTCAAGATGCGTCTTCATTACCTGTATAATTTCAAATATCATACGTTTTAGCTCTTCTATCCCTGACGCAGTTGCCATAAGTTTAAGCACATCTGCTTGTACTTTTCTTACAAAGAGCGGTGCGTCACCACGGCGCACTTCCAACCCTCGTACTTTTAGCTCATGGTTTGTATATGCTCCTACATATCTGTTAGCAGTGGGAATTTCTGGATCAGTTCTCGAGTTTGGGAAAAGTATCCATTTATATATTCCATCGAAGCTTATGTTTACACCTGTTTTTTCCGATATTTCATTACTCAACTTAATGTAATCATCAGTATTGGCGCCATCTTTTTTTAGCCATAAGCAATCCACGATTCCGTGGACAATCTCAAATCCGTGGCCTTCAGCAATTGCTTTGGCCTTTAAAAGTGCATCTCTGGAAAAGGCGTTGACAGATTCATGGGCCTCTATTTTTCCAAATCGAGCATTTTTATATCCAAGATAACCGAAACATGTCACAAGCAACCACTTAAGGGCTGTTTGTCTTTGATGGTATTCATGTTTCTTGCTATTGGTCATTGCATCTTTTTCACGTCTTTTATATGCAGCCCTTTTGCTCAAAACTGGTTCGAGTGTTTCTGGAACAATGCCTTTTCTATTTTCACATAAAGTATATCCTAGTTCAGGCACTTTTTGATTATTGCAACACCGGCAGTTTACCGTTTCGGGTGAGATATTGTGAATACACATAAGAGTTGGATACATTGAGGCAAAATCCAGTTCAGCAACATTCTCATGATAGCCAATCTTTGGAAGAAAGATCAATCCCCCTCGATCAGAGAGGAGGAGTTGGTATGCTGATTTAAATTGTTCCCATTCCTGTTTCTTGGCAGGTATCAGAATATTATGTTTGTAAGCCCAGGCTAGCTGTAAGGATGACAATCCCGTTCCAATTGTTTCGCGTGCCTGCCTCTGGACCGGGATCCTTGTCAACCTAGCGAGTTCAAAAAGCCCAGGTAAGTCCGACTGGTCCATTATGAAGGAGTTCTCTACATCGAGGTGCCATCTTCCAGCGAGCTCAAAAGACCCTGCCTTGTGGATTATCTGTCCATAGCTCCAGTAACTAACGTCATGTGTACGTACAAACTGTGCAGAGGGATCACGGTTTAGTTTAAGCGGCACTTTAAACTTGTTTGACAGTGATACAAGCCATGGGAAGATAGAACCATCTCCGTAATGGCTCATGATTAAGTCAGGGTCACAGCGTTCAACATGGAAATTTAATCTGGTGATGAGTTCGTGAGCGTTTTCTGCTTCAATGATGTAACTTTTTTCATCATATTCAACTTCAATTGTTATATTTTGCTGATATTTTGGTGATATTTCGAGTATAGATGGTTTCAAATACATAATTGACAGTGGAGGAAGTTTATAGTCAATAGCATCGAAACTATCTTCTATGTCTTGTTCAACAAGTTTCCCATCATTGGAAATTGTATATTTGCCGTAGGCAAGTGGAAATAAATCTCTTTCAAACAGGAACATTTGAACAGGGGAAAGATCAGAATTGAAAAACGCATAATAGGGCAACTCAGCTTCAAAGGCCTTGACATATTTACTAAAATTCAGTGTATCATTAATGCAAATTTCGAGAACTTTGATGGACTGGCCGCTGTAAATTTCAGTCATTTCTCTCCATTTTGAGATTTCACAGCGCTGTCCAAGGTGGGAGGCAATTTTTTCTATCAGACCAAGCTTGCTTTCATCTACATGAATGTAAAATTTAGGAACAAAGGGTGTATATGATAAAACACGTTTTCCTGTTTCAGAGATAAACCAGAGTGTCATTCCGTTGGAAGACGCATAAACGTCAAATAGCCATCCTCTCATGTCATTCCTTTGTTACTTCTCCTTCTAGGATCTGAAGCTGAAGCATAAGTTTTGAAAGTGTCTTTTCAAGTTCAATTATACGTTTATGTTCTTCAATTAGCATTGACATGACTATATTTTCAAATGGCACTGGATTGGCAGCGTAGGCGCAGGCAGCTAAGTGGATTTTAGGGGCTCGGAAAAGGTCATCAAGTATTTCCTGATCTTCTTTCCTTAGAGCCTCCCTGAATTTTTTCCATCTTAATTGGTGTTCTTGTATAACCATTGTAAAAGTTGGCACTGTACGTCCCATTTTTACACTCTCCTAATCGGAATTAGTTTTAATAATTCGTCATCGAGTTTATATATCTCATTGGACATATAAGTCATTTTTTTAAATAGAACAGTTTTATCCTTTTTTGAAGGGACTAGAAATTCGGAGGCAAGGACAATTGACACCCCTTCTTCTTTCATAGAATCAAGTGCGAGCTTCATTCGCTCAAGACTTTGAATAGAGTCCTTGATTGAAACATGGTCATCATAGAACGTATGAAGGAGGCCAAAAATGAACAGCACGCGCGAGTTTATTTGTTTCATAAACGATGACACACCACTTGTTATTAAGCCATCCATCTGATAAGCAGTGAAAACCCTTGAGATAAAAACTTTTTGTAAGATTTGATAAGGTTCAACATTATCTGCTTCAGCTTGTCGAGTCAACGAATATAATTCAAAACTATTTGCACCATCAGCAAGTACAACATGCATATTGCGCTTTAAGAGCTGGTACATAATTACCAATGACATTTTGTAGACGTTACGGCTTCCTGTCAGAAGGTATATTTTGCCCGGTAATTGATTGCTGATAGAATTTAATATAGAATCTACACCAGATGGCAGAGCATCTGTATAAAGTTTCGAGTGAAAAGCCACATTACAGTTTATGTCAAAACAAGATATCATTTGAATTCAGCTCGGTTTCATCGGCGAATTTCCTCAATTCAGGGAAAAATTGTAAAATTGTCGATGGCACTTTAATTTTTTCTTTGTTCCTTAAGCGCTTTAAGAGTTCAAGTGCATTTGCAGCTGCTTTGCCAAGCGGATGGTTATTTAGTACTACATATATACCTTCGCATTTTTCCTTAACAGCGCGTATTTTCTTTTCAATCTCGTCAATTTCCTCGCTACTGTAAAGATAATTGTAGCGTTCATTGCGTTGTGAGTCGTCAATTGTTGTTCCATTTATAAGTGCTTTCCGACTCTCCATCCACTTATCGTAGTTTCTACCGTGGAGACGGAAATATCCTACTTTGCCAGCAGCTTCTGTTGTAAAACCAACCATATTATTTAAGACCGGCTGGTCAATGGTTACTACATTTGCATTAAGGCTTTTCAGAAATTCCATATTACTATATCTATACCATGAATTATGTCGCAGTTCGAGAAAAAGCCTGATATCAGAAAATTCTTCCACAAGAAAGGACAGGTATGATTTTGATTTATCGGTGGCCAGGAAGAATTCTGAAAATTGTATCAGCATTCCTGCTAGCTTTTTACTTTCGATGAAAGGGCGCAAAAAATTTTTCACTCTTTGTTTATCACTAAAAAATTGAGGATTTGTCTCTCTTATACCGTGAGTAAAATTTTTAAAAAGCTTTATAATAAATTCGAATTCTTGATTATTGGCAACTTCATTAAGCCATTTTTCTCCAACTTTATAAGATAAGTGCTGATAGTATGTGCTGTTAACCTCTACACAGTCAAAAAACTCCGAATAAAATTTTAGTTTTGAGAATCCCCTCCTGACTCCTTTTGGATAAAATATGCCAACCCAGTCATCATAGTTCCAGCCTGCGGTGCCAACTTTTACATAATGCGGTTTAATGTATTTTTCTTGTGTCATATGATGTCATTTTAGTCTTTTAAGTTTCGTGAATCGATTTACAACACATATTACTTTCCCGAGAATCTCGAAGTTGTCTACTGATGGTTCAAGTATTATTGGTTTATAATTGGAATTTTCTGCTTTAAGTACAATATTTTTCCCGTGGTGTGCAAGTGTCTTCACAGTAACACCGTCTTCTATGCGTGTGACCACAATATCCCCATCACGCACATCTTTTGTAGGCCTAAATAAGACAATTGATCCATCAGTTATGCCAGCTCCTATCATGCTATCACCAACTATTTGCAATGCTTTATCGCCTGGTTCAATCCCAAGCATTGTTTCCGGGTCGAGATACTCTTTGGGCTCTTCGTCAACGATTCGTGGAGTGCCACCTCGCGCTGATGCATAGAGGGGTATGCGATTATCTTTCTCAACAAGTCTAATTGCTCTTGAAAGTCTCCTGTCCTTTTGGATTAGATTCTTTTTTAACAGAGCGTTTATCACATCTTGAACTGCACCAAGTGACACATGGAATGCATCAGCAATCTCTCTTAAAGTTGGGGCATACCCTTTTTTATATGTAAATTCCCTGATGAAACTGATTATTTCTTGCTGACGTTTTGTAATCTCTGCCATTTTATCTCTCCTACTAATACCATACAAATGTATGGATATAGTAAATAAAAGTCAAGTTAAAAGTCGACAAAATATATAATTGTACAAAAAGTGATAAAGCCCATGAGCATGGAGAAGCTTGTGAAATTATTTCCGCCTTTGTAGCTGAATGGGAAAGACATGAACTTCATTGCATTTCTGATAGGATGTCAATAGATTGCAACTTGTTACAAAAATCTGTGAGGTTAACTTGTCGAGCCTTTTTCGGACCAAGAAGCTTGATGACATCATAGCGGATAGTGAAAAGCCAGAGTATAAACTAAAGAGAAGCCTAAATGCGTTTGACCTAACCACTTTAGGCGTAGGTGCAATAATTGGCGCTGGAATTTTTGCCATGACGGGAACCGCTGCCGCAGGAAGTTCAGAGTATGCAGGTGCCGGTCCGGCTCTTGTCATATCTTTTATCTTGACAGCAATTGCATGTGGATTTGCTGCCCTCTGTTACGCTGAAATTGCATCAATGATTCCAATTGCAGGGAGTGCTTACACATATTCTTATGCTTCGCTTGGTGAGTTAATTGCATGGATTATCGGTTGGGATTTGATTTTAGAATATGCTGTTGGCAATATCGCAGTAGCAATAAGCTGGGCAGGATATTTTAAAGAGTTGTTGAGTGGATTTGGAGTTCAAGTCCCATGGTTTCTTGTCACCGATATACGAACTGCACTGGAGCAGCCTGGACTTATAAATACCGCCCCACACATATTTGGGGTTCCAGTCGTTTTCAATTTGTTTGCAGTGCTGATCGTTGCCTTTATTACTTACATTCTTGTCATCGGCATCAAGGAAAGCGCCCGCTTCAATTCTGTAATGGTCGTCATAAAGATTTTGATACTTCTTTTCTTTATTGGGGTTGGTGCATTCTTTGTGAAGCCACAAAATTGGGTTCCTTTTGCGCCAAATGGTTGGAAAGGGATTCAGACCGGTGCTGCAATTGTCTTTTTTGCTTATATTGGATTTGACGCTGTTTCTACTGCAGCTGAAGAGACAAAGAATCCTGCCAAGACACTCCCAATCGGGATGATAGCTTCGCTCTTAATTTCAACTGTCCTTTATATTGCTGTGGCTTTGGTACTCACGGGGTTAGTGCCTTATACCAAATTAGCAACTGCCGAACCGCTAGCTCTCGCGCTTCACCTTATTCATTTGAACTGGGCTGCAGGTGTGGTTGCTTTTGGTGCTGTTATAGCAACTACAGCTGTACTCCTTGTATTCCAGTTAGGTCAGCCGCGGATATTTTTCTCGATGTCACGAGATGGATTACTGCCCCCCAGTTTTTCAAAAGTTCATCCAAAATTCCGGACCCCATATGTCACCACAATTTTAACCGGAATATTTGTTGCATTTTTCTCGGCGATCGCTAACATTAGCGAGGCAGCCGAGCTAACAAACATAGGGACACTCTTTGCTTTTGTCCTTGTATGTGCCGGCGTATTGATCTTGCGTGTGAAGGAGCCAAATGCCAAGCGTGGATTTAAAACTCCCCTTGTCCCACTTGTACCTATACTGGGCATTCTTTCGTGCCTTTACCTGATGCTTGGGCTTCCTGCAATTACATGGTTCAGGTTTCTCATCTGGCTGACGATTGGTCTCCTTATATATTTTGCCTATGGGCGCTGGCATAGTAAGTTGCTGACATCAGTCGATAATGCAAACAACGGAGGTGTAAAATGAAGGCGAAGATTTCACTCGCTTTTATACTGGCATTTGCTTTGTTCTTCTATAATATGTCTTCGAAAGACGCACAAGCTCAACAGAGATCGGGTAAATATACAATAGTAATACATGGAGGAGCGGGAACAATTAGCGAATCAATTCCAGATTCGGTAAAGGACGCATATTTATCGTCTCTACGTCATGCCTTAGAAATAGGGAAAGAAGTGCTCGATTCTGGTGGCACGAGTCTTGAAGCTGTCGAAAAAGTCATAAGGTACTTTGAAGACGATCCGAAATTCAATGCGGGAATCGGAGCAGTCTACACTTCGGCTGGCACCCATGAGCTGGATGCCGCTATAATGGACGGACGCGATCTTTCCTGTGGAGCAGTTGCTGGAGTCGAACATATTGCCCATCCAATATCTCTCGCAAAACTCGTTATGGAAAAAACTCCACACGTACTTCTTGCTTATGGAGGTGCCGAGGAGTTTGCCAAAAAAATGGGAGTTCCACTTGTGCCCAACAGCTATTTTGATACTCCAGCGAGGAAAAGAGAGTGGGAACAGTACTTGAATAAAATAAGGAAGAATGTTCATGGCACAGTTGGGTGTGTAGCTCTTGATCAGTATGGCAACCTTGCCGCTGGAACCTCTACAGGTGGGATGACAGGAAAAATGCCAGGCCGAATAGGTGATTCTCCTCTCATTGGTGATGGCACTTACGCCAACAATCAGACATGTGCAATATCTGGAACGGGGTGGGGAGAGAAATTCATAAAAAACGCTGTTGCATTCAACATATCGGCTTTAATGGCCTATAAAGGATTGTCGCTGACGCAAGCAGTGCACGAAGTTATTCATGAGATCTTGAAGCCAGGCGACGGTGGAGTCATTGCGGTTGACAGGAACGGAGATTATGCTATGGATTTCAATACATCGGGAATGTTCAGGGGAGTTGCCACGTCTTCAGGAGTATTCGAAGTGAAAATTTGGAAATAAGGAAATTTTCAGCCATTTACATTTAGCTTACATCGCGGATTATTGAAAAATCTCGTATTTGCATTTATATTGATAAAAATGCAATACGAGGTAAAATCTGCGGCATCTATTAGAGGTTCTTTCAAAGTTCCTGGAGATAAGTCAATATCTCACAGGGCGCTGTTGCTGGCGTCTCTGGCTGATGGCGAATCTGAGATATGTGGACTTTCCACTGGTGAGGATGTCAAAGCCACTGCGAGCTGTTTGAGCGATCTGGGTATTGAGATTAGGGGTGTGATAGATGGGGGAAATTCTGGTAGCGCAGTCATTGTGAGTGGGANAAATAAGTTTGGGTATTGTCAACCCCGCAGGGCACTCGATGCTCGAAACAGCGGAACGACTATGAGGCTTTTAACTGGGATTCTGGCAGGGCAGAAATTTGAGTCGGTCATTACTGGTGATGAGACCTTGCGGCGTAGGCCAATGCAAAGGATCGTAGAACCTCTTTCGGAGATGGGGGCAAATATTGTTGCCACCTACAATGCAACTGCCCCCCTTAAGATATTTCCNTCTGATAAACTAAAAGGAATCAGGTACGAGCTCCCATTGCCAAGTGCTCAGGTGAAGTCAGCTCTGTTGTTGGCAGGCCTTTTTGCCGAAGGAGAAACGGTTATTATTGAACCTGTAGAATCGAGGGACCATACTGAACGGATGTTAGGTTTAAGTAAAGTAAGAACTCGAGCTGGATATGAAATAAGGATAAGGAGTGAANTTCAAGTTGAACCAATGAAATACGTTATTCCGGGTGATATTTCGTCAGCAGCGTTTTTTCTTTCAGCTGCTGCAATTTTGCCTGGATCGTCAGTTACAGCTCTTGGAATTTCTGTGAATCCAACAAGAACAGGGTTCCTTGAGATTCTAAAAAAAATGGGGGCAAAAGTTACAATTGAGAATGTAACAATGGTTGCTAATGAACCAATTGGGGACGTGACCGTTTCGCATTCTGATTTGCACGGCGTCGAAATCATGGGAGAAATAATTCCCCGTGTAATTGACGAACTTCCAATTATTGCGGTTGTTGGGGCATTTGCCGATGGGGAAACGGTTGTCAGAGATGCTCACGATTTGAGAAGGAAGGAATCCGATCGAATTGTAGGTGTAGTGGATAATCTTGCATCGATGGGTGCTGAGGTTGAAGAACTCGACGATGGCTTTGTAGTCAGAGGAACGGGAGAGTTGTATGGTTCAATTGTCGATTCATATAAGGATCACAGGATGGCTATGGCTTTCACTATTGCTGGCGTTTGTGCAAGAGGAGAGACTATTATTAAAAATGCGGAGTGGGCGTCGATATCCTTCCCTGAATTTTTCACGATACTTGAAACATTAATCATCAGGAGTTAACTATGGCTGGTGTTAAACTGGAAAATATTTCTAAAGTCTATGAAGGCGGCGTGGTGGCAGTCAAAGATGTCAACGTTGAAATACAGGACAGAGAATTTGTTGTTCTGGTTGGACCATCGGGCTGTGGGAAAACGACAACGCTCAGGATGATAGCGGGGCTTGAAGAAATAACGAGTGGGAATTTGTACATAGACAATCAAATTGTGAACAATGTTCCACCGAAGGATAGGGATATCGCAATGGTTTTTCAGAACTACGCACTGTATCCTCACATGACAGTTTACGAGAATATGGCTTTTGGGCTAAAGCTGAGGAAGTTTTCGAAAAGTGAAATAGATATGCGTGTAAAGGAAGCAGCTCAAATTCTTGGTATAAGTGAATATCTTGGGAGAAAGCCAAAAGCACTTTCTGGAGGACAGCGCCAACGTGTTGCATTAGGGAGAGCAATTGTTCGGAAGCCCAAGGTTTTTTTATTTGACGAGCCTCTTTCCAATCTCGATGCCAAGATGAGGGTTCAAATGCGAGCAGAGATCTCCAAGCTTCATCAGCGGCTTGGTGCGACGATGATATACGTTACACATGATCAGGTCGAAGGGATGACCATGGGTGACCGGATAGTAGTGATGAGAAACGGTATTGTTCAACAAATTGACACACCACTGAATTTGTACAACAACCCACGAAATAAATTTGTTGCGGGTTTCATTGGGAGCCCTGCGATGAACTTTTTTGAGGGTTTTGTCCGCAAGGAAGAGGATGGTATTTATTTTTCGGAAGGTTTAAATGGTCAAGAGGCAGAAGGGGGGCTTCATCTGGAATTACCGCCTTCATTTGAATCGAAGATTGGTCCGTTTTATAACAAGCAAATTTATCTCGGCATCAGGCCCGAACATATTTATTTGGGGGATGATCATCCAGGAAATATGAAATCGTATGCAAATCTCAGGGTTGAAATCTCAGAGCCAATGGGAAATGAGGTTTACCTGTATTTTTCGTTGCAGACGACACAATTAGTTGCCCGAATAACGAAGCTTGTCGATCCCCAACCTGGAACTGAGTTGAAAATGTACTTCGATACCAGCCGTGCTTATTTCTTCGATAGTGAAACCGAAGAATCAATAATGGCATGAACATGGAACTATCATTTGCAGATCTGCCGCATCAAGCCAAACTTTTCATAAATTATGTCAATCATTTTCCGAGTGTAGAGAATTTTTACAGAGTGGATTATCGAAATGATAAAGAGCTTCGTGCCCATTTTGAAAAAATTTTAACGAGATTTGGAGATAAGAGGAATAGATTAGTTCAGTTACTTCGGAAGCAAAATGAGAGGCTGAACAAATCTTCTGGATATCAAGCTGCACTGGAAGCTCTTTCGATGGATAATGCACTTGCTGTGATCACGGGTCAGCAGGTGGGGATATTTACAGGTCCGCTTTACACCCTGTACAAGGCAATAGGGGCATTCAATCTATCAGGGAATCTAAAGGAGAGATTTCCTGATTTTGAGTTTGTTCCAGTTTTCTGGTTAGAAGGGGATGATCATGATTTAAACGAGACCAATCACATACATATTTTGAATTCGAATTTAGAGGTGGTGAGGATAGGTGGTGAACAATCTGATCCAGAATCAGAGAACCTTACCCCGATGAGTGAGATCATGGTGGACGAGGGATTTAATGATGTCCTTGGACAGCTCGATGCCATTTTGCGGGAGTCTGATTTCAAGCAGAATCTTTTTAAAATGCTGTCTGAATTTTATACCACCGGGGAGACATTCGCATCAGCATTTTCAAAGACAATCACTCATATTTTACAAGATATACCATTTTTAATTTTTGACCCTACTGATGCAGAATCCAAACGAATCTTTGGGCCAATATTTGAACGAGAACTCTCTACNTTTCCCAGAACGAGTGAAGAGGTTATTAAATCAAGTGCTCAGTTAGAGGAAATTTATCACGTTCAGGTTAAGCCAAGAGTAATAAATCTTTTTTATCTGGATAATGGCAAGCGGCGAGGAATAGAGCCTATTAGCAATGCTTTTTCGCTTCGCGGAACGAAACGGAAGTTAATGCGGGAACAGTTGAGAACCCTTATTGAAACAAGTCCGGAATCGTTCAGTCCAAACGTTGTTCTTCGGCCGATTTGTCAGGACTACACATTTCCCACCGCAGCTTATGTTGGTGGACCTAGTGAGATTGCTTATTTTGCACAGTTAAAGGGGGTGTATGAATTGTTTGAAGTTGACATGCCCCCCATCTTCCCCAGGCCAAGCGCCACAATTCTGGAGCACACTGTTCAAAAGATAATGGAAAGGTATCAACTCAGTATTCTCGATGCATTTTATGATTTTGACGAACTTGTAAAGAAAGCTCTCAGGGCTGTCAGTGCAGAAGACATTCCAGATGAGTTTACCAAAACCTCTGACGAGGTGGCTCGTGCAGTGCATTGGCTCGATCCTTTAGCCGTACGAATTGATCCAACATTAAAAGGAGCTGTTGATTCAACTGTGTCGCGAATGCTTTACCATCTGCAGCATTTGCAGGAAAAAACGATAGCAGCTTATAGAAGAAAAAATGATCAGGTTTTACAACAGGTAAAGAAATTTCAGCAATTTGTTTATCCCAATCGCGATTTACAGGAGCGTGTCATAAATTTTTCTTATTTTTACAATAAATACGGAGATAATTTCATCAATAAGTTGCTAAAAGAGCTCCCACCGTATGCGACAAGTCATAAAATAATTTTAATTTGACCAATGATTAAAGAAAGTATAGCTAAACTTGTTTCAGGGAAAAGTCTATCTCGTGAAGAGGCTTACCGAACAATGCTTTTAATTATGAGTGGCGAGGCTACTGAAGCTCAAATTGCAGGGTACCTTGTTGCACTGAGGATGAAAGGAGAGACAGTTGACGAGATAGTTGGCAGTGCCATGGCAATGCGCGAAAAAGCAGATCGGTTGAAAATTGAAAAGGAAGTTATCCTTGATACTTGTGGAACAGGAGGAGATTCGTCAGGGACATTCAACATTTCTACAGCTGCTGCCCTTGTAGCATCTTCTGCAGGTGTGGTTGTGGCGAAGCACGGTAACCGTGCGGTGTCAAGCAAATCAGGGAGTGCAGATGTTTTGAAGGCCTTGGGAATGAACATTGATGGCTTAAGTATCGAAAAGACACAGACCAGCCTTGAGAAGATCGGGTTAGCTTTTTTGTACGCTCCCCTACATCACAAATCTATGAGATTTGCGGCACCTGTAAGGCGTGACCTTGGGGTCCGGACTATTTTTAATTTGCTCGGTCCGCTGACCAATCCGGCTGGTGCGAACAGACAACTGATGGGAATTTACATGCCGGATTTGATTGAAACCGTAGCACTAGTTTTGAAAGAGCTCGGGAGTGAAGGAGCGCTTGTTGTTCACGGAGAACCGACAATGGATGAGATTTCCTTGTGTGGAAAAACGGAAGTAGCAGAATTGAAAGATGGAAAAATTTCAAGGTATAAGATTGAGCCCGAAGATTTTGGTTTTAAAAGGGTGAACTTGACAGACCTTGTTGTACGCAATCAGGATGAAGCAGTTGAAGCATTTCTTTCGGCAATTCGCGGAGAGAGGTCTGCATTTTATGATGCAGTGTTGCTAAATGCAGGTGCTGCAATTTATGTTGCCGGGGTTGCTCCTGATATTAGTTCCGGTATATCCATAGCACGGTCAACTATTTCAGACGGTCTCCCGGAAAAGAAACTCAAGCAGCTTATTGAGCTAGCAGCATGACTGTGGATATTATTGGATTACTTTTTTTGTTTCTGCTTTCATCGGTAGCCTGGACTATCGGGCTGTCTAATGAAGCAACCGAATTGGGAAAATTAAATAGAATAAAATTTTACATTGCAGCTGTTGCAATTTCAGCGTTGAGTTTTGTGTCACTTGTCACCCAGATTAAAACACCAATTATTGTCACCATCATTATTTCTTTCCTTGTCACGTTGGGACCATTACTGACAGGGAGTGTTATTAGACCATTTTTTATCAGGTACAGAACTCTACAATTGGTAAATAAGCTTTTGCACCTGAAACAATTAGAACCCGGCAGGAATGAAATTATAGATGAAATACTCGATAAGACAACTCAATCAGGGGAGATCGACAATCTTGAGCGAGAGCTGATAGAGAGTGTACTCAAGTTCAGTGACAAGATAGTTCGTGAAGTAATGGTACCAAGGGCTGACATAGTTGCAATTGATATTGACCAGGATTCAAAGAAGATTCTGAGGAAGGTGATAGAGGAGGGCTATTCTCGACTTCCTGTTTATCGTGGGTCAATAGATAACGTAGTGGGTATAATATATGCAAAAGACCTGTTGACAATGTTTGATTCGGAATCAGTTTTGGTTCTTCAGGATCTGCTGCGAACCCCATATTATGTACCTGAAACGAAGAAGATCAGCCAATTACTACGTGAGATGCAGAAGGATAAAGTACATCTGGCGGTCGTCGTTGATGAGTTTGGAGGAACAGAAGGGATTGTTACACTGGAAGATATCCTCGAGGAAATTGTTGGTGAAATACAGGATGAATATGATGAGTCTACGAAAGAGATCGTTCGTGGAAAAGACGAAGAGGTCTATGTCTCCGGTTCCATGACTGTTGAGAGGTTCAATGAGCTTTTTGAGTCAAATGTTCCACATGCCGAGGATTATGACACTATGGCAGGTTTTGTTCAAAAACTTGCTGGCAAACTTCCACAAAAAGGTGAAACTTATCGACACGACAACATTTTCTTTACTGTTGAGGACGTTGCACGGCACAGGATAAAGCGCTTAAGGATTTCATATGAAGAAGCGAAGGCAACCAAGTCCCAAATTGATCGCCANGCTAACGAAGATTTGGCATCGACAGAATTTAAAAATGAGATTTCTGCGATTGATATCGATAGTAATGTTGAAACCAGCACGCCAAAGTCAACTGGATCTGTAGAGTTGANTATAAAAAATCATACTGCTCGGAAGAAAATTAAAAAGAGAAAGAAGAAAAAATGAATTTTCTCGAAACGATCATTAATCGCAAGAAATTGGTTGTAGAAGAAGCAAAAACAGTGCTGACATTAGCAGAGATTCAAAGTCTTGTAGAAGATATTAGACCACGCCGAAATTTTAGAGAGGCTATTACTGTTGATGACGACGATGGCAGTGGGCATGTAAAAGTCATTGCTGAAATAAAACGGGCTTCTCCTTCCAGGGGGGTAATTGTTAGTGACGTTAACCCTGCAGCTATTGCAAGGGACTACGAAAAAGGTGGGGCTGCTGCTATTTCTGTTTTGACCGAGACAGACTTCTTTAACGGATCTCACAAAGATTTCCAGGCTGCTAGAGATGCNGTTAAGTTACCTCTTCTTAGAAAGGATTTCATCGTGGATGAGTATCAAATCTATGAATCGCTTCTCATAGGGGCTGATTCGATCTTGCTTATAGCAGCTGCACTTCCTGATTTTCATTTAGGAAATTTTATTTCTATAGCTAAATTNAAGTCGTTGCCAGCGCTTGTGGAAGTTCACTCGAAAGACGAGCTGGCACGCGCAATTGATGCCGGGGCGGAAATAATAGGTGTGAACAGCCGTGACCTCGCAACATTTACGGTTTCCAGGCAAGTTGCAGAGAAGTTGGCTGGAATGATTCCAAATGACGTGATCAAGGTTTATGAAAGTGGGGTCAACGATCCGGAAGATCTTTCCTACATAATGAGCCTTGGGTATAATGCGGTTCTCATAGGAGAACATTTTATGCGTGCAAGGGATAGAGTTTCTGAGGTGAGAAGGTTCGTTTCTTATTATATTTGAGCTTGTCTGTGGTTTCCTNAGAAAGATGGAGGATGTGNTTAAATGTTTGTGAAAATTTGTGGTATAACTAGCTTAGAGGATGCGTATTATTGCGTGGAAAGTGGTGCTGATGCAATTGGACTGAATTTCTATCCCCACAGCAAGAGATTTGTGACAATGGAGAAAGCAGATTTAATTGTCAGAGAGGTGTCTCCTTTCGTCAGTGTAGTTGGATTATTTGTAAAACCGGACATAGGCCAGCTAATGACGATTTCCGAAGAGTTGCCGTTAGACGGATTTCAGGTGTATGAGCCGCAGTTCGATTTACGTGATTATTCTTTGCACAAACCGCTTTATTTGTCGGTACGCGTGAAATCAACAAACGATGTTGTATCGGCATCAAGGCTGAATGCTGACCTTATTTTTCTCGACACATTTGTAGAGGGAGAATATGGTGGGACTGGCAAGGTAATGGATTATGANATGTTGCTCTCCAGCCGGTTGGATTTTTCATTTAAGTTTGTGATTTCTGGAGGATTGACACCGGGGAATGTGCTGGATGTGATAAGAATCGTCAAACCATATGGGGTTGATGTTGCCTCTGGAGTCGAGGTTTGTCCAGGTAAAAAAGATAAAGGTAAGATTAAAGAGTTTGTTGAAAAAGCAAAGGGCATTATTTGAGATGGATTTGAGAGAAAAAATTGAGAAATTTTACACCCTGCCGGATGAACATGGACATTTTGGAAAATTTGGTGGGATGTTCATACCCGAAACTCTTGTAAGTGCAGCGTATGAATTAGATGAAGCTTTTGAGAAGCTGAAAGATAACCCAGAATTCATAAACGAATTCTCATCGATCCTCAGAGATTACGCTGGACGTCCAACTCCACTCTATCATGCAAAAAATATGAGCAAGAAATATGGCGCAGATTTTTATTTTAAGCGAGAGGATTTACTTCATACAGGTGCTCACAAAATAAATAANACGNTTGGACAAGGACTTCTGGCCAGATATTTAGGTAAGAAAAGGATTATTGCCGAAACAGGTGCAGGACAACATGGCGTTGCAACAGCTACCGTTGCAACTTTAATGGGAATGCAGTGTGTGGTTTACATGGGAGAAGAGGATATGCATCGGCAAGAACCAAATGTCTTCAAGATGAGACTCCTTGGTGCTGAAGTAAAACCTGTTACAGCAGGTACTCGAACCTTAAAAGAAGCAACAAGCGAAGCAATTCGTGATTGGGTTACAAATGTTCGCGACACATTTTATATCATTGGTTCAGTGGTAGGTATGCATCCTTACCCGAAGATTGTTAGGCACTTTCAATCTGTAATTGGNGTCGAGGCTAAAAATCAGTTCCAGCAGCAGGTAGGTGATTTGCCTGATTATGTGGTGGCGTGTGTTGGTGGCGGAAGCAATGCTATAGGTCTTTTTTACAGTTTTATCAGGGACATTCCCAGGGTAAAAATAGTCGGGGTTGAAGCGGCAGGTGAGGGGATTGGCTCAGGAAAAACAGCAGCCTCTTTATCGNTTGGCAAGCCTGGTGTGTTGCACGGATCTATGCAGTATTTACTACAGGATGAAAACGGGAATGTCCTGAATGCACATTCAATTTCGGCAGGTCTGGATTATCCNGGAGTTGGGCCAGAGCATTCTTATCTAAAAGATTCAGGCCTTGTCAGTTATGCATCGGTGACCGATGGAGAGGCACTTGGAGCTTTCGTAGAGCTCTCCCGGCTTGAAGGGATAATACCTGCTCTTGAATCTGCTCATGCAATTGCTTACGCAATTAAACTGGCGCAGGGGGAAGGGCGTGGCAAGAAGATATTAATTAACCTTTCAGGTAGGGGCGACAAGGATTTGTACAGCGTGTCAGACCGCCTGGCAATTGATCGGTGAAAGAATTCAATGAATATTGAAAAGCATGGGGTGTCATAGCCGTTGTGACTATGGCCTGAGGGACCGCCAGTAGTTGTATTATATAATAAATATTGCGCTTCAGTCCGAAGATGCGCAACAACTTTTATACCATCTTTTATGTTAACGGCTAAGTTGTTAATTTAAATGGAAATGAGTGGGCCTATAGTTATAGACGACATAGTGGTTGATGGTAAAGTTGCCGTACAGGGCTTTGCCTGTCAGCTTTCCCGTTGTAAGGGAGCCTGCTGCAGCATTCCTGGGGGGCGTGGCGCACCCCTATTGGACTATGAAATCAGTGAAATCAAAGACTCTTTGCCTTTTATTTTGCCTTATCTTGACCAGAGGAAACAAACTGAGATTGAGGAAAATGGCTTCTTTGAGGGAGCGNCCAATGACTTTGCGACCGTTTGTATAGGCGACAAAGATTGTGTTTTTGTATACCATGAAAATGGAATTTCTAAGTGCGCTATAGAAAAAGCCTACAATGATGGGAAAATAAAATTTCGTAAACCAATTTCCTGTCATCTTTACCCAATTCGCGTGATCAACTTTGGCGGGATTGTCTTAAAGTATCATGAGATTGTCGAATGCGACTCTGCGCGCGAGTATGGGACTGAACACAATATTGTTGTAGCAGAATTTGTAAAAGATGCGCTNATTCGGGCATTTGGAGAGGAATGGTACAGTAAACTTGAAACTGAGGTTCAAAAGATAAAAGGAGAAAAAGTAACAATAAGAGAAACGGTCAGGGTATGATTAAGTTTGGGCAGACACAGCGTTTGAGTCAGGAATTACACCTGCAGCCACAGCAAATACTTTATTATGATTTGCTTCAACAGCCAATATTTGCCTTGCAGCAGAGGCTGCGATCTGAACTTGACGAGAATCCAGTGCTTGAACTTGAAGAAGGAGAAGAGCTCATAGAGGAGCCAGAGCTGGAGTTGAAAGAGCTTGATGAAAAGCCAGATGATCCAATTGACGAACCTGAGTTTAGTGATGTCGATCTTGACGAATTCAGAAATGATGAGACTGAGGTTCGACGCCGGTCGCATCCCGACAATGAGGAATATGAATTTGCTCCTCCAGCAGTGGAGACTATGTACGATCATCTTTTGCAACAGTTGCAGTTACTCGATTTAAACGAGCAGGAAAAAAGGCTTGGGGAAGAAATTATAGGTAACATAGATGACGATGGGTACCTACGCGAAGATCTGGCAAAGGTTGTGGAAGACACTAATCTGACATTTGGACTAAATCTCACGATAACTGATGCCGAGAGAGTCCTTGCACAAATTCAAACGCTTGACCCACCTGGCATAGGAGCAAGGAATTTGCGTGAGTGCTTGATTGTTCAGCTAAGGATGCGAACAGATGTTCCTCCACANGATAAGACTGTTGCCTTGAAGATACTTGAGGAGGAATTTGAAGACTACTCCAATCGGCGTTACGATCAGATATCCAGAAAGCTCAGTGTAACTCTTGAAGAAATTCGAAAAGCGGATACTATAATAAAAAAACTAAATCCCAAACCGGGCGAAGGCTTCATACTTCCTCTTGAAACAACAGTTGTTGTGCCAGATTTTGTGGTGACAGAAAATGATGATGGTGAGCTTGTAATAACATTAAACGAGCGTGACATGCCATCCGTCAGGATCAGTCCNCGCTACCTGGATATGATGAGGGATTCAAGAACACACAAAACAGATGCTCAAACAAAGGAGTTTTTAAAGCGTAAGTTGGAATCTGCGAAATGGTTCGTGACTGCCTTAATGCAAAGGCGTGATACTATGATGAAAGTCATGCAAGCCATTGTTGAAGCTCAGAGAGATTTTTTTACATCGGGGCCTGACCACATTAAGCCCCTCATTTATCGGGATATTTCAGAAAGAACNGGCTTCGATATATCAACAATCAGTAGGGTTGTCAGTTCAAAATATGTTCAAACCGATTTTGGAGTATTTAAATTACGTGACCTTTTCAGTGAGGGACTTAAGACCGCAGACGGTGACGAAGTTGCTACAAGGGAAATTAAGAACAAGATAAAATCAATGATAGAAAGCGAAGACAAATCAGAGCCTCTCAATGACGAGAAGATAACAAAGCTGTTAAACGAGCAAGGCTATAGGGTCGCGAGGCGCACTGTTACAAAGTACAGAGAGCAATTAAGGATCCCGCCAGCAAGGATGCGGCGCATTTAAAACAATTCAAGACCAGACTCGAGATATCGAAAATGAAAATTCATTCGACAACTGTCATCGGTNTTATAAAAGACGGGAGATGTGCAATTGGAGGAGACGGTCAGGTGACCGTTGGTGATGCTGTTATGAAACACCATTCTAAAAAGGTCAGAAAAATTTACAACAATTCTGTTCTTGCTGGCTTTGCTGGTGCATCAGCTGACGCCTTCACCCTGTTTGAACGTTTTGAAGATAAGTTGCAGCAGTACCATGGGAACCTGAGTCGTGCTGCTGTTGAGCTCGCAAAGGAATGGCGAACCGATAAATATCTTCGGCGACTGGAAGCTCTGTTGGCTGTTATAAATCGGGAAACTGCTCTCATAATTTCTGGAAATGGTGATGTTATAGAGCCAGACGATAAAATAGTTGCTATTGGCTCGGGGGGGAACTATGCACTGGCTGCCGCCCGAGTTTTGTCGAAATTTACTAATTTCTCGGCTGCAGAGATAGTTCAACACTCACTGCAAACAGCATCTGAAATATGCATTTACACCAATCAAAATTTTACAATTGAAGAACTTTAATATGTCCAGACAAACGCATAAACCATCAAATGAGATTCCTCACAAAGAGCTCACCCCACGAGAAGTGGTTCGTGAACTCGACAAATATATCATAGGTCAGGATGCNGCAAAAAAATCTGTGGCAATTGCGTTAAGGAATAGATGGCGGCGCCTGCAGGTACCTGATAATTTGCGTGATGAAATAATGCCTAACAATATAATTTTAATTGGTCCGACCGGTGTAGGAAAAACTGAAATCGCACGGCGTCTTGCAAAGTTAGCCAATGCTCCGTTTGTAAAAGTGGAAGCATCAAAATTTACCGAGGTTGGATACGTTGGCCGGGATGTCGAATCGATGATACGAGACCTTGTAGAAATTGCTGTTGCTGCCGTAAAAGCAGAGCGTACCGAAGAGGTTATGGATAAAGCTAGATCTCTTGCAGAGGAGAGATTGCTCGATGAGTTATTGCCAATGAAGAACTCTAAGAAAGTAAAGATTTCAGGTAAAGAAGACATTCCTGGGGTAGAGACCGAAGATGCAGAGCGGTTTCGAGAAGGACTGCGGGGAGAAGATGAGAGTTATTCGCAAACAAGAGAAAAAATTCGTGAGAGATTACGGGCAGGGGAATTCGACCACAAGACGATAGAAGTTAAAGCAGCTGAGGAGCCTGCATCGATGATGCAAGTATTTGGCCCTTTTGGAATTGACGAACTTGGGCCAAACTTCCAAGACCTCTTGAGCAACATCATGCCTAAAAAGACCAAATCGAGAAGAGTTACTGTTCCAGAGGCTTTCAATATTTTCACGCAGCAGGAAGCACAAAAACTAATAGATATGGACGGAGTAATTAAAGAAGCACTTCGTCGAGTAGAGAACAGTGGGATAGTTTTCATTGATGAAATCGATAAAATTGCGAGTAAGGGCGAGGCACACGGACCAGACGTGTCGAGAGAAGGTGTGCAGAAGGATCTTCTCCCAATAGTTGAGGGCTCAACAGTTATGACGAAATATGGCATGGTGAAGACTGATCACATTCTTTTCATTGCCAGTGGCGCATTTCACACTGCCAAGCCATCGGACCTCATCCCAGAGCTGCAAGGTCGATTCCCTATCAGAGTCGAATTGAACAGCTTAAACGAAGAAGATTTTTACAAAATTTTGACTCTTCCGGAAAATGCGCTTGTTAAACAGTACACTGCGCTCTTNGCCACTGAAGGAGTGGAAATCAAGTTTACCGACGGAGCAATAAGAGAGATAGCAAGAGTTGCGACAGAGGTCAATGAACAAGTGGAGAACATAGGTGCACGGCGTCTTCATACAATTATGACTACACTGTTGGAAGACATTCTATTTGATGTACCGGACAGAATTAAAGAGAAGAAAATAGAAATTACACAGGAAATGGTTCGTGATAAGCTTGGCAAAATTGTGAAGGACCGTGACCTCAGTAAGTATATACTATAATCTCTGCATTCAACTAATGTAATCAACGAATGTCTGACCTGTCTGTATATGGGATTGGAATCGATACCTATTCAAATTTCCTCAAGGCTAATCCACCACCCACCCCATTTTCGTTTCCAGAAGTATTAGAAGCATATTCAAAAGCTTTTGACTCTCCATACGAACTAGTTGGAATCTTTCGGGGGGAAACAATCATTGCTGTTGGCTCTTTTTTTGTTGGTAAGAAATTTTCAAAGCGCTACATAAGGCTCATGCCTATGAGACTATATGACGGATTAANTTTTAGAAAACTTGAAAATTCAAAAAGTCAGAAGCGGGAGTACGAAAAGCTTCAGTCTTATCAAATTCTTTCGGATTATTTGATAAGCAAGTATAGGTTTTATCAGTTAAGCCTTCCGCCTTGTGATTTAGATGTAAGGCCATTTCAGTGGTCAGGTGCAAAAATTTTGCCTCAGTACACTTATGTAATGGAAACGGCGAGATTTTCCGAAAATAATTATACAAAATCTCTTATCGAGATGCTGCGTTACGCTATAAAAGCAAACCTGCAAACCTCAACATGTGAAATTGATGAACTAATAAGCCTGCAGATGAGGAGTTATAAGCGCCACAATAGAAAACCTCCTGTTGATGCATCGGTCATAACTTCTTTGTTAACCCTTCTCAGCAATGATTTGCTATTGAAGATTTATGCAATCAGGAATTCTAATGGCGACTTGCTTGCGGCTCTGGCAACATTGGAGGCAAAAGATTCGAGTTACTTTTTCGTCAGCGGCACTGAAGTCGAAATTGACAGAGGCTCATCACATTTGTTGTACCATCATGTGTTTAAAAGCGCAGCTGCGGCAGGGAAGAATTATGTAGACTTATGTGGTGCAAACACTCCTTCGATTAACATCTTTAAGTCTTCTTTTGGCCCATCATTGAAAGTGTTCTTTCGCATACGGCATGCGAACAGCTGGTCTAGTAAAATCGCTTCTCTTGTTTTGAGGGCTTGAATGGAAAAAANTAACGGTCCGTCCTTAACCGAGCAAGCTGGTATGGTCAGCATCGCAAAGCTGGTTTCAGTCCTGGGGACGGTGGCGGCATCAATTATTTTGACCAGAGCATTGTCGCAAAGCGAGTATGGCAATTATGAACAAGTGTGGCTGGTTTACAATTCACTCGTTCCACTATTTGTTTATGGTTTGGGGAGTGCTTTGTATTTTTATTCCGCAAGAGTTGATTTAAAGGTTGTGTATTCGGCATCGGTTGTTTTGAGCTGTTTAGTTGGACTTGTTACAGGAGTTGCGATGTTAGTTTTTGCCGTGCCGATAGGAGTTTTTTTTAATGCCCCCCAGATCACGATTTATCTTCGTATTTTTTCTTTTTATGCTATCCTCTCCAGTCCTTCGTTGTTAATGGAATCNGTGCTCATAACTGAAAAGAAAGTGAAATTGCTACTTCTTGTTAATGTGGTAGTTGCATTCTTGATAGTCATCTCAGTAAGTGCCGGAGCTGTTTTACTTAAAANCATGAATTCTATCTTTGTTCTTATTACTATTGTGGGTTTTTTGAAGTCCGCTTTATTGATATTATTCCTGGACAAGCGTCGCATGATGGCTTTGGCAGGAATCGGTGTCAATCTGAAAAGTCAGGTTGCATATGCTTTACCTGTTGTTGTGAGTGGTATTGTGGGAATGATATCAAGGCAGGTGGACAAATATCTTGTAACGACGAATTTTTCATCGAGCGTTTACGCTGTGTATGCAATTGGCGCAAAAGAAATTCCATTGATAGCGATCGTCACTGGATCGGCNTCAACTGTATTGCTTCCGAAATTAAGTGAGTTGGGTTCAAAAAATCAAATAGAGAACTTCATTGGGTTCTGGAAAAATTCGATTTCTAAGACTGGGTTATTCTTACTTCCAATTTCTTTTTTTCTCTTTGCGTTCGCTGGAGATTTCATGTATTTCTTCTTTGGGCAAAAATACCTGGCAAGTGCAGGAATCTTCAGGATATTTTTGTTGATGATGCCTTTAAGACTTGCTTTTTATAGTCATGCGCTTTTTTCACTCGGGAAACAAAAACTTTATATGTACACATCAATTGCAGATATGTTTTTNGGTGGATTAGCCTCCTACATGTTAATGAGGTCCTTTGGAATTGAAGGGGCTGCACTTGGAAAAGTTGTCGTTACATATATTGAGATTTTATTTCTTGCATGGGTATTGATTTCATCATTAAGGACGACTGTTAAAGAATTTCTCCCGTGGAGCATACTTTCACGGGTTTCGTTAATCTCGATAATTTGCCTGGTTCCAGTTTCCTTAATTGGTATTGTGGTTCAGAACGTATACTTCAGTTTTCCTCTTAAAGGAATCGTGTTTGCAGGCCTTTTTGCCATGATTGCATATTTGACAAAGCTGGTACAGATTACCGACTTAAAGCATTTAAAATTTATTGTCAGATAGGACAAGTGAGCCCAATTTCGTTTCATGGTTAGAATTCTGATTATTATATTATTACGTATCAAGATTAAGCAAAATTAGAATAAATGGAAGTGTAAAACAGTTTAATGGAGAGTCAATGTCTAAACTTGTTTTATTGAGGCACGGAGAGTCACAGTGGAACCTTGAAAATCGTTTCACTGGCTGGGTAGATGTTCCCCTCTCTGATCGGGGATTGAAGGAAGCTGAATCAGCTGGTGAAAAATTAAAAAGTTATAAATTTGACCAGGGTTATTGCTCAAAACTCAAGAGGGCAATTGATACACTAAAGATTGTTCTTGAAAAGATTGGTCAAATCGACCTCCCCGTCGAATANGACACAGCTTTAAATGAGAGACACTATGGTGACTTGCAGGGTTTGAACAAAGCCGAGACAGCAAAGAAATTTGGTGATGAACAGGTGAAGATCTGGCGCAGAAGTTATGATGTCCCTCCTCCAAATGGGGAGAGTCTCGCAGATACCGCAGCGCGGGTGCTTCCATACTGGAAGTTCAAAATTTTTCCAGANGTCAAGATTGGGAAAAATGTGTTGGTCGTCGCACATGGAAACAGTCTCAGGTCATTAGTAATGTATCTGGATAACCTTACGAAGGAGCAAGTTTTGGAACTAAATATTCCTACTGGTGTGCCCCTTGTCTATACCTTTGAGAATGACAAGATAGTTGGTAAAGTATACCTCGAGGATTGAAAATTCATACAAGGATTGCTTTTAGCTCGTCTAGATGGGCGGTTTTAAAGGCTTGACGGGGAAGTTGCATTGATTTAAATTTAAGTTCANTAACAAAGGCGGAGTAGCTCAGCTGGTTAGAGCAGTGGAATCATAATCCACGTGTCGGGGGTTCGAGTCCCTCCTCCGCTACACTCTGGAAAAATGACATATGGGGCCCAACGTTTCTTCCCAAACCTTTTGCCTTGATTTTCTCGTAAAGATTCCGAAATTAGGACTAGAGGAGTTGGATGCTTTGACATAACGGAGGTCTATGGCTAAATTTAATTGAGACCTTCTAAAAGGAATTGGTTTAGGATGCGAAACTTGGCTATGTCGATGATTGTTAATGATAGCAACGAAACAAAATTATTGGATTGAAGATGGAAGGAAACTTTTCTAATCGCGTGCAGGATGTAATCAGGTTAAGTCGAGAAGAGGCTCTGAGGCTTGGCCATGATTTTATCGGCACGGANCATCTCCTTCTTGGGATTATAAGAGAAGGAGAAGGGATTGCTGTGAAGATCTTGCGGAATTTAGGAGTAGACCTTTACAAGTTGAAGAAAGCGGTTGAAGATACGGTGCGTACATCTGGAGGTACACTTACCATTGGGAATATTCCCCTTACGAAACAGGCGGAAAAAGTTTTGAAGATTACTTATTTGGAAGCAAAGCTTTACAAGTCAGATGTAATCGGTACGGAACATTTGCTCCTCTCTCTTTTGCGGGACGATGATAATGTTGCATCCCAGATACTTCACCAATTCAATGTTAGTTACGATTCCGTCAGACAAGAGCTTGACAACATAATAAATGGCAAACCATCCCAATCTGCAGCGGTTAATCAACATTCACAGGGTAGCGAAAAGAAGTTAGAGAAATCAAAGACTCCAGTTCTTGACAATTTTGGGAGAGACCTGACAAAACTTGCCATGGAAGACAAACTTGATCCAATCATAGGACGTGAAAAAGAGATAGAAAGAGTTGCTCAGGTGCTTGCCCGAAGGAAAAAGAACAATCCTGTTTTGATTGGTGAGCCTGGAGTCGGAAAGACCGCAATTGCCGAGGGGCTTGCTCTTCGGATTGTTCAGAAGAAAGTATCACGGGTATTGCACAATAAGAGGGTCGTTACCCTTGATCTAGCTGCACTGGTTGCCGGGACAAAATATCGCGGTCAGTTTGAAGAGCGAATGAAGGCTGTGCTCAATGAGCTTGAGAAAGCCAAGGATGTTATCCTTTTCATTGATGAACTGCATACTATTGTTGGTGCAGGGGGAGCGTCAGGTTCTCTCGATGCGTCTAACATGTTTAAGCCTGCCCTTGCCCGGGGGGAAATCCAATGTATAGGAGCAACCACCCTTGACGATTACAGACAGTACATTGAAAAAGATGGTGCGCTGGATCGTAGGTTCCAAAAAATTATGGTAGAACCAACCACAGTTGAAGAAACAATTCAAATTTTAAATAATATCAAGCAAAAATATGAAGAGCATCATAACGTCAGGTATACNGAGAAAGCAATCGAAGCAGCAGTCAAATTGAGCGACAGGTATGCTACAGACAGATTTTTGCCTGACAAGGCTATCGATGTTCTAGATGAGGCTGGTTCACGAGTCCACCTAGCAAACATAGTTGCTCCAAAGGAGATTGTTGAGCTCGAGGAAGAAATAGAAAAGGTAAAACAGCTAAAAAACAAGGTTGTTAAAACTCAGGACTTTGAGGAAGCAGCTCGTCTCAGGGATCTTGAAAAGAAACTTTTGTCAGATTTGGAAATTGCAAAGAGAGAATGGGAGTTGAAATCTGAAACTACGGTACATGAGGTTACCGAGGAGCATATTGCCGATGTAGTCGCCATGATGACAGGGATACCTGTCAACAAGATAGCTGAAAGCGAGTCTGCAAAACTTCTGAAAATGTCTGACGAATTAAAGAAACAAATTGTAGGGCAGGACGAACCAATTGAGAAGCTTGCGAAGGCTATCAGACGGGCACGTGCCGGGCTTAAAGATCCGAAACGCCCAATAGGTTCGTTCATTTTCGCTGGTCCCACTGGTGTTGGAAAAACGGAACTTGCAAAAGCATTAGCAAGGTATCTTTTTGACTCGGAAGATGCTCTAATTAGGATAGACATGTCCGAGTACATGGAGAAGTTTAACGTCAGTCGGCTGGTTGGCGCACCCCCGGGGTACATTGGCTACGAAGAAGGTGGTCAGTTAACTGAAAAAGTTCGCCGTAAGCCATACAGTGTGGTTTTGCTCGATGAAATTGAAAAAGCTCATCCCGATGTTTTCAACATATTACTGCAGGTACTCGATGATGGTGTGTTGACAGATAGCCTCGGGAGGAGGGTTGACTTTAAGAATACGATTTTGATCATGACAACCAATATTGGGACAAGAGAAATCAAGCCAGCGGGGACATTTGGATTTGGACAGCCCACTGAACAAGATCGGTACACTACTATAAAAGGTGTCATTGAAGAGGCGATGAAAAGGCTTTTCAATCCTGAGTTTCTCAACAGGATCGACGATGTAATCATTTTTCATCCGCTGGATACAAGCCACATCAAAAAGATTATCGATATACATACGGAGAGTTTACGCGAACGACTCTCTGCGCTCGGTGTCAAGCTTGAGCTTACAAAACAGGCTAAGGAATTTTTAGCCGAGAAAGGCTTTGACCCCAGCTTTGGAGCACGACCACTTCGAAGAGCTATTCAGCGATATTTAGAGGATCCACTGGCCGAAGAAATGTTAAAAGGTACTTTTTCTGAGGGTATGACTATAAGTGTCAAACTAAATAAGCGAACTGGAGAATTGAAGTTTGTAGAGCAAAAATCATCAACCGAGCATAAGGATCCAAACCTTTCTGGTGTCAGCACTAATTGAGCCAGTACTCTGCCCTTTTATTGGTGGGTCGTGCGNCTCTGTCTTTGTACGAGTCATATGGATCTCGTGGCGGCTGGGAAATTACTCGAGTGTTTATGCGTCAGATGGGCCTCCGTTTACCAATGGTTCCTGCCGAGTAACTCACCATATTCAAAAATTGAATTTTAAGCCCTCCATGGTTATTTTTGGTCAGACAATCCTTAATTTTGACTATAATTATCACGAAATATCTTAAGGAGCCTAAATGAATAAAAAGATGAAAATCGTTCGAAAAAAACACCATAAAAGAGAGAAGACGATAAAGGCCAGGATTAGTGAGCAGAAGAAAAAATCTGCTCAAAAA